>Ga0255053_10000013_pt1 | contig 76887 bp, 76 predicted proteins | sample JV7_2_22_MG_FD_188635 | JGI IMG/M metagenome (GOLD analysis project Ga0255053, IMG submission 188635) | Seawater microbial communities from Jervis Inlet, British Columbia, Canada - JV7_2_22 | ecosystem: Environmental > Aquatic > Marine > Inlet | place: Canada: British Columbia | collected... | reverse complement strand
AGGAGATTGAGACATGGCACGAGTAAAACGTGGCGTTACCGCCAAAGCACGCCATAAAAAGGTCCTCGGCGAAGCGAAGGGCTATTACGGCGCACGCAGCAAACTATTCAAGACGGCCAAGCAGGCCGTTATCAAGGCAGGGCAATACGCCTACCGTGACCGGCGCCAGCGCAAACGGCAGTTCCGTGCGCTTTGGATCACGCGCATAAACGCGGCGGCCCGACTGCACGACCTGTCGTACAGCCGCCTCATTAACGGCCTGAACCTTGCGAATATCGATGTCGATCGCAAAGTGCTGGCCGACATCGCTGTGCACGATCCCGAGGCATTCGGCGCCATCGCCGAGCAGGCCAAAGCGGCCCTCGCGCAGAGCAGCTGATTTCGTCACGGCGGAGCGGTGAGTGATGCTCCGGCTCCGGGAAACAGGAAATGCAGGCACTGAGTGAGTTGGTCGAGGCGGCCGCCTCTGAAATTGACGCGGCAAATGACCTGGCTGCGCTTGACGCAGTGCGGGTTTCCTACCTCGGTAAGAAGGGTGAGCTAACGGCGAGACTCAAGTCGCTGAGTCAATTGCCTGCTGACGAGCGTCCGGCTGCCGGTCAGGAGATCAACAAAGCCAAGCAGGAAGTTCAGGGGCGCATCAATGTGCGCCGCGAGCTGCTGGAGTCTGCGGCGCTCGAGAAAAAGCTGTCGCGCGATGCGGTAGATGTGACCTTGCCCGGTCGCGGCTACTATGTCGGCGGGCGGCACCCGGTATCTCGTTCGATGTCACGGATCGAGACAATTTTCCGTAACGCCGGCTTCGGCGTACGATCCGGCCCCGAGATCGAGGACGACTTTCACAATTTCACGGCGCTCAACTTCCCGCCAGATCATCCGGCGCGGGCCATGCATGACACCTTCTTTTTTCCGGATGGCAAGCTGCTGAGAACGCACACGTCTCCGGTTCAGATTCGCTCGATGGTCGAGGAAGGTGCTCCGATCCGGATCATTGCCCCGGGTCGCGTGTACCGCTGCGATTCAGATCAGACCCACACGCCAATGTTTCACCAGGTGGAAGGCCTCGTCGTCGACCGGGGAATTGGGTTTGCACACCTTAAAGCTGTCTTGCATCAGTTCGTCGAGGCCTTTTTCGAGCGCAAGACGGAATTGCGCTTTCGTCCATCCTATTTCCCGTTCACTGAGCCCTCTGCCGAAGTCGACGTGCTGTGGGAAGAGGGCAAGTGGCTCGAGATTCTCGGCTGTGGGATGGTGCATCCCAACGTCCTGGAAGCGGCGGATGTCGATCCGGAAGAATTCACGGGCTACGCGTTTGGCATGGGAATCGAACGACTCGCGATGTTGCGCTATCGCGTCGACGATTTGCGTACCTTTTTCGAAAACGATATGCGCTTTTTGCGGCAGTTCAGGTAGCGACGATGAAGATAGTAGAATCCTGGCTGCGCGAGTGGGTCGATCCCGACCTCGAGACTGCGGAACTGGCACACGAACTGACGATGCTCGGCCTGGAGGTCGACGGCATCACAATCGAGGGCACAGAACTTGACGGTGTTGTTGTAGCCGAGGTTGTCACCGTAGCGAAGCATCCGGACGCAGATCGCCTTAGCGTCTGCGAAGTATCCACCGGCGGCAAGAAGACCATCGAAGTCGTATGTGGCGCGCCGAATGTCAAGCAAGGCATGAAAAGCCCACTCGCAGTTCCCGGGGTTACATTGCCGAACGGAGTGGAGTTGCGTCAGACGGAGATCCGCGGTGTCACGTCCAACGGGATGCTGTGCTCCGCGATCGAACTCGGTCTCGGGGACGAGTCTGACGGCATTATCGCTTTACCTGATGACGCGCCGGTTGGCATGAAGCTAACGGAATTCCTTCAGCTCCCTGACACCGCGATCAATCTCGACCTGACGCCGAACCGCGGAGACTGCTTCAGTGTGCTCGGCATTGCCCGAGAGGTCGCGGCGAAAACAGGCTGCGAGTTGAAAAGCACCGACGTCGTACCGGTCGATTCGTCGATCAAAGACATTTTGCCGGTTGAAATTCCCCTGCCCGAAGGGTGCCCGAGTTTTGCAGGCCGTCTGATTCGTAATATCGACCCCACGGCAGAATCGCCGTTGTGGATGGTCGAGCGGCTGCGCCGGGCAGGCTTGCGCGGCATTTCGCCGGTCGTCGATGTCACCAATTACGTGATGCTGGAATTGGGTCAGCCGCTACACGCCTATGATGGGGGCCTGGTACAGGGGGCAATACGGCCACGTCTGGCCAAAAAAGGCGAAAATGTCACGCTACTCGATGACACAGAGGTCGCGATCAATACAGATACTCTCGTGATCGCCGATGACAGTGGTGCGATCGGCCTCGCCGGCATTATGGGCGGACTCAGCACGGCCGTAACGGCCGGGACGAAGGACGTGTTTTTCGAAGCCGCCTTCTGGCCGCAGGATTTCATGGCGGGGAAAGCGCGCGCGTATGGCATGCATACCGATGCCTCACTGCGATTCGAACGAGGCGTAGATCCGCAAGGCCAGGCACGAGCCGTCGAACGAGCAACCGAGTTGTTGCTACAGATTTCAGGCGGCGAGGCGGGTCCGATTGTCCATCACGTGTCGCAGGAAAACCTGCCGGTTGCGAAGACGATTCACTTGCGCCGTGCACGCGTCGCTCACTTGCTGGGTGTCGAATTGGACGACCAGCTTGTCGTCGGTATTTTGAGGCGCCTTGGACTCAAAATAAGTGATGCCGATGACGGATGGGACGCAATTCCACCCAGCTACCGTTTCGATCTTGCGACGGAAGTGGACCTGATCGAGGAGATCGTGAGAATTCACGGCTACGATGAGGTGCCTGAGAAAACTGAAATAGCGAAATCGCCGTTGCAGGTCGTCACCGAGTCCGTGGTCGATTTTGAGCGAGTCTCCGACACACTCATCGCACGGGATTTTGACGAGGCGATCAGCTACGCTTTTATTGATTCGACGGCGGACTCTGCGTTCTCCGGGAGAGAATCGAAGTTGGCACTGAGCAACCCGATTTCTTCCGAGATGTCGGTCATGCGTTCATCGTTGTTACCCGGTCTTGTGTCAGCCGTTGCATCAAATGTCTCGAGGCAACGTGAGCGCGTGAGGCTATTCGAGATCGGCAAATCGTTTCACGGCGCTTTGGCGCAACACACCGAGGTCGTTCGGCTTGCTGCGGTCGCGTGCGGTTCCGCGCTACCAGAGCAATGGGGAAGTAGCGCGCAGGGCATTGATTTCTTTGACATAAAGTCAGACGTAGAAGCAATACTCGAACTTGCGGGGAACGAAGGGGACTTCGAGTACGTCGCCACGACTCACCCCGCATTGCAGCCCGGCCAGACGGCGAACGTCGTTCGCGGCGAGACAATAATAGGAGTCATCGGCAAGCTGCATCCGCGTGTGGCCAAATTGTTCGATTTGAAGCGCGACGCGTTCGTGTTTGAACTTGATGCAGCGAAAGCACTCGCTTCTACCGCTCCGATCGCCAGGCCGGTGTCGAAATTCCCGGCGATTCGAAGGGATATTGCCGTCATCGTCAACGACAAAATTTCCGCTGATGAACTCGTAAAAACGGCGGCATCGGCAGCCCCCGATCTGATCACGGATGTCAGGATTTTTGACATTTATAAAGGACCAGGAATAGAAGCTGGGCTAAAAAGCGTCGCAATAGGCTTGATTTTACAGGAAACATCCCGCACCCTTACTGACGATGATGCAGACGCCGCACAAGCTGCGGCAGTGCAGAAATTGCGCGACAAGTTCGACGCCGAATTGAGAGACTAACAACAATGGCACTGACGAAAGCAGATATGGCGGAGTCGCTGTTCAACGAACTCGGATTGAACAAGCGCGAAGCCCGCGAACTTGTCGATATGTACTTTGAAGAGCTGCGTGCATCACTGGCAGTTGGGGAGCAGGTCAAGCTTTCCGGATTCGGAAACTTTGATCTACGCGATAAAAAAGAACGTCCTGGCAGAAACCCTAAGACGGGAGAGGAAATTCCTATTTCCGCACGTCGTGTGGTGACTTTTCGTCCAGGACAAAAACTAAAAGCCCGCGTGGAAGCCTATGCTGGAACCGGGGAATAACGACGAACTACCTCCAATTCCTGGCAAACGTTACTTCACCATAGGTGAAGTCAGCGATTTGTGTGCTGTAAAGCCACATGTGCTGAGGTATTGGGAGCAGGAGTTCCCACAACTTAAGCCCGTAAAGCGTCGCGGCAACCGACGCTATTACCAGCGGCAGGACGTTCTGATCATTCGTCAGATTCGTAGCCTGTTGTATGACGAGGGCTTCACGATTGGCGGCGCGCGGCAGCGGCTCATGGGCGATCAGGCCAAGTCGGATGTCACACAAAGCCAACAGATTATCAAGCAGTTACGCATAGAACTTGAACAAGTTCTTAAGATTCTGCGCCGCTAATATCAAGCTTCCTATACAGCATGAGGGCAAGTATCATTGCTCGCCTTCGCACCATTACGTAATTCGGTCGGGGCGTAGCGCAGCCTGGTAGCGCACCACAATGGGGTTGTGGGGGTCGGGAGTTCGAATCTCCCCGCCCCGACCATTTCGAAGAAAAAATGGCCGCCATCACTTTCGGTTGAGGCGGCCATTTTTATTGAGAATTGCGAGGGATTAGGAACGAACGTCGAGTTCGTACCGAGGGCGACGCAGTCGCCCGACAGGCGCGGAGCGCCCATCTCCCCGCCCCGACCAATTAACTCACGCAGGTTCCCTTGCCTCCGGCAACTTGCGGTCCTCGATTCCGAGAAGAATCGGCTGCGTGTTCTCGCGATAGATGTTGACCTTGGCGTTATAGGCAACGCGCGAAAGTCCGTGCTTGTCTTTGATCGTCAGACGCCGAATGTTGAACTGGCCGCCACCCATGTTTTCGCCCGTGAGATAGCACTTGATCGCTATGACTCTTTCACCCGAAAATTCCAGGCCACTCAGTTTCGACAGGTTACCTTGCGCGCGCTGCAGGAATGTCACTGCGTCCATGTGAGCCTGGGTCCTGGTGTGATCCTCACTGTCACCGGAATGGTCCGCCATGAATTCACCGACGAGTATCTGACCGGGCAGTGCGGCCTCGATCATACGTGCCAGTTCAATCGTGACGTCACCAACAATGAAGTCGTGCATTGTCGGATTGAGTCCTTCGGCCTGGTGGAACTCGTAGCAACTGCCTACATGAAAACAGGCACGCAATCGGGGCACCGCCTTTGATGCCGATTTACTGCGTGCAATTGCATTATCGGCAAGCACGATGTGCATGAAGTGATAAAGATTGACGTTCGCTTCGAGGCCGTCGTCACGATTCCAGACGTAGAATCCGTCGCCGCTGGACGAACGCGCGAAATTGATCCCGACATCCTGTTCCAGCATTTTTGCGTGCGCGGAATTGAGTGAATACGACAGGCTGTTGAGCTGTGTCATTTGCTCGAACGGGGTCAGCAGGCTGAATCCGACGATGTCGAACAGGGTCACGGCGCGGCTGGCAACGTAGTTGATGCCGTATCGGCGGATCATTTTCTCGATGATCTGCGTTTCGACCGGGTGCCCGGACAGGCCCTGCCGCAGCGGCAAATAGACCGGCTGCACTTCGAGTAGGCGGGCGACTTTCTGCATTTGCGAGAAATTCAACTGCCGATCGCCCGAGATCAACTCTGTAATAAATGTCGACGAGACGCGCGGTGGCTTGCCGTCAGTCGGGGATGACGTGTACTCGGCGATCGCATAATGCGGAACGACGAGAATCAGAATGCCTTCATCCAGAGGCGCCCAACTCAAAATGTTGTTTTGACCCAGGCACCAGTGCTCATGCAGGCAGCGTTCCAGGTGCACCAGGTTGCTACGCTGGCGCAGGCCCATTTCCTGGGCAAGGCCAGCAAGTTGATCCAGATACGGCGAATAGTCGGCTATTCGACGAATACCGGATTGAGACAGTTCATCAAGATCCATGTTTGTGCCCGAAGCGACTTCCGCGCGACCGCGTTATTCTCTACAGTTCGCGTTTCAGTAGGGATACCAATTGGCATTTGCTGCCTTGGTATCGTCGGACGAAAGTAATCCAGTCTCCGGTGCAGCGCAAGTTCTATCGGAAAGCGGTTGAATCCGCAGCAAAATCAATTAGCCCTCAGGCGCAATGGAACAACGATTTTACATAACCTTCCCGAAGCGCTCGGAATGTCGCGATGACCGTTGAAGCGCCGACAATCGATGCGATTCGCGCACTGCGTGACAACCTCGCGGAAGTAACCCGTCTGACGCCGATGTTGCGATGTGCGGCCATCGAGTATGAACTCGACAATGGCACCTCGGTCTGGGGCAAGCTCGAGTTCTTGCAGCGTACCGGGACGTTCAAGGCACGCGGCTCACTGTCGAACCTCATGAGGCTCGAGAAGGAGCAATTGGCATCGGGCGTGACGGCGGTTAGCGCAGGAAACCATGCCATCGCGACCGCATTCGCGGCGCAAGCCGTCGGCACCACGGCGAAAGTCGTCATGCTCGGATCCGCGAATCCCTACCGTATACAGGCATGCCGCAGCTACGGTGCGGAAGTGGTCATTGTCGATGATGTGCATGCTGCGTTTGACCGCGTCGAGAAGATCGAACGAGAAGAAGGGCGGTTTTTCGTGCACCCTTTCGAGGGGCCGGCCGTCGCTACCGGAACCGGAACCGTTGGCCTGGAAATTTGCGAGCAACTCGATGCGTTCGACGCATTGATCGTGCCGATCGGCGGCGGCGGGCTCATGGCCGGCATCTCCAATGCCGTCAAACAGTTGTGCCCTGACATCGAAATTATCGGCGTCGAGCCGCGAGGCGCGAACTCGATGCACCTCAGTTTTGAGGCTGGGGAGCCACGCAGTATCGATAAGATTCGAACGATCGCTGACAGCCTGGGCGCGCCTTTTGCGATGCCTTACTCATTCGAGTTGTGTCGCCGCAATGTGGATCGACTCGTCGAGGTGGACGACCTCGAGTTGCGGAATACCATGGGTTTCTTGTTTCAGCGCATGAAATTTGCTGTCGAACCGGCCTGCGCGGCGTCGACCGCCGCATTGCTGGGACCTCTACGCGAGGATTTGGCCGGGAAGCGTGTGGTGCTCGTTTACTGCGGGAGCAATATAGACTGGTCGACGTTTTCGTCACAGGCGATCTTCGAGGAACAACATGCTGGTCGATGAATTGAGGGCGATTGTCGGCTCCGATGCCTGTCAGACGGACGAGCGTGAACTCGAACCCAACCTGACTGAGTGGCGCAACAGGTTCCGCGGCAGGGCACTGGCGATGGTGTCGCCGGCGTCCACGCAGGAGGTGTCGGATGTGGTGCGGGTCTGTGCGGCGGCAGGGGCTGGCATTGTTCCGCAAGGCGGTAACACGGGTCTTTGTGGAGGGGCAATTCCCGACAACTCCGGAGAGCAGGTTCTCCTATCGCTGGCGAAGCTGGATTGCGTTCGGGCAATCGATGCAGGTGATTTCTCGATGGTGGCCGAAGCCGGCTGTGTACTTGCGAATCTGCAGCAAGCAGCCGTGGACGTGGGCCGGTATTTTCCTCTGAGCCTGAGTGCTGAGGGAAGCAGTCAGATCGGCGGCAATTTATCGACCAATGCCGGCGGTATCAACGTGATCCGCTACGGCACGGCAAGACAGCAGGCACTCGGGCTGGAGGTGGTCCTCGCGGACGGCAGCATCATTCACGGCCTGCGATCGTTGCGCAAGGATACGGCTGGCTACGACCTCAAACAGTTGTTCATTGGCAGTGAAGGCACGCTCGGCATCATTACTGCGGCGTGCTTACGTCTGTACCCGGACCCCGGAGAAACGGCGACGGTGCTGGCCACGGTGCCGGATGCAGGCAGCGCTGTACCATTGCTGGGTGAGATGCGTCGGACCCTTGCGGATCGGATCGAAGCGTTCGAGCTCATTTCCAGCCGCGCGCTCGACTATGTCAGCCGCCACATTTCGGGCGCAACATTGCCTTTCGACCTGGCCGGTGACTGGTATGTGCTGATCGAGGCGGCACACGGTGGCGACACCGAGTTGCTTGCGAATGCGTTACAGGATTGCGCCGCGAAAAACCTGATTTGCGATGCAATCATCGCGAAGAGTATGGCGGAGGCAGACACGATCTGGCGCATGCGTCATGCGATATCCGAGGCGCAGAAATTCCGGGGACCGAGCCTGAAACACGATATTTCGATTCCGATCTCTCGCATGCAGGAATTTCTGCGGCGCTGCGAGGACAGCTTGCGGCGACAGGAACCTGACGCCCTGCCAGTGATTTTTGGCCACGTCGGCGATGGCAACCTGCATTACAATCTAACGGTACCGGTCGAGCTCGCTGAGGACAACGAGCGGGCGGCGGCTGTAACAACGACCATTTACGATCTCGTGGCCGAGCTTGGTGGCAGTTTCAGCGCCGAACACGGTATCGGTGTTTCGAAAAAGGGCTACCTGGAACGCTACCGTGGCGGGGCTGAACTGGAGTTGATGCGTCGGCTGAAACTGGCGCTGGACCCCAACGGGACACTCAATCCCGGAAAGGTAATTTGACGACCAGTTCCGCGTGATTGCTTGACGCAAACGATAAACTTGGGAAGATTTTTTGCCGACCTTGAAGGCAATTCTCTTTATTTGGGCTGATGAACGCAGAATCCGACAAAATAAGTGCCAATTTTGCCGACCAGCTGTCGAGTTTCGACGACAGACTCGCGAGCAAGGCGGACGATTTGCAAATGCTCGCTGATATTCAGGAGGGCATCGGCCGATTGCTTGAGGCCAGTGGCGGAAACGAGGCCGAAATTCGCCGCGTCCTGCAAGAGAGCTACGAGGCCGGCGGTCTGCGCAATGAGACGTTTCAGCTGGTCAAGTCAATGCTGGATCGTTACGTCACCGAGCAGGTACCGACGAGTCGGGGACAACCGGAAGCGTCGCGGGAAATCATCACGCCCATGCCGGTAACCGAGCAAAACGCCCCCGCAAATGATGATCCCTTCGGCAGTACGGACGTAATTCCAACTGGCGTCATGGCAACCGAGGATGCCGATTCCCGAGTGCAGGTGGGCTCGGTTCTCCGCGACCGGTTCATGCTCCAGGAGCGCCTGTCCGGTGGCAGCATGGGGGTGGTTTACAAGGCCCTCGATCGGCGGCTTGCAGAAGCCGGTTCCCAGGAACCCTGGGTCGCAATCAAGATTTTGTCGCCGCAGCTGTCACAGAATGGCAACGCGTTGCGCGCGCTGCAGCAGGAAGCGGCCAAGAGCCGTTGCCTGACGCACCCTAATATTGTGCGCTTCATCGACTTCGATCGAGACGACGATCTGTTTTTCATGGTCATGGAATGGCTGGAAGGCCGGACGCTCGCCGAAATTCTGGACTCGCCCGACAGCAGACGCATCGATTTCGAGCAAACGTTTCGTATCGTGCGACAGATCGGCAGGGCGCTCGAGTATGCGCATCGTTGCGGCATCGTTCATGCGGACGTCAAACCCGGCAACATCATGATGATGCCGAATGGCGATGCCAAACTATTCGATTTCGGTGTTGCCAGGGTGCAGCAGCAACATCAGAGTGACGATGAAAGCTTCGACCCCGGCGTGCTCGGTGCACTGACGCCGGCCTACTCGAGCATGCAGGTGCTGACCGCCGAAGATCCGGCACCTGCGGACGATGTGTTTTCGCTGGCCTGCCTGATGTACCGACTGATCGCCGGATACCGCGTTTTCGGCCCACGTAATGCGGCGGAGGCCGCCGCAGAGGGCATGACGCCGCAGCCGCTCGCCGGCATCACCGATGCTCAATGGAGCGCGGTGAAAAAAGCACTTTCGTATTCGCGCGTGACACGCTTCGACACCATGGCCCAGTTTCTTGAGGCGCTAAATGTTCCTGGCGAGACCTCCGTAAACCTCGACGTTGGCCATCATGTCGAGTTCGAAGACAGCAGTGGTTCTCTCAGATGGGTATTCGGCCTTGTTGCACTGTTGTTGCTACTTGGCGTTGCCGCGTACCAGTTCGGCTTCGTTGACGAAATATGGCGTCAATTGGGCTTGCCAGAGCGAGGCGTTCAGACTCTGCAACCGCTCGCCGACGACGTCGTGCAACCGGTCATCGACGAACAGACCATCGAGGTCCCCGAGGACGTTGTCGAAGAGTTCGTTCCTGCGGAAATCGAAGTATCCGCCGAGGACGAGGCTCCGACTGATTCGACGGCAGAAGTGCTCGTCGAACAAGACTCTGGAGACACTCAGGTCATTGATGCGGTGGCGGAGGAACAACCGCTCGTTGAGGAATTCACCGCGGCACCGCCGTCGGAACCCGAGCCACGTCTGATTGATTTCTCACAGCTACCGCTCGCCGATGTCGAAATACCGATTGCGCCAGGCTCGTTCGAAGTGGAGCTCAAATCAGTGACACTTCGCGAAGACAGCCGGTCAGTCATCGTGGATTTTGTCCGGCGGGGATCCCTTGATTATCCGATGATGCTACGACTCGAGGAAGTAGGCTTCAGCGGTAATCGTTCCCCCTGGCGCTCGGGTCAGTTCGAGATTTCCAACAATGGCATCGCAGAATTCCCCGCGGGCCAGGAACGCGCCCGTATCACTTTGTCGATGGCCTCGGATTCACTGCGAGAGGCGGATCAACAATCGACATTGCGGGTGAGGGATGCGGACGCTGCTACGGACGAATTCGCATCGATAGAGGTCGTTCTCGAGGACGACGACCAGCGAAAATTCGAATCCCAGCTGCCACCGAACACCGTGGCGTTCGCGGTAAGCCAGGTCTCCGTACTCGAGCGTGATCCGGCGGTACAAATTGACCTGGTGCGGTTCAATCCCGATTACACACCGTTAGTGGTCGATTTCGCCGTTCATGACGTCACTGCAACGGCTGGCGAGGACTACTTTCCGCCTGGTAGTTATACGATTAGCTTCGGCCCGGGCCAGCGCTCGGCGAGGCTGCTCATTCCATTGGTTCAGGACAGTGCATCCGAGGGTGACGAGGCCTTTGTCGTCGAATTGTCGACGGGAGATAACCTGACCGACATGAATGTCCATCATCGCGTCGCGATAATGATCCGCGATGACGACGGTGCATAGCCAATAGCCCGACTACCGTAACGGCAGGCCGCTTCGTTAGGTTGCCATTCACTGCTAGACTGCCGCTCCGGCCACATGTTGGCCGCCGGATGTTACGTCTTTCAAGGCAGAGGCAATGAGCGAAAAAGAACTGCGACGCTACTCCCGCGTCGTCGTCGACGGCAATGAACAGGCGCCCAGCCGTGCCATGCTTCGCGCCGTCGGTTTCAGTGAACAAGATTTTCAACGCCCCCAGATCGGGATCGCATCGACCTGGAGCATGGTCACCCCGTGCAACATGCATATCGGCGGCCTCGCCGAGATAGCAGCACAGGCAGCGGATGAGGCCGGCGGCAAAGGCGTTGTATTCAATACGATCAGCATCTCTGATGGCATTTCCATGGGAACACCCGGCATGCGCTACTCGCTCGTGTCCCGCGAAATCATCGCCGATTCGATTGAAGCCGTGACGGCCGCCGAGGGATTTGACGGGCTGGTCGCAATCGGTGGCTGTGACAAGAATATGCCCGCGTGTGTCATGGCGATGGCACGGCTCAATCGACCGGCGGTATTTGTTTACGGTGGCACGATCAAGCCGGGAGCCGAGCGCCGTGACATCGTTTCCGTGTTCGAGGCGGTCGGTGCTCTCTCGGGGGGCAAGATAAGCGACGCGGAATTACTCGAGGTGGAACAGACCGCGATTCCCGGGCCGGGCGCCTGCGGCGGCATGTATACCGCCAACACCATGGCATCGGCTATCGAGGCACTCGGCATGAGCCTCGCGAACAGCTCCGCGCAAGAGGCCGTTTCCGATCAGAAAAAGCAGGACTGTCGTCGCGCGAGCGCCGCAGTCATGAACCTGATCGACAAAGACATTAAGCCGCTCGATATCATGACAAAAGAGGCGTTCGAGAACGCCATTACGGTCGTAATCGCGCTCGGCGGCTCGACAAATGCCGTGTTACATCTGATCGCAATGGCAAGTGAAGCGAATGTGGATCTCGGGCTCGAGGATTTCACCCGGATTGGCGCGAAGGTGCCCGTTCTCGCCGACGTCAAGCCGAGCGGCAAATATCTGATGGCGGAGTTGATTGCAATTGGGGGCATCCAGCCCTTGATGAAGCGCTTGCTCGATCGTGGCCTGCTGCATGGTGAATGCATGACCGTGACGGGCAGCACCATGGCGGAAAATCTGGCGGACGTCGCTGACTATCAGAGCGACCAGAACATCATTCGTAGCTTTGACGATCCGATCAAGGCAGACAGTCATCTCGCGATCTTATACGGCAACCTGGCACCTGAGGGTGCTGTCGCGAAAATTTCGGGCAAGGAAGGCTTGCGATTTGAGGGTAGCGCGCGAGTGTTTCATTCCGAGGAAGAGGCATTGCAGGCGATCCTCGATGACACGGTGCGAAGCGGCGACGTCATCGTTGTCAGGTACGAGGGACCGAAAGGTGGCCCGGGTATGCGCGAGATGCTCAGTCCGACGAGTGCGATCATGGGCAGGGGCCTGGGGGCGGAAGTCGCCCTGATTACCGATGGCCGGTTCTCAGGTGGCAGCCACGGCTTTGTCGTCGGTCATATCTCACCGGAGGCAGCAGTCGGTGGCCCGATTGCTCTGATCGAGAACGGCGATACGATCGTAATCGACGCGCAGAGCAAGCAAATCAACGTCGATGTCGACGAGGGCGAGTTAGCACGACGACGCGACAGGTGGCATCGCCCGCCATCACCGGTGCGCCGTGGAGCCCTTGCGAAATACCGCGCCGAGGTTGCTTCGGCGTCCGAAGGCGCAGTCACGATCCCACCCGAGTGGGACGAGTAGTCGCGGGCTACTTGACCTTTGCGACGAGGTTCGCTGTACTTCGCAAATGACCTTTTCCGACGTCCGCGTAAAGTGCCGACGCATCGCCATTACTGATGCGAAAAAACACTTAAAACATATGGCGCGCCAGAGGTGCGCGGGCGCCAATGGCAGTTGTACCGGCTAAAATAAAGTTCGGATGCTGTCAACGAGCCCGCGAGGATCTACCTGGCGGGTTTTTTTTGTGCGCATGATCCATACGATCCGGCAATAACATGACAGAAGAGGCAAATTTCGAATCGAGTCACGCTCTGGGCGCGCCTGCGAACATTGCGGACTCGCCCTGGGTAGTCCTGAAATTCGGCGGCAGCAGTGTGTCGAGTGCAGCCGATTGGGCGACGATTGCACAACTGGTTCGAAATCGGCTGGATGCCGGACTGCAGCCGGTCGTCGTGCATTCCGCTTTGCAGGGCATGTCGAACGCTCTGGCGGCATTGCTCGAGTCCGCGGTGAGTGGCAATACAACCGAGGGTCTGGGACATATTCGGCAACGGCACTACGAACTCGCCGATGATCTCGACGTCGACGGACCTGCTCTACTGGACGAATCGTTGCACGAACTGGATCAGCTGATCGCAGGCGTGCGGCTGGTTCGCGAAGTCAGCGTGCGCGTTCGCGTTCGCATCATGGCACTCGGGGAATTAATGGCAACGCGCCTGGGTGCGGCCTATCTCAATAACGCCGGGCTGCCCGTGGCCTGGATGGATGCGCGTGAACTGCTAACCAGTTCGCGGCGTTCGAATCGGGCGCAAACCCGCGATTTCCTTTCGGCAACCTGCGACTACGAAGCTGACGAATCACTGCAACGGAAACTCACTGATGCTGGCAGAGCGATTCTGACGCAAGGATTTATTGCTCGAAACGCGAAGCAACAGACCGTCTTGCTCGGTCGGGGTGGGTCGGATACGTCGGCGTCGTATTTTGCCGCGAAGTTGCAGGCCAGGCGGCTCGAAATCTGGACCGATGTACCGGGCATGTTCACGGCGGACCCACACGTGGTCCCGTCTGCGCGCCTGCTCGTTGCCCTGCATTATGACGAGGCGCAGGAACTCGCCTCCGCGGGCAGTTCAGTGCTGCATCCGCGCTGCCTGTCACCGCTGCGACGATTCGCAATTCCACTGTTTGTTCGTTGTACGACCGCGCCGGAGCTGGACGGCACCGTGATCTCATCGGTCACCGAGGAAGTCGAACCCCAGGTCAAGGGTATCTGTATCCGCAACGGGCTTACGCTTGTCGCCCTGGACAGCGTCGGCATGTGGCATGAAGTGGGCTTTCTCGCACGGGCTTTCACGGCATTCAGTGACAATGGCGTGTCGATCGACCTCGTATCCACATCGGAAACGAACGTGACTGTCTCCATCGACACCGCAGACGACCTTTCCGAGGATGTGCTACCGGCCCTCATTGCAGATCTCGAGTCCCTGTGTCGCGTGCGGCTCATTTCGAATTGCTCGGCGGTCAGCCTGGTCGGTCGCAAGATCCGGACCTTTCTGTCGCGCCTTGCACCGGCACTCGAGGTCTTCGAGGAAGAACGCATACACCTGATGTCGCAAGCGGCGAACGACCTCAACCTGACTTTCGTCGTTGATGAAAAGCAGGGAACCAGGCTGGTTCGCAAACTGCATGCCTCGATCATTCGCAGGACCGGCGGAAGCCCCGCATTCGGGGCCAGTTGGGAGCAATTGTTTGGCGCGGAAACGGCCGTCGCGCACAGGGCGGATGTATGGTGGTTGCAGAAACGCGAGCAGCTCCTGAAAGTGGCTTCAGAGCGGCTCAATGCTTACGTCTATGACAGTGACAGCGTGCGCTCTGCGGCGCAGGTGTTACTGGAACTATCAAGTATCGATCGGGTGTTGTACGCAGTCAAAGCGAATTTCAACGCCGAGATCATTAAGTTACTTGATGCCGAGGGCGTCGATTTCGAGTGCGTGTCGCCGGGTGAGGTCGAATGGTTGCAACAGGTAATTCCCGACCTCGACATGCAGCGGATTCTGTTCACACCGAACTTCGCACCTAGAGACGAATACGCATGGGCGCTGGCCAGGGGCCTGCTCGTTACGCTCGATAACCTGTATCCCTTGCAAGCCTGGCCAGAGATATTTGCGGGACAGAAGATATTTGTGCGCATGGACCCGGGCCAGGGGCGAGGGCATCACGAACATGTCAGGACGGCCGGCGTACATTCGAAGTTCGGAATTCCGCTGTTCGAAGTTGACGAACTGCAACAACTGGCAACAACCATAGGCGTTGAAATCATCGGCATTCACGCCCACAGCGGGAGCGGGGTGCAGGATCCGGACAGTTGGCGCAACGTTGCGGCCGAGCTTGTCGAAGTCGCACAACGATTCCCGGGCGTCGAGACGATCGACCTTGGCGGTGGCATTGGCGTCGCCGAGAAGCCCGGCGACAGGCCGTTCGATTTGCAACGGCTGGACAGTCTGCTCGCCGAAGTCCGCGCAAGCTATCCGCAATATCGCCTCTGGATCGAGCCAGGCCGTTATCTCGTGGCGCGCGCCGGCGTGCTGCTAACTCATGTCACACAAGTTAAGGGAAAAGGCGAAATGCGCTACATCGGCGTCGGCACCGGAATGAACTCGTTGATTCGGCCGGCGTTATATGGGGCTTATCATGAGATCGTGAACCTGAGCCGGGCCGGCGAAGCGCCCAGTGAAACTGCCACGATCGTCGGACCTATCTGTGAGACCGGTGACCGGCTCGGAACGGACCGGCTGTTGCCACCATCGAGCGAGGGTGATGTCATGTTGATCGCAAACGCCGGGGCATATGGCTACGTCATGAGTTCGCAATACAATCGACGCGAAGTAGCATCCGAAGTGGTTATCTGAAAGGAGGAGAGTGGCAGTGAAACTCCACTGGCTAAAGGCTCTCAACAAAGCGTAACCGGAATTATTATGCGCTGTGACGCGCTTCAAGCGTCGCCACGACCTCGCTGAGACGCACATCCTGCGTGTTCAATAGCACCATGATGTGATAGACGAGGTCGGCGGCCTCGTTGAGTATTTCCGCACGATCGCCGGCGACCGAAGCCAACGCCAGCTCCACGGCCTCTTCTCCGACTTTCTGCGCAATACGTTTGTTGCCGCTGGCCGCAAGGCTTGCCGTATAACTGTCACCGTCCGGGTTCCGCAGCCTGTCCCGGATAACGCCTTCGAGCGTCACGAGGAAACCGAGTTCATTCTCCTTCAAGTGTTTCTCCTGCGCTGCGCATTTCAATATCGTTGGTGGTGAGATAGCCCTTCAGATCGCGAATATCGATCTCGGCATCGTGAAAGACACTGGCAGCGAGTGCCCCATCGACGTTTGCCTCACGAAAAACATCGCGGAAGTGGACGACCGCGCCGGCGCCTCCGGATGCAATCAGCGGCAGGCTGCAGATTTCACGCACGGCCTGCAATTGCCGGACGTCATAGCCTTTACGGACACCGTCCTGGTTCATGCAATTGAGGACGACCTCACCGGCACCCCGTTCCTGCACTTCCTTGACCCAGTCGGTCGTTCGGCGTTTTGCCGCCGATGTCTTCTCGGGATCGCCGGTGTTTTGATACACGTTGTAGTCGCCATCACGCTCACGACTATCGACGCCAATAACAACGCATTGTGAGCCGAAGCGGCGGGCAAGTTGAGTAATCAGTTCAGGGTTTCCAAGTGCCGGGGAATTGATCGAAATCTTGTCGGCACCTTTGTTGAGAACCTCTTCGGCGTCAGCGATGCTGCGTATGCCGCCAGCCACGCAGAATGGAATGTCGATGACGGCGGCCACCTGACTTACCCAGTTGCGATCGACTGTCCGTCCATCCGGGCTCGCGGTAATGTCATAGAAGACCAGCTCATCGGCGTCTTCGTCACAGTAACGCGATGCAAGTTCCACGATATTGCCGACGACGCGGTGATTGTGAAACTGCACACCTTTGACGACGACGCCGTCACGGACATCAAGGCACGGAATTATGCGCTTTGCAGGAATGACGCCACCTCCACCGCGCTGATTTTTCCATCGAGCAATGCTTTGCCAGAAATTGCGGCAGGCACTCCGAGATCGCTCAGAGCTTCGATATCCCGAATATCGCGGACGCCACCCGACGCCTGAAGTTCGAGTGCGGGATATCTGCTGACGAAGCCGGCATAGAGTTCCAGGTTCGGTCCGGCCATTGCCCCGTCGCGACTGACGTCGGTACACAGCACATGACGCAGACCGACTTTCACGTATTCATCGACGCAATCCCACAAGCTCGTGCCACTCGAACGAGTCCAACCATGTGTGGACACAATTGGTGTGGCGCCATCCATCGCGACATCGAGGGCCAGAACAATGCGCTCCGGTCCGAATTCCTCGAACCATCGGTTCACCTGCTCGCGTGACGTTATCGCCTTGCTCCCGATAACGCATCGTGAAATCCCGCTGGCCAACCAGCGGCGAACGGTTTCCGCATCTCGTATGCCACCACCGAGTTGAACAAGCAACGCGGTTTCCTCACACAACTGGCGGGCGATCCGTTGATTTTGCTGCGAGCCCGTGCGTGCTCCGTCCAGATCGACGACATGCAACTCACCTACCTGTAATTCCGAGAATGCGCGAGCAACCTGTAACGGTTCATCGCTGTACTCGGTGACCTGTTCGAAATCGCCCTTGTACAGGCGCACACACTTGCCGCCCTGCAGATCGATCGCGGGAATGATCCTCACGATCCCGATCCAATGAAATGCTTGAGCAATCGGGCTCCGTCCGCCGAGGAACGTTCGGGATGAAACTGGGTCGCGACGAAATTATCGCAACCGACGACTGCCGAGAACGCATCAGTATGGCTTGCTATTGCCAACGTGTTATCGGTAACGGGCAGGGCATAGCTGTGTACGAAGTAGAAATAGCTGCCACTCGACGCGGACGCGAGCAAGTCGTGATCTGCGATTTTTTTGACCGCACACCAACCCATGTTCGGCACAGGTAACCCTGCTTCTGCCGACAGGCGCGTCGCAACGCCGGGAATGATGCCGAGGCACTCGACATTCTCTTCTTCCGATGCCTCTGCGAGCAATTGCATTCCAAGACAAATTCCCAGCACCGGTTGTGTCAGTCCTCGAATGACGTCAATCAGGCGCTGCTCGCGAAGTCGCCGCATGGCATCGCCGGCAGCACCGACGCCGGGCAGGATCACGCGCTCTGCCGTTTTAATTACGGTTGCGTCCGCCGTCAATGTTGCACTGACGCCAATACGTTCGAGGGCATACAGCAGGGATGCGATGTTGGCCCCACCGCTATCGATTATTGCCACGGCTGTTGCCATGCTCTTACAACGTGCCCTTGGTCGTCGGAAGCTCTGTGCCGTCGCGCCGGATCGCCTGGCGCAAGCAACGGCCGACGGCTTTGAAGCAGGCCTCTACCATGTGGTGGGTGTTTTCGCCGCGCACGGAAATGTGTAATGCAGCGCCGAGTGCTGCGGCGAGCGAGCGGAAGAAATGCTCGACCATTTCGGTCGAAAGATTGCCAACGCTGTTACGCGGAAATTGGGCATCGAACGCGAAGCTACCGCGACCGGACAGGTCGAGAGCAACCTGCGCAGTACTTTCGTCCATAGGCAACAGGAAACCATAGCGGCCGATGCCGCATTTGTCCCCAAGTGCCTGTTTCAGGGCACTGCCAAGTACGATAGCGGCGTCTTCGACCGTGTGATGCTCGTCAACCACAAGGTCGCCATTGCATTGCAGCTCGAGACTGAAACCGCCGTGCTTGGCGATCTGTTCGAGCATGTGGTCGAAAAATCCGATACCGGTTTCGACATCGCTGCGACCTTCGGCGTCGAGATTTACCCGCGCACGGATATTCGTTTCCCGCGTGTTGCGCTCGACAACGGCGACGCGCTCCGCATGACACAGGGCTTCGACAATTCCCGCCCAACTCGTCTCGTGCGACCGGGCGGGGGCGACCATGAATCCCGGCACACCGATTCTGTCCGCGAGTTCGATATCGGTTTCGCGATCGCCTATGACGGCGGATCGTCGCAGGTCGATATTGTTGCGAGCAAGGAATTTAGTCAGTAAACCGGTTCGTGGTTTGCGACAGTCACAGCCATCTTCCTCGAAATGCGGGCAGATGAGCACCTCTTCGAATACGATCCCCTGCGTTTCGAATAGACCCAGGACATGATCGTGGCAAACCTGAAAGTCATCGCTCGGGAACGCTTCTGTCCCCAGGCCGTCCTGATTGCTGACCATGACGAAGCGATATCCGTTATTAGCGAGTTGCAGTAATGCCGGGATCACGCCGCTCACCAGCCTGATCTTGTCGAGTGCATCGACCTGGTGGTCGGCAGGCTCTTCGATCAAAGTGCCGTCGCGGTCGATAAACAGGACTTTAGTACTCATATTTAGTCGGCCTCGATTTGCTCGAAAGCGCGCAACAGACGGTCGTTTTCATCAGGATTACCCAAGGTAATTCTGATGCAGTCCTCGAGATTGTCGTCGAAGTCCCGCAGTAACACGCGCTCCTGTTCGCTGTGCCGCATGACGGCACCACTGTCGTTGACCCTGATGAGAAAGAAATTTGCCGCACTCGGCCAGACCCGTTCAACGAAGCTGAATTGGCGCATGCCGTCCATCAGCCGTTGGCGCTCACGAATAACAATTTCAACGCTTCGCGCCGCCTCATCCAGGCCCGACGCTTGCAACGCATCTTCGACACACTCGACCACGGGTGTCGACATTGCGTAGGGCGCCTGAATCGCGTTCAGCATCCGAACAACGTCGACCGGCCCCATCACTGCACCACAGCGGGCACCGGCAAATGCGAGCGCTTTCGAAAGCGTCCTGAGTACGACAAGATTGCCAAATTGTTGCAACAGTTCGACGGCAGAATTCTCATCGGAAAACTCGATGTAAGCCTCGTCGACGACGACGGCCGACCTTTCGCCACGGCGTTCGAGTATTTCGACGAGAGCGGGGCGCGGTAAGACCGTGCCAGTGGGGTTGTTTGGTGAACAAACGAACAGCAGTCGCGTACTGTCGTCACAGGCATCGAGCAGCGCATCGACATCGAAGGCAAAATCATCGACTGCGCGCGTCTCTACTGAACGTTCCAGCGCACCCTGCACCTTCGCATAGTGTCCATACATGGAAAACGTTGGAGACGTTGTGACAATGTTGTCTCGTCCTTCACGGCAAAAAGCGCGAATCAGGAGATCTATTGCTTCACTCGTACCGCGGGTGACGAGCAGTCGATCCGAGTCGCAGCGAAAGTGTGTTGCGAGTGATTCTCCGAGCGCTACCGGCCGGATTTCAGGATAACGATTCAATGGTCGGCGAAAGTGATCTGCGGCATTCGTCCATGGCGCCTCGTTCGCGTTGAGGCGAATCGTGTCATCGACTTGCTGCGCCGCTTCGTAAGGCCGTAACGCACGTATCTCGGGTCTCGCGAGGTCCGCGATGGTCATGGCGCTTCTCCGAGTCGCCGTGACACAGCTGCCGCATGCGCATCCAGACCTTCAAGTCCCGCGAGAGTGATAATTGCACTGCTCAGGCTTGCGAGTCCTTCAACTGTCAGCTCCTGAATCGTCATGCGACGCATAAAATGTTCAACGCCCAGGCCACTGTAGCTGCGCGCGTAGGCGTAGGTCGGCAATACGTGATTGGTGCCAGTGCAATAGTCGCCCGCGGATTCCGGGGTCCACGCGCCGACAAATACCGAGCCGGCGTTACGCACTTGCGATAAATAGCGTCGCGGATCCTGACACTGCAGAATCAGATGCTCCGGCGCATACTGATTACTCACTTCGATGGCTGAGGCGATGTCATCGACCACGATGGCGCGCGCATGTTGCAGTGATTGGCGTGCGATAGGCGCTCGCGACAGCGACTCGATTTGTTGCTCTACCTCCGCGACGACATCCGCCGCAAAGGATTCCGCGGGAGTCACGAGTACGACTTGTGAATCGATGCCGTGTTCGGCCTGGGATAGCAAATCGGCGGCAACGAACTCGGCCGACGCCTGCGCATCCGCTATGACCAGAACTTCCGACGGACCTGCTGGCATATCAATAGCGGCGCCGTCAGGATCCGCAGCAACTAGGGATTTGGCGCAGGTAACCCAGGCATTGCCGGGACCGAACACCTTGTCGACTTTGGGCACCGTTTCGGTGCCATAGGCCATCGCCGCGATCGCCTGCGCGCCACCGATCTTGAAAATGTCCCGAATGCCCGCGCGGCTCGCCGCGACCAGTACAGCTGGATCGGCCAATCCATCCTTGCGGGGCGGCGTGCAGAGAACGCAGCTGGGACACCCGGCAATTGCCGCGGGCACGGCCAGCATAATCGCTGCAGAGGGCAGGGGAGCCGTGCCGGCAGGAACATACAGCCCGACCGACTCGATTGGGTGACTGACCCGTTCACAGCGGACGCCAGGCATGGTATCGATCGAGATATCCGTAGGGACCTGCTCCTCGTGAAAGCGGCGCACGTTTGCAATCGCAAGGTCTATTGCATCGATCGCAGTGGCGTCGAGCGCCCCGATTGCGGCATCTATCTCATCGCGAGACACTCGAAATTCGGCCGGTTCCGCCTTGTCGAATTTGCGCGTCAGTTCCCTGATCGCGGCATCGCCTGTACTCCTGACGTGCGCGATCAGGTCGATCACGTCATCACGAATCGCCTTGTCCCCGAAAACCGCCGGGCGCTGCAACAGGGCCTTGCGTGCTATCGCATCGAGTGACTTCCAGATGGCAATACGAATAGCCATGGCCTACACCAGCATCTTTTCGACCGGCAGCACCAGTAGCGAACTTGCACCAGCGGCCTTGAGATTCTCGAGCGTCTCCCAAAAGACGTTTTCGCGGCAGACAGCGTGCACCGCAACCTTGTCACCGGCACCCTCCAATGGGATCACCGTGGGCGCCTCACTTCCCGGAAGGAGCTCGCGTATCCGATCCAACGCCTGCCGCGGCGCGTGCAGCATGATGTACTTGCTTTCGTGGACCTGCAGCACGCCATCCAGGCGCTGCAGAATCCTATCGACGAGTGCCTGCTTGTCGGAGGGTAGTGGTGCGCGTGTCTGGATGATTATTGCTTCGCTCTGCAACAGAACCTCGACCTCGCTGAGACCGTTGGCCGCCAACGTGCTGCCCGTCGATACGAGGTCGCAAATGAAGTCCGCCTTGCCGATTCTTGGCGCTATCTCGACCGCGCCGGAGAAATATTCGATGCTGGCATCGATTTGCCTGCTCGTGAGAAAGTCACTTAATAAGCCGGTGTAACTCGTTGCTATTGTGGAATTATTGAGTGTCTCAATTCCCTCATACGGCGTGCCATCCGGCGCCGCGATCGACAAGCGGCAATGCCCGAAGTCCAGGTCAAAAACGCGATCGAACAATGCTTCGCGGCCATCTTGTTGCCGGCTCAGGCGCTTCTCCTCGACGACATTCAAGCCCACGATACCGAGGTCACAAACGTCATCGCTGACAAGCCCGGGAATGTCGTCGTCGCGGACGAGCAACAGGTCGATTGGCATATTTTCGCCAAAGCAAAACAACTGGTCTTTGCTCTGGGTGAATTTAAGCCCGCAGCGCTCCAGGAGATCAAGAGAGTGATCGGTGAGTCGGCCGTTTTTTTGCAACGCAATTTTTATGCGCTGCTCAGTGGTATCCATCGGATAGGTCCTTAATGTGAGGGGTTTCCCGCCTGTCTGCTTGTCCGCTCGAGGGCTCTCTGGTAGCCACCGAAACCATCGGTCAGGAATCGTGCGACTCGTCCGATGGTCGTCACACTGACCCCCGTGCGGTCATGTATCTGACGGTAGGGGAGTCCTTGCTCCAGGAGTTCGACGACATGCCAGCGATCGACCAGCGCCTGCAATTCGGCCGGCGTGCAAAGATCGCGAAAGAAATTCCGGCATTCATCGACGGACCCGAGACTGATCACGGCACCGAACAAGGCATTTTCGTCCCGCACTCGCTGCTTTACGTCGTCATGTCGATTTGGCTTCATATTTGTTCCAATGTATTAATGCACTAATACGCTATTACATGAGCGTCTGGAATGCAAGCCTCAGCAAACTGCTTTGTAAGTTACTGATGAAACGAAACAAATTCGGACAAAGGTGTACCCGTTTGCTTGACGGGCCGAAAACTCGCACATACACTCGCTCGTAACTCATCGAGACCGGCTGAGGGAAAGGCCCTTTGAAGCCGGGGCAACCTTCAGGACTAACCATCCTGAAAAGGTGCCAACTCCTGCGGAGGTAATACCTCCGAGAGATGAGTGTCAGTGCAGCAGGCCGGTCGATCACGATGGCTGAAGGGCACGGCACCGCTCCCTTGCGGGCTTCGCAGGGTTCCGATGAGAAGTTTTGACATTGGAACGTTCAGCGGAGACCGAAAATGACCTCTCAGATATCCACGACAACTCGTGCAGTGCGCGCGGCCATTGAGTCCGACACGCAACACGGTGCCGTCGTACCGCCGTTACACCTGTCGTCGAACTACGCGTTCGCGAGCTTTGGTGAAAAGCGCCAATACGACTACACGCGCTCCGGCAATCCCACCCGGGATGCACTCGGTGAAGCGCTCATGGCGCTGGAAGGTGGTGCCGGCGCCGTCGTGACATCCTCTGGTATGGCGGCGTTGAATGTACTCGTACAACTATTGCAGCCAGGCGATGTATTCGTGGTACCACACGATTGCTACGGCGGCACCTACCGCCTGTACGAGGCACTCGCCAGGAAAGGACATTTCGAGGTCCTGTTCATCGACCAAACGGACGATGACGCGCTTGCAGCCGCCCTGGCGCACAAACCGAAAATCATCCTGACCGAAACGCCATCCAATCCGCTGCTACGAATTGTCGACATCGAAAAAGTGGCCGCCCTCGCGAAAGAATGTGGCGCACTGTACGCCGTCGATAACACATTCCTGTCACCGGCACTGCAACAGCCTATTTCACTGGGAGCGGACCTGGTCATTCACTCGACCACGAAATACATCAACGGGCACAGCGATGTAGTCGGTGGCGCGATCATTGCGGCGACAGAGGAACTGGCTGAGACCGTGGCCTGGTGGGCGAACTGTATCGGTGCGACGGGTGCTCCTTTCGACAGCTTCCTGACCTTGCGCGGCATACGAACATTGCAGGTGCGCATGCGCCAGCACGAGGAGTCAGCAAGCCAGCTCGCCGAAGTCCTGAATCGCCAGGGAATCGTAAAGCGGGTCTACTACCCGGGCCTCGAATCACACCAAGGTCACGACATAGCGGCGCGGCAACAGAGCGGCTTCGGCGGCATGATTAGTTTCGAGATCGACGGGGGCGAAGCAGCGGTTCGAGCATTTATCGAGAAGCTGCAGCATTTCTCATTGGCGGAGTCACTGGGCGGGGTAGAGAGCCTGGTCTGTCATCCGCCAACGATGACGCACGCACCGGTCAGCGAGGAAGTCCTTGCGAAAGCCGGTATCAGTCAGACACTGATCCGTTTGTCTGTCGGACTGGAGGCGACCGAGGATCTGATCCCCGACGTGCTGGCCGCGCTGGATGCGGCGACAACCGCGCTGTCGCTGAAGTCGGTGGCAGCCTTCGGCTGAGCGGCCGAGAACGGCCACAAGCAGCCATTGAAGGTGCCGGCACTCAGCGCAATATTAGGCGGTGCCCTCACGCTTCACGTGCTCATCAACCAGGGCCTCAAGGCGACGACTAATGGGCCCGCGACGAGACGTAAGGTATTCGCGACCGAGCGGTGACCCAAGAAGACGAAAGTTGTTCTCAAACACGTTCTGCCAAAGTTCAGGATCAATTTGGCCCTTCTCATAAAGCGCCAGCATGCTCTCCGTACCGAAGTAAAAGGCTCCCAACACAAACTCGAGTCGCACGCGATCGGAAAACTCAAGGCTGTCGAGTTGTCCAGCAAACGTCTTGGCCAGCAATTTGGCCATCCCAGGGTCGTTGGAAATGGCAATTCCGACCGCCCAGAGCTGCTCCTGAGCTTGGTGATACGCGGCAATGCGCGTGGCTTCAGCGCTATGGCGAATTTGGCGCGCCAAATAAACAAGGGTCGCAACTACAGCGATAACACCACCGACTTCCCCGATTGCTCCGATTGCTTCCCAGTTCATGTCTGCCGATAGCACTGTCTATCTGATTCCCAAATTGAAAGGTCGATTAGTATGCGTATTAGTTAATTTAACTCAACTTCGCAATGATCGCAGCCGTCATATCCTGCGTCGACAGCGACTGATCAGCGACCGTCGCAATGTCCTCGGTTCGCGCGCCCGAGCTGATCACGCTCGCGATCGCCTGTTCGACCTGATTCGCCTCATCCTGCAGTGCCAGGCTGTGGCGCAGCAACATCGCAACACTCGCGATCGTGCCGCAGGGATTCGCGATTCCCTTGCCGGCAATGTCCGGTGCCGAGCCGTGAATGGGTTCATACAGTCCGCGGGAGGAGTCTCCGAGCGATGCCGACGGCAACATGCCGAGCGAACCGGCGAGCATGGAAGCTTCGTCGGTCAGGATGTCTCCGAACATGTTCTCGGTGACGATCACGTCAAAATCTGCCGGCCGGCTCAGCAGGTGCATCGCGGCGGCGTCGACGAGCAGGGTCTCCAGATCGATGGCCGGGAATTCTTCGGCCATTACCCGGTCGGTCACATCACGCCACAGACGAGACGTCTCGAGAACATTGGCCTTGTCTACGGAACACAGACGACCGCGGCGTTCGCCGGCGAGTCTGGCTGCAACGCGAACGATGCGCTCTATTTCGTGCGTATGGTAAGTGCACAGGTCAGTCGCGGTTGACCCGGTCCGTGATTTCTCACCGAAGTAGATCCCGCCTGTCAGTTCCCTGACGACAATGAAGTCGACGCCCTGCAGAATCTCCGGCTTCAGGGGCGACGCACCCTCCAGTTCCGGATAGACATTCACGGGCCTCAGGTTGGCATACACGCCCAGTAGTGCGCGCAGTCCGAGGAGACCTTGCTCCGGGCGCACGGTTGCATTGGGATCCGACCACTTCGGCCCGCCGACCGCGCCGAGTAGTACCGCGTCGCTATCCTTGCAGGCTGCGACGGTGTCCGCGGGCAGAGGCTCGCCGCATGCGTCGATTGCCGCGCCACCGATGAGTTGCTCCGAGAATGTGAAACGGTGACCGTGACGCTTTGCGATGCGCTCAAGAACCGCGTGGCCTGCGGTGGCCACCTCGGGTCCGATGCCGTCTCCCGGCATCAACGTAATCAGGGCTTCCAAAGACGTGTCTCTTCGAATTTCGCGATGTGCTGCATCTGCTGCTGCAGATAACCGAGTTGATCGATACCCCCGGTCAGGCAGTAACGTGCGAAGCCGTCGATGGGATAGTGCAGGACCCTGCCGTCCGGCAGGGTGAGCGTCGACTGTTTGACATCGATGCTCAGAACGACGCCCGGGTTGGCAATCAGCCAATTATGAGTATCAACATCAACAATAATCGGTAATAGTCCGTTTTTTAATGCATTATTTTTAAAAATATCTGCAATCTCGGTGGAAATCACGGCTCGGAAACCATAATCGAGCAGGGCCCAGGGCGCGTGTTCCCGCGACGAGCCACAGCCGAAATTATTGCCGGCGACCAGGATCTCACAAGCCTGCGCTGCGGGCTTGTTCAATGCGAACTCGGCATTGCTACTCCCGTCCCGGTCATGGCGCAGGTCGTAGAACAGAAACTCGCCAAGACCGTCGCGCGTCGTCGTTGTCAAAAAACGAGCCGCGATGATCTGATCCGTATCAATATCCCTGGTCGGAAGGTTGACCGTACAGGACTGGATGCTCGTGATGGGTTCCATTCTGATCGCCTTCAGGAAAGTGTGCGCGGATCCGCGACATGACCACGCACTGCAGACGCCGCGGCCGTAGCCGGACTCGCGAGCACCGTGCGTGAGCCAACGCCCTGGCGGCCCTCGAAATTGCGGTTACTGGTGCTGACGCTCAATTGCCCACGTCCGGCTGTGTCGCCGTTCATGCCGATACACATCGAGCACCCCGACTCACGCCACTCGGCACCTGCCTCGATGAAGATGCGGTCCAATCCGATCGACTCGGCACGCGCTTTGATTTGCTGTGAGCCGGGCACCACCAGCATCCTCACGCCGTCAGCAACCCGGCGTCCTCGCAGCACCTCCGCTGCCTGCTGCAGATCGGAGAGGCGGCCATTCGTACAACTGCCGACAAAGACCACATCGACCGCATTTTGAGTCATAGGTTTGCCCGGCGTTACCTGCATGTATTCAAGCGCCTTGCGAAAGCTCGGATCTCCGTCGCCGTCCGGTACCGGGTCATTAATCCCGATTACCATGCCGGGATTCGTACCGAACGTGATCATGGGCTGAAGCCTGCCGGCGTCAATACTCACGGTCTTGTTGAAGGTCGCGCCGTCATCGCTTGCAAGTTTTCGCCAGCGGCTGACAGCCGCATCCCAGGCACCGCCGCGCGGTGCACGTGGCCGGCCCGCCAGGTACTCCATTGTCGTGTCGTCGGGCGCGATCATGCCCGCGCGTGCGCCCGCTTCGATGGACATATTGCAAATCGTCATACGCGCGTCCATGTCGAAGGCAGAAATTGCGTTGCCACGATACTCGATCACGTATCCGTTACCGCCGTCGACACCGATTTCACCGATGATTGCGAGGATGACGTCCTTGGCGCTGACGCCGGCCGCAAGCTGCCCGTCGAGACTAACGGCAAGCGCCTTCGGTTTCCGTTGCAGCAGGCATTGAGTCGCGAGTACGTGACCCACTTCCGTGGTGCCGATGCCGAAGGCGAGGGCACCGAAAGCACCGTGTGTGCTGGTGTGACTATCACCGCAGACAATCGTCTTGCCGGGTTGACTGGCCCCGAGCTCAGGGCCGATCACGTGAACGATGCCGCGTTGTTCGCTATCGAAGCCGAGCAAGTCAATGCCGAAGTCCAGGCAGTTCTGTTCCATCTGGCGTATCTGATTGGCTGCACCTTTGCCCACTACCGCAAGATCCCCGAAACTCGACACCGGCAACGTAGGGGTCGAATGGTCCATCGTGGCGAGTGTGAGGTCGGGACGCCTGACGGGCAGTCCCTGCTCTCTCAATAACGTAAAGGCCTGTGGTGTCGTGACCTCGTGTACCAGGTGCAGATCAATGTAAAGGACGGCTGGCGTATCGTCCGATTCCGGCACAACCAGGTGATCGGACCACACCTTGTCGAACAGCGTCGATGCGCTCATGACTGTGCGTACCCTGCTGCTTCAGATGGTCGCGTGTGACGCATCACCAGGACTGCTACGCGACGCCGCGTTGCTCTTCTGGCGACGCAAAACGCGATTGATGACTTCCAGATAGGCGCGGGCGCCGGCCTCCACGATATCGACGTTCGCGCCGTGGCCCCGGAAGTTCAAGCCATCGTGCTCGACCGTTACCGTTACCTCTCCCTGCGCATCCTCGCCGATCGAGGCACTGTGCACCTCGAATTTCTGCAGCGTCAGACCGACGCCCGTTGCTTTTTCCAACGCCAGGAAAGAGGCAGCAATCGGGCCGTCGCCCTGCGCAGACTGCGAGACCGGATCGTCACCCTCACCGAGCAATACCACCGTTGCGCTCGCGTCCTTGCCCGTGCTGGTCGCAACATCAAGAGACTGCAGGGACCATGGCCCCGGCGACGCACTGTCGACATTCATGATGATGGCTTCGATATCGCCGTCGTAGACGTCTTTCTTGCGATCCGCGAGCTTTTTGAATTCCTGGAACGCGCGGTTGGTTTCGAAGTCATCCAGTTCAAAGCCGAGCTTCGAAACACGATCACGAAACGCGTGCCGCCCGCTGTGTTTTCCCAGTACGAGATTCGAGCGGCTGATGCCGACGTCGTCCGGGCGCATGATTTCGTACGTCGAAGCATGCTGCAACATGCCATGCTGGTGAATACCGGCTTCGTGTGCGAACGCATTTTCGCCGACGATCGCCTTGTTTCGTGGCACGTGCATACCAGTGATGCTCGAGACAAGGCGCGATGTGGGATAGAGGCGAGTAGTGTCGATGCCGGTCCCGAGTTCGAAGAATTCCGAGCGCGTCTTGAGCGCCATGACGACTTCCTCGAGGCTGCAATTACCGGCCCGCTCGCCGATGCCATTGATCGTGCACTCGATCTGCCGGGCACCGCCGGCGACGGCGGCGAGACTGTTTGCGACAGCCATGCCCAGATCATCGTGACAGTGTACGGAGAGAGTTATGTCATCGATTCCGGCGACATGTTCCTTGAGGTATCGAAACAGCTGGTCGAATTCGGCGGGGACCGTGTATCCCACGGTGTCCGGAACGTTCACCGTTGTTGCTCCGGCCTCGATGGCAGCGCTGACAACTTCCGCGAGATAGGCGAGTTCCGTTCGCGACGCATCCTCCGGCGAAAATTCGACATCGTCGCAAAGCTTTCGCGCCATGCTGATCGCGCCAACCGCGCTTTTTATGATCTCTTCTTTGGCCATTTTCAGCTTGTGCTCGCGGTGAATCTGGCTGGTCGCGACAAACACGTGAATACGATGCCGTTGCGCGCTTTTCACAGCAGCATGGACTTTTTCGATATCACCGGCGTTGCAACGTGCCAGCCCGCAAATCACCGGTCCGAAATCCGCGTCTGCAATGGCCTGTACGGACTCGAAGTCGCCCGGCGAGGCGGCAGGGAATCCCGCCTCGATCACGTCTACATTGAGCTCCGCAAGTGCTTTCGCGACGCGTAATTTCTCGCGCAACGTCATGCTGCAGCCAGGCGCCTGTTCCCCGTCCCGCAAGGTCGTATCGAAAATTCGAATTTGCTCGACTGCCATTTGTGCTTCCTCCAGCCCTGTCTCGGTCCTTTACTCTTGCAGCCAGTCCATGCGGCCACGCAGGTCCGCGCCCACTTTCTCGATCGGATGTTCGAGGTCTGCGTTCATCATTCGCTTGAATTCGGGCATGCCGGCTTCATTTTCGGCGATCCAGTTGCGCGCAAAGGTACCGTCCTGGATATCGTCCAGAATCGCTCGCATTTTTGCGCGCGAATTGTCGTCGACAACCCTGGGACCGCTGACCATGTCACCATAAGCGGCAGTGTCGCTGATGAACTTGTGCATCTTGCGTAGCCCGCCCTCGTGCAGAAGATCGACGATCAGCTTGAGTTCATGCATAACCTCGTAGTACGCGACTTCGGGTTGATAGCCGGCCCCGACAAGGGTCTCGAAACCGGCCACGATCAACTCCGTCGCCCCACCGCACAGCACCGCCTGCTCGCCAAACAGATCTGTTTCGGTTTCTTCGGCAAAGGTCGTCTCTATCACCCCGGCGCGGGCGCCGCCGATGCCCGCCGCATAAGCAAGCGCGAGGTTCAGCGCGTCACCACCAGCGTCCTGGTGCACAGCGACAAGACAGGGTACGCCATGACCTTCCTCGTACTGGCGTCGAACCAGGCCGCCGGGCCCCTTGGGCGCGATCAAAACGACATTCAGATCGGCGCGTGGCTCGACTTGCTTGAAGTGGACCGCGAAGCCGTGTGCGAACAACAGTGTTGCGCCTTCGTCAATGTCGTCGACAACGCTTTCGTAGAGCGTCTTTTGAACCATATCCGGAGTCAGGAACGCGATGATGGTTGCACCTTTGACCGCCGCAGCAGGCTCCATGACAGTCAAGCCCTCCGCTTCTGCCTGCGGCCAGCTGGCACCGCCGGCGCGCAAACCAACGACCACATTGAAGCCGCTGTCCTTGAGGTTCAGCGTGTGTGCACGGCCCTGGCTGCCGTAGCCGAGTATCGTAATCTGCCGGCCAGCAAGGCAGGCGGCATCGACGTCTGCTTCCGAATACATCTGCATTGATTCTATTCCTCGAGTGTTACTGCTAAAAAAAACCCCACTATCCGTGCCGGATGCGGGGTTTACGATTTCCGATGTTTGGACACGCGCTACCCGCCATTACTCCTTATAAGAAGGAGCACCAGCGACCGCAGCAAACCACGAATGTTGCTGAGGGCGGCCAGCTGTGGACGTAAGACGTACATGCGGCGCATCATGTTGCAACGTCTGTGTGATGTCAACTGTCGAAATTTCAGTTACTTGTGTTACTAAAGCGATCAGCGTGGTTCAGTCACAAGCTGATTCCGGATATCTCACGATCGCTTCTCTCACGATGTAGACTAAGACTGTTGCAATTCAGGCACAACGCGGCTTTCAGCGTCAAAATCTTATGTCGCCGTTGGACTGGCGATATGCGAGTCATATGTTATTCTTGGCGCCCAGAGCTTCAGGACCTGAAGACAACAAGGAAATACCAGGCGGGGAAGCCGGCGTGCAGAACGTCGGGTAGCCATTAACGAGCAGAGAGAATCAAGGTCCGAATATTCATCGCCGCGGCAAATTTGGAGAGGACCGCGAGCGCGGGCAAGTTCGCCATCGGCGTTGCCTGTTTTTCTTTTGTGCATGTATTCAGCGGATACGGTACATCCCTCTCCGGAACTACTTTTATAAAAACGACCTTTAAGGAGCGTCCATGAAACGGTGCATAAGCAGCAGCCGGCGAGTCAGCAGTGTAGTCCTTGCAACTGCCGTACTCGCAATATCCGGCAGCGTTTTCGCCCAATCCGTCGATCAGGTCTTGCAGGCTGAGCTACGGCGGTTGAACCTGGCTCAGCAATCCCAGGAACGGATCAACAACATTGTTGAAGGAACCCGTTCACTGGAAGACCAGTTCAGGGCTATAAACAAGGAAATCGACGGCCTACGGGTCTACAACCGCCTCATGGTGGCCCAGACTGAAGGTCAGCAGGCAGTGCTCGAAGACATCGCACTGTCGATGGACCAGGTCGACGTTATCAATCGGCAGATCTTCCCCCTGATGGAACGCATGATCGACGGTCTCGAGCAATCGATTGCACTCGATGTGCCGTTTTTGATGGACGAGCGAACCGATCGAATCGGTAAGCTCCATGACACCATGTCTCGTTCCGACGTCAGCGTGGCGGAAAAATTCCGCAAGGTCATGGAGGCTTTCCAGATCGAAAACGACTACGGCAGCACGATCGAGCCGTACAAGCAGTCGTTGACACTGGAAGACGGCACGACCCGCGACTACAACATGTTGCGCCTCGGCCGTGTTGGTCTCTACTTCCAGTCCGAAGACACCAATATCACAGGTCGCTGGGACAACGATGTACGTGCCTGGGTGCTCGACAATGGCGCTCGTAACGAAGTACGCAAGGGCTTACGTATCGCGAATCAACTGATCGCACCTGAACTCATCCTGGTTCCGATTAGCGCAGCGACGGAGGCACAATAATGAAACGCATAACAACGATTATTGCTGCCGGCTTGCTGGTATTTGGTAGCGGCGCTGCAAGCGCACAGGACAGCGCGTCCAACAGTATGGCGGAACTGCTTCGCCTTATTGAGCAAGGACAGTCGCGTGACTCGCAGGAAGGACGCCAACGTGAGGCGGATTTCGCCCGTCGCAAAAACGAGCAACAGAATCTCCTTAACCAGGCGCGAGCAGAACGCAATCGCCAGGAACGCGAAAGCGCCCGCCTCGAACAGCTTTTCGAAAATCGACAGGCGGAGATTGTCGCCGCACGTGCAGCACTCGATGAGCGTCTCGGCGCATTGAAAGAGCTGTTCGGCGTGTTGCAGACGGTTGCTGGCGATACCCAGGGTCGCTTCAGCAACTCGCTGACGCACGTCCAGTTCCCGAATCGTGAGGATTTTCTCGTCGAACTCGGCAGCAAGATGGCAGGCGCCAGCACTCTGGCATCGATCGAGGACATCGAAAAACTCTGGTTCGAGCTACAGCGCGAGATTACGGAATCCGGTTCGATCGTACGTTTCAGTCACGCAGTCACTCTCGCGAACGGCGAAGAGACGCAAATGGAGATCGTTCGCGTCGGCACCTTCAACATTGCATCCCCCGTCGGCTATCTGCAATTCACGCCCAGTACCGGGCGCGTCAGCGAACTGCAACGCCAGCCTGAGCAGGGGCGCTTTACGAATTCGGCAAAAGATCTGGTCAGCGCCACGTCCGGGCCGGTTACCTTCGGTTTCGACGTTACGCGCGGCGGTATTCTGGCGTTGCTTGTCGAGTCACCCACGATCAAGGATCGCATCAACCAGGGCGGCATCGTCGGCTATTGCATCATCGCACTCGGAATCATCGGCCTGATAATCGCTCTGATCCGCTTCATTGGTCTGACGAACGACAGTCGCAAAGTCACGGCGCAACTCAAGCGGGATTCCGCGAGTACTGACAATCCGTTGGGCCGTGTGTTGGCTGCCTACGAAAGTAATCGCAGTGCCGACACCGAGACCATCGAGCTCAAACTCAGCGAGGCGGCACTCAAAGAGATGCCTGGCCTGACCAAGGGCTTGTTGTTGATCAAGGTGATTTCGGTCGTGGCGCCGCTGATGGGCCTGCTCGGTACGGTTACCGGTATGATCAAGACCTTCCAGGTGATCACGCTGTACGGTGCCGGCGATCCGAAGATGATGGCCGGCGGTATTTCGCAGGCTTTGATGACGACGGTACTTGGACTGGTCGTGGCGATTCCAATGGTGCTGCTGCACACGATCGTCAGCGGTCAGAGCCGCAAAGTCATCAATATTCTCCAGTCGCAGAGCGCGGGCCTCGTCGCCCAGCATTCCGAGGCAGCCCACTAGGAGAGTCTTCATGCTCTGGCTAACTGACAGTTTCGAGGCAATCCGCGACTTCATGGAGCTCGGTGGCCCCGTACTTCGCTGGATAGCCTTCACGATCTTCGTAATGTGGGTCCTCATCGTCGAGCGGATCATGTACTTCCGCACGTCGATGAGAGCCATGTCACGGCAGATCCACGATGACTGGGAATCGAGGCCGGAACGCCGCTCCTGGAACGCGCATCAGATTCGAGAGCTGATGATCTCGCGCTTCAGCATGGCGACGAACAAGGGCATCGCGACGATCCAGACTCTGGTTGCGCTGTGCCCGCTGCTTGGCCTGCTGGGCACGGTAACGGGCATGATCAGCGTGTTCCAGGTCATGGCCGTTTCCGGTTCCGGTAATGTTCGCGCGATGGCTGCCGGCGTGTCCCAGGCTACTGTGCCGACAATGGCGGGGATGGTCGGAGCCCTGTCCGGGGTCCTGCTGGTCACCCTGCTCAGCCGCCGTGCAGCGCGCGAAGTGGGGTTCCTCGAGGACACATTGACTATGGACCATTAAAGGGTAGGCAATATGCGCCATCATCTCGATGATATTCATTTCGAAGACGATGAGAATGAGATCAACCTGACGCCAATGCTGGACGTTGTGTTCATCATGTTGATTTTCTTTATCGTCACGGCTTCATTCATCAAGGAAGCCGGTATCGACGTCAATCGTCCGGATGCGCCGGTCACGGAGACCAAGCCGGAGGACGCCAATATCCTCGTCGCCATCACGGCGAACGACGAAATCTGGATCGATCGTCGCCTGATCGACCCGCGGGCAGTGCGGGCCAATATCGAACGTCTGCACGCGGAGAATCCGGAGGGTACGGTAGTCATTCAACCGAGCAAGAAGTCAACCAACAAGATGCTCGTTTGGGTGATGGATGCGTCGCGTCAGGCTGGTGTCTACAACATTTCGCTTGCAGCAAGTCAAAACTGATCAGAACAGGATAAAGCAATGCGTAAGAATTTTGGCCGGATGGGCGGCGAAGAGGAAGAAAATGAGATCAACCTGACGCCGATGCTGGACGTCGTGTTCATCATGCTCATTTTCTTCATCGTGACCGCATCGTTTATCAAGGAAGCCGGAATCGATGTTAATCGTCCCGATGCGCCCACGGCGGATTCTCAGGACGATGCCGCCATCCTGATCGCAATCAGTGCGAACGACGAAATCTGGATTGATCGGCGCGAGACAGACCCGAATGCGGTGCGCGGAATGATCGAGCGCCTGCATGCCGAGAATCCGAAGGGTTCCATCGTCATCCAGGCCGATGAAAATTCGACGAACGAGATGCTCGTGGTGGTCATGGAGGCTGCGAAACAGGCCGGCGTTGCAAACGTCGCGATCGCAGCACTCAAGGACTAGGAACCACGAGGCAGGGTTGTGGTCTCATAAAGGGACTCTGCCCGGCGCAACACAAAGCGGCAATGGCCGCTGAGGAGAGTTGAACAATGTATGGCCGTTACGCATTTTCAATCGTAATCGGAATCGTGGTCACGATGAGCCTGTTGTTCCTGATGCAGGTACTGATAGCGACAGGCAAGCAGGCACTGACCAAACCCCGCGACCGGGCCAAACTCGAGTTCGTGCGCGTTAAGCGTAATGAGTCGCTGAATGTCGAAGATTTCACACCGGAGAAGCCGCCGAAGCCGCCCGAGACGCCGCCCGAGACGCCACCGCAGGACATGGATAATATTGATCCGAACGCGCCGACGATCAACGTAGCGCCGCCCAGCGTGGATACCAACATGTCGATCGGTGGCCCTGGCGGTATGAACATCGCTGAGGGTGATTACCTGCCGATCGTGCGTGTAGCGCCCGTATATCCGGCAAGGGCGCTGTCAAGAGGTCTGGAAGGCTATGTGGACATGTCGTTCACCGTGACGACAACGGGCACGGTGCGCGATCCGATAGTGCTGTTCTCGACGAGCAGCCTGTTCGAGCGCGCGGCGATGAGGGCCGTGTTGAAATTCAAGTACAAACCTCGAGTCGTTGATGGTGTGCCCGTGGACGTGCCCGGCGTCAAGACACGCATCACTTTCAAGATCGAAGACTAGAGATGGAAACGACAACCCAATTCCTGGCGGGATCACACGATCAATAGGAATGAGTTCGCTATGAGCAAATTGAGCCGAATTACACTGAATCTTTGCGTCACCATCGTTGCTGCAGTGCTTGCCGTCGGTAGCGTCCAGGCCCAGGATGACGAACGGGAAAGGCGCGACAAGCAGGCGACCAAACAGGCGCAAGCCGTCAGCAAGGAAGTCTATGATCGTATTACCAAGGCACAGGAACTGGTCGATGCCAAAGACTACAAGGGTGCACTGCGACTTCTGAACAACCTGTATAACCCCGACAAGCTCACCGAGTACGAGCAGACGAATGTTCTGAACTACATCGGCTTCGTCTACTACAACATGGACGACATCGGTAACGCGATCCGGACTTATGAAAAGATGGTCTTGATTCCGAGCCTCGAGCCGCAGATGGCCAAGCAGACAACGTACACGCTGGCGCAGCTATACACGATGGAAGAGCAGTACCAGAAGGCACTGCAGACGCTCGACAAGTGGTTCCTTCTGGAAACAAATCCCGCACCGGAGCCGTTTATCCTCAAGGCGCAAAACCTGTACCAGGTGTCACGCTACCAGGACATGATCGAGCCGATCGAAAACGCGATGCGGGTCGCACGGGAACGCAGCAAGCCGGTGAAGGAAGATTGGTACGTGCTCCTGAACTTCGCGTATTTTCAGGATGAAAACTATCGCATGGTGCGAGACATTCAGAAAATCCTGCTCGAGACCTGGCCCAAGAAGCGTTACTGGTTCTCGCTGGCCGGTGCCTACACCGAATTAGGCGAGGACAATAATCTGATCGCTGCCTACGGCTCCGCACACGACCAGGGAATGCTCGAGAAGGAGTCCGAAATGGTCACGATGGCGCAGCTCTATATGCAAGCCGAGGTCCCCTTCAAAGCGGGCAATTTGCTCGAAAAAGAGATGAATTCCGGACGAGTCACCAAGAATGCAAAGAACTACCGGCTGCTGTCGCAGGCCTGGATGCTGGCGCAGGAAGATGAGCGTGCGGTACCGGCGCTCAAAGAAGCTGCCCGACTCAGTGATGACGGCGAACTGGATGTGCGTCTCGGCAACACCTACCTGAATCTGGGTAACTATGAGGAATGCATCAATGCAGTGCGTAACGGCCTTAGAAAAGGCGGCCTGAAGAGCACCGAAAACGCGCAAATCTCGCTTGGAATGTGCCTTTACAACAGACAGCAGTACGACGCCGCGATCAAGGCGTTTCGTGCTGCATCGAAAACGCAGCGGTCGAGGAAAATTTCAAATCAGTGGATTCGGGTCATCCAGGCAGACGTTGAGCGGAATCGACAAATTCGTCTTGCACGCGAAGCCGCGAACAAGAAACGCCAGGAAGTCGAGGCCAGACGCCGCAAGGCCGACCGAGTCTGACAGCACCGGCGCTTGCCTGGCGCCGCAAACCGACAAGTACACAGCAGGGGCGCTGACCTTCACAGGCCAACGCCCCTATAGTGCGCGCCTTTGACACACCTAACAGCTCAACCAAATGCCAAAAATCACCTATATTTCCCCGGATGGAACTCGCAACGATGTCGAGGTCGACAACGGATACTCCGTCATGGAGGGTGCCATCAATAACAACGTCGACGGCATCGTCGCCGAATGTGGCGGGGCCTGTGCCTGTGCGACCTGTCACAGCTATATTGACGAAGCATGGCTGGACAAGATACCGACAATGGATGACATGGAAGACAGCATGCTGGACGCTGCGTTCGAGCGGAAGTCCAACAGTCGCCTGACGTGCCAGATTGAAGTAAATGACAATCTGGACGGGTTGGTAGTACACGTCGCCGATAACGACTATTAGTCCCCCACACAAGGAGAACCTCATGACGATTCAAGCTGGAGAAAAAATGCCAAGTGGCGCCCTTGGCATCATGACGGATTCAGGCCCGGGCGGAATATCGACGGACGACTTGTTCTCGGGCAAGAAAGTCGTGCTCATATCGGTTCCCGGCGCGTTTACACCGACCTGTTCGATGAACCACTTGCCTGGATTTGTCGATCACGCCGAGGAAATTCTGGCGAAAGGGGTCGATACAATCGCCTGCATGGCCGTCAATGACATCTTCGTGATGGACGCGTGGGGCAAGGATCGCGGCGTCGGCGACACGGTCATGATGCTCGCCGATGGAAACGGAGAGTATGCGCAAGCACTCGGCCTGGAGCTCGACGCGAGCGGTTTCGGCATGGGCATGCGCGGTCAACGCTTCGCGCTAATCGTCGATGATGGCGTCGCAACGCACGTCGCTGTCGAGGCACCTGGTCAGTTCGAGGTCAGCAAGGCCGAAACAATCCTGGCTGCTTTGTAGAACCGCTCCAACTAGCCCAGCGCTTCAATCAGCTCCGGCATGATGTTGAACAGGTCGCCGACGAGGCCGATATCAGCAACCTCGAAAATCGGCGCTTCCTCGTCCTTGTTGATGGCAACGATCGTTCCTGCATCCTTGATGCCAGTCACGTGTTGGATCGCGCCGGAAATACCGATCGCGAAATACAGCTCGGGTGCGATGATCTTGCCAGTTTGACCGACCTGCAAGTCGTTAGCCACGTAACCGGCATCGACGGCCGCCCGTGTTGCCCCAACACCAGCGCCGAGCTTGTCGGCCAACTGAAAGATCAGTTCGAAGCTCTCCTCGCTACCGAGTGCGCGTCCACCGGCAACGACGCGAGCCGCCGTTTGCAGGTCGGGCCGATCCGATTGGCCGCTTCGCACTTCGACCAGGCGCGTATGATCCGGAATCCCGGCGTTAACGTCGGCCGTTTCGACCGGCGCCGAGTTTCCCGAACCCGTTGCCTGATAGGACGCCACGCGCACAGTCGCAACGACCGGTTGATCGGCCGGCGCCTCGACCGTAACGACGGCGTTGCCGGCGTAAATTGGGCGTTTGAACGTGTGGTTCGCTTCCACGCTCATGATGTCGCTAATCTGATTGACGCCGAGCAGGCCAGCCACGCGAGGCATGAGGTCCCTGCCGAATGTTGTTGACGGACCGAAAACGTAGTCGTAGCCATCAGCAAGGGCAGCGATTTGTGGCGCGAGCACCGCGGCCAGGCCACTGGCGTTGGCCGGATCCTCGACGCTTATGACACGACTGACCGAATCCAGTTTGGCGGCCGCCGCGGCAACGTCCGAGGCCGATTCCGCCAGTACAGCTATGTCGATACTGGCACCGTCGATACCTGTCGCACAGGAAACACATTTTGCGGTACTCGGATTGAGGGTTTCGCCATCATGCTCGGCGATCAACAATACTTTGGCCATTACAGTAGTCCTTTATCGTTCAATGCGCTGACGAGACCGGCAACGCCGTCCACGATGACACCTTTCTCACGCGCGGCGGGCGACTCGAAAAGGGTCTCCTTAATAGCGCCACTGTCTGCAACAGCCAGATCCGCCAGCGGAATCTGATCAAGCGGCTTCTTTTTCGCTTTCATGATGTCCGGGAGTTTCACGTAACGTGCCTCGTTCAGCCGCAAATCGACAGTCACAACGGCTGGCAGGTCCACATCGACGATCTCGAGCCCGGCGTCAACTTCGCGCGTTACGCGGGCCGTGTCGCCATTGAGTTCGAGCTTGGACGCGAACGTTGCCTGCGGTCGGTCCCACAACGCTGCAAGCATCTGACCGGTCTGGCTGTTGTCGTCGTCAATTGCCTGTTTGCCCAAAAGCACCAGGCCGGGGCCCTCACGGTTTACGATTTCGAGCAACGCACGGGCGCAGGTCAGTGCATCGATCGAACCGCCGGTTTCCACCAGGATCGCCCGATCAGCACCCATTGCAAGGCCGGTGCGCAGTTGCTGCTGGGCGACGGCTGTGCCGATCGAAATGACTATAACCTCGGTCGCTTCACCGCGCTCCTTGATGCGCAGAGCTTCCTCGAGAGCGATCTCGTCGAAAGGATTGATACTCATCTTGACGCCATCGGTATCGACGCCACTGCCATCACTATTGACCCGCACGCGAACGTTGTAGTCAACGACACGTTTCAGGCCTACCAGGATCTTTTCCACCTCACTGTCTCCGTTACTCTGAACTCCCCGCAGGCGGCCTGCCTGCGAGGGACGGCTATTGTCTACGAGGGTATGCCGGTGTACAAGGCGTTTAGCTGTCATGCACGCGAATACACTGTTGAAATACCCGAATGCCCAAGAACTGCTATGTAGCACCCAGGACCTGCAGTCGTGCCTGCACGATTCCGAGCTTCGAATTATCGACTGCCGCTTTGACCTGCTGGACCCGGATGCGGGCAGGCGGGTGTATCTGGACGAGCATATTCCAGGCGCGGTATATGCGGATCTCGACATTGACCTGGCCGCTCCGGTAGAAGCATCAAGCGGTCGACATCCCTTGCCCGACATCGGCACGCTTGCCGCGACGTTCAGGCGTCTGGGAATTGGCCGCGACTCGCGGGTAGTCGCCTACGATTCGGGCGGCGGTGCGATTGCATCGCGAGTCTGGTGGCTGTTGCGCTGGCTCGGTCACTACAACGTCAGATTGCTCGATGGTGGCTTGCAGGCGTGGCAAGCAATGAAACTGCCGCTGGAATCGGGCCTGGGTGCCGTTCAACCGGGAAACTTCAATGCCCAGCCTCGCGACGGGCAGCTACTGACGACAGAGGAGGTGATAGCGAGCATCGCGTCGATCGCCAACCTGAGACTTGTGGATGGTCGTGACGAAGCACGGTTTCGAGGCGAGATCGAGCCCATCGATAGTGTGGCCGGGCATATCCCCGGTACGCTCAATTTTCCGTTTACCGCAAGCCTTAACGAGGACGGCACGTGGAGGCCTGAGACGGCACTGGAGGCGCTCTGGCAGCCTGTTCTCGGCGAGTCACGGGATACGCCCTGGGCGGTGATGTGCGGTTCAGGGGTCACGGCCTGTCACCTGGCGATTTCCGGCTTGCTGGCCGGCTACAGGGAACCGCGGCTCTACGTAGGATCCTGGAGCGAGTGGATTCGGGACCCCGAGCGTCCGATCGCGACGGGACGGCCCTAGATACGTAAAATCCCTGCCTCGAAATCTGCGGAACCAGCGTAAACTTAACGTCGGGCTGAGACCTCGGGAGCCCGAATTCGGCAATCGGACCCTGGCCGGTACATTCGATTCATGAGTTACTGAGGGAAAATTTTAAATGCTTATAAAACAATATATTATTGTCGTTTTATCAAGCAGTTTATTAGCTTGCACGAGCCCCGGTGACACTGTCGATGAAGGCAAGCAGGTAGGTGAAGGGCGACGTTCGGATTGCATCTCATCGGGGACTATCCGAGACTATCGGGTCTTGGATGATGCCAATCTCATCGTGACCAGTAGCGGCAGCCGCAAATACCATGTCGCACTGAGCAGGCGGGCAACAGGACTACGCTCGTCCTGGAAAATCGGTTTCATGTCCTCCTCGGGGCAGATCTGCGCCGATTTTGACGAAGTGGTCGTCGACGACGGCCTGGGACCGGAGAGAATTCGCATCAGTTCGATCAGGCAGCTGACGCCTGACGAACACGAGGACTTACTGGTTCGGTTCGCTAAGAAGGAACCGGCAATAGAACAAACCCCGGCGCGACAAAGTGTCGAAAGCGCCGAGGTAGAAGAGCTGGACTGACTTGCCCCGATTCCTGAAGGGCATGTTGGTCACGCAATCCGCAATCTCCGTGCGGACCCACCCGGCCAGCTGCAAAGCTGGCCGGGTTTTTAGTGCCTGGAGGGCAGGGAAGTATTGGCTGACTGCTTAGGCTATTCTGACGATGCAGTCGATCAATTGAAAAGAGCAGGAACAGTTTGAGCGTTACAGAAATGAAAGCGGAGGACGGTGCGGCCGGAATCATTCAGCCCAGCACCGCGCTCAGCGACGTAAAGTACGAAATTCGGGGTCAACTCGCGAGTCGGGCCGATGAACTCGAAAAGCGTGGTTACGAAATCATTTCATTGAACATCGGCAATCCCGGCCTGTTCGGCTTTCGAACGCCGGAAACGATGCGGCTCGCGATGATCGAGAATCTCGGTCAGGCTGAACCGTATTGCCATCAGAAGGGTATCTTTCCGGCCCGCGAAGCGGTGGTCATGCAGCAGCAGAATCGCGGCATCCATCATGTCAGTGCGGATGAAGTTTTCATCGGCAATGGCGTCAGTGAACTGATCGATTTGTCGCTGCGCGCGCTTCTGAATCCCGGCGACGAAGTGCTCGTACCCAGCCCCGACTACCCGCTGTGGTCCGCAGCGGTCGTATTGAACGGCGGCATGCCTCGATACTACGACTGCCGGCCGGGCAGCGGCTTCATGCCAGACCTGCTGCAAATCGAAGAACTGATTTCTGCACGCACCAAGGCGATTGTCGTCATAAATCCCAATAACCCGAGCGGTGCCGTCTATGATCGCGCCACTCTCGAGGGCATTGCCGAAATCGCCGCAAAAAATGGCGTTATCGTACTCTCGGACGAGATATACGATCAGATGGTGTATGACGACGCTGAGTTCATTCCGTTCGCGACCCTGGTCGGTGACGGTGTGTGCCTGACGTATTCCGGATTATCAAAAGTCTATCGCGCGTGTGGATATCGAGTCGGTTGGTGCGTATTCGGTGGCGACCTCGACCGTGCCCGCGACTACATACATGGTATGGAATTGTTGTCCGCACTGAGGCTCTGCAGCAACGTTCCCGGTCAATGGGCGGTACAAACGGCACTCGGCGGATTCCAGAGTATTGGCGGACTCGTGCAGCCCGGTGGCCGCCTGTACCAGTCCCGTCAGTGCATCATTGACCGCGTGGCAGGCAGCCCGTACCTCAGCATGGAAACGCCAATGGGTGCGATGTATGCGTTCATCAAACTTCACGATCGATTTACAAACAAATTTGGCGATCAACGCTTTGCGCTCGAGTTGCTCGACAGCAGGCATATACTCGTCGCGCCAGGTAGCAGCTTCAATACGACATACACCGATCATTTCCGCATTACGACATTGCCCGATCCAGACACGCTCAATATCGTTTTTGACCGCATTGACGACGTCCTGGTGCAGCACGCCTGAGTCATGTATGGCTGGTTGTCGGATGCTTGCAATGACTCGTCACATGTAGTGACAGCAAGCCGGAGGCTCGCACGGGAGCTGACGGCAACGTACAACGAACAACAGCTTGCCGCCGGCCGCTCGGCGTGGCGTACACCGACGATTCTCGCCTTGCCAGACTGGCTGAACAAAGTCACTTTAGCCGTGAATCGGGACAACCAGCCAACACGCATCAACGCCCAGCAGAGCCGTGCCCTGTGGGAGCGCGTACTGGCAAGTGCTATCAAGGATCCCCTCGTCAACATCGCGAGCCTGACACGGCAGGCGCGTGACGCGTGGAGGAGAATTCACGAATGGGGCGTGCCGTTCGACGAATTCCTCTCATCGGCCAGCGGTACCGATCAGCGAATGTTTGCGAAAGCGGCGATTCGCTACCGCTCGTTACTCGATTCGGAAAACTGGCTAGACGACGCGATACTTCTCGCATATGTCATCGATGGCATACGTGAGGGCTACCTGCGATTGCCTAAGCGACTGATTGCCGCCGGCTTCGACCGGACATCGCCGCAAGTCGAAAAATTATTCACTGCACTCAAAGAGCAGGGAACAGGTGTTGAACAAGTTGCGGCAGGGGAAACCGGGACTGTCCGATTGCTCGCGTTCGAAAATTCGGATGCGGAATTGCGCGCCGCCGGCGCCTGGGCACGAACGCAACTCGTCGAAGATCCCGGGCAACGAATTGCCATCATCGTTTCGGACCTCGAGCAGAACGCCGGGCGCGCCGGTCGACTGATTCGGGAGGGTCTGGTACCGGGCTGGCAGTACGCTGCCGGACGGCAGGAGGCCGCGGTAAACGTCTCGTTCGGACGCCGACTGAGTGACTACCCGGCCATCCGCATTGCACTGTTACTGCTGCGCTGGACCTATCACGAATTGAGCGGACGGGACGTGAGCCTGTTGCTTCGCACTCCCTATGTTGGTAACGCGGATATTGCCGGACGCGCACGTCTCGAACTCGAATTGCGACGCTCCCCGGACCGGCAATGGGCGCCTGCTGCTATATTGCGCGCGCTCCAGGGACGTGAGGATTCAGACGATGCCGCGGACTGGCTCGCAAGACTCTCAAGGTTCGCCGAACGACGCGAATCCACTCCCGGGAACGCGTCGCCCGACCAGTTTGCGGAGTTACTCGACACGATCCTGCAGGAGTTCAACTGGCCTGGCAGCGGTGCCCTCGACAGCGCGGACTTTCAACTCATCAACCGCTGGCGTGAGCTACTGAACGATCTTGCTCGATTGGAACTGGTAATTCCCGACATGACGATGCCGCAAGCGCTTGCTCATGTTGCGACCATGACTACCGAGACCGTTTTCCAGCCGGAGATGGAGGGTGCCGCGATTCAGATTATCGGGCCGCTGGAGGCAGCAGGGCTGACCTTTGACCAACTCTGGGTTACGGGCCTGACCACCAGCCAGTGGCCGCCAGCCGGCCGGCCGATGGCATTGGTATCGCGGCGCCTGCAACGCGACTACGGGATGCCGGATGCCGATCCACGAGACACCGCCGCTTATGCAAGTCGGGTATTGGAGCGACTATTGAGCAGTACGATAACGTGTCTGTGCAGCTACCCGCTTACCGACGGTGACGCCGATCAGACACCGACATCGCTGCTCGGAAGCATTGCTGGCGAGCCGATTGCCGATGAACCGGGATGGCATGCGGCGGAGCTTTGCAGCACAGCAGCAGCCGGGATCATCAACGACGATCCGGTACCGCCGGTATCGCCGGATGAGACCGTCGCGGGCGGCGCAAGTACCATTCAAAGGCAACTCAGCGAGCCGTTTACCGCATTTGCCTACGGCCGTCTCGGCATCACGCAGCTTCGGCCAATCACCACCGGCTTGTCCCCGATTCTGCGCGGCAATCTTATACACGGCGCGATGTTCCATCTTTACGAAGACAGGCCTGCGCAGTGCGACATCAGGGCTTGGGACACCGCAGAAGTGGAGCGCCGCATCGAGTCCGCCGTACAACGAACATTCGTGCGCTACGAGCGTAACAGCGATCGCGTACTTGGGGCGCTGCTGGCCCTCGAGCGACAGCGGGTCGCAATGCTGCTCGGCAACGTGCTGAAGCTCGACCGGGAGCGAGAGTCATTCTCTGTCGATGACGTTGAAACTTCAGTCGACTTCGATTTGCAGGGCGTACGGCTTAAGTTGCGAATCGATCGAATCGACCGTTTCGACGACGGTGCAATTGCCATTATCGATTACAAAACGGGCGCCTCGAAAAAACTGCTTGACAGTGCAGGTGACCCAGTGGATGCGCAACTGGTGGTGTACGCCTGCGCAATGCCGAACCCGGTTGCGGCACTCGCTCTTTACAACATCGACAGCCGTGAGACTGACGTGGATAGCGCTGGCAGAGATTCAATGGACGCTGCGGAGTGGCACGCGTCGCTGCAACGTTGGGTGGAGCAGGTCGAACGGGCGGCTGTCGAACTTACCGCAGGCGACGTCCGTGTCAGGTATTGGCAAAACGTGCGTGATGCTCGTGCGCTGAATCTGTTGTCGCGTTACGCGGAGCTGCATCGTGACGCGTGACACCGAACTGCTACACGCCGACTCACAAGCGCGAATCGACGCGCTGGACGTAACCCGCTCATTCATCGTGCAGGCACCCGCCGGCTCGGGTAAGACAGAGTTGCTGATTCAGCGCTATCTGCATTTGCTTGCCAAAGTCGATGACCCCGAAGAGGTCATCGCGATAACGTTTACGCGCAAGGCTGCCGCGGAAATGCAATATCGTGTGTTACAGGCGCTGTTGCGCGCACAGCAGGGCGATGTGCCCCAGGAGTTACACGAGCGAACAACCGCCGCCGCGGCATATGCGGTTCTTGAGCGTGACAAGGCACGCGACTGGCAAATCATCGGCAATCCCCGCCGCATGCGCATACAAACGCTCGACTCCCTGAATGCGTCAATAGCAAGAATGCAACCATTGTCCGGTAGCGGCGCAGCTGCGGGTAATGCGGTCCCCAATGACGCCGAGATGAAGGCTTTATACCGCGACGCCGCAGGAGCGACGCTCGACTGGCTAGCGGAAAAGGGCCCGATCCGTAATGCGGTCGAAGATGTACTCCGGCATGTCGACAACAACACGTCGATATATGTCGCTTATTTATCGCGCATGCTCGAGACACGTGATCAGTGGTTACCTTTCGTGGGCACGGGAGATACGAGCCACGGTAACGACGTTCTGTTGCGGCGCAAGCTCGAAGAAAACCTCGAGGCCATTGTATCGGATCACTTGCGCAGCACCCGGGAAGCGATTCCCGTGGAATTGTTTCCAGAGTTACTGCCGCTCGCAAACTACGCCGGGCAAAACCTGATCGACGCGGACATGGAAAGTCATCCGATCGCCGCACTGCAATACTTGCAAGCACTGCCTGCAGCATCCAGCGACTCCTTACCGGAGTGGCGCGGGGTTGCCGAATTACTCCTTACACTGAAAGGAGACTGGCGCAGGCAGGCTAACAAAAACCAAGGCTTTCCGCCGGCAGATAACGGCCAGAAGAAGCGCTTCCACGACTTGCTTGAGACGCTTGACGGAACCAGCCAGCTTCGTTCGCTGATTCACGGCATACGCGCACTCCCGCCGACGCGCTACAGCGATGAACAATGGTCAGTGTTGCTCGCGCTGTTTCGCCTCTTACCGATGGCCGTCGCCGAGCTGCAGCAACTATTCAGCGCCAATCGCGTAACAGACTACATCGAGATCGCGCTTGGCGCCGGCAAAGCGCTCGGGACAGCAGAGCAGCCCGGCGATATCGCTTTGTTGCTCGACTACCAGGTTCGTCATGTCCTCGTCGACGAGATGCAGGATACGTCGCGTGCGCAATATCGGATGCTCGAGGCGCTAACCGGCGGCTGGGAGCAGGGCGATGGGCGTACCTTGTTCTGCGTCGGCGACCCGATGCAATCGATCTACCGGTTCCGCAACGCCGAGGTCGCGCAATTCATGCTGGCACAACGAAACGGAATCGGCGGGGTTCTGCTCGAGCCGTTGCTGTTGCGGAAAAATTTCCGTTCGGGGGAGTTCCTGGTGCACTGGTTCAACACGGTCTTTCCGCTCGTTCTGCCAGAAGCGGACGATCCATCGCGAGGCGCCGTGTCCTATGCCGAAGCCGTACCGGCGCTGGCAACGACAGGTGACTGCCACGTGCATCCGGTGTTCGGTGGCGATACCGCAGCCGAAGCCGAGGAAGGTTGCCGGATTATCGAGCAGACTCTGTCGCAGAATCCGGACGACAACATGGTCGTGTTGGTCCGCAGCCGAACTCAACTGACGACACTGTTGCCTCGATTGCGTGAAGCCGGTATTACTTTCCAGTCGGTGGACATCGACCGGCTCACGGATTTGCCGGAAATCCTCGACGTACTCGCCCTGACGCGCGCACTCGTTCACCCGTGCGACCGGATCGCCTGGCTTGCACTGTTGCGATCGCCGTGGATTGGATGGCATTGGAGCGACCTGCACGCGCTGGTACGAGACGACAACCACAGCACGGTCTGGGAGCTCCTGAATGACCCTCAACGCCTCGCGGCGTTGTCCGATGACGCAAGACAATCCTTTGCGAATGTTCGTGAGACGCTGGAATCGATGTTCGTGGTGTCGCGCTCGAGATCGTTGCGTGACCGCGTCGAGCGCGCATGGCTGCGATTGGGCGGTCCCGCAATTCTCGAGAATCCGGCGGGCGTCGAAAACGTGTATCGCTATTTCGACGTACTGGAAAAGCTCGAAGTAGCCGGATCGCTTCACGACGTCGCCGAACTCGAGGCACAACTGGATATCGAGAGAATATCCAGCAACGTCAGCGCTCAATTGCAAATCATGACCATGCACCGGGCCAAAGGCCTGCAATTCGATCATGTGCTGTTATTCGGGCTCGGCCGCATTCCCAGGCGTGGCGATCGCACGGTACTCAGCTGGTTCGACTTGCCCGCGGAACACGGCGATGAAGAGAAAATAATTAGCCCGGTCGGGCGCCGTGCGGATCTCGAAAATGATCCGATTCACCGCTTTATCGAATTGACCGAAGCCGAAAAAGACCGTCATGAATTCGGACGACTGTTGTATGTCGCCTGTACCCGGGCCCGGAAGAGTTTACACCTGCTGGGACACGCGGGGATTGCACGTGACGGTGAGTCATGCCGGCCCCCTGATCCAAGAAGCTTGTTGAACCTTTTATGGCCAGCGATCGCACCGCAGTTCGAGCGGGCTTTCGAGCCACGGTCGCCGGCGAGCGTGACCGATATCGAGGAGCCGTGGCTGCAGCCACAGAGGCGACGACTTCAACCATCATGGCAATTGCCCGAAATCGGCGATGTACCAGGCCAGAAAACGACACCCGAGACGCACGAGATCGGCCGGACAGTCGAGTTCTACTGGGTCGGATCGGACGCACCGGTGGCCGGCACTATCGTGCATCGCTGGCTGCAGCTTGCCACAGAGGGAGCCGTCAGCCTGGATGCCGATCAGCTCGAGTTGTTACGCCCCGGCAGTGAACGCTGGTTGCGCGAAATGGGCGTCGGCCCGGACAGGGTGGCGGCAATTCTCAAGCGGGTCGAGGATGCCCTTGCCGGCGTTTCGACAGACCCAAGGGGGCAATGGTTGCTGAATGGTGAGGGATTTGCAGAGCTTGCACTCAGCGGGCTCGTGGAAGGGACAATCGAGTCAGGCATTATCGATCGCGTTCGCGTTGACGAGAAAGGCACTCATTGGATCGTCGACTACAAGACCAGCACACACGAAGGAGGCAATCTGGAGGGCTTCCTGCAAGCCGAGGCGGAGCGTTATCGTGCTCAACTCGGCAAGTACGCGACCCTGTACAGCGGCTTTGCAGACAAAAAGGTTCGTTGCGCCCTGTACTTCCCGCTGTTACAGGAATTCGTCGAGGTGAACGTCTAGAGCGTGCCTTCGAGGCGGATTTCGTGTTGACCGCGATCATTGGGCGAACCCAGAAACCGCAGTTGTTGCCTCAGCTTTGCAGACGTACGTTCGGTTGCCGCAACCTGGCCGATGAACTCGTAGCTTCTATCGGGCAAAATACTCAGGCTGCCGGCAAGGTCAAACACGCCATCGACGTCTTCAACACTCGCGACGATTCGATCTTCGTTCGTAAAGAACTCGGCCTCATAACCACCGAGAGGTGCCGAGTCGATGAGAGGAGCCACGAGCCCGGCAACGGCGAATTTGCCTTCAACAGCGACTGGCAAGCCATCGCGCAATTGCACAAGTGGAAACTGCACGCTCGCGTTGCCAGCGAGCCCCGGCATGCGCGCTACGGCTGCGAACGCTTGTAATGGCACGGAGCCGTTCAAGTCCGACACTGTGATGCTGCCGCCGAATCCGAACGTTGCGTCCGCCTCAATAAAGCCCGAAGATGGCGTGGCGTCAACGCTTAATGCGAGCTTTCCGGTCAGCAATCGCAATGGCCGAATGCGCCAGTTCAAGTGGCGCAGGTAGACGCTGCCAACGGACATTTCCCGTGCCGAACCTGACCATATCGAACCTTCGATGCCACTGAGTTTCACGGCTTCCGGCACGAACCATTGGTAGGCGACTCGGGCAGGGAATAACAATGTGAGACCCACGACCAAGGTCAGCAAACCTGCAACCAGAGAAGTTCTGCGATTAGGTATCAAAGCGTGCGTTCAATCGTCAAGGTCGCATTGATACGTCCGGGAGCCGAACGGGCCGCAGTCGAAAGACTGCCTGCCTGAACTTCCATACCGTACTGGCTGCTCAGGTCGCCGAGCCATAACACGAGGTCGTCGAAAGCCACGTTTTCGAATTCGACGCGGATGCCATTGGGCGTTGGTTGGCTGCGTTTCGGCTGTCCGAGCTGACGTTCGCGCAGCGTCGTGTCGACGATCACAACCGGCGACTGTGTGCCGATAAACTGTGGCGTCGTCTGCGTACCGCCGGCTGGTTGAGGCATCGCGGCCAGTGGACGTAACTCCGCGAGGGAACGTTCCCAGGTTGACACGCGCTCCTGCAGGTCGCGGTGGCCCTTGTCGAGTGGCATCCAGACGAGTCCCCAAAGCACGGCGACGACGACGACCACGGCGCCACAGGCAACGAACAACCGCTCCCTCTGCTCGAGTGATTCGAACCAGGCCCTCATGAACCTGCCTCACGGATCTCTATTCGGCTGTTGACCTGATCCGCAATACGGTCCGTCGACTGAATCGACGCCGTAAAGCGGCTGGATTGACTGACGCTCTTCTGAATCTTGTCGAGCGTCGCGACATCGGGAGCGTTCAAACGCACGGTCACGACGCCGGCGCGATAGCTGATCGCCTGAATCTGGGCCTCGCGACTTTCTTGCAACGCGGTCGCTAGCTGTTGCAGCGACGGCAGGAAAACCGCGGGCGTGGAGGGGGTTCCGCCGAAACTGCGTCGAATCGACGTGACGGTGCCAAGTGGATCGAGTACTTCGCGCGTGTCGTCCGGACGAATCTTGCGGTACTCCGCGGTGAATTGCTCCCTGAGCTCCGTTTCCTCGGACTTTAGCCGGACAAAATCGACGCCCTTGGCGGCAATCCCGAGGAATGCCAACCCGAGCAATAACATAGCGGCGTAGCGCCAGGGGCGAAAAAGGGCGCCAACATCCGTCTTCTCACCGTAACGGCCCTGCAACAGATTGACCCCGGTCCCGCTCGCTGCAGTTACCGCCAGTCGGGGCAGAACGCCGTCAGGGAGCAAATTGATATCGACGCTGTCCAGTTCGCTGCGTAATGCGGTCCAGTCGTGCTCAAATAGCTGCTCGTCGCTTGGCTCGCAATAAACCAATAGATGTCGGGACGACTTGCCGGGATCTTCGGAATTATCATCGTCGCTGAGTGCGTCCGCCGCGGCCAACGCGTCGCTGGGACGCACATCCTGCATGACGAATTCGAGTTCGAGGCCGTCGTTGAACATCACCTGACCCTCGGCGACGAGCAGGCTGAGCGTATTGGGCACCAGCGCCACGCCATGATTCTCGGGAATAATCTGTGCAGGGACAATGCCGGCGTCGTCCAGCCGGCCGAGCCACTCGGCCATCTTGCCGTGTGTGACGACGGCGACGGGCAGCCTGCCGCTCGCAAATCGTTTTCCGGGGGCAAAGTGCAAATTCTCGATTTCGTCAGCAACCTGCTCCTCGAGAGCGAAAGGAAGGGCTGCGCGCAGCCGCGCGCCTTTGGCAGGCAGATCCACCGTGAGCGTCGAGACCTCACTGGCAGGCACAAGGACGATTACCGGACGATCTCGCACATCCCTTGCAGCCGCCTGCAAGGCCCCGGTGACAGGGGGACTGCGGCGTGTACCGTTGGTGTCCACGACAATCCAGCTCGCAAGCGAGGTTTCATCGGTGCCGAGCCGTAAGACCAGAAATTCTGCCATTGTCAGGTCGTTCCAAGACTGCGCAGTATCGGGATGACGTCACCCCGGGGCCCACGCTGAAGGGTACTGAAGTAGGTGATGCGAACGGTAGCAATCTGCACGACGACCTTCAATTGAAAATAGTTCGTTGTCTCCTCGAGTAGCGGCAACATATCCGGTGACACTATGGTCGAAAACGTGTTTTCGACGTCGGCAAAGCCGGCGTCCTCGCGTTCCGAGACCAGCCCCTCGACATCCGACAAAGAGAGGTTTTCATCAAGTGACTGTAGCACTGCGGGCGTCGCCGTATTCACGTTGATGCCCGTGCGACCGGGCAGGGCGACAATATGTGGCAACAGGATGTCGAAACTCTCCTTGTCCATACCCTCTAGTGCCGCAAGTTCCGTGGCATTGGTCAGCGGCACATTGGCCGTGCGATAGGAGGGAATGAAGCCGGTGTAGATGGCGTCCTCCGCGCCATCCGGAAATTCCGCCTCGCGATTTGCGTCAATCCAATCGGCCGCGATTCCCGCAAAGCGTGGATCGAGGTCCAGTGCTTGTAACAATCGTTGAAATTGCTCGAACGACAGTTCGTCGATTTCGCCATTCTGGTCAATCAGGTTGTTGACGTTGAAACGGCCTTGCAAGTCCACGATGCTGCCGAACAGCTCGCCTTGCACAACATCGCTCTCTACAGGCAAAGGGGGTAGGTCGCTGGCCCAGATCTCGCCGAGATGATCGGTATCCGTCTCACTAAGGTCGTCTCGCAAAATGGTCTGCACCCAGTTTTCGGCACCCATCGCGACGTGCACGGCCTGGTCCCTGTATAGCAACGTCATCGTACGTCGCATATCCAGGGCATTGTCCCATGCAAGGCTCAGGGCCACACTACTAACGAGTGCTGTAATCAGAATCGCGGTAATGAGCGCGACACCGCGTTGTCGTGACGGAGCATTCAAGGTGCGATCTCCACGAGGCGCCGTATCTCGCCTTCATCGACGAGTGTCAGCACGATCTCGACCGCACGGGGCCGTAGCCGGAATCCGGCAGGCCCTGGCGTATTGACGGGTGGCCATTGCTCGGTCGCCTCATCATTTGTCCCGAGGAAACGAAACACGATGCTGTCAACCTCGTCCAACAAGACCACGCCTATCGGTTCATTGTTGATTGTTCGATCCAGAACACGCCAGTGGTAGCGGATCAGCTCCCCATCCTCCAGTCGGTATGCACTGCGTTGCAGTGTTCCACGCGGCAAACCTGCCGGGTTAGACCAGCCACCGTGGGTAACTTCCAACGCATACTCGGAAGCGAGACTCGTGCGAAGCGCCGGCACGTAACCATCGCCAAGTACATCACGCACAGGGCGTGGCGCCGTCTGCATCAGGTCGGAGTCCAGATAGCGAATAGCGCGTTGCACGGCCTGCAGTCGCTCCATGCGCTCCGTCAACATATCGGCGTTCGACAGCGTCTGACCGAGCGCCATATAGGCGACGACGCTGAGGACCCCAAAAACGGCGAGCGCGACAAGGACTTCGATAAGCGTGAATCCCTTGTGTGAGCGGCTCATCATTGGCGGTCACCCCGATCCTGCTGCTCCGAATTCCAGACCTGGTTGCTTTGGCCGGGCGCGATCGGTTCGCCGATGAATCCCGTCACCTTGCGGATCGGCAGCTCATCCCCGGGGAAGGAAACAGACACGTCGACTTTGAACATATTCTCGATACCGGTTTCGGAGACGTCGGCACTCCACGCCCAGGTCGTGTTCGCGTAGTCGATCTCGCCGCTGCTTTCGCCAACTTCGGGAACAATTCCCGAAACTCGCATTTCGGTGATTTTGTTTTGCGCAATCCAGCTTGCGTATGTGCGATCACGCATCGTGTTCGCCGTGTCAATCATTTGGCCCATACTTCCGGCAACGCCTGCGAGCGACAGCGAGATGATCACGAGCGCGACCATCACTTCGAGTAGCGTGAACCCGCGATCGCCCCTACATCGAGTCACATCGATGCCTCGACGTCGACGAATTCGACGGTGCCTGTCACGTCACTGCGAATGACGATGAGGCTGTCGTCGATATTACGAACGAGGTGCAATTCGAAGGGCGTCATGTCGCCGCTCGAAAAAATCAGCACATGCGGCGCGTAGGTTTCGATTCCGCGCCCGGCCCGCTCATCATCCATTTTGATCTTGGCGGGATCGTCCTTGAGCAGTACTTGCTGACCTTCCAGGTACAAGATGAGCTCCAGTTGCTCGGGCAGTTCTCGCAGACGCAAAGTATCGTCGCCAAGAATTTCGCTCCACTGGCCTGTGAAAGGATCGTACTCGACGAATCGATAGGCGCCGCGCATGAGTTCGAGTCCGAACTCTCGTCCCTGCAACAGCGACTCGTCTTGCGCGACCTCGATCAGGGACACGACTCGTTGTGCCTCCTCACGGACGTCCCGGTCGCCACCTACCAGTGTCAAGGAAAGAACCGCGATCGACATGACGATGCCGACGATAACAACGACAACGAGAATCTCGACCAGCGTGAAGCCTCGTTCGCGACCTTGTAGGCGCATCATGGAACTCCGGCCGGGCGCGGCCTTATTGGATATTCCAGTTTCCGATGTCGGCATCGATGCCTTCACCGCCGGGTCTGGCATCGCGCCCCAGGGTATATATGTCGATCTCGCCATTGTTGCCGGGGTTCAGGTACTGATAGGGAGTACCCCAGGGATCGTTCGGCACACGATCAAGATATCCGCCGGATTTCCAGTTCCTAACGGACGGGTCGTTCGGCTTGGTCACCAATGCCTCGAGCCCTTGCTCCGAGCTCGGGTACTGGAAATTATCGAGGCGGTAGAACTTCATCGCATTTTCGATATTGGAGATCTCGGCTTTCGCCTTCGTGATCTGCGCATCGTCGACGCGGCCGATCACGTTGGGCGCAACGATTGCTGCCAGTATGCCGATAATGATCACGACGACCATGATCTCGATCAGGGTAAATCCGCGCTGGCGCCCGAGATCGCGCAGCTGCAGTGTTTTTTGACTCACGGTGTACTCCAGAGGGGCCTCTGTATTGCAAGAGACAATCGCTGTGGCCGAAATTGACTCGTTGTCGGTGTAAACGTCAGTATATCAAACATGGGGTCAAGCAAAGGCGAGGAAAAGCGCCGCGACACCGCGCCAATCCTGGCCTGGCTGTTGCCGGGCGCCGTTGTGGTGCTGGCAGGATTATTGCTACTCGCCGGTGAATTGGGCAATGAGTGGCTGCGCTTCGAGCGCAGTGCGATCGCATCGGGACAATTCTGGCGGCTGCTGACGGGGCACCTTGTACACCTCGGTGTGTCGCACTATTTTCTCAATGCAGCGGGCCTCGTGCTTGTCTGGTTTCTCGTCGGCCGGGAATACTCGCATGCCCATTGGCTATGGATCATGGCGGGCTCGGTGGCTGCGATCGATCTCGGATTGTGGTTTTTCAGTCCGGAATTGCAATGGTACGTGGGCCTGTCCGGGTTGCTGCATGGCATGCTGGCGGCCGGTATCCTGGCCAGCCTGCCAGAACGGCGTGCCGAGGCCTCGATTCTGGGCGTCGTCGTGGCGGGCAAACTTGTCTTCGAACAACTGGTCGGACCGCTGCCCGGGTCCGAGAGCACATCTGGCGGGGCCGTAATCGTCGATGCGCATTTGTTCGGGGTGATCGGTGGAATGCTCGTAGCGGCCATGTTGATTAGAGTCCGGCGGGCGGCACCGATATAATGCGCCGCCACAGCCAAGACCGAGATCGGAGAGCGTATTGACAATCGCAATGGTATTTCCGGGCCAGGGATCCCAGGCCCAGGGCATGCAGGCCGATCTGGCCGAGCGATATCCGGCGGTGCTGAACGTATACGCGGAGGCGAGCGAGATACTGGGTTATGACCTGTGGCGTCTCGTGCAGGATGGACCCGTCGAGAGGCTGGGCGAGACAACCGTGACACAGCCGGCGATGTTGACGGCCGGTTTTGCGGCATGGCGAGCCTGGCAAAGTGAGGGGGGTGGCGCACCCGAGCAGATGGCCGGCCATAGCCTGGGTGAGTACACCGCGCTGGTTTGCGCAGGTGCTGTCGGATTTGGTGACGCGCTGACGGTGGTGAAACGGCGGTCGGAACTCATGCAGGAGGCCGTTCCGGTTGGCGTCGGTGCAATGGCGGCAATCCTGGGTATCGATGACGAAACAGTGGGCCAGGTTTGTCAGGATGCGGCTGCAGGTGAAATTGCGGAGCCCGTTAATTTCAACGCACCGGGGCAAGTTGTCATAGCGGGCCACAAAACGGCGATCGATCGCGCAATTGAACTCGCGAAAGAGGCCGGAGCAAGGAGGGCGCTGCCATTGCCGGTGAGCGTTCCCGCACACTCCGCATTGATGCGCTCTGCCGGGGAGTCATTGGCTGAAGCACTCGCAGCAGCGGAATTCACGACGCCCGAAATCACGGTTATTAGCGCAAGCGACGCGCAACCCTACAGCGACGGTGACAATATTCGTGCTCGCCTCTCGAAGCAGGTGTACAGCCCCGTTCAGTGGGTAAAAACGATTAACACGATGATTGCAGCCGGTGCCACGGAGGTGGTCGAATGCGGTCCCGGCAAGGTCCTCGCAGGCCTGGCAAGACGGATAAGCAAGGCAACGCCGGTCGCAACAGTGGACAGCGTTGCGGGACTTCAAAAAGCGCTCGGAAAAGAGTAACGATTGAGCGGCAGCGGCCGCGAAGAACAAGGATCACAAATGACTAATCTATTTCAGGCCGGCGCGCTCGATGGTGAAGTGGCGCTCGTAACCGGGGCGTCACGAGGTATCGGGGCATCCATCGCGGCAGCACTGGCTGCGGCAGGGGCGACCGTTGTCGGCACCGCAACCAGTGAAGCCGGTGCGCAGGGAATCAGCGAGACACTCGGCGGGAACGGACGTGGCGTGGTATTGAACATTGCCGACGAAGAGTCGGTTGAAGCAGCCATCAAGGATATTCAGGCCAGTGAGGGCGCGCCGCGTATTCTCGTCAACAATGCGGGAATTACGCGCGACAATCTGCTAATGCGGATGAAAGCCGACGAATGGGACGACGTCATCTCCACCAACCTTAGTGGTGTTTATCGCGTGTCCAAAGCATGTCTGCGCGGCATGATGAAGGCGAAGAAAGGCCGTATTATCAATATCTCATCTGTTATCGGGATAATGGGAAACGCTGGACAAGCGAACTACGCGGCGGCGAAAGCGGGCATCATCGGGTTCTCGAAATCACTGGCGCGCGAGATCGGCTCGCGAAACATAACGGTAAACGTCGTTGCCCCTGGGTTCATCGACACCGACATGACACGGGTCCTCCCCGAGGATCAACGCACGGCAATGCTGCAACAGGTGCCGCTCGGCCGACTCGGCGATGGCGATGATATTGCAAATGCCGTCGTGTTTTTGGCGTCGCCTGCCGCTGCCTACGTGACGGGGGAGACGCTGCACGTAAACGGCGGCATGCTGATGGACTGAATTGCCGGGAAATTCAGGACTCGCGCGTGTAGATTGCCACTATAGATTCACATACAATACCGTGCCACGGTCAGGGAGCGCCTTGAATTATCAAGGACTTAACGTCACAAAGGCGGATATTCCCGGGATATTCAGGCGCGCGTCAGCGGTTGTTCAAAGCGTGCCAGACCGAGCCGATGACGTGTTCCGGACCGGCCGTGGCGAGATTTTGATTGAGTCTTCTCAGGAGAAGCTACCACTATGAGCAGTATTGAAGAACAAGTAAAAAGCATCGTTGCCGAGCAACTCGGTGTCAAAGAGGACGAGGTGACGAACGATGCTTCATTTGTCGATGATCTGGGCGCCGACTCGCTCGACACGGTCGAGCTGGTAATGGCCCTCGAAGAGGAATTCGAAACCGAGATTCCCGATGAGGAAGCCGAAAAGATCACGACGGTGCAGCAGGCTATCGACTTCGTCAACGCTCGCCAGGGCGAGGATTGATCCCGAAGGGCGCGGCGTTTTTCCGTGTAGCGCCGCGCCTTTCTGTTTATTATTTTTGATTGGCAGTTCTGCCACTTCCTTACGGCAATAAATGACCAAGCGACGCGTTGTCATAACCGGTATGGGAATCATCTCTCCGGTGGGCAGCCGACTGGATGACGCGTGGCGCAATGTCCGCGAGGGCGTCTCCGGCATCGGTTTTGTCGAAGATTTTGACGTGAGCAGTTTTCCGACCCGTATCGCGGGTACGGTGCAGGGATTCGACATCAATGAATACCTGACGCCCAAGGACCAACGTAAGAACGACCCGTTCATTCATTATGGCGTCGCGGCGAGTGTCGATGCTATCCGGGATTCCGGACTCGAGATTACCGAGGAAAACGGAGACCGTATTGGGATCGCGATGGGCTCTGGCATCGGTGGCATCAAATTCATCCAGGACAATCACGACAAGTTCCTTGCTGGTGGTCAACGCAAGGTTTCGCCATTTTTCATTCCCGGCTCGATCATCAACATGACCTCGGGCCAGGTCAGCATCCTGCAGCATATCACCGGACCCAATATTTCCATCGTCACCGCTTGCGCGACGTCAACGCATTGCATCGGCTTTGCAGGGCGTTGCATCGAGCATGGTGACGCCGAGGTGATGCTTGCCGGTGGTTCCGAGTACGCCACTACGCCACTGGCGATGGCCGGTTTCTGTTCAGCTCGAGCCATGTCCACTCGTAACGATGACCCAACGGGCGCAAGCCGGCCCTGGGATGTCGATCGCGACGGTTTCGTGCTGAGTAACGGCGCGGGCTGTGTCGTTCTGGAGGAACTCGAACATGCAAAAACTCGAGGCGCACGTATTTATGCGGAACTCATCGGCTTCGGCATGAGTGGCGATGCGTATCACATCACGCTACCACCCGCGGACGGTGAGGGGGCGCGCAAGTGCATGAGCGCGGCTATTCGCGATGCCGGTATCGATCCGGCGGAGATCGACTACCTGAACGCGCACGGCACGTCGACACCGGCCGGCGACATTGGCGAAACTGTCGGGATCAAACGAGCTTTCGATAACGCTGCCGGTTCCCTGATGGTGAGTTCCACGAAATCAACGACCGGGCACATGCTCGGTGCAGCCGGTGTTGCCGAAGCAATTTTCACGGTGCTGGCGATCCAGGATCAGGTAGTACCACCGACCATAAACCTGGACAACCAGGACCCCGAGTGCGACCTGGATTACGTGCCTCACGAAGCACGCGAAGCAAAGGTGAACATGGCCATATCGAATTCATTCGGATTTGGCGGTACGAATGGAAGCCTGATTTTCCGAGCCTTCAGCTGAGTTCACCGCCGTGTACGGGCGGAACACAGTCGACAATGTGCAAATTCGCACGCTCGCGCACGACATCAATCTGCAACGGCTGCAAAGCTTGTTTCCCGAGCGTTACCCCTTTCTGTTGCAAAGCACTGCGCCCGGGCTTTCACTGGGCCGTTTCGACATTCTATTTGCATGCCCAGGCGATACCCTGGAGCTCGCTTATGACGGCAACCTGATCGGCAACCACGCGTCAGGAGCCGACGGCTTCCTGGCAGCACTCGATAACTGGTGGCGTGCCGAGTATCGGGCCGATTGCGGCACCGAACTGCCGTTCACGGGTGGCTGGTTTCTGTACCTCGGGTACGAACTCGCAGCAGAGATCGAGCCTACGCTGAGGTTACACGAAGACACATTGTTGCCGAGGGCGTTTGCGGTGCGATGCCCGGCCGCCATTATCTACGATCACACCGACGGGCAGGCTGTCTTCGTTGAGGAGGAGGGGGCGCACACGGATTTCGGGCAGGTCCTTGCCGATATTGAGAACGCTGCGCACGCAAGCCACGATGTACCGGCCGGCCGTCAAAGCATGAGTACTAACGAAGATCCACCGCAAGGATTTCTGCAAGCGGTCTCGAGCGCGAAAGATTACATCGCTGCCGGCGATATCTACCAGGCCAACCTGTCGCGTCGCTGGACTGCGACGATGGATGACGATATCGAGATTGATCAGGTATACAGAGCTCTGTGTTCAACGAACCCGGCCCCGTTCGCCGGGATCGCACGCTGGCGGGATACAGCGATCGTTTCTTCGTCTCCGGAGCGCTTGCTGCAGGTCCGGGATGGCATCGCATCCACGCGACCCATTGCCGGTACCCGGCCACGCTCCGATGATCATGACCTCGACGATAGCCTGTCCGAGGAGTTATTCGCCCATCCCAAGGAGCGGGCGGAGCACATCATGCTGATCGATCTTGAGCGCAATGACCTGGGTCGCATCTGCGAGCCTGGAAGCGTTGAAGTCGACGAAATGATGGTGCTCGAGAGCTATGCACACGTGCATCACATAGTATCGAATGTTCGTGGCCGCTTACGCACCGATGTCGCACCAGGAGAAGTCATCCGGGCCGTGTTCCCGGGGGGGACGATTACGGGCTGCCCCAAGGTGCGCTGCATGCAGATTATTAACGAGCTCGAAGGCGTGGCTCGTGGCGCATACACAGGGTCCTTCGGCTATCTGAATCATGACGGCAGTCTCGATCTGAACATCCTGATTCGCACAATGGTCATAAAGGGCAGTACGGTAACGCTACGCGCCGGATCCGGTATCGTGGCCGATTCCGAGCCGGAGGCAGAATTTGCCGAAGCCCGGGCGAAGGCGGAGGGTATGTTGAGAGCCTTGCGATCATGACTCAGTGGTTCCGCGAAGGCCTCTCGCTCGACTCAATCAGTATCGACGACCGGTCTGTGCAATATGGGGACGGGCTATTCGAGACCATCGCAATACGCGACGGCGAGCCGCGATTGTGGCGCTACCATCTCGAGCGTCTTCACGCCGGATGCGCACGTCTTGGTCTTGCGGCTCCTGCCAAAGCTGCACTCGAAGATGCCCTGTCGTCAGCTGTGGCGGTGTCCCGGATTGACGCGAGACGATGCGTCGCGAAAGTTCTCATCAGTGCAGGACAGACACCGCGTGGTTACCGGCGAGACCTCGACGGAGCAGTGACAATCCTGGTCGGTTTGTCCGAATCGGCTCGCCTGCCCGCAGCGATCTATCAGGACGGCGTCATCCTTCAGCTTTGCAATACACGTCTTGCCGCGCAACCGCAACTCGCCGGGATCAAGACACTGAACCGACTCGAGCAGGTCCTGGCAAGTCGCGAGCTGCACGATGAGGCCGTGTTCGAGGGTCTGACGCTCGATACTGACGATCGGCTGATCTGCGGTACCATGAGCAACGTGTTTCTCATCGAAGGCCAATCGCTGGTGACGCCGGCAATGACTCGCTGCGGCGTATCCGGCGTTATGCGGCGTCATCTGCTGACAATCCTGGCCGAGGCCGCTATTGACGCTGAGGTCCGCGACGTCGCGATCGACGAATTGTGGTCATGCGACGGTGTCCTTATCACCAACAGCCAGTTCGGTGTATTGCCGGTCAAGTGCTGTGGCGAGAAATCGTGGCAGCCGGCTGATATGACACGCCGGATCATGAAGATGGTTGCTGACAGCGGTATCGAGGAGCAGCCTGCTTGAAGCGACTCATTCCAGCGCTGGCCATGACGGTTGCATTGCTCGTTGTCATCGCCGGAATAGGCGTGTGGCAGGTCGAGCGATTCCTGCACACTGAGCTATCGGTGCCGGCAGACGGCATCGATTTCGACATCACACCCGGAATGTCATTTCACGAGATCAGCAGGCTTTTGCACGAGTCGAACATCGTCGCGAACGCTGGCCTGCTGCGCGCCTATGCGCGCTGGACAGGGCAGGCCAATGCGGTGCAGGCAGGCGAGTACAGGGTCATGCCCGGCACCACCCCGGAGACACTCCTGCAGCAGTTCACGCGCGGCGATGTCCGTCTGTATTCATTTACTATCGTCGAGGGCTGGAATCAGTGGAACCTGTTGCACGCGCTGCAAGCACATCCACAGATCGACGCACAAATGACCGACGAGGACTGGCCCGTGTTGCTAACCGAACTCGGCGCCGCGACGCTGCATCCGGAAGGCCTGTTCTTGCCGGAGACCTACCGGTTTCCTCGCAATACCAGCGACCGCACCTTGCTGAAACAGGCCTACGGCCTCATGCAGGGTGTACTCGCCGAAGAATGGAACGACCGGAGTACCGATTCTCCGGTAACGACACCCTACGAGGCGCTGGTCCTGGCGTCGATCGTCGAAAAGGAAACGGCACGCGCCGATGAACGCCCCATGATTGCCGGGGTTTTCGCCCGGCGCCTGGCTATGCGCATGCGATTGCAAACCGATCCAACCGTGATCTACGGTATAGGGCCCGGCTTTAATGGCAACCTGACCCGCCGCGACTTGCAGACCGACACGGTTTACAACACTTACACACGTGGCGGGCTGCCGCCCACCCCGATCGCCATGCCGGGCCGCCAGGCTATTCGGGCAGTACTGCACCCGGCCGGCGGCAACGAACTGTACTTCGTCGCGACGGGACTGGATGACGGCAGTCACAAGTTTTCAGCGACAAAAACCGAGCACGACGCCGCGGTTGCCGAATACCTCAAACGACTTCGTAACAAGCGCAGCAAAGGGATGTGACATGCAGAGGGGGAAGTTCATTACGTTCGAAGGTATAGAGGGTGTCGGCAAATCCACCAACATGGACTTTCTGGCCGAGATCATCGAAGAACACGGGCACACCGTATTGAAGACGCGCGAGCCGGGAGGCACGCCAATCGCCGAGGAAATCCGGCGTTTGTTGAAGGAACACGGCGACGAACCCATGCCCGATGTTGCTGAACTGTTACTCATGTTCGCAGCACGCGCCATCAACGTGAATAACTCGATTCGGCCGGCGCTGGCGGCTGGGACCTGGGTGTTGAGCGACCGTTTTACGGATTCCACACGTGCCTACCAGGGCGGTGGCCGCGGATTTGCGATTGACAGCATCGAGTGGCTCGCCAACGTCGTCCACGGTGACCTGCAACCGGACCTGACCATACTCCTCGACGCTCCTGTCGAGATCGCGATGCAACGCGCAGTCAGGCGCGGTGATCCGGACCGGTTCGAGGTCGAGCGAGGGGACTTTTTCAACCGGGTCCGTGAAACCTACCTGCGCATCGCCGAACAGGAACCGCAGCGATTCATCGTCGTCGACGTGTCCCCGGACCTGGAATCAGTCCGCACGGTGATTCGTGACATTGCCAGCACTCTGATGAGAGAGAATTAAAATTAAATTTACTATTTATCTTATTGATAATAATGGATATTAGTTGGCTTCATAATTTCGCCCAGTCGTGGCGGGATCGTATCGAGCAAGGGCGTCAGCCGCATGCGGTGCTGCTGGCAGGCCCGCCTGGTGTCGGCAAAAGAGCGGCAGCAGTCTGGATGGCGTCGGGTCGACTCGGTCTCGGTCCCGGGTCGTCATTGCCGCAATATCCCTATACGCAGCCCGTGCATGCGGATCTGCGCTGGATTTCACCTCCCGAAGACAGGCAAGGCGTTTTGATCGACCAGATCCGGGAACTGGTCTCCGACCTGCAGCTCACGAGCTATGAGGGTCACGGCAAGGTCGCCATTATCGAGCCGGCTAACACAATGACCATCAGTGCCGCAAACAGCTTGCTGAAGACGCTGGAAGAGCCGCCCGGCGATACATTGCTGATCCTGATTGCAGACCGGACCGGGCGACTGCCGGCAACGGTGCTTAGCCGATGCCAACGGATCGATTTTGCGCCGCCTGCCGAACCGGAGGGCCTCGCCTGGCTTGACCGCCTGCAGCCTGGTACTCAATGGATCGAAGCATTGCGCTTTGCGGGAAATGCGCCGTTGGGAGCAATTGCCGCTGCCGAGCAACTCGATACGAGCGCCTCGATAAGTCGGGATTTCTCTGCTGTGGGTGCCGGCAAACTATCACCTGTCGAGGTCGCAGTTCGCTGGAGCAAACACGATGCGGGTTTCGTGCTGGATTGGCTTGCACGGCAGATGCGCCAGGCCATACTCGCTCTCGAGGGAGGCCGTGACAAGGCGCCGGCACTAACGATTGACGAATCTGTGCTGAAGCGCATGGACAGGCGAAATCTGTTCTGCTATCTAGACACGATCAACCTGCTGCGTGGCCGCCCCAAGGGCTCGTACAACGTACAATTCACATTAGAGGGGCTGTTGATCGACTGGGCCGACGGACTCGCGGATGCCGGCAGGGACAAGGATACGGGCGGCATGAATTTGATGCTCGCCGAGAGGTAGGAACATGAGCAAACCGGGATTATTGACCCTGACCATCAAGGACAAGAGCGCGCTGTACCTCGCGTACATGCCGTATGTCATCAATGGTGGGTTGTTTATCCCGACCAACAGCTCTTACCGGCTCGGTGACGAGGTTTTCATGTTGCTGAACCTGATGGGCGAAGACGAGAAAATCCCGGTAGCGGGAACCGTGATCTGGATGACGCCCAAAGGCGCGCAGGGCAAGCGCACGGCCGGCATTGGCGTGCAATTCAGCGACCAGGATCAGGGCAACACACAGAAGAAGATCGAAAATTACCTGGCCGGTGCTTTAGGCGGGGATAAACCCACGCACACTATGTAGGCATCGCGCCCGCTTCGCGGACGTCGCGCGCCGGGGCGCGCTCCCACAATCACTCAAGCCTGATCCCTGTTGATACCGCCGCGCAAGACGTAGGCCTGGTAGCCGCGCTCGCTCAGGATATAGGCTCCCGCGGAACTGCGCCGGCCGGTGTCGCAGCAAACGACGTACTGCTTGCTCTGATCGAGCGTATTGAGCTTCAGACGAATGAAATACAGTGGAATGTTGATGGCGCCGTCGAGGTGCTTGTTCTCGAACTCGCTTGGCAGACGAACGTCGAGCCACTGGCCACCGGTCTGGATGATTTGCTGCCCCTGCTCGTAGTCGACCCAGTCGAGCATTGGTTCGTTAAGCAATTTCTTGAAGTCATCCTTGCCAAGGCGCATAACGCCGCCATCCGTAACCATCGTTACCGTTGCATTGCGCTTGGCGTCGGAAATCAGCGCTTCCTCACCGAACGTATCGCCGACGCGCAGTTCAGCCAGCTTGATGCCGTCTTTTGACAGGGGTGTTTCGCGAGTGACCAGTGCGCTGCCGCGCGTAAGCACGTAGAAATAATCACCTTCCGAACCCTGTTTCAGGATGACGTCACCGGACTTGTAGTTGATCTGCTGCATGCGCATGAAGATCGCCTGGATATTGGCCGGCGGAATCTTGTGAAATGCCTTGGTCTGCAGCAGCATCGTCATCCAGTCTTCGGTGCTACTTTTGTCATCGCCGTGTAGTTCCGACACTTCGTACGTGCCTGTCTGGTCCCAGGTCAACATGACATCCAGCAAGTCACTGTCGATCGAAATGAACTGCACCCGGTCGCGGGCCTTGGCCGAAACGCGACGCGGGAATATCGGCGATACCGGGTTGCGTGCCGAATCGCTGCCGCCCGTGACTGTCTCGGTGACTTTGCCCTGATCAACCAGCTCGAGAATGCCGGAAACGATGTAGATCGTGCGCTTTTCGGTGTCGCCTTCTTTGAACAACACCTGCCCGGGGGAAAGTTCGCGCACCTGGACCTTACGAGCGAGCGCCGCCAGATTGTCTCGTTTGAGACCATCCAGAGGGGAGAATTGCTGGAGCAGCTCCGTACTTACCTGCTCATTTGTCATCACTCGTCCTGTCGCTACGCATCGTATTCTTTTAGCTAATTTTCGCCACGAAGAAAAGCCGCCTCTGTCGTATCCGGATAGGCGGCCAATTCAATTGCTCTCGCGTATTCTACCTTCAATTCAACAACTTCCGATACACCCGGGTGTACGCAGCGTGAATCGCCGCACAGTTTGCCCGCATGGAACCGTGAAAACGTGATCAAAGCCTCGCGAAGCTCTCGTGGGGCGTGAACCGTTCCCCATAACGGTCTGTGAACTCGTCGAGGCGCGCGACGATCGCAGGAACACCACGTTCGCGGGCATAGTTCAGTGGCCCACCCCGAAACGGCGCGAACCCGGTGCCAAAAATCACCCCGGCATCGAGGAGGTCCGCCTCGCTGACGACACCATCATGCAGGCAGGCGACAGCCTCGTTTACCATCGGCAGGATCAGCCGGTCCTCGATGTCGGAGGCGTCCCCTGACCACTCGCTTCGTGGTTTAACCGCTTTGCCGTCTTCCCAGCCATAGAAACCCTGACCGCTTTTGCGACCCAACTGACCCGCCTCGACCATCTGCGCGAGTCTTTCCGGCACCGGCCGATTCATGGCCGCGCCGAGTACCTTCGAGACATGCAAGGCGACGTCAATCCCTACGCTGTCGATGAGTTCGACCGGCCCCATCGGCATGCCGAACGTTTCGGCGGCGCGATCGATTTCAACCAGGGGCACTCCCGATTCGGCCAGTGCCATGGCTTCGGCCATGTACGGCGCGAGAATACGATTCACCACGAATCCGGGTGAACTCATGCACTCCAGCGGCAGCTTGCCGATGCCCTTGACGAAACCGAAGCCGATATCAAGCGCCTCCTGCTCGGTGTCCTCGCAGCGGATGACTTCGACCAGCGGCAATTGCGCAACCGGATTAAAAAAGTGCAAACCGATAAAACGCCGCGGCTCGGACAGCCCGACACGCAAATCTTCCAGGCGGATGCTGGACGTATTGGTCGCCAACAGTGCGCCCGGCTGCATTTTTTCCTGCAACGCAGCATACAGTGTCTGCTTCGCTTCCGGATTTTCAAAAATCGCTTCAATAACGAGGTCGGCCCTGGCCGCTCCGGCGCCCTCTACATCGGACTGCAACCGCGCCGTTGCCGTTGCGCGCTCCGCGTCATCCCGGATGCGTTTTGCGAACAGTTTTGCGGCCCGCTCGAGCGCAGGATCAATGTACTTTTGTTCGCGATCCTGCAGCGTCACTTCATGGCCGCGCAGTGCGCACCAGGCGGCGATATCGCCACCCATGACGCCGGCGCCGACTACGTGTACGTGCGAGATCTTGCTCGCGGGCTTGCCGCCCTGTCCCTTGAGCTTGTTCTGCAGGAAGAACACGCGCACCAGGTTGCGTGACGTGCTCGTGCACATGAGTTCCGCAATCGACCTCGCTTCGGCCTCGTAGCCCGTGCGGGTGGACGCGCCGTGCCGCGACCACAGGTCAATGATCGCGTAAGGGGCAGGGTAGTGCTCTTTGCGCGCTTTGCCGGCGACCTGTTTTAGAAGCATGGAGCGGATCAGCGGCCGCAGGAACGGCAGGTTCAGTAGTCTTTCAACCAACGGCGCCCTGCGCTTTGTTGGAGCGGCAACAACAAGATTACGGGCGGCCTGACGCCAGTCGTCGTCTGCGGCTAACTTGTCGATCAGTCCGATCTTGCGACCCTTGTCGAGCGTGATCGGCTTGCCCGTCAACATCAATTGCATGGCGGGCCGGACACCCGCAATTTGCACGGCGCGCACGGTGCCACCGAAACCCGGGTGTATGCCGAGCTGCACTTCAGGCAGACCGAGAATACGCTTGTCGGTCGCGAGTCCGAGTCGATAGTCGCAAGCCAACGCCAGTTCCAGCCCCCCGCCGAGCGCGAAGCCGTTGATCACCGCGACGGTAGGACAGGGCAGTGCCTCGAGCTTGTCCAGCACCTGCTGGCCGAGTCGGATCAGGTCGTAGGCCTGCTCCGGTGTCTCAATCGTCGTGAACTCGTTGATGTCGGCGCCCATGACAAAGCCATTGCGCTTGCCCGAATGGATGACGATGCCGGTCGGCACATCACCGTGCATCGGGACGATGAGCTCATTGAGTTCGGTGAGCACCTCGCCAGAGAGCACGTTCGCACCACTATCGGCCTTGTCTATGCACAACCAGACGATTCCTTCATCGTCGCTTTCTGATGTCCAGTGTTTGAGGGCCATGATTATCTTGTCACCTCGAAATCGCAGATCAGGGGAAGATGGTCCGACAACCGAATGTCGGGAACCTCGAATCTCGTGACTTTGATGCCTTCCTGGTACAACACGAAGTCGAGTTCCTTGCGGGGTGATCGACTCGGATACGTCGGCACACTATCCTGGTTCGCCGACGTCAATCCGGCGGCACGCAGGAACAGATAAATTTCGTTTTCCCCCCAAAAAGTATTGAAGTCGCCCGCAACGATGACAGGCTTTTCGGTCGCCTCGATGAGATCGTAAAGGCGCCGCAATTGCAGGTGACGGTGGCGATACTTGAGCGACAGGTGCACCAGGAAAACGGCGAATTCTTCCATTTCCAGTTCGATAATCAGGCGCTTGATGCCCGTGTCGAAGTAATGGAACTTCTCGCCATGGACGCGCTGCGCGGCCATGAAGGCGTTGCCTTGCTTGCGAATGATCGGAAGTATCAGGTTGATCGACTTTTCGCCGTACTTGGTCTCGTAGGAGGTGTTCATGCCGAGATCCCCGGCGAGCTTCTCGGCTTGATTAACCATGCGGCTGCGTATCGAACCCGTGTCGACCTCGATGAGACCCACGATGTCCGGATCGACGGTCTTGATAAAACGTGTGATCTCAGGCAGCACGCTTTGATTGCCGAGCACATAGCCTGCACCGGGCAGGGGCATATGCATGCTGGCGCCGCCGCCAACGGCGTAGCGAATGTTGTAGAGAAGGAGTCGCATGCGCGTCGCTACGATACCGAATCGGTGCAGGCAAGGATACCGATTACTTCAGTCGTGATCAGGGTCGCGCGATCGCGGCGCGAATTGGCTAGAATCGGCACAGGAACCGTACTTCGGGAGCAGATTGTGTCGGAAAGCAATCCTATACGGGTGTTCGTAACTCATGCATTTCAAGAGAGTGATGATTACCTGCGGATTTTCGAGTTTCTCGAGGCCGTTGACCGTTTCTTTTACCTGAACGTGAGCAGGCCCGACAAGGTGCCCGAGAACGGTGGCATAGAGGCCATAAAGGAAGAACTCATCAGTCAGATCAAGGGATCGGAAGCGGTCATTGTGTTGCCGAGCTTGTACGAGGAAAAAGAGAGTATGGCTCGATTTCTGATGGACGCTGCCGATGCCAACAACAAGCCGATGATCGCGATCCGGCCTTTTGGCGGCCTGCATGAGACCCCGGACGCGGTGTTACAACGGGCGAAGGAACATATCGAATGGAATGACCGTGAAATCGTCGATGCGCTGCGACGCCAGGCGCGTGGCGAAGACACGCAACGTTGGGAGTCCCTCGACTTTCCAGGTTGGGATGAGCATGGAGAAGTCGAAGAATAATCAAAGAGTTATTAACTATAATTAAAGTACATTCATATCATGCCTGACATCATCGCGCACCGCGGCGCATCCGGCTACCTCCCCGAGCATACGCTGCCGGCCAAAGCCATGGCGTATGCGATGAACGCTGATTACCTCGAGCAGGATGTGGTCGCCACGCGGGACGGCCAACTCGTAGTACTGCACGATATTTTCCTGGACCGCGTCACCGACGTCGCGGATCGCTTTCCTCACCGGGCACGAACGGACGGGCGTTACTACGTGCGGGATTTTGACCTTGTTGAGATTCTGCAGCTCAATGTAACCGAGCGCCTGACTGAATCCGGCTTGCCCGTGTACCCGGGGCGATTCCCGCCGCACAACGGTTGCTTTCGCGTACACACGCTTGCCGAGGAGCTGCAACTGGTGGCCGGACTGAACCAGGCGACCGGCAAGCGGACTGGCGTCTACCCGGAAATCAAGCGTCCCGCATGGCATCGGCAAGAGGGTTTCGACCTGACGAGCGCATTCTTGCAGGAACTCGCGGCGCACGGCTATGAGACACCGGAGGACCCCATCTTCGTGCAGTGTTTCGACGCCGCGGAAGTGCGGCGAATTCGCCACGAGCTTGATTGCAAATTAAGGCTGGTCCAGCTAATTGGTGAAAATGACTGGCAGGAGGCCGAGACCGACTACAAGTACCTCAGAACAGACCGCGGGCTCGCTGAAATTGCGGAAACCGTCGACGCGGTCGGACCCTGGATCAACCAGCTTTACACGGTCGAACCGCGGAGCGGCGCCCCGGTTTCCGCGGGTCTCGCAGAGCGCGCCCGGGATGCCGGATTGCTCGTGCACCCGTACACGTTCAGAGCCGACGACCTGCCAGCCGGATTTCAGTGCTTTGAAGACCTGCTACGGTTTTTCGCTGTCGACATCGGCATTGACGGCATGTTTACCGATTTTCCGGACCTCGCGAAGCGTTTACTGTCCGAGCTTCCGGGCTGAGAATCATCGCAACAAGCGGCGTTTCTAGGGTCTAAGGAGTACTCAGGATGGGCAATACCCCGTATTCGGGGTCGTTGCTTTACGTGCGAACATTGCCACTGCTTGGGAGTGATGGGACAAGAATGATAGCCATGAAGGCAAGCCGCCGGGTCTCGTGGACATACCGGCGAATGCTCGCATGCGTTTTGCTGGTGCAACTGGCGTTGCTGCCTTCCGCACCGGCGACTGCTGTAGCTGACTTCGATCTCGACGACTATGCAGGGAAAGTCGTGATTCTCGACTTTTGGGCATCCTGGTGCGTCCCATGCCGACGTTCATTTCCGTGGCTAAACACTATGCATGCCAAGCACGGCAGCGCGGGGTTGGTTGTCATTGGCGTCAACCTTGATCTCGAGAGGGCTGAGGCGGAGAGATTCCTGCACGAGTTCCCGCCCGATTTCAAAATCGTCTACGATGACAATCAGGTGCTGGCAAAGAAGTTCGAAGTGATCGCCATGCCGAGTTCCTACCTGATCGGCCGCGACGGTAAGGTGCTCGCAAGACACCTTGGATTCAAAGTCAAAAAACAAGCCGAATATGAAGCCGCTATCATGCGCGCATTAGGCAAGCCGGAGCCCGATGATGAATAGAGTGGGACTGAGGTGTGCATTGGCACTGGCGCTGGCAATCCTGACCGGCGCGTGTTCGTCGATGGGCGTCGAACCGTGGGAGCGCGACATACTGGCCAAGGACGAGATGCAGCTGACCACAGACCCGGTCGAGGCAGGCATCGACGATCACATTTACTTCAGCAAGGAAGCCTCCAGCGGCGGCCGTGGATTCGGCGGCGGCGGCTGCGGTTGTAATTGAGGTCATGGCCATGCAACGCCCAAACAAAAAATCGGTCTCCGCCACGCTTGCCGCGGCAACGTGCAGCTTGCTCGGTTCCGGCGCACCCGTACCGGTACAGGCAGAGGAGGATGCGAACTGGGATTTCAACACGGCACTGCTGTATTACAGCGAGGACAACCGGCGTGTCGACGACTACAGTTTCAATATTCTTGCCAAGCGAAATTTCGTCGATGACCGTGTCCTTAGCATGGGGCTCGCCGTCGATACGTTGACGGGTGCAACGCCGAATGGCGCAATTCGACAGGATGTACCGCAGACATTTACACGGCCGTCGGGCAGTTCCGTGTACACCATTCAGGCTGGCGAACTGCCACTCGACGACACGTTCCACGACACGCGTGTCGCGCTCTCTATTAATTGGGAGCAGCCCCTGGGACGGCTGTGGAATACCAGTGCAGGATTCAGCGGTTCCAAGGAATTCGATTACTTGCATCTCGGCATCAACGCTAGTATTTCGCGGGACTTCAACAGGAGAAATACGACAGTGTCGGCCGGCCTGGCGCTGGCAAGAGACTCCTGGGAGCCCGAAGGCGGCACGCCGATTCCTTTCGCGCCGATGCTCGACGTCGGCGACGTCAGTAACAAGGTCGGCGACGATGAGAAGGACGTCGTCGACATCGTGCTCGGCGTCACGCAGGTCATATCGAGACGCATGCTGGTCCAGCTCAACTACTCGTTTAGTGACTCGAGCGGCTACCTGACGGACCCCTACAAGTTCCTGAGCCTGGTCGACGGTGCTACGGGTGACACGCTGACGCGCACCCCGGCGCCGGGTGCCGAAGGGCCGTCGCACGAATTTCGCTTCGAGAACCGGCCGCGGGAAAGGACCAAGCACAGTCTCTACGGCCAGACGAAGTATTACATCGACGGCAAGGTGCTGGACGCCTCGTATCGGTTCATGACCGACGACTGGGAAATTGACTCGCACACGGTCGATCTCAAATTGCGCTGGCCATTTGGTGCGAATAGCTACCTGGAACCCCACTTGCGTTTTTATACGCAAAATGAGGCCGAGTTTTATGCGATCAGCCTCGTGGATGGCGCCGCACTCCCGGCCTATGCATCGTCCGATTACCGACTCGGCAATTTTGACGCGATCACTGCAGGCGTCAAGTACGGCTGGAAAACAAAGGGTGGCAATGAGATGAGCGTCCGCGCGGAAATCTACCAGCAACGTGGTTCAATCCCGTCGGCATTGTTGATCGGCAACCAGATCGGTCGCGAGACCTATCCTGATCTCGACGCCGTGATCGTGCAATTCAGCTACCTGTTCTCGAGGTAATTCACTTGACCGGAGGGGGGCCGGTTCGGGACATCCAGGTCACACGTGGCGAGAGCTGCTGGGTCGGCAACTTCAGCGCCATGGCGAGTCCTTGTGACATCCTCGTGGAAACCGGAGATGCAGACGAGACACGCCGCCTGACCGGACTGGCGGCGGACGAGGCATGGCGCATCGAAGCCAAATTCAGCCGTTACGTCACGGACAACGCGGTTGCGCGCATCAATTCCGCATCCGGAAAGCTGGTCGAGGTGGATGAGGAAACCGCGTCGCTGCTCGATTTCAGCGCCACGCTCCACGATCTCAGCGATGGCGGCTTCGACATTACATCCGGTGTCCTGCGCGAGGTATGGGCCTTCGACGGTAGCGACAATATCCCCTCCACAGACGCTATCGCGCAGGTACTGCAACGTGTCGGCTGGCACAGGGTCGACTGGCAGCGCCCGATTCTGCGAATGGAGTCGGGGATGCAGATCGATTTCGGCGGCATAGGCAAGGAATACGCGGTCGATCGGGTGGCACATAGTATCCGTGAAGCATCGTCATGCAGCGTGTTGGTCAATTTCGGCGGTGACCTCTGCGTGACCCGCGCTCCAACAGAACGTCCGGCGTGGAAAGTGGGCATCGAGTCGGTTGGCGGCGGTCAAGGCGCGGCCGATACACTGATAGACATTCGTACCGGAGCCCTGGCGACCAGTGGTGATACTCACCGTTATTTGCTTCGTGACGGCATCCGCTATGGACATATACTGGACCCGCAGAGCGGCTGTCCGGTCACGAACGCGCCGCGCTCGATTACCGTCGCCGCCGATACCTGTACGCAGGCGGGCATGTTGAGCACCCTGGCGATGCTCAAGGGGAGCGATGCAGAGGCCTTTCTGGACGCGGAAAAGGTTCGATACTGGTGCCGGCGATGATCATGCGATTGCCCGCCAGTCCATAATAGATTTTGTGAATAATATCCAATAATCCGTTGTTTTCTTTATGGATTACTCAAGTACAATCATGCCGGTCAACGCCGGATATGGTTCCTGCGGCCCGCAGTAGGTGTGCACAGACTGAGAACCCTGTCCTTTTCTGAACCCCTAAAGCGCATAATGATAGGACGATGTTTGTCGAACTTCCGCAGAATCTGATCCTGATGACCGTCGGCGCGTTCCTGCTCGGCTGGATACTGTCAGCGATCACCGCTCGCATGGGCTCAGGTCAGCGCGCCAAAAAACGTGATCCTCGCGATGACCGCATTCGATCGCTCGATGCCGAGTTGCGCATTGCTCAAACCGAGCTCGCCAGTGCACAGAAAAAGCTGGAGAAGTTTGAGCAAGACTTCGAGACCACCAATGAGAGCGTCGAGAAGCGCGATGGCGTCATCAGTCAACAGCAGGGTCGTATTGAGGAGCTCCAGAAAGACCTCAAGGAATCGGTCATCAAAACCCGTGAGCTGCGTCATGAACTTTCCGACCGCGCCACCGAAAACGTCAAGTCCGAGGTTAAACTTCGCGAAGTCGAGACAGAGTTATCCGTTGCTCAAGCGTCGACAGACATGATCGCGACAGGCGTGCTCGATTACTCGTTTTCTCCGGACAAGGAGATCGAGGACGACGAAGAGGGCGACATGGGCTCGCCAGACGCCTCCAAAGTGGCGACCTGACAGCCACAGTCCGTCAGGGTGGACCTGGCGATTGCTTCGCCGTGACCCGGATGTCGAATCCGGTACGCCGCCAAGCAACGTAAAGAAAGACAAAGTACGCGTGCATCATTACCAACGCCCACCACTCGATCGAGTTTTCCAATGCGTCGGCCGTCGCGTACTCGAGCACCGCTTTTTGCGCGAGATTCAAAAGACCCAGTGCAAATGGCAGCAGGCACAGCCAAAGCAGCGCGCGTGCCAGCTTGCCGAGTGGGGCGTCTCGTCGTGCTTTGCAAACAGCGCGCAATGACACGGCAGTAAAAATCTGCGCAAACGTTGTGCCGAGAAAATAGAAGTAAATGCCGAACCTGCGCATGAATTCGTAAAAGGGTTCCTTGGTACCGAGAAATGACACGTAAATCAACAACGCCAGCGCACCGATCACGCCACTGATCAGAATTGCCGCCGCTGTGGTTTTGCTCAGGTTGGGCTTGAGCGTGCGTAGCCATTCGACCGTGAAATACCAGATGACTATCAGCAATGCGGTGACGGGCAGTTCGACGGCACGGAACAGAAAACTCGCTGGCGGGTAGCGTCCGGTCGCGCTGATCGAGGTACAGCCCTCGACATAGGGAAAACAGGACGGCAAAAATCCATGCTGGACGGCGATGAGATAACACACATGGATGCCAACGAACGGCACGACTCCGGCGATCAGGGGTAGCCATCGGATCAGCATGCGACAAGCATAGCCGATAGCGCTAGAATGTGTCTCGCCACGACAATAAAACCACAATAAAAGCAGGGGTTTGTTATGAGTATCGCCGCCCTATGGCTGCCCATTCTCGTGTCAGCCGTATTCGTGTTCATCGCCAGCGCTATCGTTTGGATGGCCATGCCCTGGCACAAGACCGACTTCAGGAAGACCAGAGACGAGGAGGGCGTTCGCGCAGTGCTGCGTGGGCATGAGCCCGGCTATTACCTGCTTCCTTACTGCATTGATCCGAAAGAACTCAAAAAACCGGAAGTCGAGCAGAAGTACGTCGACGGGCCGCAAGCATACATAACTGTGGTACCGAACGGGCTGCCGCAGATGGGGCCCAAACTTATAATGTCGTTCGTCTACTACATTCTCGTCGGGATCATCTGCGCATATTTCGTTTCAAGGACCGCCGTTCCGGATGCCGGCTACCTGGCCACATTCCGGATCGCCGGAGCCGTCGCGTTTGTCGCGTACGGCATCGCTTATATCCAGGACAGTATCTGGTTCGGACGTCCCTGGCCCATTACAGCGAAATACCTATTCGACGCATTGATCTACGGACTGCTGACCGGCGGCACCTTCGGCTGGCTGGCCGGATGACAGCGGGCGCCTGTTGCGGAACTGACATTGCTCAAGATTAGTCTCATTGGCGCAGGTCTGGTCGCCCTAACCGTGGCGATTCATGCCATCGGTACGACGGCCTGGGTGAAGTTCCTTGCGAATCGTCACCTCGACGATGACGGGATCTGGCGCTCACCCAATGGGCTCAGAGCCCTGACCAGTACCGTCATCGTGCTGATCAGCCTGCACGCCGTTCAGATAGGGGTCTGGGCGATAGCATACCGATCGCTGGTTCCGGTGGGAGAACTCGCGACCTTCGAGAAAGCCCTCTACTTTTCCTTTGTGACGTTCACGACACTGGGATACGGAGATATCACGTTGAGTGAAGGGTGGCGCGTTTTAAGCGGTATCGAGGCATTGAACGGTATCCTGCTCGTCGGCTGGACCACAGCATTGCTATTTGCCGTTGTGCAACGGACCTGGCAGGGGCTTGGACGAAAGAAAAGAAATTGAGAATACTTAGGAACACGGTTTAGGAGAGTTCAATGACCAGTGCAGACAGTTCGAGAGTAGATCAAGGCTTTCTCGCAAACGCGATGGCAGCTTTCATTCAGATTGGCGCATTGCTCGTGCTTTTGATGATGTGTTTCGACATTATCAGGCCGTTTACGAGTATTGTCGTTTGGGCAGTGATCATTGCGGTCGCCGTGTACCCGCTGCACGTATCCCTGGCCGCCAAGCTCGGCGGTCGCGAAAAAGCGTCGGCGATCGTCTTCGTCCTGATCGGTCTTGCGATAATTCTCGTACCCACCTGGATACTCGCCGACTCCTCGATCACAGGCCTAAAGACGATCGGTGAGAACCTGAGGGAAGGTTCGATAAGCGTATCGCCGCCTAACCCGGACGTCGCCAACTGGCCGCTGATCGGCGAAAAAACGCATGATATCTGGTCCGCTGCTGCCTCCAATCTTGAAGCCACACTCAATCAGTATGAGGATCAACTGAAAGCATTCAGTCAACGCATAATCGGTTTTGCGACCGGTACGCTCGTGGGCATATTCCAGTTCGTATTCTCCACTATTATCGCCGGCGTACTGCTAATGAGCGCGAAGGGCGGCTACACGACATCTCGCAACATCATGGCGAGCCTCGTCGGCACCCGAAACGGTGACAGGTTTACGGACATGTCGATACTCACGATTCGCAGTGTCGTCAAAGGCGTACTCGGTGTCGCAGTCATTCAGGCTGCTCTTTCTGCCGTCGGACTTGTACTGATCGGTGTCCCGGCTGCGGGCTTGTGGGCCGGCGCTGTACTCGTGCTCGCGATCATTCAGTTACCGCCACTTCTCATCATGGGTCCGATCGCGATCTGGGTCTTTTCGGTGGCGGAACCGATTCCGGCGACGATCTTTCTCGTTTATGCGTTGATCGTCAGCGGGAGTGATGCCTTTCTCAAACCCATGTTGCTCGGGCGAGGCGTTGAAACGCCGATGCTCGTGATTTTGATCGGCGCAATCGGTGGCGCCATATCAGCTGGCATCGTGGGTTTGTTTATTGGCGCCGTGGTACTTGCACTCGGCTACGAGCTATTGGTCGCATGGATGGCGCCGGATGAAGCTGAGCCCGACGTCGCAGAAGCCTGAGTCAGGCAGATTCACTCGTAGCATGCGGCTGGGATTGCTCGCCACCGCAGCTCTGTTGTCGGCCTGTGCACCGGTCGGCCCGGATTTCGTCCGCCCGGAGGTCCCGGTCAATCCTGCGTGGCTGGATGCCGAACTGGAGCAGTTCGACACCAACCCGGCAGAACTTGCCGAATGGTGGCGAGCACTCGATGATCCGGTGCTCGATGAACTTATCGCGACGGCGCGCCGCGAGAACAACAATCTGAAAATTGCCGGATTGCGGGTCCTCGAGTCACAGGCGCGCCTGAATATCGCTATTGGCAATCAGTACCCGCAACAGCAGATATTGACGGGCAATGTCACCGCGGTAAATTCAAGTGAGAATGCCGCAAACACAAGTACGACCGATACCTCGTTCACAGAGTTGAACGTGGCTGCCAGCGTTGTTTGGGAAATCGATTTCTGGGGTCGTTTTCGTCGTGGCGTTGAAGCTGCCGATGCCGAGCTGCTTGCGTCCATTGCGAGTTTCGATGACGCGATGGTGCTGTTGACTGCACAGGTTGCCGATATCTACGCGCTCATCCGCGCTACGGAGGAACAGCTGCGACTTGCGCGGGACAGCCGGGATATTCAACAGCGCAGTTTCGACATCACCGAAGTGCTGTTTCAAAATGGCTCGAGCTCGGAACTCGACGCATTACAGGCGAGAACGCAGCTGCTTGGCACTGAAGCCGTCATACCGAGTCTCGAAGTG
>Ga0255053_10000010_pt1 | contig 78443 bp, 80 predicted proteins | sample JV7_2_22_MG_FD_188635 | JGI IMG/M metagenome (GOLD analysis project Ga0255053, IMG submission 188635) | Seawater microbial communities from Jervis Inlet, British Columbia, Canada - JV7_2_22 | ecosystem: Environmental > Aquatic > Marine > Inlet | place: Canada: British Columbia | collected... | reverse complement strand
GAACTTCCTCGATCAGAAAAAAAAGGTCATTACTGTTGACCAGATACAGAAAGAGGTTGCTGGTTTTTACAATCTCAAGATAAGCGACCTGAAATCAAAAAGGAAAAACAAGGCCCTCATTTTGCCCCGGCACGGGGCGATGTACCTTACCCGGCGCCTTACCGAGCTGTCCCTTCCCGAGATTGGCAGACAGTTCGGCGGAAGAGACCACACTACCGTTATACATGCCCTGCAAAAAGTCGAAAACATTATCGGAAATGACCCCGATTATGAGAAGACGATGGATGCACTCACCAGGAAGATCGAAGACCTGTAAAACCCAAAAACTTCTTTACCACAGAGTCACAGAGAGCACAGAGGAAAACTCCTGATGTGTTAAAATATGATCTATGGCAGACCGGTGAACAAAGCAGGTCTTTTTTTATTTTGAACATAAATGGATTTTGTGTTTGTTTGCCCCCCGAAAAACTCTGTATTCTCTGTGGTGAAAAAAGGTCTTTTTTCCTTTTGGAGAAAACCTGTTGGTAACCCGCTGGATAAGTCTATGGAAAGGTCTGTGGAAAAGTATTATCACTATGCTTCTGTGGAAAAGTATAATATATCCCCAAATTCTCCCACAGACCCATCCACAGCTGTTTTTCTTTGCTTCCAAGCCCTTATAGACCTTTCCCCGAAATACACAGTTACTACTTTACCTACTACTATATTTTATTTATAATTAAAGAAGTGTTAAGTGATGCTTACGGTGAGGAGTTGCCTTCAAAAAACACCGTTCCCATGAACGTTGTGTGTTCTGTGATAGAGTAACCGGGGGACAAGCATTCCCGACCGTAAGAACCTAATGAATTTATTTCGAGTAGATACTCTGTCGCCGAAGGAGCCCGGCACAGCCAGGGTGTGTCTGTGTGGTTGAAGCAGGTAGCCGACCCTGACGATCACGAACCAAGAACAGGAGGTCTGTGGTGTTAGCGTTCTCAGTAAACAGGGAAAATTTTCTTCGTGGCCTGTCTCGTGTACAGAATATCGTTGAGAGGAAAAATACAGTTCCAATCCTAAGCAACGTTCTGCTGGATGGAACAGGGGAAAAACTCAAACTACTAGCGACTGATATGGAGATAGGCCTTTCGGGCTATCTCGAGGTAGCCATCAAGAGCGAGGGTGCTGTTACCATATCGGCGCGAAAGCTGTATGAAATAATCAAGGAGCTTCCGGCAGAATCTGAGATCTCGCTGCAAGTTAAGGACAATAACGTATCACAAATAACCTGTGGCACCTCCTCTTTTGACTTAAAGGGTTTGCCTGCCCAGGACTTCCCAAACCTTCCAAGCTACGAAGATTCCAACTTCTTCTCCCTCGATTCCAATGCCTTCAAGGAGATGATAAGAAAAACAATTTATGCGGCATCTACAGATGAGACCAGATATAATCTCACAGGGATTCTTTTTGCTATGGAAGAGGATTCCGGCAAAAGTTTTATCCGCATGGTTGCGACTGACGGTCACAGGCTTGCAATGGTGACAAGAGAGGCCAACGGGAAAATTCGGCCCGGAGAAAGCGTTGTAATACCAAGAAAATCACTGAACGAGGTTAAGCGCCTGTTGGACGAAGGAGATGGTGACATAGAGCTGGACTTTGCAAAACAGCACGGCGTTTTCAGGAAAGACTCAATAATACTTACAACACGCCTAATAGATATGTCGTTTCCCAGTTACCAACAAGTGGTTCCGAAGGGTGATATGGGTGCTGCAATAGTTTCAAGGGGGGCTCTAACATCAGCCATCAGAAGGGTATCCATTCTGTCATCTGAAAGGTCCCGTGCGGTAAAATTCTCATTTTCCGGAACTGACCTTACAGTTCACACCAACAATCCGGATCTGGGTGCGGCAACCGAAACGGTGCCAATCCAGTATGATGGCAACGATGTTGAAATAACCTTCAATGCCAAATACATGCTTGACACACTTGGGACGATGGATGCGGATGATATTACCGTAAACCTTTCTGACGAGTTAAGCCCCTGCCTGATAACCCAAAAGGAAGACGAAGGATATATAGCGGTTATCATGCCTATGCGCGTCTGAATATGAGGCTCCTCTGGACCGAGTTGGACCGATTCAGGAATCTGAAAAAACAGAAGGTATATCTTCATCCCCGCTTCAATCTGCTTGTTGGAAGGAACGGTCAGGGCAAGACCAACTTTTTAGAGGCGGTCGGATATTTGGGAACCCTCAAATCTTTCAGATCAGCAAGCAGGTTCGAGATGATCGAACACGATGCCGATATGTGCAGAGTGGCCGGCAGGTTTGAAAATGGCCAGACAGGTTGGACAGCTTCTTTTTCATTGGCGCATGACGGCCGCACGCAGTTTCTCGATGAGAAGAGAATACCATCCCCTGATAAGTATCTAGGGTGGTCGGGCATTGTAAGTTTTATTCCAGAGGATGTAGCTCTGGTCTCAGGGAGCCCGTCATCGAGGAGAAAGGCTGTTGACAGGGCAATTTTTCAGAAGACGGATGGATACGCCGTCGAATACAGAAAGTTCCTGAGGGTGCTGAGAAACAGGAATGCACTTTTAAGAAATCCAAGAGCCTCGCATGAGGAGTGGAAAAGCTGGACAAGATCCCTTTCAGGTGCAGCCTCCTTGATCGTCAGACACAGAGTGAGGCTCCTTTCAGAGATTAGCCCTCACATGGAGCGTATCGGCAAAGATTTGGGCCTTGACGGAAAACTCACCCTGGATTACCAGCCCTCCTTTCGCCTGGAGAACAACGCTTCGAAAGAGGACGTCACAGAAGCTCTTTACGAGGGTTTTCTAATTGCAAAGAAACGCGATATGGATGCACGCCACACTACGGTCGGACCACACAGGGACGATATATGTTTTGTTCTTGGTGGACAGAGCCTCGCAAGGTACGGTTCCCAGGGACAGAAGAGGACGGCTATTCTCACGTTTAAACTGTCTATTGCCCAGGTTTTAAAAGATACGCGGGGCACCTACCCGCTGGTGTTGTTAGATGACGTTGCCTCAGAGTTGGATGAGACAAGGAGAAGGGCTCTGGGTACGTTGATCTCCGAGATAGATGCGCAGTTTGTTGTTACCACAACAGGTGACGACTATATGTTCCTGTCTGACCGCAAGGGATACGTTATGACGGTAGAAGACGGGAAAATAGAAAAGACAGGGAACGAGGGAGAGCAGAATTTTGGCTGAAACTAATAAGAAAAAGAAGGGCCGAACCAACAAGGCCTCCGCAGGCGCCAGAAAATCAACCGGAGTCGCGGCAAAAACGAAAAAAGCATCAAAGGCTGAATCCAAAGAGCAACCGAAAAAGACGCCTGCCAGAAAAAAGTCGACCACCGAAACCCGGGGAAAGAGATACACTGCAAAAGAGATCAAGGTCCTTGAAGGGTTGGAGGCGGTCCAGCGCAGACCTGCAATGTACATCGGCAACACTTCCACCGAGGGCCTGCATCACCTGGTGTACGAAGTGGTGGATAACAGCATCGATGAAGCCATGGCTGGCTGCTGCGACAAGATCCTTGTCACGATCAGGGCTGATAACAGCGTTGTTGTAGAGGACAATGGTCGCGGTATCCCGGTGGATAGACACAAGGAAGCAAAAAAACCTGCCGCGGAAGTGGTGATGACAACCCTTCACGCGGGCGGCAAATTCGAAAGCTCAGCTTACAAGGTGTCGGGTGGTCTTCACGGTGTTGGAGTTTCCGTTGTAAATGCCCTTTCCGAGTTACTACATCTGGAGATCAGGCGGGACGGGAAGGTTTATCAACAGTCCTACAAAAGAGGTAAGCCAACCGGAAAACTGGAAGCCATTGGCAAGACCCGGAAAACGGGAACCAAGATAACCTTCCTGCCGGACCGTAAGGTCTTTGAGACAACGGAGTACTCCTTTGACATCCTGTCAACGCGCTTAAGAGAACTTTCTTTCCTCAATGCAGGCGTATATATAAAGATCGAAGACGAGCGGGCGGACAAGAAGAATGAATTCCAGTACAAGGGCGGAATAATTTCCTTTGTGGAACACCTGAACAGAAACAGGGCCGTCGTCCACAAGAAACCCATTTCCATATCCGGCAAGAAGGGCGAAGTTGTTGTGGATATCGCCTTCCAGTACAATGATGGTTACGCTGAAAACCTGTTTTCTTTTGCCAATAATATCAACACCCACGAAGGAGGAAGCCACCTTGTAGGTTTCAAGGCGGCTCTCACCAGGACGGTAAACCACTACGCTTCTTCCAATAACCTTCTTAAGAACGTAAAGAACGGCCTGACGGGAGACGATATCCGGGAGGGATTGGCTGCCGTTATATCTGTCAAGCTTCCAAACCCCCAATTCGAGGGCCAGACCAAGATGAAGCTTGGCAACAGCGAGATCAAGGGCATTGTGGAAACACAGGTGAACGAGGGCCTGTCGAATTTTATGGAGGAAAATCCTCCCGTTGCCAGAAAGATAGTGGCCAAGGCAGGCGAGGCTGCCAGGGCGCGAGATGCAGCAAGAAAAGCCAAAGAACTCACCAGACGAAAGGGAGCTCTGGAGATATCAGACCTTCCGGGAAAGCTGGCCGATTGCCAGGAAAAGGACCCTGCTCTGGCTGAATTATTCCTGGTTGAGGGAGACTCTGCGGGAGGATCAGCCAAGCAGGGCCGAGACCGCAGAACACAGGCGATACTGCCCTTGAGAGGCAAGATTCTGAACGTCGAAAAGGCTCGCTTTGACAAGGTTCTATCCAACCAGGAGATCAGGACGATTATCACTGCCCTCGGTTCGGGAGTGGGAAGCGAGGAGTTCGACCCGTCCAAGCTTAGATATCATAAGGTAATCATCATGACCGATGCGGACGTTGACGGATCCCACATCCGAACCCTGCTTCTGACCTTCTTTTACAGGCAGATGTACGAACTCATCGAGAGGGGATTTTTATACATTGCACAGCCGCCCCTGTACCGCACCAAGAAAGGCAAGGAAAGTCGATACCTCCAGGGTGAGGGGGACATGAAAAACTTTCTTATCGAGATGGGCGTGAAGGACCTGGCCCTTTCTTCGGTCACCAATAGTGAAAAGCTGGAGGGGAAAACTCTGCTGGATACGGTCAACCGGGCCGTCAGATACACCGAGCTAATGGATCGGTTTGACCGCAGGCGCATCGATGCGAAAGTACTGTCGGCAATGTCTCTGGAAGGGCTTGTGCCAGAAATCCTTAAGAACAGGAAAAAGCTGGGCAGCGCCCTGAATAATGTTCAGACTTATGTAAAAAACATCTACCCGGAGATCTCACCGATGGACGTGGTGCTTGAAAAGGACGAGGAACATTCCTGTACCATAGCCAGAATAAAAACCAGACGAAATGGGTCCGTGTGGGTCACAACGGTTAACCCCGAATTACTGACAAGGCCCAAATATCAGGAGATGATCAGGCTGAGCAGGAGTTTAAAAACCCTGGGAGATGAACTGAGGGTAACCGAAGGAGATGAAGAGCTCCTGAGCACCCGGAGAATAGATGAGTTTGTATCCTTCATCCTGGACAGGGGAAGAAAGGGAGTTACCATACAGCGCTACAAGGGCCTCGGGGAGATGAACCCGGGACAGCTCTGGGAGACCACCATGGATCCCGAGAAGCGCTCCCTGGTACGGGTGTCCATAGAAGATGCTGTGAAGGCGGACGGGATATTCACGATACTCATGGGGGATGCTGTAGAACCGAGACGGGAATTTATCGAGAATAACGCGCTTAATGTACGTAATTTGGATATCTGACCGATAACCGAGTTTCAAGTTACACGTTTAAAGTTTCAGGTCATTTCAAAGGATGATCCGATACTTGAAACCTGAAACCTGAAACAAGGTAAACAATGACCGACCTAATGCATACAATTAACGCCCCCATAAAGCTCGTAAACATTGAAGACGAGATGAAGAAGTCGTACATGGATTACGCCATGAGCGTGATCGTGGGGAGGGCACTTCCCGATGTGAGGGATGGCCTTAAGCCCGTACACCGGAGAACCCTGTATGCTATGCACGAACTGGGCAACGTACACAACAAGGCCTACAAGAAGTCAGCTCGAATTGTCGGAGACGTAATAGGAAAATATCACCCTCACGGAGATACGGCCGTTTACGACACTATAGTACGTATGGCTCAGGACTTTTCTCTCAGATACCTGTTGGTGGACGGTCAGGGTAATTTCGGGTCCGTTGATGGGGACGCCGCCGCGGCCATGCGGTATACCGAGATCCGCATGGGACGCGTGGCAGGAGAACTGCTGCAGGACATAGAAAAGGATACCGTTGAATTCGGACCAAACTATGATGATACACTCACCGAACCCCTGGTCATGCCGGCACGGTTCCCGAACCTCCTGGCCAACGGAACATCCGGGATCGCCGTGGGCATGGCGACGAACATACCGCCCCATAACCTGACAGAACTCATCGACGCCTGCATACTGTTGATCAAAAAACCGGCGGCAACTATCGAGGACATCCTGAAGATCATGCCGGGCCCCGACTTTCCTACAGGCGGCTTCATTTATGGGACCAGGGGGATAAGGGATGCGTACACTACCGGTCGCGGCCACATCCAGATGCGGGCAAGGGCCATTATTGAACGGCAGACGAAGGGCAAAACCCGGATTGTCGTCACAGAGCTTCCCTACCAGGTGAACAAGGCAAAACTTGCCGAGAAGATCGCGGAGCTGGTCAAGGATAAGAGGCTAGAGGGCATCGCCGACCTGAGAGATGAATCCGACAGGGACGGTATGAGGCTGGTAGTAGAAATCAAGCGCGACGAGATAGCAGAGGTCCTGTTAAACCAGCTCTATTCCATGACACAGATGAAGTCGACCTTCGGCGTCCAGATGCTGGCGATCCACAGGGGCCAGCCGCTTCTTGCAGATATAAAGACCTTCCTTGGACACTTCATCGATTTCAGAGTTGAGGTGGTAACCAGAAGGACCCGGTTCGAGCTTGATAAAGCTGAGGAACGTGCCCACATCCTGGAGGGGCTAAAGGTTGCTCTGGAAAACATTGATGCCGTTGTCGGACTCATAAAAAAATCGGCCGACGTACCCGCAGCACGAGCCGGCCTTATCAAGAAGTTCGGCCTGTCGGAGCGGCAGGCAAGCGCAATACTGGAGATGCGCCTGTCCCGCTTAACAGGCCTTGAAAGGGAGAAAATAGACGAGGAACTCAAGGCCATAAAAAAGGAGATAAGGCGCCTCAAGGAGATTCTGGCAGACGAGAAAAAACTCTTTGCCGTGATCGTTGAGGAGCTGACCGAGATAAAGGAAAGATACGGCGACGAGCGGCGCACCGAGATCGTTCAGGAAACGGCGGAACTGTCCTTAGAGGATCTCATCGTTGACGAGGAGATGCTCGTCACGGTTTCCCACGAAAGCTATCTTAAAAGGACCTCTACGAGGATGTACCGGAGTCAGCATCGTGGCGGCAAGGGGCTCACTGGTCTGGCTATGAAAGACAAGGATTTTGCCGAGCATATTTTTGTCGCGACGAATCACAATTACATCCTCTTCTTTACCGACCAGGGCAGGGTGCACTGGCTCAAGGTCCACGAGATCCCGCAGTTTGGAAGGGCGGCACGGGGCAAACCCATCGTCAACATGCTCAACCTGCTGGACAAGGAACAGGTAACAGCCTTCCTGCCCATAAAGGAGTTTTCCGATGACCTGTACGTTGTCATGGGAACTGAAAAGGGCGTTGTTAAGAAGACAGCCCTCTCCGCATTCGCTAACCCGCGCTCATCGGGGATCATTGCCATATCACTGGACAAAAATGATCGACTGATAAATACAGCTATTACTGATGGCACAAAGGACCTCCTGATCTCCACATTCAAAGGCCAGGGGATCCGTTTCCACGAATCTGACGTGAGACCTATGGGCAGGACTGCCCGGGGAGTGCGGGGGATCAGGCTCGAAAAGAGAGACAGGGCTGTAGGCATGGAGGTTGTGAATGATGCAGCTTACCTGCTCACCGTAACGGAAAAAGGGTTCGGAAAGCGTACTGCTATGAAAGATTACAATCCCATCAAGCGCGGTGGCAAGGGAGTGCGCTCGGTGAGGGTGGTTTCCAAGGTGGGGAAGCTGGTGGGCATCCTCCAGGTAGGTTCCGAGGAGGAGATAATGGCCATCACCGACGCTGGGCGCCTGATCCGAATACCCGTGAGCGGCATCTCCATTTATGGACGAAACTCCCAAGGGGTTAAACTGATCGACATGACCGATACCAACGAAAAGGTCGTTTCTGTGGCCCTCATTCAGGAGCCTGAAGTTGCCACGGAAGGAGACGCCACGGAAGGGAAAGATTGAAGAGAACCCTGGCAAGACCCTTTCTTCTGATCGCTTGTCTGGCCTTCATTTTCTCCTGTACCGGCAGCAAGGAAGCTGAGCTTTTTAACCGGGCAATGGCGGCCTTGGACGGGAACCAGCCTGGCGTGGCCGTGTCTATCCTCACGGATATTCTTGTAAAATACCCGAAGTCCAAACAGGTGGAAGAAGCCCTCTACCAGAGAGCTCTTATCTACGCCCTTTACATGAGTAAATATATGGATGCGATAAGCGACTATCGCGAACTTCTAAAGAGGTTTCCCAAAGGCGAAAGAGCCATGGAGTCTCAGCACCAGATAGCCCGGATCTACGAGTTCAAGCTGGACAATTGCGCCAGGGCTATAGTGGAATACTTCAGACTGATAACGGCCTTCGATACAGTCATTGACGACGACAAATACCAGTACAGGATCGCCGGATGCTACTATAAACTCCTCCAGCTCGAACAGGCCAAGATAGAGTACCAGGTTCTCATCGAACGCTACCCTGCATCGGACCTGGTGGACGACTCATATTTCCAGCTTGCAGCCATCGTGCAGTCCAAAGGGCAGCTCCCCGAGGCCGAACGAGCCTGGAGAAACTTCCTCATCAGGTATCCGGAAGGGGAGCTCTTCCTGGACGCCAAGTTCAACCTGGCAGGCACGTTGGAAGAAGAAGAGAAGCTCGAAGAGTCTCTCGAGCTTTACCAGGAGGTTTTTGATAAGTACGATAATAAGGAAACGGTGAGCTGGAGAATTGAGAAGGTCAGGGACAGGATAAAATCACGAGGACGGTAGTGCTTTTTCACCACAGAGTCACAGAGGACACAGAGTTAGGCTTTGTGTTTCACCACGGAGGCATGGAGGTCACGGAGAAAGACTAGGTTTGGGTTATCACACACGGAATTACGTTACACAAAGAAAGCTTTTACCGCAGAGATCGCTAGGTTTTGGGGTATTATCATAAATATATATTTTCCCAACTCATCTAATTCTTAATTTAGGATATATCTCTTGGGGCTGGGGAGCCGAGATAAAAACAATTCCACCAGACTGCATTTTTTATCAGGACGGCTCAAAAAAAACACTAAGGGAATATTGCAATGGCGAGAATAAGGAAAATAAAAACAGATCCTAGGCCACTCAAAAACTATTTTATTGTGGATGCCTGCTTTTTAGCGAATAAATACATTTCAAAACATAAAGCACCCAATTAAAAAGAATCATTACGAATAGAAAGGTGTCAGGAGTGGTGGGAGGAGATTGACAACCAAATAACGAAAAACAGGGCGAGAGTATATATTCCTGATGTATGTATAGCAGAAACGTTTAAGACTTTAGCAAAAAAATACTATCAGGATGGTTGGTTCACAACACCACATCAATTAAACTATGCGAGAAGCAAGCTTAAAAAAGACATTCGTATACCATCTAAATCTTTAAGGGCAGCAGATAGAAAAATTAGATATCATGATATATCTACTTCCAGAGATATAATCATAGCGGTAGATAGATTCTACGAGCTATTTATGAAGCATTCGAAAAATGTCACGTTGCCTGACCTCATTTTAATAGCTACAGTAAAATATTTAATTGATTTCTATGACCTGCCAAAAGAATATATTCATGTAGTCACCCTCGATAAGCCCTTGTGGCAAGGTGTCAAAAAGGTCCCAGAATTACCAAACGCATACGATCCAGCCCAACTTTCAGATGTTGCATCTAGGGTTTTTGAGTAGGATAATTACAGAGTCCTATCTTGATTTTTGACCATTCTATACCCCCAGCCCTACCATCCCTCTAGGTTGCGTCGACCGCTGTCCCCATTTATAGTTACATTATAAATAGTTACAGATTAATGCTGGAGGTTGTTATGGATAGCGATGTGTCAGTTTCGGCAAAATTTCCCTTTGAGTCCAGGTATCTGGAGGTTGAGGGGTCTCGGATTCACTACATTGAAGAGGGAGCCGGAGATCCTGTCCTGTTCCTTCACGGCAACCCCACTTCATCTTATCTCTGGCGGAACATAATTCCTCACCTGTCCGATAGATACCGATGTATAGCGCCGGATCTTATTGGGATGGGCAAGTCAGGCAAGCCCGATATTCGGTATGGATTTTTTGATCACGTCCAATATGTGGATGGTTTTATCGAGGAGCTCAGTCTGAAAAATATCACCTTTGTTATACACGACTGGGGCTCGGCCCTGGGCTTTCATTATGCAAGCCGGTTCGAGGCCAACGTCAAAGCCATGGCCTTTTTTGAGGCAATTATCAGGCCGGCAAAATGGAAAGACTTTCCCCCTGACTTCAAGATGGGATTCAAGATGTTTCGTGCCCCGGTTCTTGGGTGGATGCTAATCTCTGTTATGAACGTCTTCATAAACAAGCTCCTTCCAGAAGCAGTTGTCCGGACTCTTTCCGAAGAGGAAATGGTGCGTTACAGGGAGCCCTACCCTGATATTCGAAGCAGGCGACCCATCCATCGGTGGCCCAATGAGATTCCCATAGACGGAAAGCCCGCTGATGTTCACCATGCCGTGACAGACTTCAGCGAGTGGCTTACACAGACAGAATTGCCTAAACTTCTCTTTCATGCCGATCCAGGGGGAATTGTCCGCGAGAAGCAGATCGATTGGTGTCGAACCAAAATGAAGAACATATCGATAGTGGATATAGGACCCGGAATTCATTATCTCCAGGAAGACAATCCCCATCTCATTGGGGAAGAGTTGGGGAAGTGGCTCGACGGGCTCACTGACATCGGGACCACATAAACAGGCAGATCGCTTCGTCATTGATACTCCTTTCCATGTCTCTGGTTTTGCCAAAGATTTCTTTCTCCGTGCCTCCGTGGTGAACCCAAAGTCAAGGTTTAGCTCTGCGCCCTCTGTGGTAAAAAACTACGTGGTGAAAAAACCCCTTGCACTAATTTTCCATTTAACGTATACAGTCTCTCGCCAGTGGGATTTGCCACGGCGTAATTAGATTTTGTAGGTACGGATAAGCTTTATTGAGGATATTCTGAAGGTCCCGTGCTCTATGCTCCGGGACCTTTTGTTTTGCGAATCAGAATTGCTGTTCCGGAAAACTACAAAGAACTAAGCAAAGGAGAAGTAAAATGGCAGAAGGAACAGTAAAGTGGTTTAATGAGGCAAAAGGTTTCGGATTCATCGAACAGTCTGAAGGCCCGGACGTATTCGTTCATTTTTCGGCTATTACAGCCGAGGGTTTCAAGACCCTGGACGAAGGCCAGCGCGTGACCTTCGATGTAGAAGATGGTCCCAAGGGTCCTCAGGCCAGCAATGTTACAAGCACGTAAGTTAAGCTACTGATAAGACAAAAAAGGCTCCGCGGCATTGAATGCTTCGGAGCCTTTTTTATGTTAACTCGGTTGATAGTTAGTTACTGAAATCTTTATGTTTAATTAAAACCAACAACCAACAACTATCAACTAATCCTGATGGAAACTGGAACTATATCGGCTGGCTAGTGAATGAAATAGGCGATGGCAATTAGCAGGTCAGTTCCCAGGACAATCCCCACGTTGGCTCCCTGTGCCGGGATCATCTCCTCGAAGGCATCATGGTGTTTCAGGGTCGTCCTGGCTGCCTTCACGGCAAGGGGTACGGTCAGAAGCGAGATAAGGATTACAGCAGGAAACGCACCAGTGAGAACCATCAACAAGATGAAGAAATAACACGCTGCAAGACTCAAAACGTAGACCACCGCTGCTTTTTTCCTGCCGAGCAGGATAAGAAGATGTTTGCGACCCCCGGCCTTGTCAGCCTCAAGATCAGGAAACTCGTTAAGGAACAGAAGTAAAGCTGTCAGCAGCCCGGGTGGTATAGAAACGAGTATAACCTCCACGGAAACCTGTCCTGTCATAGCATAGTAAGTGCCAACAACAACCAGGCTGCCAAGACATATGCCCGAGGCAAGCTCTCCGAGGGCAAAGCGTGTAATGTGGCTGGTGTAAAAGATCGACACAAGCCCTCCGATAATTGCCAGGATAAGAATCATCCAGCCCGATACCAGAGTGAGGTACACGCCTATTATAAAGGCAGCGAGAAGTGTTCCCCATGCAGCAACAGTGACCTGCTTTACAGTGAGGTGACCCGCCTGGAGAGTTCCGCTACCGCCGGAAAAAGGTGTTCGCCTGGTACGGCTGTCGATGCCCGTCCTGTGATCTGAAAGCTCGTTAAAGATATTGACCGAGGCGTGGGCCAGGACTGCACCCAACAGGCACAAGGAAAAAAGAAGGAAATTAAAGCTGCCGTCGTTGTGGGCCACGGCTCCGCCGATCAGAACAAGGATCACAGCAAGAAGAAGGAACGGTGCTCTTATCTGGCCGGCCCAGATCTTTATTGTATTAGAAATGCTCATTTTCGACCTCACGGGCTGGTATTGTGTATCCCAGGCTTTCCCAGGTTGAAGTTGTGTGTCACCTGCTGACTGCGGAGAATATAAAAGAGTGGTACTTAAATGCAAGAAAAATCGTGACCACCTGGTCATGATTTCCAGGATAATTCATGGCGGTGAACCCTCCACCTCCCTGGCAGGCTCTTCATTGAACTTTAAACTGAAGCTCTGTCCCGAGACAGCAGTTTCTCTTCAAATCGGTGACTTCGAGAATGGTTACCTGTGCGTCCTCCGGATCGAAAACAGAAATTCGTATTGTAATACGGTCTGAATACATGTTTTACTTGAAACCCTGAACCTGAACCTGCGCCCACAAAGCGCACAATCTCTTATCATTAGGCATAATGGACTTTTATATTCCCCTCATAATTGCACTTCTCGCACTGGCAATCGGATCTGTTTTCGCCTTGCTTCCCAAGATGGTGATACGGATCGTATGCCAGCACGCTTCTGCCTACATGAATGAAGACCTGACCACCGATCCCACATATATTTTCATGCTCCGGTTCTACGGGATCGCTGCGGCGGGATTTGGTCTTTATGCCCTGTATCAGGTACTAACGTATGCGATCAAACGAGGAGTTTCTGGTTTCTAATTTCTTGTTTCTAGTAAAACCCAAAGCTTAACTCCGTTTCCTCCGTGCCTCCGTGGTGAAACCCGAAGCTCAACTCTGTGTCCTCTGTGACTCTGTGGTGAAAACAACTAAATTATGCTCCTCATTTTCGGAATGAACCTCGGAACCTCCTCGGAATATTTCACATAATCCTTGCCGAAACGCTCGCGAAGCTCCCGTTCCTCCATGAGGACCACCAGGTAGATCAGTGGAAAATAGGCTGCCAGCAGGACATAAACAGCAAGGTAGTTCGAAAAAAGGGCCATAGATACCAGGGCCAGCCCGCCCTCTACGTAGGTAGGGTGGCGTATGCGGGAATAGATGCCTTCGGTCAGGAGCCTGCCCGGGTTCTCTTCATCCGCGAGCTGAGGCCAACCGAACCTGATGCCTGCTTTAAGATAAACTCCCCTGAATCCGGCAATGATTATAGAGGCTACGAAGAACACCAGGGCAAAAATAGCCATAGACAACTTGAACCCGAAGCTGATGGCAAGCAGCGACTCACGGAAATGATAAACGGCAGCAGGCATCGGAAACAGTATTCCTGTTACGCACAGCCAGGTTCTGATCGGTCCGATCCTTCGCCACATTCCGGTGAAGGGATGGACGATGAACCATATGAAAAGAAATGGGGTAAACAGGACTATGGTGAGGAGAGCGACCCAGTATTGAGCTGATTCCATATTCTTTTCTAGCATATAAACGAAACAGGGTCAGTATCTGTCAAATCACCGTGCAAGCATCGGCAAAATTGTTAAACTTAATATAGGTTTCACAAAATAACGGCTCTCTGGTCTGGCGTGAACTCCCTTTATTAAGTTAAACCCTGCCTCGGATCCGACCGAAGGGCCATGGAACAGATAGAACACAGACAGGTTAATGCTGGTGGCTGATTATCTATTAGGTTCATGTTCCCGTTCGTAATAAAAGGAAAAGTCAAGCTGGGTCTGAGCTGAATGGGGGAAAATGGGGTTGACACGACCGAACGGTCGTGCTATTTTGTTGTTGTCTGGCTTCAAAATTGGAGAAAATATGTCAAAAGGTGAAAAAACACGGGAAAAGATCCTGTCAAAGGCCGTAAGTCTAGCAAGCATCACAGGCCTGGAGGATCTGACCATTGGAAAGCTGGCAAAAGCCACGAAGCTTTCAAAAAGTGGTCTTTTCGCCCACTTCAATTCCAAGAAGAACCTCCAGGAGCAGGTGGTAGAGACTGTTACCGAACTCTTCATGAAAGAGGTTATGAATCCTTCTATCAAGGAGCCGAGAGGAATTCCCAGGATTCGTGCGATCTTTCGAAACTGGAAAGAGTGGATTGATGGCGGATCAGTTCCTGGGGGCTGCCTGACCATCGCCAGCGCGCTGGAATTTGATGATCGACCGGGAGTTGTTCGGGAAAAGATCGTAGAGATGGTTCAGGACCTTCTTGATATGCTTTCCAAGGCAGCCCGCATAGCAGTATACGAGGGACATTTCAACCAGAGGACCGACCCTAGGCAGTTCGCATACGAGTTCGTTTCCCTTGTATGCGGATACCATATGCACAGCAGGCTGCTCCACGACCCTAAATCCGAGGAGCGTTCCGAAGAGGCGCTGGACAGGCTGATCGTCGAATACAGTTCAGGGCAAGCGGTTGAGGAGACAGGGCCTGAGGAAAGCCGGAAGGATAACGGCAGATAAATTCAGAGGTTTTTTTTACCGTAACATCAGCACGATCGTTCGTGCTTGATAAATTAAATTGCTGGCAGCTCATGGTTGATTGTAAAAGACAAACAGCCAGCTGCAGGAAAAATGGAGGAAAAAGTCATGCAGACAAAAAACGAGATTGTGAAAACCTACGAGAGAGCAAGCGAAAGCGAGCGGTGTGAAATGTGGCTGGCCTACCGCGGACTGCGGCCCCAGTTCGAGGCCATCGAACTCGCCGGAAAAAGGGAAGAGGAGTCACCAGAACCACGAACCCTGGCCAGGTTCTACAGAAACTGCCGCCGCCTGATACAGCTCAGCCCTGCAGTGAGATAGGTGCTGATTCTCTTTGGTTGAATCGGCGCCTAACCTGCCTGTGAGGATTGCCAGGACAGGGGCTTTTTGTTGTGTCGATGTGTCACAGGTTTATTTAGATGGCTCATATCATGCAGTTCCTGACAGAGCAAGGGATCCCTGTGGCTGAGTTTTCGAGCTACTTGTAAACATCTCCTCCCTGAAATAGAATCTAATAAACACACATTACCCGCTGACTGCCGTATCGCTCCCGGATATCCAATATCCTGGCAGCTATCCGGGACCTGTGCCAGAAGGAGAAAATGAGTCTCGACTGCAGGGAAGACTTCAGCCTACCAGAGGACCGGATCTGGATGAACTGCGCCCACCAGGGGCCCCTGCCCCGGATGGCGGCACTAGAAGCCAGGGAGGCCATCGATTGGAAGTCCGCGCCGCATCAGTTAACAACAAAGAGGTTCGGTGAAGTCCCTGAACGACTCAGATCCGCCCTGTCACGGTTGGTGGGTTCAAGTGAAGATGAGATAATTCTGGCAAACAGCGCTTCCTACGGCATTCATTTGCTGGCAAACGGAATTCCATTGGTCGAGGGAGATGAGGTCCTCCTGGTGAGGGATGACTTCCCATCAGATATCCTGCCCTGGCTCGGACTGGAAAAGAGGGGAATTCGAGTCCGGTTCATTGAGCCCGCCCATAATATGCCCACCGCCGAGGAGCTTCAGGCCGCCATAACACCGTCCACCCGGATATTCTGCAGCACATGGGTGCACTCATTTTCCGGCGTGGCAATCGACATTGAGGACCTGGGTGCTATCTGCCGGGAAAAAAATGTACTGTTCCTGGTTAACGGGTCCCAGGCTATCGGGGCCCGCGCCATTGACGTTTCATTAGCTCCTATCGATGCCCTTATCAGTGTCGGGTTCAAATGGTTGTGCGGTCCATATGGTACCGGTTTTACCTGGATCAGGCCCGAGCTTCTTAAATCACTGGAGTACAATCAGCAGTACTGGCTTTCTGTAATGACTGCGCAGGACCTCGGAAAAGAGGCTGCAGATCTCAAACTGCCTGAAGGCCTCCCTACAGTAAGAACCTATGATATTTTCTGTACTGCTAATTTTTTCAATTTCAAACCCTGGGCTGCCACCATCGAATATCTGCTGGAAAAAGGTATCAAGCGGATCGCCAGTTACGACCAGAAACTGGTAGGCGGGCTTATCGACGGTATTGACCAGAAGAAATATACTGTAATGAGCCCTCGGGAGGGAGGTGCCCGCTCCACCCTCGTGTTCATCTCCCACCGGGAACGCGAACGGAACAGGGAGATATATTATCATCTGAGAGAGAAGGGAATAGATATCTCACTGAGGAGAGAAAAGCTTCGCATAGCGCCTCATCTTTATAATACTATGGATGATATTAACAGAGTTCTGGAGATACTTAACTGCCTGTGATGATGGAGGCGTCGAGGGTTTATCGGGCAGGTGATGACGGGGAGATTCTCACTGGTATAGACCCAACGAACTTGTGGGGAGCATAGGTATGAAAAAATCAGGTGTTGTCCTAAAAACAGCAATTGCGATCTTGTCTGTGATTCTTTTGGCGGGGACCGTCCTGGCTGAAAGCATCGACTCCGTGGTCATTGACAGAAGTGAAAAGGCATATACGGTTTTTGTGTCTCTTGCGAGGGAAATGGCCGCGGAGGCAAAGCCCAACGTAGACACACGAGAGAGCGCCGAGATGGTCAAGTGGGGTAAGTTCAAAAAATCCTCCGGTAAATACATTACATCGGGAATTATCAAGAATGAATACCCTCAATCGAGGGTGGAAAAGGGTGTTCTCGAAGTTCTATCAAAACACCCAACTACTCCCATAGGTGTCACCTGGAACGGTGGAGTGGCCTATACGGCATTCGATTATATCCATGCTGAAAAAACCCTGGGAGTTTATATATCCAACCCAGTGGAGTACGAAAAGACGAAGATCCGTGATCCCAAAAGAGACCCGGTCAATCCATCCGACCGCTTCAGGCTGATGCTGGGGTGGAATTAAGGCCATGTGTGGATCGAGTTCCAAGCTTCAGGTTCCAGGTTCCAAGTCAAGCAAATTAGCAACCAACAACTATCAACTAATGTCCAACAATGACTTCTGATAACAGTTGGAAGAAAATCATATCCTGGTCCCTGTACGATTTTGCCAATTCGGCCTTTGCCACTACCGTTATGGCGGGTTTTTTCCCACTCTTTTTCAAGCAGTACTGGAGCGCTGGTGTGGATGCCACCAGAAGCACCTTTCACCTGGGTGTAGCAAACTCCATCGCCAGCGGCATAGTGGTGGTTATGGCCCCTATCCTTGGAGCTATTGCCGACAGGGGATCCTTCCGGAAAAAGTTTCTCATATCTTTCGCCGCCCTTGGGGTCGCCGCCACGGGGTTGCTGTACCTTGTGGGACAGGGACACTGGCTGTTTGCCGCGGCCCTGTTCGTTGTCGCGGCGGTGGGCTTTTCGGGCAGCAATGTTTTTTATGATTCACTTATTATCAGCGTAGCTGCGGAAAACAAGGTGGATTTTGTATCAGCACTGGGCTACTCCCTCGGCTATCTTGGCGGCGGACTTTTATTCGCACTGAATGTTTTCATGGTTTTGAAGCCGCAGTTTTTCGGTCTTGCCGATGCTGGCCAGGCTGTACGTATCTCTTTCATTACTGTAGCCATATGGTGGAGCCTGTTTAGTATACCCCTCATGCTTTTTGTTAAAGAACCACTTCACGGCGAGCCAATGGGGTGGAAAAAATCTATAACAGGCGGGTTCGGTCAACTTGCCGATACATTCCGAAAGGTACGCAAACTCAAGGTGGTTATCCTTTTTCTGGTGGGCTACTGGTTCTATATCGATGGTGTTCACACCATAATCAGGATGGCAGTGGATTACGGGCTCTCCATCGGTCTGGATTCAAACAGCCTCATCCTGGCACTGCTCATTACACAATTTGTGGGATTCCCTTCAGCAATCGTTTTTGGCAAGATCGGTGAGAAGCTTGGCCCCAAAACAGGGATATACATCGCCATCATTGTGTACGTATGTATTACAGGCTGGGGCTACTTTTTAGACACCGAGGCCGAGTTCTTTGCCATGGCCATTGCCATCGGGCTTGTGCAGGGAGGGGTCCAGTCCCTGAGCAGATCCTTCTACACCAGGATCATACCAAAAGACCAGGCTGCCGAATTCTTCGGATTCTACAATATGCTCGGGAAGTTTGCCGCGGTCCTGGGTCCAATACTCATGGGATGGGTGGCCGTTGCAACAGGCGCTCCCCGCAAAGCCATCTTTGTTGTGACCGCCCTTCTGATAATAGGCGCAGTATGCCTCTTCTTCGTGAACGAGGAGGAGGGCAGGAGGGCAGCAGCAGAGTTGGTGATAGAGTAGGCTGAAACAGTATTGGGACCATTACCAAATCGGATGTAAGGTTCCGGTAAAAGACCCTGAAGCGAAGCTAAAAGGGGGTTGCGAAGGCGAAGGGGCTGTTTACCGGAACCTGATCAGTCCCGGGAGGGATTTGTTGATATACGAAGCCTTACGTTTTCTGTTTCAGTTGGCCTTGCGGGTTTTTTTCAAGCGTATTGAGGTTGAGGGTCTGGAAAATATTCCACGAACCGGACCTGTACTGTTCCTGCCGAACCATCCCAATGCACTCGTTGATGCCCTTATTGTGCTCAAAAACGTCCCAAGGCCGGTTTCCCTGACGGCCAAGAGCACCCTGGGTGAACATCATCCATTTATGGCTTACCTTATGAGGAAGGCCAACGTGATCAGGTTCCACAGAAAGCAGGATAGCGAACTGGGAGCCGACCGCTCAAGGAACATAAAGGCCCTCGATGAGTGCATGCGCCGCCTGAAAAATGAAGGAGCTATCATCATCTTCCCGGAGGGTCAGAGTCACTCCGATCCGGGTATAAGGCCCTTCAGGTGGGGTGCTGCCCGTCTGGCCCTGGACTATACACTGTCAGAAGACGCTTCTATCCCACTAAGAATTGTCCCGGTAGGGCTTCATTTTCCCCACAAGGCAAGATTCCGTTCAGACGTGTGGGTCTGCTTCGGGGAAGCCGTAAATGTACAGGAGTGGGTGGAGGCAAATCCGGTCAGTGGCGCGGAGGGGCTGATCGCGGAAATGCAGGACAGGGTAAGAGGCCTGACGCTCAATTTTGAAAAGAGGATTGATTCCATCCTGCTCATCTGGGTAGCAAGAGTACTGGTAACCGGCGGGATGGCCCCCGAACCGATATGGAGAAAAAAGAAAACAGTGGCATCCCATGTGGCCCTCGTAAAGACCGTCAAGGACGGGTACGACAGGCTGAAAGATACAAGACCCAGGGAGGTCGAAGACCTCAAGCTCCGAGTGGCAAGATATCGCTCGGAATTGCGCGAGCTCGGAATTGCGCCTGGTGAAGTCTATATAAAGATGAGCACCTGGGCCGCCGCCGCATTTATTTTTCGGGAGATCGGTTTTCTCCTCGTGGGGCTGCCCATGACGGCCTGGGGTTTTGTAAACCACCTGGTACCCTATCAGCTTGTGCGCCTGTTTGCCTTAAAGTTTGCCCAGGAAAAGGATCAGGTAGCCAGCAACGTTGTCTTTCCCGGGGTCGTGGTATTCCCCCTTTTCTACATTATTCAGATAGCCGCCGCCTGGTTTTTCCTGCCAGCTGTCTGGGCCGGCCTTTACGCGGCATCACTTCCCCTTTCCGCATATTTCATCCTTCAATACAGGGATCGGGCCGGCGGGATCCTTCAGCGAAGGAGGGCGTTCTGGATGTTTGTGAATCATCCTGAGCTTCAGGAGCGTCTTGTGTCAGAGGGACGCTCCATCATTGAAAACCTGCAGCGCCTTGGTGAGGAGCTCAATAGTGACAACGATGCCAGCATAAAAGAGGATAGAACCCTCAACCTGGGGGATTAGACGGCTACGGCCACATGGAAAAGCATTATGAGAAGACATGAAAAGCAGATACGTTCCAGGTCCGAAATGGAGGAAATAATTAACAATTCCACAGTCTGCAGACTCGCTATGACAGATGGTGACAGGCCGTACCTGATTCCCCTCTGCTTTGGATATCGGGATGGCAGCATTTTCTTTCACTCTGCACCGCAGGGCAGAAAAATCGATATACTTAAGAACAACCCCAATGTCTGTTTTGCTTTCGACATTGATCAGGAAGTAACGGCAGCTGAACGTGCCTGCGGGTGGTCAATGAGGTACAGGAGCGTTGTGGGCTTCGGCAAGGCCTGGATAGTTGAGGAGGGAGACGACAAACGCAAAGCCCTGGAGATAATCATGGAAAACTATTCTGCAGGTGAGCATTTCTTCGACGACAGCGAGATCAGCACTGTCCTCATAATCAGGGTGGATATTGAGGAAATGACTGGGAAGAAATCAGGGTATGCATAGGAAAAATCATATAATTCCACAAAAGGTTTTAATGACCATTTTTGTGGCTATGATTGTCCTGTTAATATCAGGAAAATGCCGGGCGGGAGAAGCAGATGTTATTGAAGTCAAAGCAAGCAGACCAGACAGCGGCACGTATACCTTCAATGTGACCATTGGCCACGCCGATACTGGTTGGGATCATTACGCGGACCGTTGGGAGGTGCTGGCATCTGACGGTAAAATCATTGCCACAAGGGTTCTGCTGCACCCCCACGTGTCAGAACAGCCGTTCACCCGGAGTCTTTCAGGAATCACGATCCCGGCGGGAGAGACGATGGTAACCGTAAGGGCCCGCGATTCGATACACAAATATGGAGGCAAAGAGATTGATGTGCATCTTCCCTGACGGGGATGATGTGTTTTTAGATGCTGCCTGAATCAGGAGAGAATATAAAATGGCTAACTGGAGGTTGATGATGACTTTTATGCTGATGAAAAGACGGTTGGGTTTTTCCGACGAGGAGATGGAAAAGTTCAAAAGCAATCCAAGGAACGAGGATGTACTTGCCAGGGCCCCGGAACTGATGAAGAAAACGATAATCCTGGAGGTAGTTGAATCCAGCGGGTGTAACAGCCAGCATAAGACAGGTGACCGGTTTCAATTTGATGCCTTCGGTAACCTGCTAACGAAAGACCTGCCGGAGCGGGTGTGCATCTACGCTTTCGGTGCCGCCCAGAACCTCATATATGCTGCCTCAGAGCTTCTCTTCGCCGGTGCGGACCCCAATGAGATGAGGTTCAATCGCACCGGATGTTTCGATGTGGGTCTCGAATGCGAAGGTTGGGGGAAAATAGTTCTTGAGTTCAGCGTGGAGTAAAGGCCTGATTCGTCTCCTAATTTTGAACGGAAAAACCTGAAAGGAGTAGAAGATGGAGCTCAGCAAGAAGCAAAAAAAGATGTGCGACACAAGCCAGTGGAATTTTTCTGATTTGGGTGCCCTTTTTCTCAACTGTACCCTGAAAAAAACACCGGAGATGTCTCATACAGAGGGACTGATCAGGATCTCACGGGCCATCATGGAAAAAAACGGTGTCGGTGTCGAGGTGCTCCGTCCCGTGGATCACGACATTGCCAGCGGCGTCTATCCGGACATGACGGAACATGGGTGGGATACGGACGAATGGCCTACGATCTACGAGAAGGTAAAAGCTGCCGACATCCTTGTCATCACGTCTCCCATCTGGCTTGGGGAAAAGTCTTCAATCAGTACGCAGGTTATAGAGAGGCTGTATTCTTCCTCCGGAGACCTTAACGAGAGCGGCCAGTATGCATACTATGGCCGGGTTGGCGGTTGCTTAATAACAGGAAACGAGGACGGAGCCAAGCACTGCGCCATGAACATTCTGTATTCACTACAACACCTGGGTTATGTTATTCCGCCCCAGGCTGACGCGGCCTGGCTTGGTGAGGCAGGCCCGGGACCCTCGTACCTCGATCCCGGTTCCGGTGGGCCGGAGAATGACTTTACCAACCGGAATACCACCTTCATGACATGGAACCTGATGCACCTTGCCCGCATGATAAAGGATGCTGGGGGAATTCCTGCCCACGGCAACCAGCGATCTGAGTGGGAAGCCGGCTGCAGATTTGATCACCCTAATCCGGAATATAGATAGGGATAAAGCCGCTCGTAAGACTGGCCTTAAAGTAGTTTCAAGTTTCAAATATGATCAACAAAAAAGGGGACTGTCCTCGATTAAAACAGAACCAGGTCGGTGACCTCGGCCCTTATACCGATGTGGGATCCAATGGGATGCTTGTGGTGACTGGGAACCAGTGAAAGTACCTTCTCGCCGTCAGGAAGGAGAAGTGTATAAAGAATGCTCGCCCCCCTGAATGACTTCTCAACGACTTCCGCCGTCTGAGGGCTATCATCATCGTGTACGACGTCTTCGGGGCGGATCAGAATTCTTATGGCCTTTCCACTTGGTACGGGACCCACGGTCTCACCGTTAAGAGTTCCCAGGGCAGTTTCCACCTTGCCATTACTGTTGATGACTGCCGGCAGCAGCACGCCGTCTCCCACAAAATCTGCCACGATAAGGCTGTTGGGCCGGTGATACAGGTTATATGCGCTGTCCCACTGTACTATTTTGCCCTCGTACATCACGCCGATCTCGTCGGCCATGGCGAAAGCCTCGCTCTGATTGTGTGTAACCATTAATGCTGTTGCGCCACTTTCTTTAAGTATCTTTCTGACACTCAGCGACAGGCTTTCCCTGAGAGTTGCGTCCAGATTGGAGAAGGGCTCGTCCATGAGCAGTAGATCTGGTCCGGGGGCAAGGGAACGGGCAAGGGCCACACGTTGCTGCTGACCACCCGACAGTTCGTGAGGATAACGTTCTGAGATACGATCCAGATCCATCTTCTCCAGAAGTTCTGACACGAGTGTCAATTTCCGGGCCTTGTTGTCGGTCTTCAAACCGAAGGCGACGTTGTCGAAAACAGTAAGGTGCGGGAACAGGGCATAATCCTGAAAGACCATGCCAATGCGACGTTTCTCCGGAGGGACCGAAAGCCCGTTTCGTGATACTGATTTACCGTGAAGCATGATCTCTCCTGACAGTATCTTCTCGAAGCCCGCGATGGTTCTGAGTACAGATGTTTTGCCGCACCCGCTGGGCCCAAGCAAACAACCGATCTGTCCCTTTTTCAGGGTAAGGAAGAGGTTCCTGATAACCAGGTTCTTGCCGTATGCCTGATAGATTTCTTTCATTTCAAGGAGTGGTTCCATTAGACTCCCTTTTGGACAAACTTCATTAGTCATCCGCCTGTCGGGTTAATAATGCAACTGGTATTATCCCCACCAATATCAACGTAAGAGCTGGCAGGGCTGCTCGTTCCCACTCACCCTCGGAGGTCAACTCGAATATTTTCACCGCCAGCGTATCCCACCCAAAGGGGCGGGTCATGAGGGTGATGGGCATTTCCTTCATGACATCAACGAAGACCAGGGCAGCTGCAGAGAATAGTCCTCCCTTCAGGATAGGAAGATGAATTCTGTAGAGCATAGGAAGCCCCTTTGACCCAAGGGTCCTGGCTGATTCGTCGATACTTCTTGTAATGCGGCGCATGGAGCTATCGATGGAGTTGAATCCCGGTGCCATGAAACGGACTATGTACGCTGCCACCATTACAAAAATGGTTCCCTGCAGGACAGGGCCCGGCTCGACATTCAGGAGCGCTCCTGCCGCATCTGCCAAAAACCCGTCTGCAGCGGCAACGGGTATGAATATTCCGATAGCCAGCACTGTTCCCGGCAGGGCGTAACCCATTGTGCAGATGCGTGTAAGAATGCTGCTGAGGATATCCGGATGATGCCTGCCGGCGTATGAAAGGATCAGGGCAAGGAGGCAGATGATTGCAGCGGTTATTATACCCAACACAAGGGAATGGCCAAGAAAATCGAAGTACCGACTGCTGAACTCGTATCTGAAGCTTGCCGTAGTCCAGAGAATGAGCTGTATAACAGGAACTACAAAAGATACGAACAGAATGAGGAAGGCGTACGAAACCGCAAAAACCTTCATGGCTCCTCCCAGATGCAGCCGTTCCTTTCTAAAAGCGTCACGCCCCATGGAGGTGAACTGCATTCTTGAACGCAGGCTATTCTCTATGCCCAGGATGATGAGGGCGAAGACGACTAGAATGGAGGAGAGCTGAGCAGCGGCGGCTAGAGAAAAGAATCCGAACCAGGCCTTGTAAATAGCGGTAGTGAAAGTATCGTAATTGAATATGGATACGGCTCCGAAATCAGCAAGAACTTCCATGAGAACAAGCATCAGACCCCCGGCGATCCACGGCCTTGCCATGGGTAGCGCCACCTTAAAGAACCCTTCTGTTTTGGTGTGCCCCAGGCTCTGGGCTGCCTCCAGAGCCCTTTTCCCCTGGGTGGAGAAGGCATCTCTGGCAAGGAGATAGACGTAAGGGTACAGGGACAGTGACATCACGAAAATAACCCCCCAGGAGGATCTGAAACCGGACAGGGTGGGCAGCGAATGCTGTCTGAGGAGGATCTGCAGTGGGCTGGAATAATCCAGCATTCCGAGAAATACAAAAGCCAGCACATATGTGGGAAAGGCCAGCGGCAGAAAAAGGGACCAGGTAAAGAATTTCCTGCCGGGAAATTCGCATACAGCCGTAAGCCACGCCAGGCTGACCCCGAGAATCGCAGTGACGGTCCCGACTCCGATGGCGAGCTTGAGAGTATTGATGATGAGGTCGGTGAGGAGGGTCTGGGAAAGGTGTCTCCACACATCCCCGGCAGGCTTGGTAAAAGAAAGAAGAATGATTGACAGCGGAATCATGACAGCCGCTGCAAACAGTGCTGCAAAGAGCCTCCACGCGCTTGGTCTTGCAGGGAGGAGATTTGAGCCCAGCCTCCTGATGATCATAGTTTCTGCCCTGGATGATGACATGTTTTTGCCTTTTACCTGTATCCTGCCCTGTCCATCAGCTTTATCGCTTCAGCTTGTAATTCGCCGCTCCTGGAAACGTTTATGAAATTCTCCCTGAAGGACCCCCAGCTCTTTACAATGGAATGGAGCTTCGCGTCATTGTGAACAGGATATTCCATATTAGAATCGGCAAATATCGTTTGTGCAGCAGGCGCTGAAAGCCACTCCAGGAGCTTTATAGCCTCGTCCCTGTGTCTGGCGTGTGTAGTTACTCCTGCGCCGGAGATGTTTACGTGTACACCGTTGCCGTCCTGGTCGGGCCAGAAGAGGGCCAGGGGGAGGCCGGGCTTCTTATTCATCAGCCGTCCGAAATAGTAAGTGTTAATTATCCCTACGTCGCCCTGTCCAGCTGCGATCGACTCTAGAACCTTGGTATCCGAAGAGAAGGGTTCGGTGGAAAGGTTATGGACCCATGATCTGATGATCTCCTCGGTTTTCGAGAGTCCATGCTCGACGATTAGCATTGCCGTCAGAGACTGATTGTAAACTTTTTTGGATGTTCTCAGGACCAGCCTGCCTTTCCATTTTGGACTGCCTAGATTCTCATATGTTGACAGCTCCTCTGGGGATACACGGTCTGTGTTGTAGGCGATGGTTCTCGCCCGTACTGACAGCCCGAACCATCTGTTATCTGGGTCCCGTAGGTGGGAGGGGATGTTTTTCTCAAGCACTCTGGATTTTACAGGTTGGAAAAGGCCCTCATCGGCAGCGTGCCATAAATTCCCCGCGTCAACAGTCAACAGGATATCAGCCCGGGTCCGAGACCCTTCCGCCTTTATCCTCTGCATCAGGACGCCCGCATTGCCCGTGATGTACCTGACTTTGGTTCCCGTCTCCTTTGCATACAGATCAAAGAGGGGCTTTATCAGATGCTCTTTTCTTGCCGAATAGACCACGACCTCATCTGCAAATGTTGAAGGGATAACTCCCAGTGTGACTATCGCGACCATGATCAACATGGCGATGTACTTTCCAGTCATATTTTCCCCTTTATGTTGATTATGGTTTCCATTATCAATTGGTTTTCAAAAAAATATACCTAACAGCTACTATTCACTACTACATTCGGCGCACAGGCCGTAAAGTACCATCTTATGCCGATAGAGCCTGAACCCGTGTCTTTTTGCCAGATCCTCCTGGAGTTCTTCAATAACAGAATCCACTACCTCGACGTGAATGCCGCACTGCTCACAGATAAGATGGTCATGATGCTCGTGTCCCAACTTTTGCTCATATCGAACAATTCCATCGCCGAAGTCCACCGAACGGGCAAGGCCCGCATCTACCAGAAGCTTCATCGTTCTGTAGATGGTGGCTTGGCCTATGGAGGGATCGTCTCGCTTGATAAGGTCGTACAACTCCTCAGAGGATGAGTGGCCTGCGCTCTTTAGGAAAGCATTAAGTATCAATACCCTCTGAGGAGTTAATTTGAGCCCTTTGTTCGCAAGAAAGCGTTCAAGCGCTAATCTGGCAGTGATAAGCAGCCTCCATAGAAAATGATAGTCATTATCAATCGATTGTAATTATAATATTTTCTTCCCGGTTGTCAAGTCCCAACATCTCGGAACTTAAACAGCAGCAGCCAATGTCGGTATGCAGTACTTAAACTTCTTTTAAAGGGAGTGAACAAGATTCTGTTCAGGACGACAGATTGAAAAACAATAAACGAGATCCATTTCCTTATGGTATTTCCGAAGTGTTACCTCTAAAATAGCGGGCTACATCTGTTATATCCAGCATTAGCGAGAGGGTATTTAGAAAAATCACTGCTATCAGCCAGGTTTTGAAAAGACCCCCTGCCCCCTGCCCAAGCCTTAAAACAAACAGAATAACCAGTGGGACCCATCCAACGATATGACCGAGGCCAAGGAGCCGAACGAAGCCATGTTTTGCGAAGACAGCTACCATTACGGCAAAGGAAAGCAACAGAGCCACAAGGGCCAACTTGCCCTCAAGAGTGCTGAAATAGATGATACCACCAGCCATATTAACAATACCAAGGAGAACAACCCAGGCGTTCCACGGAAACTTCATACTCATTATCCTCTGCATCAGCACTATAGCGGCGTTCATTTATTATCCTCCATGAATTTGGGGTATATTCTTACATTCTAATAAAATCAGAGCTGTATAAAGCCTGAGGGGGTATAATTCATAATTATAACCTGAGAAAAAAGGGGATTCAGTAAATGTATATTGGTCATTTCGGACTCGCCCTTGCCGCTAAAAGAGCGGCGCCTGAAGTCTCACTGGGAACCCTGTTCACAGCCACCCAACTGGTAGACCTCATCTGGCCAGTGTTTCTCATCGCCGGCATAGAGCAGGTATCTATTGAACCAGGTATTACTGTGGTCACACCGCTCAATTTCACCTACTATCCCTTTTCCCACAGTCTCCTGGCCTTCACTGTGTGGGCAACGCTTCTTGCAGGCGCCTTCATGCTGATCAGGCGCGATCAAAGAGGCGCTCTTGTCCTCTGGCTCCTGGTTGTAAGCCACTGGGCCCTGGATTTCATAACTCATATTCCTGACCTGCCCTTATACCCCGGGAGCGATACCCATCTAGGATTGGGACTCTGGAATTCTCTGGCAGGGACCCTTGTGCTGGAAGGGCTGATCTTTATCATGGGTGTGGCTATATATTTAAAAATAACCAGGGCGAAGGACAGGATCGGTTCTATCGGCCTATGGGCCCTTGTCCTGTTTCTTGCCGTCACGTACATTATGAATATTTTTGGCACACCCCCCCCTGATGATCCAGTTGTAATTGGTGCTGTTACGCTGTCGATGCTTCTGTTGTTAGCGTGGGGGTGGTGGGTTGACAGGCACCGCACCGCAGGGTTGGTGTGATAAAGTTACGGGTTGTTGGTTGATAGTTAACTAGAGATTCGAGATTGGAAGTTAGAAACTTGACCACAGATAGCCTATGAAATTATCGGATAAAAACAAACTGCTTCTGGTGAGGATTCTTCACAGTTTCTTCTCCATCACTTTTCTCGGCTGCATAGTCTTCCTTTACTATTGTATCCTCACCGGAAAACCCAGCCCATGGCTCCTGCCCGTCACCGCAGTATTGCTTATAGAGGGGACGGTACTTCTCCTGAACAATGGAAAATGTCCTTTAGGGCCACTGCATCATAAATACGGTGACGACAAAGGGTTTTTCGGTATGTTCCTGCCCGTAAAGGTCCTGCCCTATGTTCTCCCTGTCCTTTTTACAGTTACGATTCTCGGTTTTATACTGCTGGTAAGGTTTGTTTAGTTCGGAGTGGAACCTGGCAGGTTTCGTTGGTGATACGATCGCCAGTCATACGAGCAAGGAGGCGTCATAATGAAGAAAAGGTTCGCTTTTTTTTACTTTTTCGAAAAGGAAACGACTGACAGAGTAAAGGACACCGCGGATCAACACGTCAGGTACTGGAAGAAGTTGGATCCTGAGTTCTACATGGGTGGTCCTTTTACCGACAGGTCCGGTGGAATGATCATATTCTCCTCGGATGACCTCCTGACGGCATCGGAAACCGCGATGAACGATCCCTTCACAGTGGAAGGTCTTCACGAAAACAGATGGATAAAGGAATGGTTTATCAAATAATAACCTGTAATTTTTAAATGTTGATGTGGTCGTAAAAAGTCCATGAGCGGCTTTTTGCTCCTCGGGAAGGGAAAAGCGTCGTTTTCCCTTCCCTCACGAATCCATAACAATATATTAAGGTTATGGATTCGGGCGCCCATGCTCGGACGCGATTGAAATGCTGAGCAAGTCATTGCTTTGGGCGCCCCTTAATGGGCGCGTTGATGATTTTTTCCGAAGTCATCAACTTTCAATTTAAATAAACTGTTCTCAAGCAGTTTATTTATGGTGGAAGGAAAAAACAGTTTGGTGATAATATCCATCTGCGGGACCCTACATTGAAGCCATGAAAAAGAGACTAGATAATTACAAGATCCTTGAGATGATCGGTAAGGGTGGCATGGCGACTGTCTACCGCGCCCTCCAGGAATCCCTTGATCGTACAGTGGCCCTCAAGGAACTCGACCTTTCACAATCCCAGTCCATACCGGCTGCGGCGGAGAGATTCCGCCTGGAAGCCAGAGCTGCGGCATCCCTGGAGCACACCTGCATAATTAATGTGTACGACTTCTGGGAACAGGATGACAAAGCATACATCGCCATGGAACTGATCGACGGGATCGAGCTCAAGGACGGTCTCGTGCGGGTCGAGTCCCTGCATCCGATTCTGGCCATTCACATAGGGAGGGATGTGGGTGAGGCATTACAGTATGCCCATGGCAAGGGGATGATCCACAGGGACGTGAAGCCTGCCAATATAATGCTTACCACCCTTGGCAATGTAAAACTCGCTGATTTCGGCATAGTTTCCGTAACTGGCTCGGCCGATCTGACCATGGTGGATCAGATACTGGGTACCCCGGCGTACATGTCACCGGAACAGATAAAGGGAGATGAGCTTACTCCGCAAACAGATATTTTCAGTCTGGGTATCGTTTTGTATGAGATGGTCACCGGTGAAAGACCCTTTAAGGGCACCAATCCTGTTGCCTTGATACAGTCTATCGTCAAGGATGAGCCGAATCCTCCAGGGAGCCTGAATCCCGATGTTCCTGCCGCCCTGAGTGGCGTCATAATGAAGTGCCTGGAAAAAGATCCTGGGATGCGTTACCGGGAAATGGGCGAACTTATAAGTGACATGAACCGATGTCTGCCCCATAAAGCTCCGGGCAGGGCCGAGCTGGTCAGTGGTCTCGTCAAGGTTGTTATGGAGGCTTCCGGAACAGAAGCGACAATGCCCATATCATCCACGCAGGTCAGCCCGCCGAAAACAATGTCCCCTGATTCCCTTGAGATGAAAAGGGTGGCTGATTACGATGACGGGGATATAGGGTTTGCGATAGATGAGACAACACCGCAAGATCTGCTGCCCCTCAGGGGAATTTCCGGGAAGGAGGATGTGGCAGAACCCGCTGGGCCAACGGCCAGTGCTGTCCGGGAAGCTGAAAAAGTAGAGCTGGAGTTTGCTGAGAGGCCAGATAGCACACAGGTTCATGAGGGGGCAGATGGGACAGATGTAAAGCGCCGCAGGTCAAGGTTCCCTTTATTCCTGGGTGTTATTGCCGTTATTCTTGCGGCAGTGTTCATGGCGCCAAAAGACAGAACACCGCCGGCAGCACCGGAAGAAGGTCAGTCGGTGTCAACAGAAAAAAGCATCGAGGTCTCAATACCCGAACTTGAAGAGAAAAGATCCGGAAAGCCACAGACTCCTGCCCAGGTGGGGTTCGCCTACATCAAAATTGTTGTGCGGCCCACCGGGAGTGTCTTCATAGATGGCAAGGCGATCGGTGATACAAGGTCCGGAGAATCTTTCCGGGTGCCATCCGGCCTGCACTCTATTGTCGTGAAAAATCCCAGGTTGGGCTCACGTTCTTTCCTTATAGATCTTGCAGAGGGGGAGAGAAAAAGAATAGTTGTGGATTTCCTCAAAGGCAGAGGCCAGACACAGGACCGCCGCTAAGTCTCCTTTGTTGTTATTGTCGCAAAAAGTCCGTTAGCGGCTTTTTGCTCTCCGGGAAGCGAAAAGCGCGGTTTCCGCTCTCCTCACGGGATTTGGTTATTGTCGTAAAAAGTCCGTTAACGGCTTTTTACTCCTCGGGAAGCGGAAAGCGTGGTTTCCGCTTCCCTAACGAATCGATGTCTTGTTTTGCCATCCATCGAGTCGGGCGCCCACGCTCGGGCGCGATGGTCGTTGATCCGGGCGCCCATGCTCGGGCGCGATGGTAATATGCAAGTCATCGATCTGGGCGCCCCTCAATGGACGTTTTTATTGCCGGTTCACTCCCTTTGGAGCAGGAAAATTCTGCTACAATTACATAATCAACACCATGATGAGCAGTTCGTAATAAATAATCAAACCATAAAATCGGAGAGTTGCCATGGAGACGATGAAAGCCATAAGGATACACAAGTACGGTGGGCCCGATGCGCTGGTTCTCGAGGATGCTCCTCGCCCCGGGATCACCGATGACGAGGTTCTTGTCAAGGTTTATGCCGCGGCAGTTAACCCCATTGACTGGAAGGTACGGGCAGGCTATCTGGAGGACATGCTCCCCATCAAGCTGCCCATGATCCCGGGATGGGACTTTTCGGGAGTAGTGGAAGAGACGGGGTCTTCTGTGACCGACCTTAACCCGGGAGATGAGGTCTATGCCCTGTCCGATATTACGAGAGACGGTTCCTGTGCAGAGTACATAGCAGTAAAGGCGGGGATAGTTGCGATGAAACCCCGGAGTGTTGATCATATCCAGGCTGCTTCTGTACCGCTGGCTGGCCTGACTGCGTGGCAGGCTCTCTTCAATATGGGAGGCCTCGAGAAGGGACAGAGGGTCCTCGTACACGCAGCAGCTGGGGGGGTGGGCAGCTTTGCCGTCCAGTTTGCTCAGAACAGGGGCGCTTATGTCATTGGAACGGCATCTGCAAAGAACAGGGACTACCTTCTGGAGTTGGGAGCCGACGAGGTGATAGATTATACAGTAACTCCCTTTGAGGACGAGGTTGCAGATGTAGACCTTGTACTTGATACAATGAGCGGTGAGGTTCAGGACAGGTCGTGGAAGGTTCTCAGGAAGGGTGGCATCCTGGTTTCAGCCCTGGGGCCGCCAGATGCGGAAAAAGCAAAGGAACACGGCGCAAGAGGAGTGCCTGTCTTCGTTCAGCCTGATTCGGCGCAGCTCGCCGAGATCGCGCGGCTCATCGACGACGGCGCAGTAAGGACAAATGTAACTGAGGTGCTGCCTCTGGAAGAAGCAGGCAAGGCTCACGAGCTTAGCGAGACTCACCACGTCAGGGGAAAGATAGTGCTGAAAGTCATCTGATGGCACATGAAGACCTCTCTGAGAGGATAACATTGGCCATAGAGGCTCAATATACAGAGGACAAACACAGGGAAATAAAGGCCCTCGTGCTAATGTGCAGTCCGGACGTATCGGAAATCAACCTGGAGAATGCGCGTTACAGTGCCCTCATGCTGTCAGGTGGTGATAACCGAAAGCTTGTTGAATACCTGGAAGCGATAGAGTTGGATTTCCGCGATGTTATATACTGGTACAGCCTTGAGCTTGAAAAACATCCAGGATGAGAGCTAAAATGACATTTTTCGCTTTCCATTGAGAAACAAGCCATGAACGGACTTTTCACGACCCTATCAATGTCAGGAGTTGGTAATGACGGAACAGAGCAGGAAAGAGGTCAGGAAGCAGAGGAAAAAGGAACGCAGGGCACAGAAAAGTGACCATGACAGAAAGCTCGATGGTGTGGGCTGGGGCCTGTTTTTTGTCTGGATAGGCACGGTCATGCTCATGGATCTCGGGTCAGGTGTCGCCCTTCTGGGAATAGGTGTCATTACCCTGGGAGTGCAGGCGACCAGAAAGTTCTGGGACATGAAAATCGAGAGCTTCTGGGTTGTTGTGGGCCTTGTCTTTTTTCTCTCCGGCATCTGGAGCCTGTTCGAGGCCAAGTTACCGCTGGTTCCAATCCTTCTCATCGTTGCGGGCCTGGCGGTTCTTGTAACAACTTTTTGGAAAAAGCGCCGGGAGGATACTTGATTCTAAGACCCGATTATACTTGTGTAATAAACGAAGGTTGATAACTTCGAAAAAGTCATCAACGCGCCCATTTAGGGGTGCCCAAATCAATAACTTGCACCGCATTACAATCGCGCCCGAGCATGGGCGCCCGAATCCATAACCTTAATATATAGTTATGGATTCGTGAGGAAAGTGAAAACGACGCTTTTCCCTTCCCGAGGAGAAAAAAGCCGCTCATGGACTTTTTACGACTATATAAAGTATGGAGGAACGACAATGTCGAACCAGACTTATAAATGCTTTCTTGTTGAGGAAACTGAACCAAAAAACTTTTCCCGGAAGGTAACTGAGAAAAGCATCGAGGACCTGCCTGATGGGGATCTCCTGATCAAGGTAAGATTTTCATCCCTGAACTACAAGGATGCGCTTTCAGCCAGCGGCAATCGTGGTGTAACCAGGAATTTCCCCCACACTCCCGGGATAGATGCTGCAGGTGAAGTTGTGGAGTGTGAGTCAGGTGATTTTGTTGCTGGTGAAGAAGTCATAGTTACAGGATACGATCTGGGGATGAACACACCGGGCGGTTTCGGGCAATACATCCGCATTCCATCCGCGTGGGCATTAAGGCTCCCTGACGGGCTTGCTCTCAAGGAGAGTATGGCTCTGGGTACAGCAGGATTTACAGCCGCCCTTAGTGTACTGAAACTGGAGCAGGGAGGTGTCACCCCTGAGGATGGGGATATTCTGGTCACAGGTGCTACAGGAGGAGTGGGCAGCATCGCCGTTTCCATCCTTGCAGGCTCTGGATACAGGGTGGTGGCCGTTACCGGAAAGCCCGATCAGGCTGGATTTCTCAAATCTCTGGGTGCGACAGAAGTTATTGGCAGGGAAGAGGTTCTGGAAGGGTCGGACAAACCCATGCTCAAGGAGCGATGGGCTGGAGTTGTCGATGTGGTTGGCGGTGACATCCTGGCTGCAGGCATAAAGGCTACACTCTATGGAGGGGTTGTAACCTGCTGCGGGCTTGTTGGGTCTTTAGACCTGAATATGAATGTCTTCCCATTCATTCTCAGGGGTGTAAGCCTCATGGGAGTTGATTCTGTCCAGGTAGGCATGGAACTGAGACATCAGGTCTGGGGCAGACTGGCCTCTGAGTGGAAACCCCCGAGGCTGTCGGAATTGGTCACGGAGTGTTCTTTAGAAGAGTTGGACGGGTATATAAACCGGATTCTTGAAGGGAAACTGGCAGGCAGAACGGTCGTAAACCTGTCGTAGCGAATAGCATGTATCATAAATTGGGATTCAATACACAGCTAGTTGGTGGTATTTCGTGATAGTGTGATCATCTGGCCGGGTTTTTGGGTGTAATCACTCACCTTCGCAACCCCCTCGAGCTTCGCTTCGTGATTCCCCAAAACCCCGTCCAGATTTGATTTGGTTATCCAGGGTTCCGGTAAAAGCCTATGACATTCTGCGACTTCAAATGTGAGTACGCTGAAACAGCCAGGAGCGATCTTGACGGGTCACGCTCGTGCATGACCTTCACTGCTATTTACTGCTCGCTGCACGAACGGCATGTCATGAAGGCTCAGCCGTGTCCGGACAGGGTTGAGAGGGAGAGCGCGGCAGGTGCGGATGAAAGTAATTGAACAACCCTGAGGTCTGACTCATTACACCTTTCCCAGGAAACTGTGTTATGGACATTTTTATCTTAGCCCTCCTGTGGACGGCCTGGTGCTTCCTGCACAGCGCGATGATCTCGATTTCGGTTACCGAATACCTCAAGAAGCAGCTGGGGGATTACTATCGCTTCTATAGACTTGTATTTGTGATCGTTGCTGTGGTCACACTGTTGCCCGTTCTCATGTTCTCCAATTCTGTGCAGAGCCCGGATGTCTTTAGCTGGAGGGGCCCCCTGATTGCGCTACGGTTGGTGATTATTATCATGTCCATAGGCCTTTTCTACGCGGGAGCGAAGCATTACGATGGTCTTCAGCTCCTGGGTATACGCCAGATAAGGGAGAAAGAATCACATAAGGGCATTACCGAAACAGGCGGCATTGAAACAACGGGCATACTGGGTGTTGTACGGCATCCCTGGTATGCGGCAGCGATACTGATAATCTGGGCCAGGAACATGGATCTTGCCGCGCTAGTCGTGAACGTGATCCTGACTGCTTACCTGTTAACAGGTACTGTGTTAGAAGAGAAAAAGCTGGTGCTTGAATTCGGCGATGAATATCTTGAATACCAGGAAAATGTTTCGATGCTGTTTCCAGTCAAATGGGTGAGGTCGAAATTCTCCAAATAGGTGTCTGCAACCAGGGAGGGGCGGTTTATGTATGTCCGCATTGAGTTCAAGGGAGAACATTTTACAAAGAATCTCTTCAGGGAGCTGGAGATCCTGACGAACAAGGCGAGGATCAGGATAGATGAAGTTGTGTATGAAAAGGACAAGGAGTTGGTTGTGGTTCCCCTGGATCGCCTGGAGCTTGAAACTGGCAGGGGCATTATAAGGGATCACAAATACAACTCCGATGGCAAACGATCGCGATGTGAGCTCGTTATTTATCACGTGACCGGGTGCGCTATAGAAAACAGGTTTGAAAAGCCCGGCGATCCTGCGTGGGCTACAGTGCTCTTCGGTATGAAAGTTGAAAAGGGGGCTGTATATATCGGGTCTGCTGAGGAGCTCTCAGGGAGTACCTGTTATTCTATTGAAGTGTTGGTAAAGGAACTGGAAATTGAACTTTACGATGTCGAGGAGGAAAGCGCCGCCGGGCTTACATTTGGCCCGTGAGAGTGTGGATTTTCGGAAATACGTGGTTAGGATATGGCTATGCAAGCTTTAACTTTTTTTCTGGTGTTTGGAATTACTCTGGGGATAGTGAATATGGCCGACGCTCGGGAACTTGAGAAGGCGACGTTTGCGGGTGGCTGTTTCTGGTGTATGGAGCACCCTTTCGACGAACTCGATGGTGTTGTATCCACGACGGTGGGATATAGCGGCGGCCATAAGGAAAATCCCACTTACAAGGAGGTGTCTGCCGGAACAACGGGTCACACAGAATCTGTTCTCGTTGTATACGACACCGCAAAGATCACCTACGATAAGCTACTGGACGTCTTCTGGAGAAACGTAAATCCTACCACACCGGACAGGCAGTTCGTGGATGTGGGAAGCCAGTACCGGCCGACCATCTTCTACCATAACGAGGAACAAAAGCGCCTGGCCGAAGAGTCCAGAGACAGGCTGGACAAGTCAGGAAGATACAACAGCCCCATCCTGACAGAGATAGTATCGGCAACAATTTTCTATGAAGCTGAGGAGTACCATCAGAACTATTACCGGAAAAATCCGATCAGATACAAATTCTACCGGCTTGGCTCTGGCCGCGACAATTACCTGAACAGGACCTGGAGCAAAGAGTAGTTCCGACTGTCGCAGAAACCCCGGCTCCCTGAGGCTGAAATATCGGTTCATCTCCAAATTAGTTGGTGACTAGCACATAATACCAGGGGTCCGATAAAAGCCCCTTCGCCTTCGCAACCCCTTTTTAGCTTCGCTTCAGGACCTTTTACCGGAGCCCTGGCCAGAACCTTCGATGTAACAAAAATATCAAGCCGGGTTTTGGTTAAATCACAAAGCGAAGCTAGCCTCACGCGCAGCCGAGTGATTGCAGCCAAAGCCCGGCTTGATCAAATAAGCTATACTAAAATCCCACCAACTAATTAGAAGATGATCTGCTGATCCCTATTTTTCCTTTTTCAGCTTTGTAAACTTCGACCCCTCCAGGGTAAGGTTGTACATCAGTCCCTTCTGACCGTAGACAAACCCGACAATGGGAGCCTTGATGTTTGCGGTATCGACGGACCCTCCTGCCCCCACCTTGATCAGGGCTACTGAACCGTCAACCCCTGCTTTCCAGCCCGAGCTATTGCGGAATTTCTTCAGAGAATTATTTGTCATGAAGACAACGAGTACAGTTTTCTGTTGTACACCAAGCTGAAATCCCACTGATCCGGCAGTGGTGCTGTAGTAATCAACAGTTCTTCCTCCAACCCTGAGGGCGCCCTCACCATGTTCACCACCTATTCCCAGGCCAGCCTTGATCACCCTGGGAAAGAGGAGGTAACCTTTTGACTCGCTGATGAATTCTTTGCCACCCGTTACTTCCTCGTAAAACTTCTCCAGGGCTACGTCCACACTTATCTCCAGTTCCCTGGCAGTAGCGGCGTGAGAGAGGCCGATTAGAGGGACGGTGAACACAACTGCAAGCATGACGATCAACATTGCACTTGCTAGAGCACTTGGAACCTTTAATAGTAGACGCTTCATGGATATTACCCTCCATAATGTAGTAAGTTAATTTGTGAGGAAAGTGAAAGTAACATTTTTCTCTTTACGACCCTGTCAATATCAGAACAACTCACATAATATATTATACCATTCTGTAAATGACCATTCTGTAAATGGTTCTTAACACAATTATCAGGCCTGAAACGGATACACAACATACAGGATGAGTAAAATGAATAAGACTTTCATAAAATACCCCCTTGTCGGTCTTATAACAAGCGCTGTCCTGGTATTTCTCAGTACCAATTGGCCCAAAACCGAACTCGTGGCTGCGAGATTTGAATTCAGCTTGAAGAATCCAGGCACCGTAACAAGGGATTTTGCGGTTCACAGGACCGATAAATTCCTCATCGAGGTGCACCTGAAAAAGATACAGAATGAGCAGCTGATGGAGAAGATCATGGGGGATTTCCTGGCTGGTGGCGGGGGGAGCCTGGATGTTTCCTGGGAGGTGCGGCAGGGTGGACGTGTCGCAGGGGTGGGTTCGAGCCGCGTCTCCAAATATTCGCCAATATTCGGAAAAGACAGCTGGGGCCTGCTGGCTGGCAGCTTTGACGCTAAAAAAGAGCTGCCTTACACAATACGCTTTACAGTGAATAAAGCCGAGCCGCTGTGGAAGGGAGAGCCACCATTTGTTGTGATTGCCATGCATCCGAGCAGGCATGAGGGAGGCATTGCAATAAGCCTGCTCCTGATGCTTTGTGCCGCAGTTGTCGGACTGACATCCGTTATGTGGATGACTCTCGGGTACCTGAGAGCCAGAGTTTCAGAGACTGAGGCTGGCTAAATTAAGGTTGAAACTTTTTTCTTTTCAGCCGATATTCAATCAAAGCAGAAACCAGCAATAATCCAGGGGGTGAGGAAATGAGTGAGTTCACAGAAGATCAGGCTGTAGGGATCGTGAGGGACTATTTTCGGAAAGTGGATGTTGCCGCTGTTGAGGTGACAAAGGGAGGGTTCAAGGTAGGCGACACCCTCCGGTTCAAGGGCCATACAACGGATTTTGCCCAGAAGATCGAGTCAATGCAGGTGGACCACCAGGAGGTAGTTGAAGTGGGGCCCGGAGACCTGGTGGGCATCAAGGTTTCAGACAGAGTAAGAGATAACGATCTGGTTTTTCTTGAAGACGCTTAATTTCTCACCAGATGAATCCTTCAGAAAGCTGGTGGCAGCCTGGAAATTTCTGGCTGCTGTTCCCGTTGGGTTCACACTTCTTGCATGGTTTCTCTTCTCTTCAGCGCCTCCGTCCGGAGATGATGTCAGGACGATCTTCAAGGTACTGTTTGCTCTGAGTGTAGCCATCTTCGGAATGCAGCTCTATATCAGATGGGGTCTCAGAGATCAGAACCTTTTTACCAGAGTGATGACTCCTGATGGGTGGGGTTTTCCCCCGGAGCAGATCAAAAAGCTTAACAGGACTTCGGCTGAAGAGAGGGGAGCCTGGCTGATCCTGAGGGTTCACCGCTCAATGGGGATAGTTATATGGCTTCTGGCTGAGTCCATAGCGTTTTACGGGCTGATCCTGACTATTCTGTCAGGAGAGGCTCGATATACATACCTGTTTGCGCTACTGGCTTTTGCTGATCTGCTTTATTTTTACCCCAGGAAATCTACGTATGATGGGCAGGTTGGTAGATGGCGCTCGTACCTCAAAGATAGGTCCGAGGACCCATCTTTGAGGTAGTTTCAGGTTTAAGGTTTAAAGTTTCAAGTATGATTATGTTCTACCTTGAAACCTGAAACTTTATACTTGAAACTGGGTCCATACCTCATCATTGTCATTAATTGACAACCCCACCACCCGCGTTAGACTTTGGATAAGAGCAGGTATCCAGATGAAATCCGAGAACATAACAAGTATGGGAACTGTGGCGGCATCCGTGCTGGCATCTATATGCTGCGTGGGGCCACTGTTGTTCCTCGTTTCTGGGGTTTCCGTGGGCTTTTTGGGAAACTTTACTTTCTTCGACCCATTCAGGTCCTATCTGCTGGCCGCCGCCTTCCTCATGCTTTCATTTTCGTTCTGGAAGCTTTATGTGAAGCCCGAAAGGTGTTCCTGTGACGCGGACATAAGGGCCCGGAGAATCTCGAGAACAGTCTTCTGGACAGGAACGATCGTGTTTTTGATTGCGGCCTCCTTCAACAAAATAGCCCTGCTGTTTTACGGCTAGGATCGCACCGCAATAACCTCGTAACCAAAGCAGGAGAATATATGTCAAAATACATATCTCTGATCGTAGTTATCCTTATAGCATTCATAACAGCATTCCCCCAAGTTGCACCATGTGCTGATGAAGGCCTGGTCAAGATCGTCCTCGAGGTCGAGGGAATGACGTGAGCGCTCTGCTCAGCGGCGGTGAGAAGGTCCCTGGAAGGGACCGAAGGTGTAGTTAAAGCGGTAGTATCATACAAACAGGATCGTGCCTGGATTATTGCAGATGGTTCTGCTGCTGATCCTGCGCTTGAAGAAGCAGTGAGCAGGGCCGGCAGCTTTACCGGAAAAATTATAAGCAGGGAACCTTTCCATCAGGACCCTTCTTCCTTCAAACCGGAATAGACCTGAGCTGATGCTGAAAATTGACTGTTACCTTTCCGAATCCTGTCTGTCGGAAAAAGAGCTCCTGGAAAATATTAATACCGCACTGAAACTTGAGAGCACGGAAGCTGACGTGTCCATGGTGCGTCTTGATGAAAGAAAAGCTGCATCCCTTGGCCTGAGGGGTTCTCCCGCAATTTTTTTAAAAATATTGAGATTATGCCCGGGATAGAGGACGGCTTTTCATGACGGGTCTTTGAGGATGAGTCCGGGAGACTCAGACCAGTTCCTTCAGTGGAATCCTTAAGAGCGCAGATACGCATCCACAATAGTGTCGAACCTTGACCTTCTTCAAATATCCACAGACCATAGCTGAAATATGCTGAAACTTCCCACATGCTATAATGAGATCGTTTTTTTCACCACAGAGTCACAGAGAGCATAGAAAAACACGTGTTGAAGTAACGGCGTATCGAGGTGTCGGGGTTTACTCCCCTCCCTTGACGGAAGGGGCAGGGGGAGGGTGATGTATGCCCCCTCTCCTCGGGACACCACGCCTCAGCGTGGCCAGAGGAGAGGAAGAGTAAGGTTGTGGAATTTTTGTAGGCCCAGAGCCCATTGCCCAAAGCCCAGGTTTTCCTCTGTGCTCTCTGTGACTCTGTGGTGAAAGGGGCTTTTTCAGGTATTCATTGTTTAATGATAGATAGCTGTACCAGGAAAGCAGGAGCGGTGTTTTTGTCATGACAAAAACTGTCTGGTCCAAAAAAATCAGGTACCTTTTATTCGGGACTTTTGCTCTCGTTGTAACCCTTGTTGTCATCCCCATGCTGGTCTATAAACAGCCGCCTCTGCCTCAGGGGATTGGTATCAGTGGTTTCCCGGTCAAGGTTGATGCTGGTGATATCCGGCTCATCATCGATTCCACTTCATTTGATCCCGGGAGGAAAAGGAGAGTCATTGATCAGGGTATCTTTGATGAGATGCTGTCGATGATAAAACGCGCGGATATGTTCATATATGTCGATTTCTTCCTCTGGAACCCTTGGCAGGGAAGTGTTCGGGAAGATCACAGGGCCCTTTCATGGGAACTTGCTGAGGCACTGATCACGAAGAAAAGATTCAATCCCAGCGTTCACATCCTGGTGCTCACAGATCCCATTAACAGGATATATGGACATTATGAGCCGGAGTTATTCGGAAAAATGGCAGACGCAGGGATCGCGGTTGTGTTTGCCGACCTTGAAAAGATGCAGGATTCAAACCCTCTGGTGGCAGCGTTGCTGGGATTCTACGGTAGACCCTTCAGGACCGGATCTGCCCTGGGCTCCCTGGTAGACCGGCCGGTATTGAGTAACCCTTTCACCATTAGTGGTCCACCTATTACCATCAGGCAGATGTCTCGCTTGCTTATGTTCAAGGCGAACCATCGAAAGGTGATGATCACCGGATCTTCAGATAGACCCATGGAGCTTGTGGTTGGGAGTATGAACCCGGCGGACGGAAGCTCAGCCCACTCCAATATAGCCCTGCATATATCGGGACGCATTGCCAGGACGGCGCTCTTTTCAGAATTAAAGGTCGTAGAATGGTCGATCACAAGACAGGATAATGTTTCAGGGGGAGAAGATCGCAAAGCTGCCGGGATATTGCACAGCATAAGAGAAGCGGCCGCTGCTCAGGGAGATACCGGAAGCAAACATGGAAACACTTTTGCGGAGTGGCACACAGAGTCTGCCATTGCTGCCAGGCTCTCGGAGTTGCTTGATGTTTCCGGAAGAGGGGACGAGATAAGAATTGCCCTCTTCTATCTGTCGGATCGCAAGATTGTAAGCTCAATCAAGGATGCTCTGGGCAGAGGGGCGTCTGTCCGCATGATACTGGATGCCAACAAGGATGCTTTCGGCAGGGAGAAGATCGGCATTCCAAACCGAACTGTTGCCGCTGAACTTGTGGAATACGCTGAAACGACTGATATCATGATCCGGTGGGCCGATACCCACGGCGAACAGTTTCATACAAAAGCGATCTCCATTACAAACGGGAAAAAGAAAAAACATATCTTCATGACCGGGTCGGCGAACTGGACAAGGAGAAACCTGAGAAATTACAATCTTGAGGCAAATGTTGTGGTAAGGAACGCCCCGGCCGTAACTGGGAAGTTCAACAACTATTTCGATAAAGCCTGGAGTAACGCAGACGGGATGAACTACACTCTGCCCTATGATGCATGGGAAGTGAAGGGATTTGCACGGCTATGGAAGACAGCCCTGTACCGCTTTCAGGAATGGTCGGGTATAGGCACATTTTAGCTGTTTTAAGCAGCTAAAATGTGCCTGGTTGTTAGTTGTTGGTTGTTAGTTGTTAGTAATAAAATCATCTGCATTCTAAATCCATACGGTCTTATGAAATATATGCATGAACCAACAACTATCAACTAACAACTTCCAACTTGATCTAATGTTTAGGCGGTTGTGGGGTTTCGCTGGCCCTTTCGATGTCATCTTCAAGCCTCCTGGCGAGAAAATTCTCCGGGTTCAGCCTTTTTATGGAAACAAGGCAGTCGAAAGCTTTTACCATGTTTCCCTCGGCCAGCATCTTCTGGCCCAAATCATAGAACCATTGCGCGGCCTCATCCTCGGAGGTCATGGATGTCCTGTCCTCAACCATCATCTCGGCCAGGTTGAACATCCCACCTTCATCGCCCTGATCGGCAGCCGAACGCAGCCACTTTTCCGCTGACTTGAAATCCTGGTCAAAGCCCACACCTTCAAGGTAGAGTTTGCCCAGAAAAGCCTGCGCATAGGCCAGGCCGGATTCGGCGGAGGCAGTTATGGCCTGGATAGCCCTGGAACCGTCGGAAAAGCCCAGATCCTTGATGAGCATGGTGCCTAGCTTCATCCGGGCCCCCACATCCTCCTTTTCAGCGGCTTGCCAAAACCAGAAAACAGCTTCATTGTCATCCTGAGTGACTCCGATTCCCTTCTCGTAGATGATTCCCAGGTTGAATACGGCAGTCAGATTGCCCTGCTCGGCTGCCTTGGTAAGCCAGCTTAACGCCTCTTCGGGGTCCTGCTCTACTCCCTCACCAGCTGCCAGCATTGTGCCCAATTGACTCTGTGCGTCGCTGTCGCCTTCTTCTGCCGCCCTGCGAAGTTCCTCGAGGGGATTCGGTTCCTTGATGTCTGTCATTAAATCCTCAACATATGAATTAATAATTCCCGGTCGTTAACCGATGATCTAATCTTAATACTGAAAAGAGACAAAAAATGAAAGTAGCATTTCACGAAGTTTATTTGCGAGTTGATTCATTATATAAACCCGAAACGCGATACTCGAAACCTAAAACCAGACTATCTGTCACTACTCTGCGCCTCCTCCAGCGCCTCCCGGCCTTCATGGATAATAAAGGGAAGCATTATGAGAGCAGCCACGGGATCAGCCCACCACCACCCGAAAAGAGCGTTCAATCCCAAACCCACAAGAAGCGCCAGCGAGAGATAAGCACAGACGAATGTTTCCTTAGCATCCCCGATAAGGGCCTTGCTTTCAAGCTCGGTTCCCACCTTTATCTTGGCCCAGGCAAGAGCCGGCATTACAATGAGGGAGGCTGTAGCAAGGCAGATACCGACAATGGAATTTCCGGGGGGAATGCGCTTGACAAGGACTGTAGTGGCTTCGTAGAGGATATAGATCGAGAGTATAAAGAAGGTGATGCCCACGATGAGAAGTGCTCGTCGCTCGAGTCTTTCAGCTTCCTCTTCGCTGGCGCCTGCCAGTTCAGCCTTGAGCCTTCTGTAGAGAGCTACTGCCGAGACGGTTTCAATTGTGCTGTCCAGCCCGAAACCGACGAGGGCGATGCTGCCCGCCATGATACCTGCTGTTATCGCAATCAGTGCTTCTGCCACGTTCCATGCAATGGTTAACTTCTCCAGGATAACTCCTCTATGCAGAAGGTGGGACCTTTCAGCAAATTCTGAACTCACACTTTTATTCATGTGTTTCCTCTTGATACCGGTGAAATATCCCGAATCTGTCCTCGGGATCACCATTGTCACGGTGAGGGAGATTATACTTCATGTTTTTCTCAGATAAACCCTCGATTTAAGGGAAATATAAGGCAATGCCAGAATAACTCTTTGATTGAACGCAAAACAGTGTTATATTTTTAGTTGGGGTTCTCTCCGGGACAGAGTCCCGGAAGCGGGTGAAGGGGAAAGCACAACTTGCAGGAATATCTAGTCGATCAGTACCGCTCCTGAAAAATTTAAATAACTATACAGGCTGTTTTATTTTCAGCAGATTCTGTTGGATATAATCTTTTCTCTGCCGAAAAATGTTCTTTTCCTGGAGAAGGCCTGAGATGAGATCGAGCAGACTCATATTTCTGTTGTGTGTCACGGCGATTCTCGCTGGAATACCGGTAACCTCCAGTGCGGACAGACACTCAGTTATCCCGCCAGAAGACCTTTCAAGGTCTGTAGTGAGTATCTTCGTTTACGACTGGAGAGGGCATTTTCTGAGAGAGGGGACGGGATTTTTCGTAAACGATGCCGGAGAGGTGGTAACCTGCCGCCACCTTCTCGAGGAAGGGTCCCTTGCTGAGGTAGTTACGGTTGAAGGTGAGATACTGATAATAGAAAAAGTTTTCTCGGAGGACACTGAGACTGACCTGATCAGGATCGGACTGGATTTTCCACCTGAAAAACCCTCCTGCATAAGAGGAACCTCGAGCTTACCTGCTCAGGGCGCCAGAGTCACCGTTGCCGGGGATAAGTCGTTGGCTACAGTTTCTGCGGTGAGGATGGTACCGGTTTACGGGTCTCTCATGAGGATCCAAGGGGTTGAGCCATTAAGCGGTGCCGGCAGTCCGGTATTCAATGAGAACGGTGAACTGGTTGGTATCGTTATGTTCCAGCTTTACGGCAGAAAGAACGTAGCCTGGGCCATGCCTGCAAGTAAGTCCGCCAGTGTGATGGCGTCAAAGTCTCAGCCTGTCACCCATCACGAGTGGTCTGAGACCCAGGTCGGCAGTTGGTTCGAAACGAACACCAGCTCCTACCTTGTGGGGCTCGCCCACTACTGGGAAGGGGAATATTTAGCGGCCCTGGAATTTCTCAACAGGGTTACCGACGATGAACGCTACAACAAAGTCGCTTTTTTCCTGATCGGGTGTTGCAATGAGGCCCTGAAAAGATATCAGGAGTCTGAGTCGGCATATTCCATGGCAGTACTGTTTAGCCCTCATTCCCACAGGGCACATTTGCAACTCGCTAAATCTCATTTTGAGAACGGAAATATAGCCGCATCACTTAAGGTCTGCTGGAAGTCGATCCGTCTCAAAAGCAACGATCCGGAGGCGTTTCTTCTCCTGAACAGGGTGTACAAGGCCATGGGGCAGGAGCAGCAGGCGGAGGTTGTTCACTATATATATCTTAACCTTTCCAGAAGGATGCAGCCTGCAAGGCAGGGTAGGCAAATGGCCCTCAATGATCCCTTGGAGATCGTCTACAAGTAAAAACAAATCGAGCAATCAGGACTCTTTAAGCTGGATTTTCAAGGCTTTTATTTTTCGAATATCGGAGACGTACACAACAGGTTTTACATTCCTGTTTTCCAATCTTTTGGCGGAACTCCGCCCAGGCAGCCAGAGATCTATCTGGGGGCTACACTTCATTACGAGTTAAAATATATTTAAGGAATTTCCCCCCTGGATGCTCTATTATTCGCTGTGCCGGCTCAACAGGCGGCGATTAAAAGCTACTGCTTATCAGGGAAACGAGGGCAAAATGAGCAGTGAGAAAAAAAAGATTCTCTTTCTGTGTACGGGCAACTCGTGCCGCAGCCAGATGGCCGAGGGATGGGCACGCAGCTATTACAGTTCTAACTGGGATGTATATTCTGCCGGCACTCACCCCCGGGACATAGATCCGAGAGCCATAAAGGTCATGGCGGAAACGGGAGTTGACATAGCAGGGCAGCGATCAAAGCATATGGACGAACTCATTCATATCCCCTTCGACCTGGTTGTCACAGCTTGTGACAGTGTTGTGGAGGAGTGTCCTGTCTTTCCCGGGGCATCCAGGCAGACCCACAGGCAGTTTGATGATCCTCCCTCCCTGGCGATGGAATCCTCAACGGAAAGCGAGGCGCTGGCCTGCTATCGGCGCGTCAGAGATGAGATCAGGCAATTCGTTGAAGAACTTCTTGGATCTGGAGAGTGAACGCTGGTTCTAAGAGGCATTTAGATCCTGTTGCCTGTCGACGGGTTTGCTTGTAGGAAATTTCGGGTCGGTTGTATAATTATCAGATACCAATCTGAACGCGGAGCTAAGTAACCACACAGGACAGAATCCTGCTATTATCTGCCTGTAAAGGTCACCGGCAGGGGATCTGAAACGAAAAACCGGTGACCGGTATTCTCCAGATGTATGTTTGCATCAGCGTTTGCAAGCGTTTCGCCTTGCGCCCATTACTTTAATTGCAAGATAATGTTGATGCTGAATCCAGAAATGCAAAATACTGATGAGTTAGTTTCTGACAAAGAAGGTTGGCGGGAAACGCATTTTTGTAGACTTATGAAAAAGGTTTTTAAAAAAATCAGACTTCCGAAAATGTCTCTTTTCCTGGCGATTGCCTTTCTCGCGACATGCCTCTTTCCCTCAATGACTGCCGGTATGCACATCAGCGCGGGGCCCGATGAGCAGGAGATAGAGGCAGGTATCCAGTCCCTCGCGGTGGAAATGAAGCCCGAGGGCATGTCTATTGCGCCCATCCTGGCCTTCGATTCCACCTTCGGCACTATCTTCGGAGCGGCGCTCTTCCTTTCGAAACCTGAGAAGGGCTATGATCTTGCCACAAAGGTCAACGCCACAACCCAGTCTGATCTCGCCTTCTTCCTGGATTACAGGAAATGGTCCGAAACAGGCTATTTCTACCGGTTGGAAGTAAACGTTGACGGTTTCGCGATCCCTTATTACGGAGAAGGGAACGACACCAATGAAGCGGATGAGGTACGCATTGACCAGACGGCGGTAACGGCGAAATTTCATCTGAATTACAGGGAGAACTCAAAGGTCAAGATGGGCCTGTTTCTGGATTTGCGACTTCGGAGCGAGTTATCTGTTGACGGAGACGAGACAGTTTCCTCTGGCTTTCCTGACGAGTCCAGGCTCGGATTCGGTTACAGCCTTGCCTATGATACGAGAGACAGTTCCATAAGCCCTACCAAGGGAACATTTCAAAGGTATTCATTACTGTATCTGCCGAAGTCCACAACCAACCTCGACTCCGCTGAAATGTTCATTCAGGCCGAACTTGATCTCAGGGGTTTTTACTCCTTCAACAACAGAGTGACTCTCGCGGGAAGGGTCAACGCTGGCACATCCTGGGTGGGCGAGCCCACCTACCTTTACCGCTACAGCCTGGGCGGCAAACATAGCCTGAGAGGGTACTTTCACAACAGATTCAGGGGTAAGAAGTTCTACCTGGCCCAGGGCGAAGTGCGATTTCCCCTGTTTTGGGTTGTGACCGGTGCTGCTTTTGTTGATATGGGCGATGTAACGGACTCGGAGTTTGCATCTGCGAGGACAACCTTCGGCGGGGGGATCAGATTCCTGCTCCCGCCAGATTACATTGCCAAAGCTCGGCTTGATTACGGTATAGGCGAGGATCAGGAATCGATCTATTTCGTATTCGCTGAGGCTTTTTAAAATAATCCTGATGGCCCTGAGAGATCTGTCATCAGGTTCTACAAGCTGCTCTTCGTAAGTCTGAAGCTCTTACTCATGAGTTCAAAGAGACTCCTGTACTTCATGAATCGATCGGATTCAGCGGTGCAAGTTACGACGAAAGCCTGGTTGCCCTCGATGGCAATCGTGGCTAATCCCCTTATGTGATAAATTCCCTGGCGGTGTGTGTAGCGGATCCAGCCGACCTCTCCGGCATCGCTTTTCCGGCGACCCGTTTCCTCCTCTTTAAAGAGCGTCAGCATTCTTGCCATGTTCCGAACACTTATTTTCATGTATTCGTCCAGACTGATGTACCGGTCGAGTTTTTCCACTGTGACATTTACGTTCTCCCTGAATTCATCGAGACTGTCATCAAGGGGGCTGATTGCGATGAACAGGGTCCCCATATATCCCTCCTTGAACTGCCATGTTGCGGGAATCTGTATGGAGAAGCCGTGCTTGTTGCTCTCATACCTCGTCATCAGGGGGGACACAGCCAGTGCTCTGGACGCAAAGAGGAAAAGAAGCGCCGATACGAGTATAAACTTGAAATCAGTTTTTCCGAATCTCACTTTATCCTTCCTGTTTCCAGGACCTTTTTTTCGGCTGACACTTTTTGTTTCAGCAAGGGCAAGGACCTCCATAATCACGCCAGGGATCCGGATTCTATGGTGGTCAGGAGGAACCATCCCTCAAGGCGCTGGCAAGAGAAAGATACCTGACGCTGTCGGGATCGTGCCCCAGGATTCGGCAGGCCTCGCGGTCTACTTCTATCACATCGGTTCCAGCCAGCAGTTTTCCCAGTGGAGGGTCTGGAACTACTCCGCTGAGGTGTCCACCCTTTGCCCCCTGGCGTGCGTCGATCACAGTCAGGTGAGGCTCCAGATAAAGGATGAGGTCCGCGATAATCTGGTCTTCGTCTCCGTTGTGGACCTGTGATTTCTTGTAGGACCAGTACCCACCATAGTGTTTTGCATGGAGGCACCCCACCATGTTCTTCAGGCCCAGCGTCGTCCTCGTGATCGTGTGGTCCTTGGCAGGAGGTACCGATACCAGGGCGGCACCCTCCAGGTAGTCAGGCAGATGTACTTCCCTGTATACGGCTGCCCTGGAGTCAGAGTATGTTTTGACCGGCTGTGAGTCAAGGTCCACCAGTGGCACGCCTATCTCACGGTAACCGTTCCTGTCCATATTGACTATAGTATCTCCCTCTCCGGACCCTTCAGCGACAACTATTTCCGCGTCCAACCGGTCTGCCAGATAGCGGACCAAAGCTTCAACGCACCTGACATCGGTGGTTATGGGGGGAGGGCTGCTGTTAACAATGTTTGGTTTGATAATTATCCTTGAAAAACCCGAAAGGGCTTCGACCGCTCCCACTTCGTCAAGGACGGCTTCCATTGCGGAGGGGAACTCGTCGGCTGAGATTATGGACGCTGTTGCGACGGACATGGTTAACAGTTTCAGGTTTCAGATGAAAAGTTTCAAGGGGAAAGTTAGATGTATCGGAGTTTAGAAATTGGAAATTAGAGATTGGACATGGAACATTAGATCATTAGATATTAGGGCTCATCTCCAATTTAGTTGGTGATTTAACATGATAAATGGGTTCCGGCAAAAGCCCCTTCGCCTTCGCAACCCCCTCTGAGCTTCGCTTCAGGGCCTTTTACCGGAACCCTGGATAGATAAATCATATCAAGCATGGGTTTTGGTGAATCACGAAGCGTAGCTAGCCCCACGCGCAGCCGAGTGATTACACCAAAAGCCATGCTATATGAATTGAAATCTCACCAACTAATTGGGAGATGAACCGATATTAGAAGTTGAGAGTTAAAAGTTGAACGTTGAACGTTAACTAACAACCAACAACTCTGGCTCAGTCAACCGTGACATATAAACCGAGGTCCACGAAATAAAATCCCTTCTCCTTGACACTGAAGCCGGTAATATATTCCCAGCTCTCAGAATACAGCTCTATTTGCGAGCGGTAGTGCTGGGCAAGCCTTTCTACTTCTTCAGCCCTCTTCCCGCCAGTTTTGTAGTCCACGATAACCCAGCCGTCAGGTTCTTTGAAGGCCAGATCTATCACCCCGGTGAGCAGGGTGGAGATCTTCTTTCCGTCGTCCACATCCTGTTCCCGGGAAAGACTAAATGGCACCTCCATCAGCTTGTGCTCGGATGTGGCGGCGCGGCTCCAGACAGGTGAGGCTATTACCGCCTTAACGGATTCGATGGCACGCTCAGCAAGTTCGGATTCAAGTCCGTTGTCCCGCAGGGCGACCACTGCAAGAGAATTCAGATCTGCACCCGGATCGGACATGGCAGATTCCAACAGCAGGTGGATAACTGTTCCCCATTCAGTACCATGTTCTCCGGCAGGAGGGGTGGGTCCGGTGTCCTGCCTGGCTCCAATATTGCTGGCGGTGATCTTGATAGAGGTGGGTTCAGAAGATGCCTTCCACTGGCTGTCGATGGATTCAGATGCCTTGGTCACCTCGCTGCTCCTAATAGTTATGACCTCCCTTGTGGGTGGAACTGCGGGTCCAGGGTCCTCCAGAACCGGCACATCCTGGAGATGCCTATCGAAGGGTGACCAGTAGCTTTTGTCCTTACCGTCCGACCGCTGAGAAATAACCAGTCGTGATCCGGCCCTTGTGGCAGCTACGTAAAGAAGTCGGATCTCCTCATCCTCCAGGAAAGCCCTCTCCATCGGCTCCCACTTCGAATCCCAACCCGGCGCCTGGGCGATGATCTTCCCGCCCCCCCACATTTTACGTGTTTCGCGAACTGCCAGATAGGCACTGGTTTTGCCCTCTTTTCTGTCAATGTGTCTGAGGACAGGAAATTCACGTTTGCCAGTAGTATCTGCTAAAAAAACTATGGGTGCCTCCAGGCCCTTTACCTTGTGGAGGTTCATTAATCTGACCACATCCGGATCGGGGGGCAAAGCCGTCACGCCATCGTAATTTTCCTCCTTGCTGACAATGTGGCCGAGACAGTCGATGAGATCATCTCTGGTAAACAGTTCGTCCCGGCTTGATCTGAATAATTCGACAGCCTTGCCGATACTACCTGCAAGGGTGTTGCCGCCGGGATGGAGGGCTGCCGAGGCAAGCAGGCCCAGATCCTCTATCATCATGTCCGCCGCACTCACTGCGGGAAGAGTATCCAGCCAGCGGGAATATTTGTTCAGGCGGGAAAAAGCATCCTCCAACAGACCAGACTCCTCATTCTCAAGGCCATTCGGTACCGAAAAGGGTGCTGTGAACTGACCGCCTGCCCTTTTAAATGTGTATAGAGTATCGTCACTGATCCCGAAAAGACCGCTCCGCAGGACACCTGCAACAGCGGAGGAGCTGTATGGCCTGGCAGCGGCCAGGAGACAGGCGAAAAGCAGGTGAAGCTCGGGAACTTCATTCAGTATGCTGCCCCCGGTTACCTCATGGGGAATGTGAAGGTCCTGAAGGGCCGAAGCATAGCTGCTCAAGTGGATCGTGTTCCTGGTGATAATGAGGAAGTCTCCAGCTGCCGCTGGTAATGATCTTCCATCGGGTCTCAGCACACCCTGTCCCTCATCAATGGCCCTCCGGATGTATCGGGCTATGAAATCGGCCTCGTACTGGATGCATTCACGATTAGTGGAGCAGGATTCAGGTAACCTGATCACACTGGTGCCGGAAGTGTTGCTTTCGCCGCCGCCGCTGCTCCGGGGATGAAGGGGAACGTACGAGGGGGAGGTGTTGCTGGCTGAGGCAGGAAAACAATCTGTGAAGAAACTGTTTACCCAGTCAATATTCTCCCGCGTGGAGCGGAAGTTAGTAGAAAGCGTAAGGCAGATCCCGCCCGATCTTTCCATAATATCCTTCACATCGTTGTACGTAGTTATATCGGCCCTTCTGAACCTGTAGATCGATTGTTTCGGGTCTCCCACCACAAAAAGGGAGCCGGGCAGGGGCTTGCATTTCCTCCAGTTCCCCTCCTGGGGATCGGACGCGGTGAGAAGCAGCATCACCTCGGCCTGTACTGGATCTGTGTCCTGAAACTCGTCTATGAGCAGGTGCGTGAACCGGTTCTGGAAAAAGGTCCTGACCTCAGGGTTTTCCCTCAGAAGTAGCGCTGATTTTAAAAGCAGGTCCTGAAAATCCAGGGAGCCGGTCTCCTCCTTCAGTGTTCTGAAGCGGGATAATGCCACAGAAGCGATGGATATTACCGTACTGTATCTATATTCTATCCAGGCTGTCAGGGCAGGTTGTGCGACCTCGACCGTGAATCTGTTCCATCGCTCGAGTTCCCCGATGGCCAGTTCACTTCTCTGGGCGCGCGTTTCTCCAGGCCAGTGTTTCTGAACAATGCCACTTCTTTCATAACTCCTGAAACGGGAGAGAAGATCCATGAGTCGGACCGGATCTTCTATCTCCACTCCAAGGGCATCCAGACTTTCCGGGATACTCCTGTACACAGGAATTAAGTTATCTCTGCTGCTTCTTGGCGGCGGCGGCAGCTTTAGAGATCTCATGTGGTCGGCATATTCCAGCAATCTGCTGCTGGCAGTCGTAAGGTCGGACAGAACAGCGTCTCCTGTGGGCCAGTTCTCAATATCCACATTGTCTGCCATCTCAATGTAAGCGTTCTCGATCTGTCCGATGCTGAGCCCCAGGCGGTCCAACTCCTCCAGGACAGGATCTCCCTCGGCATACAATAACGAACAGAACTCCTCCCAGGCCAGACTCTTAAAGGATGCGCTCTCCTCTTCTGAAAGCTCGCCGAATCCTGGATCAACGCCTGCTTCCACCGGCCGCTCCCTCAGGAGGCGGGCGCAGAAAGAGTGAATGGTTCCAATAAAGCATCGTTCCGTATTGGAAACCGCATTGTCCAGTCGGGCAAGGGCTTGTCCTGTGGCCCCTTTTACCCTTCCTTCCAGGGCCAGACCGAATCGGGAACGTAATTCGGCGGCGGCTTTGCGGGTGAAGGTTACTGCCGCAAGGGTCTCTACCGTACAGCGTCCAGTTTCGATGAGAGCTACCATGCGATTAAGGAGGCTCGTGGTTTTCCCAGTGCCGGCTGCCGCCTCGACTATGATATTCCTGTCAAGGTCACTGGTAACAGCTTTCCTCTGATTCCGATCTTTCAGTCCTTTTCCTTCAGATGCCACCGCTATTTCTCCCTCATGGCCCTGATGGGATCGAGTCTGGTGTTTTCAGAATTATCGAGCTTCGATCTGGCAGCAACAATCAACGCTTCAGGGTCAGCCTCACAGAGGCTGCCTGCATAGTTACAGAATTCACAGTCGCTTTTATAACTGGTTGACAGAAATGTGCCGGTAGAAGCTATCTCACACATGTGAGATAAGATCTCGCCGGAGCGGGAAAGGTCCTCGGGGGCAAGAATCATGGATTTACTGCGGGCTTTTGCTGATGGAAAGAGGAATCTGAATGAAGAGACCCTGGCAAAAGGAGATACGGCTTCAATCAGCCTGTGGCCTGCAAGGGCCAGATACAGGGCGTGTTGGATGACCCTCCCCTGCCAGAAGGGATCGGTCTTTCGGTATTTTGTGTCGCTGCCGGATTTATAATCAGTGATCACGAATTGATCACTGTCGGGCACATCCGATCGATCGATCCTGTCCAGGCGCCCCCTGGCACGGAAGGCTCTGCCGCCGGGCAGGTCTACGAGAACGGGCTCATCACTGTCCACCGGGGTAGTATGGCTTATCCCGGGGATACCTATAGAAGCTTCCATGAAAAGAGGTTCGTGGCTGGCGCAAAATATCTCTTCCTCCCTGAGAAATATCCTTGCCGCCTCCCGGAGGCGCCGCCTGTCCTTTTCCAATGAGCTTTCTCCAGCTGGCGGATGAACTTTCTTTTTTGCCGCGATCTCCTCTTCCAGAATATTCAGGAGTCGACCCTCGTCACGGGTGAAGTCCGGGCGCAATCCCTCTGATACAAGGCTATCCATGAATTGGTAAAAGACGCTGTGTAGCAGACTTCCATAATCCAGGTTGCTTAACCATATGCTTACGTCCGGATCTTCCTCTGGCGGATCGATCTCAAGAACGTAGCGGAAAAAATATCTGAGGGGGCAGGTACCTAATGTTTCAAAACGTGTTGCCGACATGACCGGCCCTTCGGGTCCAGTCGGATCCAGTTCAGGTCCGTAGCTGGTAAGCAGACCGTCCCAGGGTGTGGCAGTTCGGCCTATCCTTTGGGCTAGAGCCAGTTTTCCTCTCACAAGATGCGGAAATATTTCGGAAAGGAATAAGTCCGGGTTCGCCACTTCCCCCTTTCCCAGCAACTTGCCCAAAAGCCATTCTCCCCTGTCAAGGGAACTGGCAGGGTCTTCCGGAGCAAAGGAAACCTGCTGCAGTTTTTGCATCATGCCTGCAAGGTCCGACCCGCGATCCACGAGTTCCCTGTAAATGTTAAGCACAACTGAGCACGGCAGGATATCGCGGTCGCCGGTAATGTCTCGCGCCGAAAAGCTCATGGTGACTTTCCCCCTGAGACGAGATAACAGCCGGTAAAGCTCGCGAATCTTCCTTGAATTCAGCTCATGGGAGACGGGGAGTTTTCCAGAAAGCCTTCTGCGCTCCGTATCCAGCAGTATCGGGTCCTGAAGTCCGGCTCCCGGAAAGCGCCCCTCGTCAAGGCCAACTATGTAGGTATTTGAACGACCTGAGTGACCTCCGGCAAGAAGATGCGCTACGTGGATCTTGCCCGGTGAGGGACTACTGCCGGCGATACGCACGTTTTCCGGCAAGCCGGCAAGCCACTGAGTGATGTCCAGATTTAAAGGTCCAGGCAATATGGCAATCCATTCGGCCATCTCACAGATCTCCTCGACCAGATGCTTTTTACCGTAACCGTCAAGTCTGTCTGCAAGCCTTGCAAAGTCGTTGAGGAAGGTTTCCGCGGATTTCAAGGTCTCTGCCGGGTTCCCCCACCTGTCAGGAAGTATTGCCAGCAGGTTATGAATAAACTCGCGCAGGACCAAAGCGCTTTTAAGATCATCTGCCAGCGTCAGGACAATTGCCTCTCCCTCTTCGTCAGTCCGCTGTACTTTAAGGCGTCTCTTTAAGGATGTTATCTGTCGGTCAAGCATGGACAGGACGGTATACCTGTTGCCCGCGGGAACCAGTCTCTGTAGCAGAGCTGCAAGCTCTGCAAGGGGGATGTTGCGAGAATTATCAGTTATTGTCAGGAGTCCATCCGAGAGCATCCGGGAAAGAAAAGATGTAGTCCATCCACTCCTGCTCCAGCGTATCAGGGATGAAAGGGCCCTGCCCGGACGTGTCATGCTGGCAGGAATTCCCTCCGCAAATGTGACCGGCAGGTTGTCCAGGTCGCTGGTGTCACCGGTGTGCCTTATGATTGTCTCAAAAACAAGCGGTACGTAGGTCCCGGTGTCAGTGTGCAGGATCTCAACACTGTCAAAAGGGGTCTCAGCTGCCAGGCAGCGCCGCAGAACACCCCGTATCTCATTGATCTCACCAACAGCGTTAAACATATTTACCCGGGTAAGCTGTGGGTCATCTTTTGTGTCCTCACCTGGAGCGTCCCATTTCAACCGGGGGAGCTGCACGGATCTTCCACTGTTCTTTCCGAAACCAGGTTCCGGGCTGTCGCAGGAAAGGATGATCTTCAGGATGTCGGGAACCGACTGTAAAAGCTCCTGTTCGAGAGCGCCAAAATCGGCATCCTCCGGTATGAGAATGCGAATATCGTTTCGGGCTGCAGTATTTTTTTTCAGGGTGCTTACGGCAAGGACAAGAGCGCCTGCGTAATCCATGAGGCCGTTTTTTTCAAGAGTGCTGTTGTAATCTTTAGCCAGAGAGATAATCTCCTTTCCCTTTGCGGTTGTTGTGAACGAGTCAGGATCCAGATCTTCAGCGGCAAGCCCCGCAAGCCGCAGGTCAACCACCGCCTTTGCCATTGCATCAATCAACCCGGTACTGGGTTTAAGGGACGAAAAGTAACCACCTTTATCTTTGATAGTTCTGGTCCAGGAATCGTTTATTAACACTTGAATTCCCTTCGCCGGGATGATCTTGAGCCCTTTCTTTGCGATATGGGGTCCGGCTATCTTAAGGGCGAGTCCCATCATGGTTGTTGGGGCAAGGTTCAGGACACCCCGGCCCTGCCTGGCGGCAAGTTCTACCCACTGGTGGCCGATCCGCAAGGAAGGGGCGATCAGCCACTTCTCCTCCAGGAGATGATCCTGACAGGCGCGAGCCAGAGAGTTAATGAATCGATTCAATGAAATCCATCCTTATAAAAAGAAATCTTGTTTTACCACGGAGGCACGGAGGTCACGGAGTACACATAAGAAGGGTTGGGGGTAAACCTCAAAAATCGTTAATTTGATATTTTCCAAAATCAAAACATCAACTACTGTCCATACCTTGTATTGTTTGACTGCATCCCAAAAGCCCGGGTTTTCTCCGTGAACTCCGTGCCTCCGTGGTGACAGGCTTAGTTGATTTGCTTAACTGTCATGGAGACCACTTCACGGCCACTTCCTCAAGGGGTTTACGATCGTTGGGTTTTTCCATGGTGGCGACGCTGGAGGGGATATCCTTTATGTCCCCGTAGCTTCCAATAGCGATAGCGCATATGACCTCATACTCTTCTTTGGACATGTTGAGTAAGTCGTAGGCCATGTCATGGTGGTATCCGGCCATGCCGTGGGCGTAAAGGCCCATCGTTCGGGCCTGCAAGGCAAGGGACATCCAGGCCGCGCCGCAGTCGAAGGCCGCCCAAAGGTTTTCTTTATTGTTTCGCGAAAAATTTCGCCTGGCGAAAAGGAAGGCCAGAACTGGTGCGTTCTTTGCCCAGGTCTGGTTCTGGTCCGCAAGTATTTTCAGAAATTGTGCCTTCTCTTTTTCTTTGCTGGCATAAAGAAACAGCCAGGGCTGCTCGTTGTAGCATGATGGAGCCCAGCGAGCCGCCTCAAAAAGGATCTGGAGGGCTTCTTCGGGGATCGGTTCCGGAGAAAAAGCTCGGGGAGACCAGCGCTGGGGAAACATGGGGTCGACTTCGATCAGGGGCTGGCGGTTATTTTCAATAAGAATGCCTCTGTCTTCGAATTGGAATCGCATGTTTCCTCCCGGTCAGTCATTGATAGGGTCGAAAAAAGTCCATTCATGGTTTTTACTTGGCGGAAAGTGAAAAGTGTCATTTTCACTTTCCTCACAGGATTTTGTTATTGTCGCAAAAAGTCCATGAGCGGCTTTTTGCTCCTCGGGAAGGGAAAAGCGTCGTTTTCCCTTCCCTCACGAATCCATAACAATATATTAAGGTTATGGATTCGGGCGCCCATGCTCGGGCGTGATTGTAATGCGGTGCAAGTCATTGATTTGGGTGCCCCTCAATGGGCTGGTGATGACTTTTTGCGAAGTCATCAATCATTTCGCTTTTTTAAGTTCAATAATTCCTCTGTCATCCTCCCACGCTACCCGAGCTGCAGACTCTGGTATATCCCCGGTAATAGAGTCGAATACGGCACGGCCTTCCGGTCCTGATAGCAGTCGTGGTTTGAAAGCTACCTTCTCGTTGTCCACGAGAAGCGGGTATACTTCCAGCTTTGTGCAGATTTCATCAAGCCCTATGAAGGCTTTCACCATCAAGCCCTCGGTGGCATTACTACTGTACGATCCGAAGGAGAAGTTTCCGAGACTGTACAGGATGGGCTTGCCACGGTAGATCTCAATGGGTTGAGGGACGTGGGGATGATGACCTACAACCAGGTCTGCCCCGGAATCGATGGCAAGATGCGCCAGATATATCTGATACTCTTTCGGCTGGCGGGCAAGCTCCTCACCCCAATGGAAGGACACTATCAGAGGGCCTGTGCCTGCCGCAGCCTTGACCGCCCTTTTCACGGCCCAGTCGGATCCGAAGAAGGTGCCGGGACTCCCCTTTTTAGCCCAAAATTCCTTGGGGAATGTATTGGAAAAAGCCAGAAACGCGGTATTCATGTTCCGGATCCTGAATGCTGCGGGCATCGACGCCTCGCTGAGTGTTCTGCCTGCTCCCACGTGAGCAATGCCTGCAGATCTAAGGCTTTTGAGAGTGTCATCAAGGGCATCAGGACCGTAATCCATTATGTGGTTATTTGCCAGAGATACCACCCTGACTCCGGCACTGCGCATTGCCTCAGCGGCCTCAGGATCTGCGCGGAACACGTACTGTTTGTTTTCGTGGGCCGTTCCGCCGCCCGAAAGAGGAGTTTCCAGATTAAGGAAGATTATGTCTGTCTCCTGAAGCGCATCCCTGACACCGCTGAAGGTGTAGCTGTAACCTTTCCTCCTGATCACCGGAGCTGCGCTGGCGGCCGGAAGATAGTCACCAAGCAGGACAATGCTGATCTCACCTGTGGCATGCAGATTGGTTGGGACAGCGGGAATAATAAATGTCGATATTATAAATGCAATGCAGAAAAACCGTTTCATATTGGGAAGTTAGCATGAGAGTGGGGCCTTTACAACCTTTTATGGTCGTTGTCCTCTTAGAATGATGTATTTTAACAGACTGAAAAATTTCCTTTAAAATATGGAGAAGCTCTGATAGCTTCTCCAAGCCATTGATCAAGAAAAATGGTCAAGCCCCTGACAGCATGTAAGACCCCGGTAACAATAGTGCCGGGGTCTTTTTGTATTGTTTAAATCCCTGGAAAGAAACATATGGCTGTCATCTGTCGTATGCTAAAAGATTGGTGATTCAATTTGCTGGAGAAAAGGTGGTTGTTTGCAGTAGAATCATCTGGTCAGCAGGTTGAGAGGAGATGATCTGAAAATTACGGAAAAACCGTTATATCGTATATAGTTAGGATAAATAGGGCACGTTTGACATGGAAATGTATAGGTGCTATATACCGAGAGTTTCGCGGGAGAAGTTGATATGCTTGATGTCCGATTTCTAAGGGAAAATACCGATTTTGTGGCAGAACGCCTCATTCTGAGGGGGGATAAAATTGACCTTGGCCCCTTCATGCGCCTCGATACGGAAAGAAGGGAACTCCTCAGCGCTACGGATGATATGAAAGCTCTGCGGAACAAGGAGTCGGAACAGATCGGCAGGATGAAAAAGGCCGGTGAGGACGCGAAGAAAAGAATGGAGGCTGTCAGGAAGTTGGGAGAGAAGATCAAAGCCAACGATGAACGCATCAAGGCTATAGAGGATGAACTGAATGACTTTTTACTGACCCTTCCCAATATCCCCCACGAAAGTGTCCCTGTCGGCGAGGACGAAAGTGCCAACAAGATTGTGAGGACATGGGGGGAGAAACCGGAGAAGTCCTTCGAGGTGCTACCTCACTGGGACCTGGGTGAAATGTTGGGGATACTGGATTTCCCGAGAGCGGCGCGAATGGCAGGATCCAGATTCTCAGTGATGGTCGGGGCCGGGGCGCTTCTCGAAAGGGCGCTCTCAGCATTCATGCTGGACCTGCATACGAGAGAGCATGGATATAGGGAGGTACTCACCCCCTTTATGGTGAACAGCGACAGCATGATAGGAACCGGCCAACTCCCGAAGTTCGCGGATGATCTGTTTTCCGTAGAAGGAGGTCAATACTACCTGATCCCCACCGCTGAAGTGCCTGTCACAAACCTCCACAGGGAGGAGATCCTCAAGGAGGAGGACCTTCCTGTCCGGTACACTTCCCACAGCCCGTGCTTCAGAAGGGAGGCCGGATCTCATGGCAAGGACACCAGAGGGCTCGTTCGGCTCCATCAGTTCAACAAGGTAGAACTTGTCAAGTTCTGCAGACCGGAGGACTCTTACGAAGAGCTGGAATCCCTGACTGTTGATGCTGAAGAGGTGCTCAAAAGGCTTGGTCTGCACTACCAGGTGACCTCCCTGTCCACAGGAGACCTGGGGTTTTCCGCGACAAAGACATACGATCTTGAGGTCTGGCTGCCAGGCCAGGATGCATACAGGGAAATCTCATCTTGCAGCAACTTCGAGGATTTCCAGGCCAGGAGAGCCATGATCAGATACCGTCCTACAAAGGGCAAGGGAACCAGATTTGTTCACACTATTAACGGGTCAGGTCTGGCGGTGGGAAGGTGCCTTGTCGCCATTCTGGAGAATTTTCAGGAAGAGGATGGTTCCGTTGTTGTTCCAGAGGTTCTGAGACCCTACATGAATGGAATGGAGAGAATTCTCCGCGATTAAGTCAAACAAGCCGGATTTTGGGTGTAATCACTCGGCTATGCGTGAGGCGCATGGTGCGTATCGGGGTAACGAAGTATCGAGGTGTCGAGGAAAATTCAACTGCAGGTACTTCGATACATCCACACATCGATACCCCGACACATCTTTTCTGTAATATCAAAGGAGGAGTGGCCGAGCGGCTGAAGGCGGCGGTCTTGAAAACCGTTGTCCGCCGGAAGGTGGACCGGGGGTTCGAATCCCTCCTCCTCCGCCAATACTGGAATACAGTCTTTCCCATGCAGGTTCCATAAATGGGCTTGACCTTTACAGGAAGTCTGGATAACTTGTGTTCCTTGGTTCAGGGCGGATGCCCTTCATTTTGTGGAGAGATGGCCGAGTGGCTGAAGGCACTCGCCTGCTAAGCGAGTATACTGAGAGATCGGTATCGAGGGTTCGAATCCCTCTCTCTCCGCCATAAAAAAGGCGCGAAAGACCCCTTGGACCAACTGGAGAGATGGCCGAGTGGTTGAAGGCGGTAGCCTCGAAAGCTATTGTCCGTCATGTGCGGACCGGGGGTTCGAATCCCTCTCTCTCCGCCATAAATTTTCAGTTTGGCTTTCCGGATCCTGCCCCTGGAAGTGGCGGGACGGAGAACATCTTTAACATCTGGAGGAATTAATATGCCAACCTACCAAAAGAAGTTTCATTGGGTTGCCGTGCTGGCTGTTATTTCGTTAATAGCCGCCTACGGTTGCCAGCGCCAGGAGGTTCAGGAGATTCCCTTCGATCAGCAGACGGTGGAGAATGTCCCCATGCCTCAGGTTCCCACGACCGTGATGATACCCGATGAAATAGCGGGCAAATGGACGGGAGTAGTGCTGGAAGTTGCAGACAAGGATTCTGGCAAAAGCACGGATATAATAGTCAATATCGGTGATACGACCCCTCTGGGCGACACCGGATTGACTGTTTATGTCGAAGCATTCCTGCCGCATTTCACCATGGCAGGAGAGGTGTTTACAAGTTCTTCCGCGGAACTCGTGAACCCGGCTGCTCGAACCAAATTTACAGATGCTCAAGGTAACGAACTCTTTTACGGATGGCTGTTCTCCCTTTATCCGGACACCCATCCACTCGAGCATCCCACTTATCGGGTCATCCTGAAGGATTACGTAGCGGCAAAATAGTAAGCTGGTCAGGTTTTTGCGCCCATAGCTCAGCCGGATAGAGCGTCGGATTGCGGGTCCGAAGGTCGCACGTTCGAATCGTGCTGGGCGCGCCAGATCATAGATAACTCGCAAAAAGCCATGGATGGACTTTTTACGACCCTATCAAGAATGATGACTTTGAAGAAAGTCATCAATGCGCCCATTCAGGGGCGCCCAAATCGATGACTTGCATTGCAAGTTATTGATTTGTGAGGAAAGTGAAAATGACATTTTTCGCTTTCCGCGAAGTAAAAAACCATGGATGGACTTTTTACGACCCTATCAATATTAAACAGGATACACTAAAGGAGAGATGTCCGAGTGGCTGAAGGAGCGCGCTTGGAAAGCGCGTATACGCTCACAAGGTGTATCGAGGGTTCGAATCCCTCTCTCTCCGCCATTTCAAAACAGGATTGCCGGTCAAGCTTTCCGGCAGCTTACTTATGGGTTGATGGCCAGGCTCTGCACGACGCCGGTTCCCGAATTCCGCCAGGTCCGGAAGGAAGCAACGGTAGGGCTTGCCGGCGGGTGTCGCAGATTCCCTGGCCCTCATCCCTCCCGAACGTACGGCATTTTGCTCTTATATAGCGGAGATCCGGCACAACATTCATACCAGAGGACATACCAGGGGAAAAGGCCCTAATGGCATATCTAGTGCTCGCAAGGAAATACAGACCGGGCTCCTTTAAAGAGGTGGTCGGCCAGGAGCATGTGACCAGGACGCTTATGAATGCCATCAAGGCAGGACGCCTGGGACACGCATTCCTTTTTTCCGGGATCAGAGGTGTAGGAAAGACCTCGGTAGCCCGCATACTCGCAAAGACACTAAACTGTGAGGATTCTTCAACTATTGAGGAGCCGTGCGGCAGATGTCCATCCTGTCTTGATGTAACTGAAGGTAAAAGCCTGGATGTCATGGAAATTGACGGTGCTTCTCACCGGAGGATCGATGACATCCGGGAGCTGAGGGAATCAGTTCTTTATGCACCCGGCCAGGATCGCCACAAGGTTTACATCATTGATGAAGTTCACATGCTCACTACCGAGGCATTTAATGCGCTCTTAAAGACCCTGGAAGAACCTCCCCAGCGGGTTATATTCATTCTTGCCACAACTGAGCCCCACAAAGTTCCAGTGACAATACAATCACGGTGCCAGAAGTATGATTTCAGGAGGATCCCATCCCTGACGATGGCCGAACATCTCGAGGAGATCTGTGGCAGGGAGGGAATAACTATTTCAAGTGACAGTCTCCGGAGGCTGGCTATCGCGGCAGAAGGCAGCCTTCGTGATTCACAGAGCCTGCTGGACCAGGTTGTGTCCTATTCCGGTGAAGAGGTTTCCGATGATGATGTAAATGTCGTTTTAGGAACACTCGATCGCGGAATGCTATTAAAGATCCTGGAAGCGACAATCGGCGGGCTGCCCGGAGATTCACTGAGGCTTGCCGGAGAAATGATTGATAAGGGTGCCGAGCCGCTGAGGATCGCGCTGGATATGATCTCGCTCCTCAGGGCGCTGATGATTCTCGTGGAGGTTGAGGAGTCTTCTGGTGTCCTTGACATGCCTGAAGGTGAGATAGAACCCTTAAAGGAAATTGCATCTGGTATTAGTCCTGAAATCCTGAGAATCCAGTTTGCCGTCATGTCAAGAGCAGAAGAGAGAATGAGAAGATCACCCCAGCCCAGGTTTCATCTGGAGCTCGCTCTCGTTCATATGTCACGTGCGGATGAGATCGTGCCCGTGACGGGGCAGGGTTCCCCAGTTGCGAAGCCCGGTGTCACAACCGGGGGCAAGGCGCGGATTGAGCAGTCACCGGCCAGGAGCGTAGATACTGGACCCTCCACGGGTTCAGCCCCGGCTTTTGCTGCTATTGCGACACAGGAGGAGACGTGGGATGAGCTGGTCTCCTTTATAACAGCAGCGTCGCCCAGCATCGGGAGCATGTTGGAGCAGCTGGTCTGCATAAAACTTGGGGGTGAAGAACTTGTCATAGGCGGGAAAAAGGGAGAGCTGTATCTGGACATCCTGAGCGAGAAAGAGAAGGTGGGGGAGCTGGAAGCCCTTCTCAATGAGTTCTTCGTCCGGAAAATGAGGGTGAGATTCAAGGAGCTTAACGACGAGGAAAAGCTTCAGAATCACACAATCGTTGAAAAAAAGGACAGACAAGAGTCCGACCTTGCAAGGAAGATCAGGAAGGAAACCGTGGAACATAAGGCTGTAAAGGCTGCGATGGAAATATTCCAGGGCGAAATGGAGGGGATAAGGGTGCTTTCCCATAAGGTGGGAGCTGACATAAAAATAGAGGAAAAAGAGGAGGATGTATGAAAAATCTGGGCGACCTGATGAAAAAAGCCCAGCAGATGAAGGCCAACCTGGACAAAGTTCAGGCAGAACTCGCAGAAAAAGAGGTTGAAGCATCTGCAGGCGGAGGTATGGTGACGGCAACGGTTACCGGAAATCAGGAGATCGTTTCGCTGAAGATAGCGCCGGAAGCTGTTGACCCTGACGATGTGGAAATGCTCGAAGACCTGGTTCGGGCAGCCGTAAACGAAGCCATAAAGAAAAGCAGGGAGATGATGTCCGAGGAAATGGCTAAAATAACCGGAGGACTTCCTCTGCCGGGTATATTCTAGATCGGCATGCGCTACCCGCCTTCCCTTATTAAACTCGTCGAGGAGCTCAAAAAGCTGCCCGGTATAGGCCCGATAAACGCCCAGAGGCTCGCGTTTTTCCTGCTTCGTGCTCCAAATGAGAGAGCCGAGTCCCTGGCAGCGGCAATGACGGAGATGAAAAGAGTTATTGTCAACTGCTCGCGCTGCTTTAACCTGTCCGAAAAGGAATTGTGCGAGATCTGCAGCAACCCTGACAGGGACAGTGAAATCATGTGTGTTGTACAATTACCACAGGACCTCTTTGCGATAGAGAGTACAGGCCAGTTCAGGGGAACATACCATGTTCTTGCAGGGGCGCTGTCCCCCATGAGAGGAGTGGGTCCGGAGGACATAAGAATTGGTGAGCTTGTAGACAGGATAAAAAAAGAGGGGACAAAAGAGTTGATCGTTGCCACGAACCTGGATGTGGAAGGTGAAGCAACTGCTTCTTATATTGCCGGACTGGTGAAATCCGAAGGAGTGAAAGTAACCAGGATCGCCAGGGGGATACCCATAGGCGGGAGCCTGGAACATGCTGACACTGTCACGATAGGCCTGTCGATAGATGGCCGCCAAGAGTTGTAAACCCTTGATACTTACGTATTTTTCTTGTATACAAATTAAGATATACTCATTAAGAGAGCTTTGGGGAGCGGAATTTCACTACCGTTAAATTAATGGACTGATTGAGGTTGTAAGGTATGTTGCCCAACCTTGTGCTTTATGAAGAGGAATATAAACTAGTAACGGAGGTGATTCTCCGTCTTGTTTCAGAAGCCAATGCCAAAGTCGTCTTTCTGGTGGACAAAAACGGACAGCTTATATCCAGCTCCGGAACCACTGAGGGCATAGATACTACTTCCCTGGCTTCACTCACAGCCGGCAATATAGCTGCCACTGGCGGGCTGGCAAAGCTTATAGGTGAAAAGGAATTTACCATCCTCTTCCACGAAGGGGAGAAAGATAATATACATATATCCATTATCGATCACAGGGTTATCCTTGTGGTGATTTTCGATGAGAAAAGCTCTCTCGGGCTGGTTAGGCTCAGGGTCAAGAAGGTCGGAATCGAACTGGAGAGGATTTTCAAGAATATAAACAAGAAAACGAAGGAAGCGAGCTCAGGGTTGGGTGTGGATTCACCCTTTGCTGAAATTACCGACGACGACATCGAGAACCTGTTCAGTTAAAGGAGTATCTGCCGAATAATGTCCTTCATCAATTATTCATCAAGGGAGATCAACTGCAAGATCGTTTACTATGGTCCCGGACTGTGTGGAAAGACAACGAATCTGCAGTTCATTTACAGGAAAACCAATCCCCAGGCCAGGGGCAAGATGATCAGCCTGGCAACCGAGACGGACAGGACCTTGTTTTTCGATTTCCTCCCCCTTTCCCTGGGTGACATAAGGGGCTTCAAGACGAGATTTCATCTCTATACCGTACCCGGCCAGGTTTTCTACGATGCCAGTCGAAAGCTGATACTAAAAGGTGTGGACGGAGTCGTTTTCGTGGCGGACAGCCAGATGGAGCGGATGGAGGCAAATATAGAGAGTTACGAAAACCTCAGGATCAACCTGAAGGAGCAGGGCTACGATCTGGACAAGCTCCCCCTCGTCCTTCAATGGAACAAGAGAGACCTTCCAAATGTCATAAACACCGAAGAACTACATAAAGCCTTAAACTCCCGCAACGTTCCCGCCTTTGAAGCAGTCGCCCCTGAGGGTATTGGTGTTTTCGAGACTCTGAAAGCTATTGCCAAGTTGGTGTTGATTGAACTTAAAAGGGGCACTTCGGGCTAATAATCCCTGATGGGATTAAACCTGGTTCCATATTCCAAGTTCCATGTTCCAAGCTGAGTTAAACCAGGTTCACCCTGACCGGGAAGTTGTCCAGATAATGAGAAGGGGCCGGCAAAGTTTGCCGGCCCCTTTTTTTATGATTATTTCAATTGTCTATCTGGGTGGAACAATAAAGTGGCTATAGAGTCAGGGAATAAGTTAATATATCAACCGTTTCACTATCCGATAGGCCCCTCTCCACTATCATAGATGGCATCGCAGATCCGGGGTGGCCAATCCTGATCTTGTGAAGCGACTCCTGGGGGTTGTCGTTGGCGAGCCAGCCGACGCCCTGGACACCGTTTTTATCGCCCTTGAAATCCAATTTATTTCCGTCTTCACCGTGACACCTTGAGCAGTTTGAGTCAAATAAGGTTTTGCCCCTCGATACGCTTCCTTTAGCTTTCCCGTCAGGGCCAAGGGCTGTCGTAATGTCGAGCTGGCCTTCTTTGATAAACTTAACCAGGGCCCATATGTCGCCGCTGTCTGTCAGGTGCTTGGAGAAGTTGTGTTTAGCGTCTGTGTCTGTCAGAGCGCTGTAAAGCTCTTCAGGGCTCTTTGTCCTGGAATCGTAAAGTCCCTTTATTCCTGTATAGTGAGACCCCTTGCTGTAGCGGCCATCCTTCCCGATGTAATCCCAGCCGTGGCACTCTTTACATCTGAACGTATCGCCGCCCTTTTTCTTGCCTAACGCCGGATAGAGGGGGTGGTTCCCGGCAGTTTCAAGGTTCCTCACCTTGGCCCATTTATCATAGAGTAACCCCCCAAGCTTGAGATCTGCTTTTGAGTATGCACCATCGCTGTCTCCGGACTGGCTTCCGTCAGTGGCGCAGCCTGAGATTAGAGCAAGAGATAAAATTGATACAGCAACTACAGTTGTTAGGAACAAGATTTTCTTCATCGATAACCTCCTGAATTAAAGGAATCTCCTGAACAAAAAAGCCGAAGCTCAGATGACAACATGTACTGTACCCCCCTATGGTATGTCAAGCAATGTTTTGCCAACTGGGCTTCAGCGCCAGACCCTGCAGGGTCCTTTGGTCTGTCTGAGATCTGCTGTCGTGTAGTAATCGGTTTTCTTTCGGGCGTTAACTGTGGAGGTAGCGCATCCTGATAGAGCAACCAGAGATCCGATCATTGCCAGCACGACAGCAAGGCTTAAGCAGGTCTTTTTCATTGAGCCCCCTCCCGGGGAAACACTTAACCTTCTCCCAGAATCTCAGGGGCAGAGGTTCCCCGGCACCTATGTAAAAGATGTTCAAGCCAATATATAAGATAAATATGACAATATCAACTATTATTTTTATATGTGCTGTCTTGGTGATATGTAGCTGCTTCCTATCTACCTGTTATGATAAATTTTTCAGTAGCTGCTATCAGAATAGCATAAAATAGAATCGTTGTTACTTAGTTACAGATTTATACTAGCCGTGAGTTGAAAAGTGACCTCACGGCAGACATTACGTTAACTTCTGTCTTGGGATGAAACCAGGACTATCTGAAGATCCATAACGTTTGTCAGGGTGGGGCCGGTTATAAACAGGTCGCCTGTGGCAGAAAAGAAGCCGTAGGCGTCGTTGTTTGCCAAATACTCATCAAGGGCAAGACCCAGTTCTCTGGCTCTTCCGGCTGTATGGCCGTCCACTATGGCGCCTGCGGCGTCCGTAGGGCCATCTATACCGTCTGTCCCCGCCGAAAGGATAACCACCCCGTTGAACCCGTCCAGGCCGGGGACTGCTGCCAGGGCGAACTCCTGGTTTCGGCCTCCCATGCCCATACCCCTTGTTGTTACAGTAGTTTCGCCGCCGGAGATGAGACAGGCTGGTGGATGCAAGGGATACCCCACAGAATGGATATCCCTGATCTTGTCAACGTGGTCGATCGCCGCATCCCTCGCTTCCCCTGTCACAGGGTATGGAAGGATGCTGGTATTGTATCCAAGCGATGTTGCCTTTCTGTGTGCTTCTGCGAGGGCCATGTCGTTATTGCCCACTAGTATATTGAAAGTGCCGGCAAGCTCCTCTGAATCCTCCTTGAGTGTTTCGGGAATAGCCCCGTTAACACCCTGAATGAGCAGGTCCAGAACAGTACCGGGGACTCTTTCCCTCATTTCGTATCGGTTTAAAACCTCCATGGCTTCCTGAAAAGTGGAGGGATCAGCTACAGAAGGTCCTGAGGCGATGACATCCAGTGGATCACCCACCACATCGGACATTATCAGCGTAAGAAGGCGCGCAGGATAAACTACCCTGGCAAGACCGCCACCCTTAATGAGTGAGAGATGTTTTCGGACGATGTTTATCTCCTCAATTGAAGCACCACTTGCCATCAGCAGGCCGGTAGTTTCACCCTTGTCCTCCAGAGTTACGGGATCCCTTGGACATGGCAGGAGGGCTGAACCCCCTCCCGACAGGAGACATATGACCAGGTCCTTTTCTGATGCTTCTTCAGCCAGCTCCAGGATCCTCAAGGAAGCCTCCAGCCCCTTTTCATCAGGAACAGGATGACCTGCCTCCAGCATCACTGTGCTCGTTACCGGGAAAAGGTGGCCGTACTTAACGGCTACTATCCCTACGGATATTCTGTCTTCGAGAACCTGCTCAACAGCAGCTGCCATGGGAGCTGCTGCTTTTCCTGCGCCGACCAAAAGGACTCTGCCCTCAGGGTGAAGTTCAATGTGCTCATCTCCCGCGAGGATGGTGTTGCCTTTCAATGAAAGATGGTCCAGGATCGCTTTTTCCGGGTCCACGGCTGACAAAGCTGCCATGAAAATGGCAATGGCGTCTTGGCGAAGCCTGTGTTCTGTTGTCATTTTCACTTTCCTTACGGGTCGCTGTTATTGACGCAAAAAGTCCGTGAGCGGCTTTTTGCTCCTCGGAGAGTGAAAAGCGTCGTTTTCACTCTCCTCACGGATCAAAGTCTTGCTGCGCAAGCTGTTGATCCGGGTGCCCATGCTCGGGCGTGATGAAAATGAATTGCGGTGTAAGTCATTGATTCGGGCGCCCCCAGTGGGTGCGGTGATTTACTCTTTTTTCAGAACCATTACCTTGAAAACCTCCCCCATTCCGCTTTCATCGTGGAGGAGGTTCTTGACGGTAAGCCACTCTTTTGTGGCGTCCAGGTCGCCCTCCCTTCCCTCCAGTTGTTTTGCCAAAAGATCCAGGATTCCTGACCGGATAAGAAATGACGACTGGGTCGTGTAGTTGTTCACAGTAAAACCTGCTTCCATTGCCCACTCCCTCAGGAGGGTGAAGTTAACGTGGGCTGTAATATCCATCTGACCAGGATTAGAGAGTGGGTCATTTACTATGCGGTGCTCTCTGTAGCAGCGTAGAGTGCCCTCGCTTCTCCAGGGAACGCTCAATGCCTCCACTGTCTCGCCATAATCCAGGATCAGGAAAAACCCTCTTTTGAGTTTTTCAGCTACTCTGAAAAGCCAGGTTCTCCCTTCAGGTGCGTATTCGAACCGGTGACCTGATGGAAATTTACTCAACATTTTCTCCACCACAGGATCAAGGGAGTTCGGTCTTGCCGGGGCCATTACTTCTTCCAGACTATGGCCGTTGTAATCCACATGGATTTCAAGGAGTTTGTTTTCAGCTCTTTCGAGCAGGCGAAGGGGGAGAGCGTCGAAAAATTCATTTGCTACTACAAAGCCCGAGAACCGGGAAAGGTTCTCCCAGTCTTCCGGTCCGAAGACGGAAACGTTAAATTCACTCAGTCGCTCAAGAAGGGCATTCCGTCCGCCGGAACTTGTTTCTACCAGGATCACACCGGTCGGTCTGTCTTTAATAGTCCAGGTGGAAAGAATGTCCTCTGCAAGCTGACCATTCCCGGGGCCCAACTCAAGAAACGTTGGAGAGTCCACCTTTATTTCTCTAATGCTTTTTCCCAGCCAGTTGGCCAGGGTTCTGCCGAAGATTGAATGGACATGAGGAGCAGTGAAAAAATCGCCCTCTTTACCCGTTCGGGTTCCAGGCTTCTGATAGTAGCCCATGGAGCTGTGGTACAGGCAGATCTCCATATAGCGGGAAAATGGTATAGGGCCTTTTGTGTCTATTTCTGCCTTAATGAATTCGAGAAGGTCATTTTTTTCCGTTGTCATACCAATTGAGATTGCCGTATCAGGTTATTAGTTGCAAGTTGATAGTGTCCAGTTATTCGAGAATCGAAATTGGAAATTCGAAATTGGATATGAATATATGTAGTTTCCTGTATTATCACCTGACTTAATTTGCACTGATAGCCATAAATTTCGAATGTCGATTTTCGAATTTCGAACTAATCCACAACCAACAACTAAATCTGACTGCAACACACTACCTCAAACACGACCAGCTTTATAAACGACTATGGGGCAGTAACAGACAAAGAACATTGACAGCCCTTGATGCTGTAACAGATAATACTTCGTTCAGTATTCAATTCTCAAATCACACATGACACAGGGGGAAGGTAGAAATGAGCGAGATCGTTGACATCATTGCAAGGCAGATCCTGGATTCAAGGGGTAATCCCACAATAGAGGTTGACGCGTTCCTGGAAAGTGGTGCTTTCGGTCGGGCAGCTGTGCCCTCTGGTGCCTCCACCGGGAAACTGGAAGCTCTCGAATTGCGAGACGGAGACAAAAAAAGGTACCTGGGAAAAGGAGTACTGAAGGCAGTGGAGGCCGTCAACGACAAGATAGCTCCCGCACTCATCGCTTATGAATCGCTGGTACAGGCCGAAATAGATCAGGTTATGATTGAGCTCGACGGCACGGAGAACAAGAAAGAGCTGGGTGCAAATTCCATTCTCGGCGTTTCAATGGCTGTGGCAAGGGCCTCCGCGGAAGAGCTCGGTGTCCCACTTTATCGTTATATAGGGGGACTTTCGGCGAATATTCTTCCTGTACCCCAGTTTAATATTATCAACGGAGGGGTACACGCCGACAGCGGTCTCGATATACAGGAATTCATGATTTTCCCATGGGGAACCGACACTTTTTCTGAATCCCTCAGGATGGGGGTGGAGGTCTATCACAGCCTGAAGGAGATCCTGGGCGGCATGGGACAGTCCACTTCCGTTGGAGACGAGGGCGGCTTCGCTCCGCGTCTTGCCGGTAACCGCAAGGCACTTGACGCCATCATGAAGGGAATTAAGAATGCGGGCTATACCCCGGGTGAGGATGTGGCCATATGCCTTGACTCGGCGGCATCGGAATTCTTTAAGGGAGGTAAGTATATTCTGGCTTCTGAGGACAAGAAGCTTACACCAAAAGAGATGGTTGCCTACTACGCATCTCTTGTTGACGATTACCCCATAGTCTCCATCGAGGACGGGATGGCAGAAGACGACTGGGACGGATGGGCAATAATGACCAATGAACTTGGAGACAGGGTTCAGATAGTAGGAGACGATATCTTCGTCACCAACCCTCACATACTTTCAGAGGGAATCAGTAAGGGTGTCGCGAATTCAATTCTGATCAAGCTGAACCAGATCGGAACAATTACGGAGACCCTGGAGACGATCCGCCTTGCCAGGCGTGCAGGATATGGAACGGTTATCTCTCACCGGTCGGGAGAAACATCTGACACGATCATAGCTGACCTGGCTGTTGCCACAAGCGCAGCTCAGATAAAAACCGGCGCACCATGCCGTTCGGAGAGGGTAGCAAAGTACAATCAGCTGCTCCGCATAGAGGAGGAACTGGATGAAGAGGCTGTCTTCCTCGGGCAGGGATGTTTGCGCTATCCGGCGGTGGAGGAGTAGCCTGGCTTCGCCAGACCCAAGGTCCAAAATCCAAGGTCTAAGATCATTGTGAGTGATAAATAAGGCATTAAGCTCAGAGCTTTTGGCTCGAAGCATCAAATATCGTATTGTAATTCAGGGTTCTTCTCTGTCCTGAAGTATGTGGCAATCACTATGCAATTCATGGCCCGATAATCGAATTGTTATTCGTTCTTCGATTAATGCGTTGATGTCCAGGCCGATCTTGGATCCGGGATCTTGGATTTTGGATCAACAATGTCTCCCGCAATCAATTACACTTTAATAAAACCACTGCCGGTTACTGTAACCTGACCACAGGAGAGAGACAATAAGATGATCCCTTTAAGGGATAATATCCCGTCCAAGACTTTTCCCATCGTCACCTATGTGCTCATAGGGCTGAACATCGCTGCATTTGTATATGAGATTTCCCTGGGACCGAACCTTGAGGGGTTTTTTAATGTCTTCGGGGTTGTACCTGAACGGACTATGACGATAGTAACATCAGCTCCCAGGTATGTTTTCTATGCCGCGTTCCCTTTCTTCACCTCCATTTTCCTTCACGGCGGGTGGCTTCATCTCCTGGGCAATATGCTGTACTTGTATATATTCGGCAATAATGTCGAGGACGCTCTGGGGAGGTCCCGATATGTTGTTTTCTATCTCGCGTGTGGAATTGCTGCGTCAGTCTTGCACCTGGCAACGAACCCCACTTCAAATATTCCTACTATTGGAGCAAGTGGCGCCATTGCTGGTGTTATGGGGGCCTATTTTCTTCTTTATCCAAGGGCAAAGGTGGTTACAATTGTGCCCATTTTTTTCTTTATACAGATCATCGAGATACCAGCCTTTTTTTTCCTCGGTTTCTGGTTTCTCATTCAGTTCGCGAGCGGATCGATTTCTCTTATGTCCCAGGGTGGAGCCTACTCCGGGGTAGCCTGGTGGGCACATATTGGTGGTTTTCTTGCCGGTTCGGGATACGTAGTTTACCGTTTTGGCAAGCGGATCCTGAAAAGGGATAAGAATTAAACTCATTAACGATTGGAAAGGTGAACACCTTCGTTTATAATACCTTTCACGAGCTTATTCTGTTGTAAATATGAACAGCGGAGGAAACCATGATACTTGACGAATACCCTAAAGAGATCACCCTTAAAGATGGCAGTAGTGTTACCCTCAGGCCAATGGTGGAGGATGACGAAGCTGGCCTTCTGGAGTTTTTCACAGGCCTTTCAAAGGCCGACAGGCTATACCTCCGGCACGATGTCAGTAACCCGGAAGTGATTAAATCCTGGGCACAGAATATTGACTACGAGAGAGTGCTCCCGATCCTGGCTATCGCTGACGGTAAGATCGCTGGAGATGCAACCCTTCACCGTAACCCCTTCAGCTGGATGAGGCATGTCGGCAGCATCAGGATCGTTGTGGGAAAAGAATTCCGTGAAAAGGGACTTGCCCGGATTATGGCCGCGGAGGTTTTCCAGAACGCCCTTGCGGCCAAGCTGGAAAAGCTTGTGGCTGAAATGCTCCCCGACCAGCAAGATGCCCGCAGGGTTTTTTCAAGGCTTGGTTTCATAGAGGAAGCTGTCCTGAAGGATCATGTCCTGGACGCAAATGATGTGAAACACGACCTGCTGATAATGACCAACGATGTAAACACTCTCTGGCAGCAGTGGGTAGAATTTTCAGAATCAGTGTCAGGGTCCTGGCATATGGAAGATTGATGCTGCTGGAGCGTTACCCGAAAGAAGTGGAATTAAAAGGTGGCAAGTCGGTCACGTTACGTCCTATGGTGCGTACTGATGAGGAAGACCTCCTCGATTTCTTTGGCGGGCTTACCGACCTGGACCGTCTGTATCTGAGGAACGATGTATCCAATCCAGGGGTGATCCGCGACTGGATAAAGAACATAGATTATAAAAGAGTTTTCCCCATTCTGGCATGTGCCGGCAGTAGGATCGTCGGTAATGCTACCCTCCACCGAAAACCCTTCGGCTGGATGAGGCACATGGGGGGTGTAAGGATCGTGATTTCCCCTGATTATCGAAAACATGGGCTCGCAAGACTTCTTGCAAATGAAATTTTTGATAATGCGATCGATGAGGAGCTGGAAAAACTCACAGCTGAGGTTGTCGTGGACCAGAAAACGGTTCTCGAAGTCTTCTCAAAGCTGGGGTTCAGGGAGGAGGCTGTCATGAGAGACTATGTTCTGGATGCAGTGGGAAACAGGCAGAATCTGGTAATCATGACGAGAGATCTGATCTGATGGATAGGAGACATATAAAAGTGTTAAAGGTTTTAACGACATCCCTGCTGGCTGTCTTTATCCTCAGTGTGGTTTCGGGGTGCATGCCGTCGGCAACCCTCTCTCTTGGTCAGTTCCCGACTGTAGATCCATCAAGCGTAATTCGACCCGGAGTGACGACTCGTCAGGGGATCCTGGATGCGTTCGGACCGCCGGACTTCGAGGGTCTTGACAGGGACGGACTGCCGAAGTGGACTTATACACGTATCGAGATTCAAGTGGAGAAGGCTAAAGATGCCAGTATCACGCGTTTTTTCAATCTCACGGTTTCTTTCAGGGATAATGTTGTTGATTCATACGCCTTCGATCGCAAATCGGGGGAGGAGATGAAATGATCGGTGGATTGGGAATCCAGGAATTACTGATCGTTCTTGTCGTGGCCCTTTTTCTGTTCGGGGGCAAAAAGCTACCGGATGTTGGCCGTAGCCTGGGAAAGGCCATCAGGGGGTTCAAGGAAGGGACCGAAGAGGGCGCTCAAGACCCAGGAGCCCTGAAAAGAGAGGGTGACGAATCAGATATGCCTGATGATTCTGACTCAGCTCGTTCAACTGATGAGGGAAAGGCGGGGGAAGCAAAGTAAGGGACCGACGGGCTCCTATATTGCCCAACGTCCAATGTCCAACGACCAACGTGAACACAAACTACCAACTTCCAGTTCTAATGCTCTAATGTTCTTTATCCAATTTCCAAAAGCCCGACTCAGAAGGACTTAAACACCTTCGCAAGAGATTCCCCGCCGATGTGAAGTTTCATTTCGCAGAAATAACCGAATGGGGTCAAGTGTACCTCGTACCCCGAAGACGTCAGGCGCTTCGAGGCGTCCTCAAGTACCTCGCGGGCGAATTCAGGACTGGACCGGCTTTCCGAAAGATGGGAGAAAAAGTGAAGCACTACCTTTTTCGATTCGAATTTTCCGGCTAGCCACTTCAGGTTTTTCAGAAGCTTGTCTGTCACCTTCTTTCTCCTGTCGATGTCCTCTGCCTCCACCTGTACAAGTACTAGTATGCAGTCGTTTACTTCAACATCAACGTCAACATCAGGCGCCTGGGGCAGACTTTTCTGAAAAGTTTTGTACCAGAAAGATGGTGTGTAAAACATAAGTAGTTTCATTTTTCGTGTCCTGTCAGTGAATTATAAGCGTGATGGCAAGGTAATAACAACGTCCTATATCTTTGGCAAGTTGCAGCGCCTCTGAAAGGCTGTTAATATTTCCGGAACTATTCCGTAAAAGACCTGGAGGATCTATGAAAAACCGCAGGGACAATACCCGGGAAAACATTCCGCTGCCAACCTATAGAGGAGATCTTGCGTATTCCTGTATAAGCTGCAGTGAAACCTATCCCATCGATCAGTTTTTCTATACATGTCCGGCATGCGGTTCTCTTATGAAGCTGACAGACCGCAGCTTTTCAGAACTGGAGAGTGTTACCGGTCCAGAGTGGCAGGATATATTTGACAGAAGAAAAATGTCAAATGCTCCCTCTCTGTCGGGAATATTCCTGTTCCACGAACTGATCCTTCCCACTGTTCCTCCCGAGGATATTATCTACCTCGGAGAGGGACACACTCCTCTGGTCAAGGCCAATCGAGATCTTTCAGACTGGACAGGGGCGCCTTTTTTCGTAAAGAGCGATGGGCAAAACCCGTCTGCCAGTTTCAAGGATCGAGGTATGGCCAGCGCCATTAGCTACCTTAACCACGTCATAAGGAAAAGGGACCTTCCCGAGGTCCTTGGGATATGCGCCAGCACAGGAGACACTTCAGCTGCAGCAGCTCTATACCTTTCCTATCTGCCCAAAGGCAAGGTCAAGTCAGTGGTGCTTTTGCCAAGAGGGAAGGTTACCCCGCAACAGCTCTCCCAGCCGCTCGGTTCGGGCGCAACAGTTATTGAGCTTCCAGGGGTATTTGATGACTGCATGAGGGTGGTGGAAGATCTGGCAGAAAACTACGAGGTTTTCCTGCTCAACAGCAAGAATCCGGTACGAATTAACGGGCAGAAGAGTTTCTCATATGAAGTCGCGCAGCAGCTTGGCTGGGACGTTTCGGATCTGAGTATAATTTTACCAATAGGTAACGCAGGCAACATAACCGCAGTGATGGAGGGTTTTCTCGACCTTCTCAGGCTCAAGATAATCGAGTCGCTGCCGACCGTGATCGGAGTTCAGAGTGAGCATGCCGATCCGGTTTACAGGTGGCGGATGGCGGGAAATTATCAACCTGTAAGTGTCGTACCAAGCGTTGCGCAGGCAGCAATGATCGGTGACCCTGTTTCTTTTCCAAAGGTCCGCCAGCTTGTGGAGGAGCACTTCGACACACGGTTCTTTGCCATAAGAGTCTCGGAACAGGAGATCATGGAGGGAATGCTGACGGCCAACAGGCATGGGCACGTTGTATGTACCCAGGGTGGTGAATCTGTCGCTGGTTTGAAAAAGGCTATTGAGAATGGGATAGTTAGTCCGGATAGCCGCTTGATAATAGATTCCACCTCGCATCAGCTCAAGTTCTCCGAGTTCCAGGGAATGTATTTTGAGGATTCCTTTCCGGATGAATACGAAGTGTCTACCAGGAAAGAGTTGAAGAACGAACCGGTTTACATTGATGGCAGCGCTTCGGATGTGGCGGAATATCTGAAGCTGCGAAAGAAATAGAATATGAACCTCCCCACTGCTGCCGGTAGCATTTGGCCAAAAGGCTTTACGTTGCCGTTTCCTTGCTGCTCTTTTATTGATTGAAATGTCTCCGCCTGTAACCGCATCGACGGAAACAGTTGTCCTGCTCCACGGGATCGCCAATGTTCCCCTCTCTATGGCCTACATAAAAAGGGGTCTCGAAAAGGAGGGGTATAATGTGCTCAACCTCGGCTACCAGAGTACGAGATCTACTGTTGAAGGTGCGGCATCTGAACTGCACGACAGAGTAGTATCTGCCGTAAGGGGTGGAAAGATCCATTTCGTTGCACACAGCCTGGGTAACATTGTAGTAAGAAAGATGCTGGCAGGACCTTTCTCCAACCTTGGAAGAATGGTCATGATCACGCCACCGAACCGTGGCTCGGAACTGTCAGAGCGGTTCAAGGACCTGGAACTGTACAAGTGGATCTTTGGCCCGGCGGGACAGCAGCTGTCCTCAGACAACTCTGCTTTTTTTGACAGTCTTCCAGTTCCACCATGCCAGTTTGGCATTATTGCGGGCGGGAAGGGGAATGACAGAGGCTTTAACCCGCTCCTCAAAGGGGACAACGACGGGACAATAAGTGTAGATACCACGCGTATGGAAAGTGCCTCGGACTTTATAATTATCGACAGCCTTCACACCATGATCCTCTTTTCCCGGGAAACCCTGGAACAGGTCGCGTTTTTCCTGAGAAACGGTAAATTCAGGTATTGATCAGGAACGGAAAGCGAGTTTCAGCTTCAAAATTCTTCACCACAGAGTCACAGAGAGCACAGAGGAAAACCTGGGCTTTGGGCAATGGGCTCTGGGCCTACAAAAATTCAACAACCTTACTCTTCCTCTCCTCTGGCCACGCTGAGGCGTGGTGTCCCGAGGAGAGGGGCATACATCACCCTCCCCCTGCCCCTCCCGTCAAGGGAGGGGAGTAAACTCCGACACCTCGATACGCCGTTACTTCAACACGTGTTTTTCTGTGCTCTCTGTGACTCTGTGGTGAAAGGTCTTGGATTCAGATTCTATCAATCGTCAGTTTTACAGTAGATACTATCCGATAGCATCTCAAACCCCGTATCCTCAGGCACCGTTTCCTTCCTGCCGATGAACAGGAGGCCCTTTGGCTCCATACACTTGCGGAGGTCTGAAAGGAGTTTTTTCTGTATTGATTCAGTGTTATAGGTGAGGATGTTGTTTCGTAACAGGATCATGTTGAAGCTGCCAGGCGGAGGATCGTTGAGTATGTCATGCTGTTGGAAAGTGATATTTTGGCCCGCAGAAGGGTCCAGGACCCAGCAGTCGTCCTTTTCGGTGAACCATCGTTCACGAAGTTGACCCGGAATCTCCCTGACGCTTCCCCACTGGTAGGTCATTTGGGATGCTCTTTTCAGAGAATTTGTATCCGAATCAGTCCCGAGGATCTCCCAGTCCTGGCTCAGCTTACCCTCGGATGTTAGTTGTTCGAAGAACATTGCCAGAGAATATGTCTCTTCACCTCCGGCGCACCCCGCTGACCATACGGAAATGACACAATCAGCTGGTTGCGAGGCCCATATACGGGCTGTCAGGCTGCCCAGTTCTTCCCACATCCCGGCGTTCCTGAAGAACCTGGTGATAGTTACTCTCAAGATCTGTTCAAAGGCGGCTCGTTCAGCCCCATCTTTTTTCAGGAGGTCAAGGTACTTGTCCCACTCGTGGATACCCTTCTCCTCCATCCTCCTGGCCACTTTACGCCTGATATTCCTCCTGTTCATGGGTCTGTACATGTAGCCCATGTCAGGGAGGATCTCTCTGATCAGCCTTTCGAACCCTTCGTGCTTCATTTTTAAACTGGTTTTTTTCTCCTGTTAGAGTGTACCGTAACTCATAATATCAGACAGTGGTGAGACTGTAATTCAGATTTGTGAGACTTTATGGTATTTTGGTAGAGTTCTGTGAGGGAATTTAACCTGAAAAAGGAGGTCGGCTATGATCCTTGCCCTTATGAGCGACAGCCATGACCATCGCAAATCTCTTGCTACGGCGGTGAGAATGGCGATGGAGGAGGGGGCAAATACACTTTTCCATATGGGTGATCTGATATCTCCCTTCATGCTCGAGGTCCTGAAGGATTTTCCCGGGAGAATCTATCTCGTTATAGGCAACAACGACGGAGATCAACTGACTACCTCCAGAACGATTCCCCAGGAGTGTCCCCAGGTCAGGGAATACTCACACCGGATCGCTGTTGAGATAGACGATCTCAGGATCCTGGCCACCCACGATCCGGAATGCGCCCGGGCCTTTGCGGCGAGCGGCGACTTCGATATCGTTCTTCACGGCCACACAC
>Ga0255053_10000009_pt1 | contig 80286 bp, 91 predicted proteins | sample JV7_2_22_MG_FD_188635 | JGI IMG/M metagenome (GOLD analysis project Ga0255053, IMG submission 188635) | Seawater microbial communities from Jervis Inlet, British Columbia, Canada - JV7_2_22 | ecosystem: Environmental > Aquatic > Marine > Inlet | place: Canada: British Columbia | collected... | reverse complement strand
CTGATCTCGATAGATCGTTCTGACAGATCGTCCGAACTCGCCTCGACCAGCTTCGGGGCGAAAGCCGGATTACGGAGCAGCCCCAGTTGATTGCCAAAAGGGTCAACGACGGTCGCGGCGATGATCCCGTCTCCTACATCGCGGGGCTCTGCGCTCACGGTGGCACCGAGACTGACCATCCGATCGATCACCGCGGCGGGATCATCGACGGCCCAGGCAGCCTCGACACCTTCTCCGCCATCAGACGGGATCAGACCCAACTCATAGCCATCGACGTCGAATCCGACGTAAAAGTCCTCATCGAAATATGGTGGGTAACCGAGTAGCTCGGTGTACCAGACCTTGACTGCGTTGATGTCCTCAACAGGAAGAAACGCACTCCTCAGTCCGCCCAGCATCAGCCCGAGCCCGCCGTCAGTATTTGGGCAATGTGCTTGACCTCGATGTCAGAGTCGCGGCGACGCAGACCACCCTCCATGTGCATCAGACATGAGTAGTCACCGCCGACCAGGGTGGTGGCACCCGAGGCCTCCACCCTGTCCAGCTTCTCGTTCATGATGGCAGCAGACACCGCCGGCATTTCAACAGCAAACAGGCCGCCAAACCCACAGCACTCACGGTCACCTTCGAGCGTGATCCGACTCGTCTCGGGGATCAACGCGTTCGCCTGAGAATCGAGGCCGAGACCACGCAATCCGTGACATGAGTAGTGGAAGGCGATCGAGCAGTCGCCGCAGTCGGCGCTGACGTCGGTCTCCAAATCATCGACCAGGAACTGGGTGAGCTCCCTGACACGCCCGGCAACCCGGTTGGCCGTTTCCTCCCGGTCGGTCCCTGCGAAGAGCTCGGGATAGTGATGGACCATCATCTCGGCGCACGAGCCTGACGGGAGCACGATCGGACCGTCGGTGGCATCGAGGACGTCGAGGGTGTGTCCTGCCATTCTCCTCGCCTGGTCACTGAGACCCACATTGAATGCAGGTTGGCCACAACAACTCTGCCCCTCGGGGTACTCGACCTGACAGCCCTGGCTTTCGAGGATCGCCAGGGTGGCGCGGCCGATATCGGGAGCGAGAGCGTCAACAAGACACGTAACGAACAGCTGGACCTTTGACCCCTCCATCGCAGTCACGTTATTCCGCTGGGCTACCAGTCGGCGGCTATGTACTTGGTCTCGAGGAACTCCATCATGCCCTCGTGGGAGCCCTCACGACCCTGGCCGGATTGCTTGACTCCTCCGAAGGGGGCCGCCGGGTCCGACATCAGTCCCCGGTTGATGGCCACCATTCCGGCTTCGATGGCTTCCGCCACCCTCATCCCTCGTCCCAACTCGCCCGTGTAGAGATAGCCGGCGAGGCCGAAGATCGTGTCGTTGGCCATGGCGATGGCCTCTTCCTCGGACTCAAACGTGACAACCGGAGCAACAGGCCCGAAGATCTCTTGAGCCAGTATCGGATCGTCGGCGCGGACATCGCCGAGAACTGTCGGCTCGAAGAAGAAACCCTGGCGATCGGGGCGTTGGCCGCCGATTCGGACCGAAGAGCCGAAGTCAGTGCTTTCTTCGACGAATCCGGCCAGATCTGCCGCGGCGCGCTCATTGATAACCGGTCCCGTCTCGACGCCGTCGTCCATCCCGGCTCCGAGCTTGAGGCTGCCCATCGCCTCGGACAGCTTCGTGGTGAACTCGTCGGCCACCGCAGCGTGGACGTAGATCCGGTTGGCTGCGATGCAGGACTGCCCGACGTTGCGCATCTTGGCGATCATCGCGCCGTCGATCGCCGCGTCGATATCCGCGTCTTCGAAGACCAAAAACGGCGCATTTCCCCCGAGTTCCATCGAGCACCTGACGACTCGCTGGGCCGCCTGCTCGAGAAGCACCCGGCCGACCTCGGTCGAGCCAGTGAACGAGAGGTTTCGCACCCGATCATCGGCCAGCATCGCACCGACGACCGGACCGGATCGTTGTGACGGCAAGACATTGAGACACCCTTTGGGAAGACCGGCCTCTTCGAGGATTCCGGCGATTGCGAGGGAAGTCAGTGGTGTGTCGGAGGCCGGCTTGAGGATGAGGGTGCAGCCGGCAGCGACGGCCGGGGCGATTTTCCGGGTTGCCATGGCAGCCGGGAAGTTCCATGGCGTGATCAACACCGAAACCCCGATCGGCTGGTGAATGGCAATGATCCGCTTGTCGCCACCCGGGGCTGTGTTGATATAGCCGAGGTTGCGTACCGCTTCGCCGGCAAACCAGCGAAAGAACTCAGCCGCGTAGGTCGCTTCGGCCCGAGCCTCGACAAAGGCTTTGCCCATCTCGCGGACAATCAGCTCGGCAATCTCGTCGGCCCGCTCGACCATAATCTCAAAGGCTCGTCGCAGAATTTCCGAGCGCGCCACCGGCGACATGGAGGCCAGTTGCTCGGCAGCGGCCGAAGCGGCGTCGATCGCCGATATGGCGTCATCGACCGAACCGCTGGGAACCGTGGTCAGTTCGCCCTCGGTCGAAGGGTCAAGCACCGAGATCTCCACGCCGTCTGAGGACTCCCGCCACTCGCCGTCTATGTAGAGCCGATTTCCGCCGTCATTCTTGAGTTGGTCGAGAAGGGTCACCAATTCTCCTGTCGTCAGTCCCCGTTATATCAGGTCCGGCGCCCCTCTATCCCATCGAGCGCTTCGAGGTAGCGGTCCACCCTTTGCACTAACTGCTTGGCATCGTCGGTGAACTCGGCGCCGAGTTCCCGGTGTCTGCTGCGCAGGGCCAGCGAAGCGAACTTTGCGCCCTTCAGGTAGGGAACAAGGCTGGCCAGCGACATCGCTGTCGGCCCTGCCTCTGCTGCGCCAATGGCCGGAGCCTCCTGCCTGGTCGGCCCCAGGTCAAGAGCCATGACCTGCTCCAACACGAGATCCTCGTGAGGACGGTCGGCGTAATCACGACCGGTGTGTCTCCACACCTCATCACCACCCGGAGCCAGTATCACGGTGCCGGCTCGCGAGATCTGTCGAGCATCCTTTTCGTCGGCGAAACCCAGGGGCGTTATCGCCTTGTCCCGGTCGGGATCAGCGAGCAGGGGAAACGGGAGAGCGAGCTTTTCCATCACTGCCGCGTTCTGGGGGACAGCGTCGGCACTCAGTCCAAAGATACGGCTCCCGGCTCCGAGAAACTCGTCATGTCGGTTGGCGAGAACGGCCAACTGGCCGTGGCAGTAACTTCAGAAGTCACCACGGTGGAAAGTGATCACCGCGGCCGCGTCCCGGTAGTCCGACAGAGTGAAGGTCTCTCCCGCTCCATCGACAACTGTGAAATCAACCGCCATCATTCGCCTCCCTTTCGCGAGCTCGTAGCCCCCTTATTAGCGTGTCCGCCCTCGTGTTCATTCCCATTAGTGGCCCGCGTCTGGCCCGACGGCTGATTCAGTTGCTAGTCGGGCTGGTGTTTTTTGGTGCCGGTGTCGGTTTGATGATCCAGTCCGGGCTCGGCCTCTCACCATGGGACGTCCTTCACCAGGGTCTTTCCCTCCACTTTGGTCTGACCATCGGCGCCTGGACGATCATCATGTCGGGCGTCGTCCTCCTGGCGTGGATCCCACTACGAGAGCGATACGGAATCGGCACACTTCTCAACGCGATCATTATCGGCGTGATGATCGATGTCGTTGGTGCGGTGGTCCCGGCCGCCACAAGCACCGTGGTTCAGTGGACGATGCTGCTTGGCGGCATTCTGCTCGTAGGCCTGGCATCGGGAATGTACATCGGCGCCAATCTCGGACCGGGGCCGAGGGACGGTCTGATGACCGGCATCGCCAAGAAGGGGCCCTCGATCAGGCTGACCCGCTCGGTGATCGAGGTCTCGGTTCTGATCGTGGGCTGGCTCCTCGGTGGGACCTTCGGAATCGGAACCATCCTGTTCGCACTACTGATCGGGCCTCTCGTCCAGTTCTTCCTTCCTCGCTGGACGATCGATCTGACCCCTAGCGAAGACGTGTGGGACCACCCGGCCCGTTGAATCCCAAAATCGGCTTCGATCAGGAGCGGGACGGCATGAAGGTTATGAAGCTGAGGATCGCGATCGCCGCAATCGAGGTGAGACGGGCGATGTCCGTCCACTGGTCCTGCTGCAAGATCACAATCCCAAGCATCCAAGGCAATCCGACGGTCCACGCAATAATCTGACCTGCCATCGGCAATCCACCGACCCAGATCCAGATTTCATCGAGAACTCCTGGATTAGAGAGCGCCGCGACTGCAAAAAGTGCCCAGCCGATGACGACGCCCACCAGAAGTATCGATTTCCCCAGCGAATACACCCGAGTGCCCGAATCCGGATGGGGACCTCGCGCTGCGACCCCAGCGCCACCGGAGTGACCTGAATAGCTCACATCGACCTCCCTAGAGGGTTCCTTGTTTCCTTTTCTACACCAGTGGGGGTGTTGGGGGTAGGGCCTTAAGGAGGTATTTCGCGTTTCCACATCTCGCGCTAGCCACGGCCTTGGTGTCCCAACCTCGAAACATGGCTAGGTTTCAGCTGGTGGAAAGACCGGACTGGTTTCTCGAGGAACTCTATCCGTTTGAGAGCAACTGGGTGGAGGTTGACGGAGCACAGGTCCACTATCTCGACGAAGGTGAAGGTCCGGTCCTGCTGATGCTGCACGGCAACCCAACCTGGTCCTTTCTGTACCGTCGGATGGTTCCATATCTCTCTGACCGCTTCCGCTGCATTGCCCTCGACTATCCGGGGTTCGGATTGTCCAAGGCGCCCGATGACTACGGCTACACGCCGGCGGAGCACGCAAAAATCGTCGGATCATTTGTGGACGAGCTCGGCCTCGATCCTTTCTCTCTTGTCCTCCACGATTGGGGCGGCCCCATCGGGTTGACGGTCGCTCAGGAGCGCCAGGACCGGGTGCAGGCGCTGATCGTTGGCAACTCGTGGGCATGGCCGCAGACCGACGCCGCCACCGAGCGACTCGCGTCGGCATTGGGAGAAGGTCGAAGTGGCGAGTTCCTCGTCGACCGGGCCAATATTTTCGTCAACGTCTTCCTCCGCAGGGCCATGCGCAGGCGGAGCCCGACCGGTCCCGAGATGGCCATGTGGCGCGGTCCATTCCTCGAGCGGTCGGCGCGGGTCGCGGTTCGTGTCCTTCCCAGGGAACTGACCGGATCCGCCGAGTTTCTCCAAGAAGTCGAAGACCGTCTGGCTGAAGTCGCCGGATTGCCATCGCTCTTGTTTTGGGCCGACCAGGATCCCGCGTTCCGTGGAGCCGAGAAGAGAAAGTGGGAGTCGATCCTCACCAATCGACGCACCTACATCCTCCGTCATGCCGGACACTTCTGGCAGGACGACGCCGGGCCCGAGGCGGCGTTGATGATTCGTTACTGGTGGGACCAGTCGGGTTTGTAGCTGGTTCGCGAAAACTCTCCGACTTCTGAGCTAGCCCGCGATTTCGCTCGCGGATAGGGTGCTTCGGACTTCCCCCGGACGCTGCTAGGAGGCGTCTACTTCCCCGCCTGACCAGGCTTTTTGCCGGGCTCAGGCACGACTTTGAGTTCGAGAAGCACTTCTTGACCTATGACACGCGTGTAATTACAGTATTGAAGTCCATACAAGATTTAGTGGTTACTTCCCCCCAGACCACAACATCTAGTGGTTGGCAGCAAGATATGGACATCCACCCGGATACAGATCAGGACGGGTGGCCACTGCGGAGGAGGAAAGTTCAATGAGCAAAGGCCTACGGATAACCCGACGCTTCACCAAGGCCGGAAGCGACCCCAACGACAACATCGAATGGTCAAAACGAGACTCGAGGATCACCAATCCCGACGGCTCGATCGTCTTTGAGATGACCGGGGCAGAGATCCCGGCGGAGTGGTCACAGATCGCCTCCGACATCATGGTCTCCAAATATTTCCGTAAAGCCGGAGTCCCCCAGCACGATGACGACGGCAACCAGGTTTTCGATGAGTCAGGACAACCTGTACTCGGACCCGAACGGTCGGCCAAGCAGGTTTTCAACCGTCTCGCCGGGACATGGCGCCATTGGGGAGAGAAGGAGGGCTACTTCGCCACGATGGAGGATGCCAAAGCATTCGAGGACGAGCTCCGCTACATGCTCGCCACCCAAATGGCCGCCCCCAACTCCCCACAGTGGTTCAACACCGGGCTCAACCACGCATACGGCATGACGGGGCCCGCCCAAGGTTTTTGGTATGTCGACGACGCCGACGGAGAGATGAAGGCCTCCCCCGACTCCTACAGCCGCCCCTCGCCTCATGCTTGTTTCATACTCGGGGTCAAGGACGACCTGGTGAATCCGGGTGGGATCATGGACCTATGGGTCCGCGAGGCCCGAATCTTCAAGTTCGGTTCAGGCGCCGGTTCCAATTTCTCTGCCATCCGCGCCGGTAACGAGAACCTCTCCGGTGGCGGCAAGTCGTCCGGCGTCATGTCGTTCCTCAAGATCGGTGATCGCGCGGCTGGGGCCATCAAGTCAGGGGGCACAACCCGCCGGGCCGCCAAGATGGTCATCCTCGATGTCGACCATCCTGACATCGAAAAGTTCACGGAATGGAAGAAGGTCGAGGAAGAGAAGGCAAAGATCCTGATCGGTCACGGCGGCTTCCCCGCCGACTTCAACGGTGATGCCTATGCGACCGTCTCCGGCCAGAACTCCAACAACTCGGTTCGTGTCAACAATGACTTCATTGACGCTGTCATGGACGACGGTGACTGGGACTTGATCAATCGCACCGACGGATCGGTTCGAAAAACAATCAAGGCCCGCGACTTGTGGACCCAGATCGCCGAGGCCGCCTGGGCCTGCGCCGATCCCGGCCTTCAGTTCGACACCACCATCAACGAATGGCACACCAGCCCGGCAGGCGGGCGGATTCGGGCAAGCAATCCCTGTTTCACCAGTGAAACACGGGTCGCAACCGACAAGGGCCTGATTCAATTCAAGTCACTGGTCAAGAGGGTCGCCGATGGCGAGACATTCCAGGTCTACACCCACGACGCAACGAACGCAGAGTCGCCAGAAGAGACCATCGACCTCACAAGCCCGACACAGGTGATGGTCACAGGCACGAACCAGATTCTTCGTTTGGAGTTCTCGGATGGACGCGTTCTCAGGTGCACACCCAACCACCGACTATGGACTGTCGACCACGGTTGGGTCCGCGCCGACGAGCTGACTTCCGATCATCAGATCCGGCTACTCGATAGCGAGATCGAGTTCGGCATGGCTTCATGGGCGATGCCGGTGTCGACCGACGCGTCCTTGTACCAGCAATGGTCGAGCAGGAAGTACGAAGTCAATCTGCCAGAGAAATGGACGGACGAGTTCGCTCACTATCTGGGATGGCTGATCGGTGATGGCTCGATGACCGCCGACGCTGCCGTGACTATCTATGGCACAGAAGAGGAGCAGCGCACCGCAATGTTGTTCCATCAAGAGTTGCTGACCGAGATCAACGGCGGAACTCGGCCCAAGCCCGCAAAGATGGGCAACGGGACCTATCAGCTCAGAGTTACGCGCGGCGCCATCCGCAAGTTCCTGGCCGCGCTTGGTGTTCGTCAGGTCAAGGCCGGCGAGAAGAGAGTCCCCTGGTCGATCTTCGAGGCCCCCAAGCCGATCGTGGCCGCCTTCCTCACGGGTCTCTATGACGCTGACGGCACCACCGTACGAGGAGACACCACCCGGTATGTCGGGCTCGGCAGCATCTCGAAGGACCTTCTTAGAGACACCCAGCTATTGCTGGACACATTCGGCATCCATGGATCCATCTATGGCACCGGAAAGGCTCAGCCTGAAGCGTTCACATACACGACCAAGGCAGGAGAGCATCGCTCGTACGGTGGACAGCAGGCCTTCGATCTACGGATCATGGGATCTGACCTGGAGCGTTTCTTCGCCAGCATCGGTTTTGGCCTGACCGCCAAGGATGACCGTCTCGACCAGATGCTCATGGAGACGACCCGGTACTCGACCCGACACTGGGTCAAGCTGCGTGAACGGGTGGAAGACGGTTGGGAGACCACCTACAACCTGACCGAGCCCAAAAACCACAGCTATCTCGCCGCTGGCGTGTTGGTGAGCAATTGCGCCGAATACATGTTTCTCGATGACACTGCCTGCAACCTGGCATCGCTCAACCTGGTCAAGTTCTACGACGACGAGACAGAGGTCTTCAACCTCGAGGCTTATCAGCATGCGATCCGTCTCTGGACGATCGTCCTCGAGATCTCGGTTGCTATGGCCCACTTCCCCTCAAGGGAGATCGCCCAGGGCTCCTACGACTACCGGACGCTCGGTCTTGGCTACGCCAACCTCGGCTCGCTGCTGATGAGACAGGGCATCGTCTATGACTCAGACAAGGGCCGTGCCATTGCCGGCGCCTTGACCTCGACCCTCACCGGCTACTCGTATGCGACCTCGGCAGAGATTGCGGGTGTGACGGGTCCATTCCCCAAGTACGAGGAGAATCGGGATGCGATGCTGCGGGTAATCCGCAACCACCGCCGCGCTGCGTACAGCGAGGACGACTACGAGGGCATCACCACGACGGTGATGGCTATCGATGCCGAACTTTGCCCCGACGACCTTCTCGCGGCCGCACGGAGCTCGTGGGACACTGCCCTGGAGCGTGGTGAGGAGAGCGGTTATCGCAACGCCCAGGCAACCGTCCTCGCCCCGACCGGAACCATCGGCTTGCTCATGGACTGCGACACAACCGGTGTCGAGCCCGACTTCGCTCTGGTGAAGTTCAAGAAGCTGGCGGGTGGTGGCTACTTCAAGATCGTCAACCAGTCTGTGGCTCCGTCCTTGCGGAGACTCGGGTATGGAGAGGACGAGATCAGTGACGTGGTCGAGTACATCGTCGGAACCAGTTCCCTGGACGGTGCTCCCCACATCAACCGGGAGAGTCTGCTGGAGAAAGGCTTCACGAGTGAGGACCTCGACACCCTCACAAAGGCGCTGCCGGCCGTTTTCGACCTCAAGCACGCCTTCAACGTGTTCACGTTCGGCGAGGCCGCCATGCAGCGGATCGGATTCGAGGTAGATGAGTACACATCATGGGACTTCGATCTGCTCGGGGCGCTCGGATACAGCAGGGAAGAGATCGCTGAGGCGAACGACACCATCTGCGGCCGCCAGACAATCGAGTCTGCGCCGCATGTGAAAGACGACCATCTCGCTGTCTTCGACACAGCCAACAAGAACGGGAAGTACGGCCGGCGGTTCATCCACCACAACGGCCACATCAAGATGATGGCTGCGGCGCAGCCCTTCATCTCGGGTGCGATCTCGAAGACGATCAACATGCCGCATGAGGTGACGACGGCCGATATCGAGGAGGCATACAGGTTGTCCTGGGAGCTTGGCCTCAAGGCGATGGCTCTCTACAGAGATGGATCGAAGGCTGTCCAGCCTCTCAACTCGATCGCCGACGAGGGTGACGGCGACGAGAACGAAGACGTTGCGATCACAGCTGCCGTGGAAGCAGAAAAGGTCATCCATTGGGGCCACGTGCCGACCGGCATATCCCCAACTGAGGCCTACATGCAGGGCATGAAGCCGCCGCGCTTTCTGCTCCCAGCGCGCCGCCACGGCTTCAATCAGGAGGCAAGAGTCGGAGGCCACAAGGTCTATCTGAGGACCGGCGAGTACGACGATGGAACGCTCGGCGAGATCTTCATCGATCTGGCAAAGGAGGGTGCGACCCTCAAAGGGATCCTGTCCTGCTTCGCCATCGCGGTGTCGAAGGGTCTCCAATACGGTGTGCCACTGGAGGAGTTCGTTGACACGTTCACCTTCCAGACCTTCGAGCCCCGGGGCATGGTGGAGGGTCATCCGAACATCAAGATGGCCAACTCGATCATCGACTATGTGTTCCGCTCACTGGGCGTGGAGTATCTGGAGCGAGACGAACTGGCTCAGGTCCCGCCCGATCGCGAAGGTGATCTGGCCAGCCCACCGAAGGGCCTCGCCGTCGATGCCGGTCTTCAACTCGACCTGAGCGATGCTGTTGCCGAAGACGACGTCGACGTGTTGCAGAGGGCCGCGGAGTTCGTAGACGCACCTGCCTCCAACGGCTCGGCTCCGGTCGTGACCGAGCCGAAGACCACGGTGGTCGATAAGGAGACGGTCGCTGTGGGCGCCAGTCCGACGACGGTCGATATGGCCCTCGCCGAGAACATGGGAGATGCGCCGGTTTGCTCCAACTGCGGGCATATGACCATCCGCAACGGCAGTTGCTACGTGTGTCTCACTTGCGGGGAAACCACCGGCTGTAGCTGAGAACCCCAACGCCAGTCAACGAGGACGGCCTCTTCGGGGGCCGTCCTCATGTCAATTGGCTGATCTCCCAAAGATGACCGTCGGGGTCTGCAAAGAAGCAACGGATCTCACCTCCCCAGGAGTAGGGAGGTGTCAGAAACTGTGCACCTCTATCTAAAAGGGTCTCATACGCCGACTGACAGTCTTCGACCCGGATGGTGAAGGAGTGATGGACGGCGCCACGCTCCGGTGGAGTGAAGGCTGTCTCGGGCTTGTCCGCGGTCGGCTCGCCACCCTCAACAAGCAACAGCCACGACTCGTTGAATTGGAAGACCGCGGAGGTCCCGTACTCGCGATACAACTCGGCCCCCAGCACGTCCTCGTACCAGTTCTTTGAGGCGGGCACGTCTGCGCACACAAGGATATGAGTCAGAGACATGTCGGAAGTGGGGAATTCGCCGCTCACAACTGCCAGCGCTTGACCCAGGTCTCGGGAAACTCGTAGCCGAGGCCGTAGACGTATCTGATCAACTGGCCCTGATGCTGAATCTCATGCTCGAGAAGACCGAGAAGCAAGTCGTCCCTCGATGATGTCCAATCAGATTGGCTCACAACCCGGTCGAACTCGCTCTCCGACGCCTGGAACGCTGCGATGACCTTGTCCTGGACCACCACATCCTCACCGGAAAGTGAGCAACTGAAGCCGGCCCACTCGCCGGTCTCGATGGCCTTTGTGTAACTCTCCCGCGCCCCGAGAACACACCAAAACTGAGCACCGATTGTGTTGGAAGGAATGCTCACCTTCTGGTCTAGGGCCTCGGCAGGCAACGACCCGGCTAGATCCCGGTATGCGACAAAACTCTCACCAAGGTGAGTGACAACGGTGTCTCTAATCAATGAACCTCCGGAGTGCCGTTGAAACTACACCGGCCCCGCTGGAAGCCGGGCCGGTGTGTGTTCCGCTGAGATGGAATTCAGCTCGTTTGCTCAGATCGTTTCTTTAACCGTCGCCGTTGTCGCCGTCGCCGTTGTCGCCGTCGCCGCCCTGGTCGCCCCCCTGGCCATCCTGGGAATCTTCACCCATGGCCCAGTAGAGGACTGCGTAGGCGACAGCGTCGCTGTTCACGTCGAGCGCGAACAGGCTGATGTTGTCGAATGTGTCGCAGGCCAGGTGATAGCACGGGTCGTACTGGTCACCAGCCGTGCCTCCATAGAGCAGTACCTCAGCCGGGGGACCTTGATTCCGTCAGCACCGGTGAAGAGACCACCGGCCGGGATCCCAACCGCGATGAACGGCCCGTAATCGGACCGGCCTGAGAAGTCGGTGCCCTGGAAGGGTTCACCAATCATGTTGTAGTAGTCCTCGAAGATCGCCTCGATCTGGGCTGAGCCTTCCGGACCGGGGCCGGCCCCAACCCCATCGGAGTCATCACCGTCGTAGATGCCGAACATGTAGTTCGGAGATCCGATCATGTCGAAATTGAGATACAAGGCGATGTCGTCGATCTCTTCGGCGCTCAGACCCGCAACATAGGCAGTCGAGCCGACCAGACCGAGCTCTTCTCCACCCCACCACGCAAAACGCACAGTGTTGTTCGGCTGCATGTTCGCCATCTGGAGCGCGACCTCGAGAATGGCGGCGCTGCCCGAGCCATTGTCCTGAATACCGGGACCGGCCTGGACGGAGTCGAGGTGGGCTCCGACCATCACGATGTTCTCATCGCTCCCACCCGGGAGCTCCGCTATCACGTTGTAGTTGGTGCGGGTTTCGTTCGGGTCAACGTTGATGAAGGCCGTAGAGCCCGGCTGGGCGAGGGCCTCGCCGGCGGGGAAGCTGGAACCGACGACCGGAATGGTCAGGCTGCTGGGGCTGCCATCAGGCAATTGCGAGGCGTTGCCGACGATCAAGCCCATGCGAGTCGGCGAGTTCCCTTGATTCATGATGATCACGGCTTCGGCCCCTGCCGCCTCTGCATTGACGGCCTTGACCGAGAAGAAGCAAGTACCGCGCTGAACTAGAGCTACGTCGCTCGGCCCGGAGAAATCGAGGCCATCGAAGTCGGTTGGCTCACAGCCGCTCGTTGAAGCCCGTGGAGGAGCGAGCGCCAGATCAACCGGGATCACCGCGCCTGACACGGTTCCTGATCCACTGCCGGTGAAAGCGCCCGTCTCATATGTCGCTGCGATCGGGCTCAATTGATCCAGCGTTGCTGGTGGAATGAATGTGAACTCGAACGGATCGAGCTCGACCGCATAGCCCGCAGCGGCGAGCGTGTCGGCTACGTATGCAACACTGGCGTCGTACCCCGGGAATCCTGCGGCGCGCGTCCCGTCGTTAGCGTCGGCGGCCGCTTGAAGTGCCGCCTGATGGGCGCGAACGCCATCAATTGTGACGCATTCGAGCAGCGTGCTGATGTCGTTGTTGTTTTCCTGATCGCAATGGTCGGCTGCGCCGGCGACTGCAGGCAGCAGCGCAACAACCATCGTCATGGCCAGGACAAGCGCCAGACTGAACTTTGTTCTCAACGAGTTGCGTTTCATGTCAACCCTTCCTTGTTTTGCCCTTGGTGTCCTCTTGTCGGCCACGCAAATACACGAATTGGCCACTGAGGGTGAGGGAGTCGAGGGCGTCGAATGGGTTGCGGCTTGGGGGCTCAGCTGCCAGGGCTCTCGGCGGCTGCTTTCAGGCCGTCGGCAAACTGCTCGAAGGAATCGGTCATGTCCGGGATCGACTTTGTGATCATCGGCGCCATGAGACCCGTGTACACCTCCTCCATGAAGAACTCGGTCGTCCCGTCATCCTGAGGGGTCAGCGAAAAGGTCCGGGCGCCTTTGAACAACCCAAGTGGCATCCCGTCCGACCACACCATCGACCGGGGAGGATGGACGTCGGAAACGCTGAGCTTGAACTCACGGTCAGGGTTTACGATCGATGTCAGCTTGATTCTCTCGCCGTCTGCGATCGAACCCTCAATGCCAAGAACGGCCGGATTCCAATCCGGAAAGGCAGCAGCGTCTGTCAACAACCCCCACACCACGTCAGGACTGGCCACAATCGATCTCTTGACGGAATAGCTCGTCATCTGATATCCCTTCTCGACATGGCTCTAGCGTAACGAAGGCCTTCCAAGGGATAGGAGAAGAAATATGACCGCAGCACCGTCTACCGGAACCGGCACAGAAGCTGACCCCTGGGTTCTGAAGACACCTAGCCTCGGCTCCGAGATCATGATGCATCGGGACGAGGACCACGATCCGCCCATCCTCGTCTGCACGGTGGGCAAGACCGTCCTCCACTACGACCTACGCATCATCGATGACCTCCACGCCTGGCTCGCCGAGCAGGGCGACTGGGTTCCTCTGGGGAATGCCGACGAGCAGAAGCCGGCTAAAGAAGGCACGGTTGAAGCGTGGGCGCGATCGGAAGACAATCCGATCGGAGGCTGGTACGGGCTCAAGAAGGGGCTCCGGGGCCGGGTTGGCAACTACGTCCCGCCCGTTCTTGAAGCTCTCGGGTTGGCCGAGGTGGAGCACAATGCCAGGAACAACCGGATGCGGTCTCTCTGAGAGAAAAGGCGCTCTAGCTCTTCGTGTGCAGTGGTGCGCGCTGAGCGCGCACCACTGCACACGAAGAGAGAGGGGGCTCAGATGAGAGCTCTCACCACCCAATACGTCGCCATTCCCGCGATCAGCGTCCAAATGTGGTTCTTGGTGCGATAGGCCACCACGCCACCAACGGCGAACGCCGACATCTCAGGAACACCGATGGCGACATTCCCATCGGAGTCAATGAGGAGAGCGACAACCAGCGCCGAGAGGACGGCCGGGGCCACGAACTGGATCGCAACCAGCACCACGTCGGGCAGTTTGCGATCGGCGAGGGCGACGATGAAGAAGGCCCGGCTGAAGTAGGTACCGACACCAACTATCAGAACAGCTATGAGAAACGTCATTGCCGGAACCTCTCGGCGAGCGTTCCGGCGAGTATCCCCACAATCGCACCGACGAGCAGGCCCGACCTATTGGGGAGTCCTGCCGTCAGCCAGGTGACGCCGGCGCCAACCACAGCTGCCACCAGCTTCGGGTACTTGTCGATAGCGAGAACGATCAGGCCGATGAACAGGATTGGCACCGCGAATTCGAGGTTCCACTCCTCGGGAATGACAGGTCCCAAAAAAAGTCCCGCCAACGTGGTGATCTGCCAGAAGATCCAGAAGGTGGCACCGACAGTCAGGTAGTAGGTGCGAAAGTCCTTTGGATCGTCATCGAGATGCAGTGCAGATAGCGCGAACGTCTGGTCAAGTAGGACATACGGGCCCAGCCAGCGAAACCATCTCGGCTGTCTCTGAAAGGTCGGCGCCAGAGCAGCGGAGTACATGAGGTGGCGCGCATTGACCACGAGTGCGGCGGCGATGGCCGCGACCACAGCAGCGCCACTGCCCAGCAACGAGATCAGAGTCAGTTGAGCGGCGCCACCGAAAATCAACCACGAGCTGGACCATCCGACGAATTGGTTGAGACCCGACTCCGTTATCGCCAGACCGATGACCAGGCCAAACGGGATCGCAGGGACGAACAGAGGCACGGCGTCGAAAAAGGCCTGTCGAACGATGGCTCGGTCTATTGAAACATTCACGGAAACAACGCTCTCCTGGCTGATGAGGCGTGTAGTGGGCTATTCGACCTACGTACCTTACACAAGGTTTGGGAGGAGGCGGAGAAGGCCGGGGTGTAGTTGAATCCGATTTATGAGCACATTCCGGCACATCATCCTGATCAAATATCACCGCGACGTGACCGGCGCCCAGAAGCAGGCTCTCCTCGACGGTTTGGCCAAGATGCCCCAGGCAATGGATTACATCAGGCGCTATGAGTACGGGCCGGACCTCGCACTCCGTGACGACACCTACGACTTCGGCCTCATTGCAGACTTCGACTCAGAAAACGACTGGAACCGGTACAGCAGCCATCCGGACCATCAAATTCTGGTCCACAACCTGCTCCGGCCGATCGCAGAAGAAATGGCCAGAGTCCAATACCTGGTCGACTAGCGGGCTACGTCGGCCTTGATCGCCTCGAGTGCGATCTCGACCATCTCATTGAAGGTCTCTTGACGCTCGTCCGAGCTTGTCGCGGCTCCTGTCCGAACGTGGTCTGAAACAGTGCAGATGGTGAGGGCCCTCGCCCCAAACTCGGCGGCCACCCCGTAGAGACCGGCCGCTTCCATCTCAACAGCCAGGACCCCCATCGCCTCCATGCGATCGAACGCCTCACGATCGGGGTTGTAGAAGAGGTCTTCCGAGTGAACGTTGCCCACCTTCACTTCGATGCCTCTCGCAGCCGCCGCATCAGAGGCAGCTCGCAACAGCCAGAAGTCGGCGGTCGCGGCGAAGTCGAAGCCGCCGTATCGAATCCGATTGACCGTGGAGTCTGTGCAGGCGCCCACCGCGAGGATTACATCCCGCAGTTCAATCGAAGACAGGATTCCACCGCAGGAGCCGACGCGCACCAGTCGTTCCACGTCGTACTCGGTTACCAGTTCCTTGGCGTAGATCGACGCCGAAGGGATCCCCATCCCGGTTCCCATGACCGAAATCGGGACGCCTTCGTAGGTCCCGGTGTATCCGAACATATTCCGAACGGCATTCACTTGCTTGACGTCGCTGAGGTAATTGTCGGCAATGTGCTTGGCGCGGAGCGGGTCTCCGGGAAGAAGAATCGAAGGAGCGAAGTCGCCCTTCTCTGCGCTGATATGTGGCGTTGCCATCGAAAGTGACTCCTGTCAGATATGTCGTCACCAACTTAGGGCACCGTTATCGTCGCCACATGGCGATCGCTCAGAACTATCCGGCCGACCGTGACGAACTGGCGGCGTGGTTGACAGAGCAGGGGAAGATGAAACTCCCTGGCTCACTTGACATCCACCTGATAGAACTCGGCGATGGCTCGGCCCGAATGAGTTGCGAGATATCCGAGAAACACCTCGCCCTCAACGGATACCTTCACGCCGCTTCGATCGTCGCCCTCGCCGACACCGCGGCCGGTTTCGGCTGCATCGCCAACCTTCCCGAGGGTGCCAACGGTTTCACCACCATGGAACTGAAGTCCAACCATCTCGGAACGATGCTGGAAGGAACAATGGTCGCCGACGCCCACATGACCCACAGCGGGCGGCGGACCCAGGTATGGGACGTGGTCGTGAAGGCAGAGGAGACCGGGAAGACCCTGGCGTTGTTTCGCTGCACGCAAATGATCATCTATCCGGCTTCTGACTGAGCTCACAACTGACATAGGCTCCAGTTCATGTCTGATAACTACGACCTCGTCGTCAAACTCCGCGCGATACGCGACTACAAATCCGACCCGATATCCGATGAGGACCTGGGGGCGATACTCAAAGCGGCTCGCTGGACCGGAAGCTCCAAGAACCGCCAGGACTGGTCTTTCGTTGTGATCACTGACAGGCAACGGCTTGATGGCTTGGCCGAATACGGCGACTTCACCCAACCGATCCGCGACTCTGCGGCGACCATCATCCTCGTCCAGGAATCCGGTGGAAACATGTTCGACATCGGCCGCGCCGCCCAAAACATCATGCTTGCGGCAAGGGCGATCGGTGTTGCTACTTGCCCGATCACACTGCACCGCACCGAGGGAGCAGGAGCCTTCATAGGAGCACCCGACGGCACTGTCACCAGATACGCAGTGGCAATGGGCTATCCAACCGCTGACGCTGCCCCTCGAATTGTTGGAGGCCGCAAGGCCATCGACGATCTGGTGAGGATGGACAGCTATTGATGTCGAGCCGACCCCCCTCCACTCGACATCTTGGCAATGGAAACACAGCCAAATCCGGCCCACCCCGGCACTACGGTCACGGCTAGATGACTGAGACACTTGTCGAGGCCCGTGGCCTCACCAAGAAGTTCGATGACTTCGTTGCGGTAGACGCCATTGACTTCGACATCCAAAAAGGCGAGGCGTTTGGCTTCCTCGGGCCCAACGGCGCCGGGAAGACATCGATCATGAAGATGATCACCACGGTCAGCCCGATCACCGACGGGAAGATGACCGTGTTCGGATTGGATCCTGCCACCCAGGGACGCACGATAAGACAGCGGCTCGGTGTTGTGCCTCAGGAAGACAATCTCGATCTCGAGCTCACGGTCTCGGAGAATCTCTACATATATGGCCGCTACCACGACATGGGCAGGGCAGACATCAAGGAGCGAATCACCGAACTGCTCGAGTTCGCCCAGCTGTCAGACCGGGCCGCAGCCAAAGTCGAGACGTTGTCGGGTGGCATGAAGCGGCGGCTGACGATCGCTAGAGCGCTGATCAACGACCCCGACCTGGTGATCCTCGATGAGCCGACAACCGGTCTCGACCCCCAGGCCCGACACGTGTTGTGGGACCGTCTCTATCGCCTGAAGCGACAGGGTGCGACCCTGATCATCACGACTCATTACATGGACGAAGCCGAGCAACTCTGTGACCGGCTGGTCGTGATGGACAAGGGTGAAATCGTCGCCGAGGGCTCACCACGGGAGCTGATCGAAGAGTACGCGCCCAGGGAAGTCGTAGAGCTTCGATTCGGCGAAGACGGAAGTGACGATGCGGCCCTCAAACTTGACGGGCTGGCCAGCCGGTCCGAGGTTCTCGCCGACCGGGTCCTTCTCTACACCGACAACGCAGACCACACCCAGCAGGGTCTTGCCAGCAGGGGCATCCACCCCGACCAGGTCCTTGTCCGCCGTTCCACCCTGGAAGACGTTTTCCTGCGTCTTACCGGAAGAGGGCTGATCGACTGATGACGGCACTGCGTGGCCCGATTCGGGTATTCGAGGCGGAGGCTCTCGGATACAAACGAACCTGGCGGGGGACGATGATCAGCTCATTCATCAACCCGGTCCTGTTCCTCGGCGCGATGGGGCTCGGTCTCGGCACGCTGGTCGACTCCAACAACGACATTGGCGTCAGCTACCTCGCTTTTGTCGCCACCGGTCTGCTTGCGGCCTCGGGCATGCAGAACGGTGCGTCCGACGGGTCCTTCCCGGTGATGGCGGGGATCAAGTGGAGGAAGAGCTACGACGGGATGATCACTACACCGGTGAGCCCGGCCGACATCGTCTACGGGCGATTCATCTGGTCGACGCTCCGACTGACCTTCGTGCTGACCGTCTTTGCCATCATCGCCGTGCTCTTCGGTGCCATGGAATTGGGCCCGTCGCTACTCGCAGTCCCGCCGGGCGTCCTGACCGGTCTTGCCTTCGCCTCGGCGATAACCGCCTGGACGGTGACCCGCGAGGACGACACAAGCCTGTCCACCCTGTTCCGGTTTGGAATCGTCCCGCTGTTCCTCTTCTCAGGAACGTTCTTCCCGATCAGTCAGTTGCCAGATTTCCTGCAGCCGGTTGCCTACGCCACCCCACTGTTTCATGGTGTCGAGTTGGTCAGGAAGATCGCCTTGCCCGGGGCCGGTGATGAACTCATCACCTCGATCCCGATGTGGGTGCATGTGGGGTACTTGACGACCATGACCGTGATCGGTGTGGTGCTGGCGGCACGATTCCTCGATCGGAGGCTGAAGCCATGAGCGTCTCCGCGCCGACACGGCTCACCCCGCGGGGTCGGATGACCCCCTTCCGGGCTCAGCGGATCTGGGAGCGGAATCTCCTCGTCTACCGCCGCTTCTGGAAGATCATCGTCACCGGATTCTTCGAACCGGTCTTCTACTTGTTCTCAATAGGCGTCGGCATCGGTGCGCTGGTCGGGGACGTCACCGGGCCTGGTGGAGTCCAAATCGGTTACACCGCCTTCGTGGCCCCTGCCCTCATGGCGGCGTCGGCTATGAACGGCTCGGTCCTCGAGACCACTTTCAACATCTTCTTCAAGCTCAAATTCGGCAACGTCTACGAGGGAATTCTCACGACTCCGATGGAGCCCCGGGACATAGCCACGGGGGAGACCGGCTGGGCTTTGTTTCGGGGGCTGCTCTACGCCGCGGCCTTCCTGATCGTGATGGTGGTGATGGGGCTAACCGATTCGTGGTGGTCGATCCTGATGCTCCCCGGTGCGGTGCTTATCGGGTTCGCCTTTGGTTCGGTAGGCCTGGCCGCATGCACCTATATGCGCTCGTGGCAAGACTTCGACCTCGTCCAGTTGGTGACAATGCCGCTGTTCCTCTTCTCGGCGACGTTCTACCCGCTTGACGTCTATCCCCCGTTCATCCAACAGATCGCCAAGTTGTCACCGCTCTATCACGGGACCGCGTTACTCCGGGCGTTCTCGTTCGGCGTGTTCGACTGGACCCTCTTCGGCCATGCCGCCTTCCTCCTGGTCATGGGTCTCATTGGATCGGTGATTGCCTCTCGGAGGCTGGACGGTCTGCTCAGGACCTGACTGCCCGGCGCCCTAGGCTCCGGCCCATGCTGGACCTGACGTTCCCGCTTCATGCGCCCCATGGCTCCGACCTGAACAGCAACGGCTGGCTCCAGGAAGCAGCGCTGCGTTGTCTGCTCAACAATCTCGATCCCGATGTCGCCGAGGACCCGGAGAACCTGGTCGTTTACGGCGGGCGGGGCAAGGCGGCCCGCGACCTCCCCTCTCTTCATGCCATCGTCGCGACGTTGCAGCGTCTCGAGAACGACGAGACACTCCTTGTCCAATCGGGCAAGCCGGTTGGGGTCTTTCGCACCCACGACATGGCGCCCCGGGTCCTGATCGCGAACAGCCTTCTGGTCCCGAAGTGGGCCACTCTCGAGCACTTCTGGGAACTGGAAGCCAAAGGTCTGATGATGTACGGCCAGATGACTGCGGGCTCCTGGATCTACATCGGCACCCAGGGGATTCTCCAGGGGACCTACCAGACCTTTGTCGCCATCGCCGAGCAGCGTTTCGGCGGATCGCTTGCCGGAACCCTCACCCTCACCGGCGGGCTCGGTGGGATGGGTGGAGCGCAGCCGCTCGCAATCACCATGAACGGAGGGGTGGCGCTATGTGTCGAGGTGGACCCACATCGCATCCAGCGTCGGCTCGAGACTGGCTATCTCGACGAGAGCTACGAAGACATCGTTCAGGCGGTCGAACGGGCGCTCGAAGCCAAGGGAAATCGCGAAGCCGTCTCCATAGGCCTGCTCGGCAACGCCGCAGACGTCTTTCCCGAGCTTCTGAAGATGGGACTGGACGTCGACATCGTCACTGACCAGACCTCGGCCCACGATCCGCTCTACGGATACATCCCCTCCGGCTACAGCGTCGAAGAGGCGGCGGCACTGCGCGAAGACGACCCCGACACCTACATCAAGTCCGCGAGGGAGTCGATGGCCCGCCAGTGCGAGGCCATGGTCGGTTTCCAGTCGGCCGGAGTAGAGACCTTTGACTACGGGAACAATCTCAGGGGGGAGGCGCTAACCGCCGGCTATGCCGATGCGTTCTCCTATCCGGGCTTCGTTCCCGCCTACATTCGACCGCTTTTTAGCGAAGGCTCCGGACCGTTCCGCTGGGTCGCACTGAGCGGAGACCCCGCCGACATCGCGGCCACCGACCGGGCACTTCTCGACCTCTTCCCCGACAACGAACCACTTCATCGCTGGATTGAGAAAGCCCGCGACAAGGTCCATTTCCAGGGTCTACCCGCGCGCATCTGCTGGTTGGCATACGGGGAGCGGCATCTCGCCGGTTTGCGATTCAACGAACTGGTCGCCTCCGGAGAGGTCTCGGCACCGATCGTGATCGGACGGGACCATCTCGACTCGGGCTCAGTGGCGTCTCCATACCGGGAGACCGAGGACATGGCGGATGGGTCAGACGCCGTCGCCGACTGGCCAATTCTCAACGCGATGCTCAACGTGTCGTCGGGCGCGGCCTGGGTCGCTGTCCATCACGGCGGTGGGGTCGGCATCGGAAATTCGATCCACGCCGGTGCCCAGGTGGTTGCCGACGGGACCGACGAGGGTGCTTTTCGGGTCGAGCGGGTCCTCACCAACGATCCCGGCACCGGAGTGATGCGTCATGCCGACGCCGGGTATGAGATTGCCCAACGTGTCGCCCGCGAGCGCGGTGTCGACATTCCGATGCTTTGACTGCAACAAATCCGGGCCGCGTGGTGTTCTTAGAAGACCATGAACGAGACCCTGGCCAACGTCGCCGCCATAGTGGCCACTCTATTCACAGCTGCCTTCCTTCTCCCTCAGGTAATCAAGCTGGTCCGTACAAGGGACTCCAAGGGGGTATCAACAACCTGGCCTGCGCTCGGGTTCGTAACCAACGTCGGCTGGTTTGTCTACATCATCAACCAGGAGCTGTGGACCGCGATTTTCGCTCCTTTCATCACCTTCATCTTCTATGCGGTCACGCTGTGGGCAGAACGGGGCGCAGTCTCCGCGGTGCCTTGTTGCGCGGCGTCGTGTGGTCAGTGCTGCTGGTGACGGTGCTCGCCGCAGGGGGCTGGATCATGTTCGGTGTCGTCCTCGGGCTTTCCTACGGTGTCGTGCTTGCACCGTCGGTCTGGACCGCCTACCGGACTGCTGATCCTTCGGGCATTGCGCCGGGAACCTGGTGGATCGGAGGCCTCGAGGCCGCTCTCTGGGGCTACTACGGGGCCTTCCACTCCGACCGCGGAATCGTCACGCTCGCTGTCATCGGGGTGGTGGGCTCCGCCCTCATGCTGGCCCGCTATTACGGGACCCGGAATCGTGTTGCTGAGGCGGTGTGACCGTGCCCGCCGCTGCGGGCTAGCCGCCGCTGACCACCTGCTCGGCTTCGACACCGAGACGATCGCCGCGTCGATGTTCGAGGAAGTTGTAGGGAAGCTTGACCGGACGCGGGCCATGTGAGTGCCCCCGCACCATCCGCGCTGCCTCCGGGGGAAACGGAATCGATCCATCCAGCTGTTCAGTGAGCTGAGATATCTCCTCTACCGAGCCGACACGGGCAAACGCGTCGCGGATCTTGGGTCCGACCGGAAATCCTTTGAGGTACCACGACGGATGCTTTCGAAAGAGGCTGATACCGGTCCGCTCCCCGAAGTGATCAACCAGCAACGCGCCGTGCCGGATCATGATCGAAGCCACCTCCCCGAGGTTGGGTGGAGGTGACGGCTCCCGACCTGCAAACACGTCGGCAAGGTCGCGGAACAGCCAGGGCCGCCCGAGACATCCCCGGCCGACGACCACGCCGTCGCATCCGGTCTGCTCCATCATTTCCATGGCGTCGTCAGCGGTCCAGATGTCGCCATTGCCCAGGACCGGTATCGATGTGACAGCCTCCTTCAGTGTCCGAATCGCGGCCCAGTCGGCCTCGCCCGAATAGAGCTGCCGGGCGGTCCTGGCGTGAAGCGCCACGGCGGCCGCACCTTCTTCCTCGGCAATGAGGCCCGTTTCAACGAAAGTCAGATGATCGTCGTCGATCCCCTTCCGAAACTTGACTGTGACGGGTACATCGTCTGCGTTGGAGACTGCGGCACGGACGATGGATCGAAACAGACCCTTCTTCCAGGGGAGCGCCGCTCCACCACCGTGCCTGGTCACCTTGCTCATCGGACACCCGAAGTTCATGTCGATGTGATCGACACCCTTCTCCCGGACCAGGAAGGCGACCGCTCCTCCGAGCGACTCAGGATCGGTTCCATAGAGTTGGATCGACCTTGGAGTCTCCTCGGCCCTGAACTCGGCGAGCCGCAGCGTCTTTTCGTTCTTCTCGACCAAACCCCTGGCGCCAATCATCTCAGAGACATATAGCCCGGCGCCGAATTCCCGGCATAGGGTGCGAAACGGAGCATTGGTAACCCCCGCCATCGGGGCCAGCACGACGGGTGGGTCAACGGATAGGGGGCCGATACGAAGCATCGCCCTTGATTTTACGTTCCCGACAACGGTGAGAGGAACCGGTTCCTCCCTGCCTCATGAAGATCCACCGGCTTCTTCACCTTCACTACCTCCAGATCGCCAGTCTCGAGCGCGGCGGCGATCACCCCGGCTTCGGATTCGACCGCCTTCCAGGTGTCCGCGTCGAAACGGTCGAAGGGTGACGCTTTGACCAGCAGGTGGGCGTCGTCACCCTGACGGTCCCAGACCCCCACAACCGCACCGTCGAGGACTATGGTCGAAGTCGCGTTCCCGTCTCGGTCATACACGTATCGATAGTGCTCTTCGGACACCATCCGTCTCCTGCGCGCCTGGGTGACGATCGCGGTGTCCCATACGGGAAGTAGTCTCAGACCCTCCACAGCAGCCGTCCCGGCCCTTCCCTCGAGGTCATACATCTCGCCAAGTTCGGTGTCGACCACGATCCCCTCTGAGGCTTCCAGGGCGGCTCGTGCGTTGGTCTTGTTGAGCCCCGACCACCATTTGAAGTCATCGACCGTGCCAGGACCATGGCCCTTCAGGTACCAGTTGGCTATCGCTGCTCGCGACTCTTCTGGGTTGAGATCAATCGGAGGAGCACCAGGCAGCCATTCCTCCCACACGGCGTAGCCGTACTGGTTGCTTCGCCAGCCACCGCTCACTGTTGCGCTGGCGATGATGCGCTTATCGCTGAGCATCGCCATCAGGTACTTGAGGGCCTCGGCCCTCGGGCCTTCGAGACCAAGCTCGACACGGATTTCTCGCGTGGTCATGACCCGCCCGGCCATCACGGCGAGGACTTCGCCGGTGAGTCTCTCCCGACCGTCGACATCGATGATCTTGTCCACGTACTCGCCGTGCCAACTCCGTCGATCGCTCGCAGACTTGACCGCGTCGAGCATCTCAATCGGGATCATGAACTGTGAGCCCCGCAGTGCCCGGGTCCGAATCAGACCGCGCTCTTCGTAGAGCACGGTGTCGAGGTCGGCCTTGGCAAAGCCCCGGACCCGCGCGACGAGGGAGAGGTAACAGGTGGGTGCCGTGCCATAGAGACCTGAGGTTGCGATGACACAGTCGAGAACTCCACCCGAACCGTCGCGGGGAAGCCACTGGCGATTCCACTGCTCGGCGTCGAGCCGAGAGGTGACTAGAAGGCCTCCGTGTCGCTTACGTTCTGGAGCCGAACCTGTCCCCGGGCGGCCACTTTGCCGTCGTCCTCACGGTTGATGACACCAAGCCACAACTGCTGGGTTCGCCCCCTATGGATCGGCGTGGCCTCGCATATCAGAACACCGCCGCTGGTTGCCCGGATGAAATCGGTCTGGTTCGACAGTCCCACCGCCCCGGCCATTCCCTGTTCGATCGCCCACAGTGCTGCACTCGTTGATGCCAGCGTCTCGATCAGAGTGCAGTAGACCCCACCGTGAACCAGGCCATAGGGTTGGTGATGGATCTCGGAGACCTCGAGACGGCCTGAGGCGAAATCAGGGGAGGCGTGGGTGAGTTCGATGCCGGTGTGCCCGACATAGTTGGGGCGGGCCAGGAATGGATTCTCCATCATGCTCCGCAGCCGGTCGAAATCTGAGCCACCGGGCCGAGATCGTCGTTGACATATTCGAACACCTCTACTGCAAGCCCCTCGAAGTAGGCGCTGGAAACAATGATCTCCATTTTGCCGTCACCACTCATGTCGGCGACAGAACCGACCCGGAACGACTCGGGGAAGGTTTCCTCGTCGAGCACGATCGATTCGGCAAGGACCGCCGTCTCGACGTCGCCCTGGACCACTTTCCTCATGAAGATGATCGAGTAATCCCCCACGGCAGGGAGCATTCCACCGGTGATCTCCTCAGAGACCACTATCACTTCATTGAGCCCGTCGCCTTCGAGATCGACCCGCAACAGCTGTGTGATGACAGGATCTGCGACCTCCAATCCCCTCTCGGAGAGGAGTTGCGAAGCAAACTCGGCGTAGCTGCCGTCGTCGGCGACAGATTCGACCAGGTGCGGAGTCAGGGTCCACGGTGCAGAAATGGCGACGCCGTACGGACCGGGCCACTCTCCCAAAAGTCTTTCGTTGGCAAGTACGACACCAACATTCTCCAAAGGCTCACAAACCAACTCCTGGCCACTCCCGGTTGTCGTGGCTGTGAGACCAAGGACCGCCACCTGATAGTTCTCCCCACCTACCACCGGCAGGGCGTTGCCGGCATCTACCCAGCCTGTTCCGTCCCACCAGCCGAGGGCTCCAAAACCGGCCACGACTATCGGCAGGTCGGCCCAGCCGGAGAGCGCCTCGGTGGTAGTTGTGGTTTCAATCGTTGTCGTCGTCTCGGGCGAGGTCGTTGTTGTCGGCTCGACCGTGGTTGTGGTCCGATCCTCCGTAGTGGAGGTCTCGTCCAGCGTGGTGGTCGTATCGAGGCTTGTCGGAGTGGCTGTCGTATCGCCTGTGTCGCCATCACCTGATGAGAACACGACGGCAAGGACAATGAGAAGCACGACAAAGACGCCGCCGAGAATCCAAATGGTTCGGGTCACTGACGGTCAAATTAGCCGTCTTCGGTGACTCTGAACGAGGACATATCGGCCCCGACCGCCGAGATGAGCCTGGGCAGGAGATGGATTGGCATGCCGATCACAGTGAACGGGCTTCCCGTCACACGCTTGACAAAGAGCCCGCCAAGCCCCTGGAGCGCATAGGAGCCGGCCTTGTCCATCGGCTCGCCGGTCTCCACATAATCTCGAATCTCCCCGTCGGTGAGAGGAAGGAACTCGACCTCCGAGACGTCGACATCGGAGTGGAGCACCGGGCGGTCGTCCTCCCAACCGCCAACGGCGATTCCGGTGAAGACCTCGTGGACGTCGCCTTCGAGCCTGCGGAGCATCGATCTTGCCTCTTCGGGGTGCGACGGCTTGCCGAGAATCCTTCCCTCGTGCATCACGGTCGTGTCGCAGGCGATCACGACTCGTCCCGGCTCGAGAACCGTCCTGGCCTTGGAAGTAGCGACCCGCTCGACATAGACGGCGGGTGACTCCTCCTGTAGTCGGGTCTCATCGACATCTGCCGGGATCACGTCGAAGTCGAGAGACAGGGTCTCGAGCAATTGGCGACGTCGGGGAGATGCGGATGCGAGAACGAGCTTCATCGAACGATTCTTCCGTGACGGATAACGACCTCGGGATAAGCCAGCACTTTCGGATTCACAATCGGGTTCTCTGCGAAGAACACTGCGTCAGCGGGGGACCCTCCTTCGAATTGGACCGGCCGCCCGGTGGCGGCAAGGCCAGCCGTCGAAACGGCGCGGACCGCCTCTGCGGCCGGCATTCCCATCTCCCACATTCTCACAGCCTCCAGAGCGACCTCATCGGTCGCAACCGCCAGGTCCGTTCCAGCCAGCACATGTACGCCCGCATCCACTGCATCGTTCAAGAGACCGACAGCGTTTTCGAAGCCTTCGGCGAGAAGCCGGCCTCCTGAAGACCCCGCCCCGATCTGGGAGATGATCGCTTCAACCTGGACGAGAGTCGGCACCCAGATCCCCTGCCGTTGGCCCAGAACCTCGAGATCGTCGGTGGAGAGAAACAACCCGTGCTCAATCGATTGAACCCCGGCCCTGACCGCCATTGCCGGGACCTCTCTCGCCAAAGTGTGGACCGAGACCCGAGCGCCACCGACGGCTGCGGTCTCAACCGCCAACTCCAGTTCGGCCTCAGAGAAGTTGGTAATCGGGCCTACGCCTTTGCGCGGCCAATCGCCCACCAGCTTGACCCAGCCGCGACCGTGGTCGGCGGCCTCGGCGACAAATGTCTCAATTGCCCCCGACTCGATGAGCGTGGCGAAGCCCTCGTAGTAGCCACCCTCAACAGAATGCATGAGCCCGGCGGCCTCGATGTCAGGTCTCTCCGCCAGGGGGACCTGATCGATCACGTCGAGCACCGTGAAATCCTTCCAACCCTTGTCGATGATCAGCATCACACCAGCCGCCAATGCCTCCCTGGCGCGGGTCACGGCTCCGTCGTAGTCGCCGGGCAACAAGTCCATGGTTGGTTTGGCGAGATGGGCGTGTGCATCGATCAGTCCGGGAAGCGCCCACGAGTCTTCACCCAGCAACGACTCTGGTGTGCCCGAGGGCTCAGCCCACACGCCATCGGCAGCGTCGAGAGTCAGCTGTTCGCCGAAAGGGGATCGGAGGTGGGCGCGGAGATGCATGTCCCGGCAAAGGTAACGGCCTTTGTTGCCAAAGGTCATAGCCTCCCAACCCGAAGTAGGGATGCAATACCGATAGCCTTTGAACTCAGAAGCGGCGGAGAGTCGTACCCAGGCGTGTCAGGCAGCCGATGAGACTCAACAAACGAACAATCTTGATGATCGTCGCCCTTGCCGTCGCCGCGGCGGCATGCGTTCCGGGCCCGTTAGTCGACGCTACTTCTACGACAACGACGACGACCACGACCCTGCCGCCGGTCTCCACCACGTCCACGATCCTCGAGAGCGGTCGTTCCCTCGAAGTCGTCAGTTGCTCGGCTGCGCCAGAGGAACTCGAGATCGTTTGTGACTCGTATGACTTGATCAAGCGGCACTACGTCGACGAAATCGACGATGCCGAACTGGCCGAGGCCGCCAGCAGCGGACTCGAAGATCTCGACGGGACGTCATCGACCAGCGACCTCGTCTGTGTCATCCCTTCCGACTCATTCGTCGAGGCGTGCAACATCGCTGCGGCACGGGCCGCCAGTTCCTTCGAAGCAGCAGAAGCGATGGTCGTCGGCCTTGCCAACTACGCGCTCGACGCCAACTCCGTTTATCTCGACAGCGACTCTCTTGCTCTCGTCGAAGAAGAACAAGAGGGAGAGATCGAAGGCATCGGAGCCCTCGTGACGGCCGAGGATGGTTCTTCGGGCGAAATCGTCCAGTGCTCGATCATCAGCGAGACCTGCCGGCTGACGATCGTGTCAGTCATCTCCGGTAGTCCCGCAGAAGGCGCCGGGATGTTGGCCGAGGACGTGATCGTGGGTGTCAACGGCAAGGACATCACCGACTGGTCTCTCGACGAGGTGACCGCAACGGTGCGCGGGCCTTCGGGAACGGACGTCGATCTAACCATTCTTCGCGGAAACGAAACATTCGTCATGCCGATTACCCGTGCCGCGATCGTCATTCCCGTTGTGGAGAGTGAGCGGGTGGGCAACACGGGTTACATCCGTTTGAATATCTTCACAGAGAACGCCGACGAGCAGTTCGAAGAGGCTGTAGACGAACTGGTTGATCAGGGGATCGATTCCCTTGTCGTCGATCTGAGGAACAACCCTGGTGGGCTTTTGGACACGGCCATCGCGATCACATCTCAGTTCCTGGCCGATGGCGACGTGGTGGTGACTCAGAGCCCGGACACGGAGACTTCATATGAGGTCTCGGGCGATACCTCGGTTCCTGAGGACATCAGAGTGGTGTTTATCGTCAACCGGGGCAGCGCCTCGGCGTCGGAGGTCGTTTCAGCCGTGCTTCAGGAGCGGGGCAGGATCACAGTCGTGGGTGAAAACACCTTCGGCAAGAACACGGTGCAGCAACGATTCCATCTTCCAGGTGGCGGTGCCCTGAAGCTGACCGTCGCCCGTTGGGTCACGCCGGGAGGCCTCGACTTCGGCCAGGTCGGGCTGACACCCGACTTCGAGGAAGAAATCGAGCTTGACGCCTCCGTCGAGGCAGTGGTGGAGACGGCCCTCTCCGCGAGCTGAGTGCTTGTTCGTGTGCAGTGGTGCGCGCATAGCGCGCATGGGTGCACACGAACATTCGAACTCGCCTTCGCCGGAAACCGATCCGGATGGCATGGTCGACTGAAGCCACATATGGCCGGTTCCGTCATCCCGAAACAACCACACCCGCTGGCCAACATTCTGACTCATTGGCGGGATGACCAGAGTTGTGAAGGGATGCTGATAGGGATCCTCATAGTCACCGGCCTCCCAAGCCCCCACCACATCCACGGATAGGTCTGCAGTGGGCTCCTGCTCGGCGAGAACACAGTCCGGCAAGCCCGCTGCACCAGACGCCACCAGCATTAGCCACCCTGCCACCTGCGCCGCGATCAGAGACCGAACCCGCGTTCGATTCATCTTCATGGGCCAAGCAACGTACCCTCGAGCCCTCCAGGCAAGTCAATGGTCGCTGCATTCTGCAGTGGTGACTTTCGGCCCTGTTCGCCAGCCACCCTCGAGCAATACGGTCAAAGCGAAATGACTACCGCCGCTCCGACCACGACAACTGGATCGACCGAGGGGACCAAGCGGTTTGGCTACTTCGTCGCTGTCGTGGTCAACCTGGTCCTCCTCTGGGTGGTCCAGAACATCCTGACGTGGGACGTTGCCCCGTTTCTCACCGACGACTTCGAGATCCTGATACCGATCACCAGCGTCTCGCTGTTGTTTGGGGCTGCCATCAACCTGGCCTACGTGTGGTTCGACACGGCCTGGTTCAAAGCGTTGACTCAGATGATCTCAGCCGGAATCGCCATGGCTGTCGCGATTCGGACCTATCAGGTCTTCCCGTTCGACTTCTCGGCGTATGACTTCGGCTGGGCCGGGCTGACCCGGATCGTCCTGATCGTGGCCATCGCAGGCACGGCCATCGCCATCGTCGTCGAATTCATCAAGTTGGCAAGGGCCCTCGCCAAGGCGTGATCAGCTGTTCGTGTGCAGTGGTGCGCGTATGCGCGCACCACTGCACACGACATCAACCCAAGCCCGGGTAGGAGATCCCTGTGTTGGCGTGGCAGTCGTAGCCGTGGGGGTTCTTGCCCAGATACTGCTGGTGGTAGTCCTCGGCGTAGTAGTACTCGGCCAAAGGCGTGATCTCGGTGGTGATCTCGCCAAACCCGAGCGGCGTAATTACCCCCTGATAGATGTCCTGGGACCGCTTTGCCTGGTCTAGTTGGTCGTCGGTCGTGGTGTAGATCGCCGACCGGTACTGGGTCCCCATGTCGTTGCCCTGCCGATACCCCTGGGTGGGGTCGTGGGTCTCCCAGAAAACCCTGAGTAGCTCGTCATAAGTCACCAGATTGGGGTCGTAGACGACCATCGCCGCCTCGGTGTGACCGGTCCGCCCGGTGCAGACCTCTTCATAGGAAGGGTTGGGCGTTGTTCCACCGGCATAACCCACGTTCGTCGAGAAAACACCGTCCAGCAACCAAAAGCGGCGCTCGGCCCCCCAAAAACAGCCCATGCCAAACACGGCCACCTCGGTGCCCTCGGGGAAGGGACCGACCAATGGGTTGCCGTTGATGAAATGGGCTTCAGGCACTTCGACCGGCACTACACGGCCCGGCAGAGTCGAATCTGGCTCGGGCATCTCTGCGTTTCTTCTTCCAAACATTGCTACCTCCTGCGGTCCATTTCAGTAGCTAACCGGTTAATACAGCCTCAAGTTCCATCTCTACCTTCCAAGCCGGATCGAGCAAAGCTGCGACGACGACCATTGTTGCGGCAGGCTTGACGTCGCCAAACGTCTCACCATGGACCTCTCCGATTGCATCGGCGTCGTCGACATCGGTGATGTAGATCCGGGTCCGGACCACGTCTGAGGCCGCCCCACCTGCCTCGGCGAGGGCACTGAGCATGATCTCGATGCATCGACGCGCCTGGACCTGTGGATCGGGGTCGACTTCCGCCCCATGCCAGATCGGAGCAGTTCCCGAGACGAAGACCCGATCCCCAATCCGCACCGCACGACTGAATCCGTATTTCGGCTCGTAGCCACTCTCCGATGGGATGTTGTCTCGCACCATGGGCCCCGAATCTACAGATCTACCCCATTCCGGAGGTCGCAATGGGCCGGATCTTCATGATCACTCGCTCGTCTCCGGGCTGATGCCACGGGTAGACGTCGAAACCCCGGTACTTCTTTGCCATCCTGGAAATGAAGGCGATGTCGGGATCCGGGTCGATCTCATCGAGCTCTCCCCTGATCTCGATGTAGCGGTATGGGTCCTCAGGGTCGAGTATCGAAAGGGAAATGCGCTTGTCCCGTTGCAGATTTCGGTACTTCTGCCGGCCCGTGGTGAGGCTGAACTTGAAGTGTGTGCCGTCCCATTCGAACCACACAGGACTGCTATGTGGCTCTCCTTTCGGTCCTATCGAGGCGACATGGGCAAAGGACCGGGTCTCCCAGGTCACGAGATCAGCGTGCGATTCGGGGATCTTGAAATCAGACATCGCAGTGACAAACACGCAGGATTGTCCCTAGATTCCCGAATCGCACTTCTCGTGCCTGAGCGCTTTGGGTACGCTTCCGGGGTCTTCATGCGTTCCCTCCGCACCCTCTCGATCGCTATTGCATTGGCACTGACCGCCGCCTCCCTTCTTGGTCATGGCCAGTTTGCACTCGCTCAGAGTGTCGACGATGCGGAAACCGACGCCGATGGTGCCGGGGAACGGGCAGAGGTTGCCGCCGGTCTTGTCGACGAAGCCGTGGCGGCCCGAGGCGAGATTGAGCTGCAACTGGTCGAGACAATCGGTCGCATCAATGATCTCTCGGCCGAGCTTTCGATCGTTTCGGCTGGCCTCGACAAGCTCCAGGAGCAGATCAGCTTCGCCGACACCGAACTCGTTGGGATTGCGAGCGACCTCGAGGTCCAGGCCGTCGACGCCTACATGACAGCTCTGGCCTCGCCAGGCGTCTCCTTCGTCAACAGCGAAACAGTCGAGAGGGCCATGGTCGCCGGCCTCGTCGTGGATGACGTCCTCACGGCCGGGCAGGAGAAAGTCGATGAGCTCGTAGTCAAGAAACGGGGTCTCGAAGACCTCCGGGCCGACTTCCTCACCACCCAGCAAGAGGTGGCCGATCTCAAGGCGGAGGTCGATGCGGAGATGCTCAAACTCGAGCTTCTCTTCGAGGAGGCAGATTCGGCCGTGGCAGAGTCGATTCGGGAGGCCAATGTGGCCGATGCCGAATACCGGGCCGCGCTCAGTGCTGTTGACGCCGCCCACGCCCGTGAGGCCGAAAGTCGTCGTCAGGAAGATCGGAAGACAACCTCCACGACGTCACCAGCGCCGGGCACAACCAGCCCGACCACAACCCCGACAACAACCCTCCCCTCGGCCACGACGTCGACAACATCTGGAGGCGGCGGCGGTGGCTGGACCTTCCCGCCCGCGGTCGAACAGTGGCGTGGACTGGTTCAGCAACACTTCCCGGCCAATCGCGTGGATGAAGCACTGCGCATCATCCAATGTGAGAGTGGTGGCGATACCAATGCACTCAACCCCTATTCGGGAGCCGCCGGCCTGTTCCAGTTTCTCCCTTCGACCTGGGCTACGACGGCTCCCAAAGCCGGCTACCCCACCGCCAGCGTGTTCGACCCCACCGCCAACACGGCCTCGGCCGCATGGCTGGCCAACCGTTACCAGGAGCTGGGCCAGTACTACTGGCGAGCCTGGTCCTGTAGACGCGTCCTGTAACTCCCTGGAGCCCTCTTAAACTCTCGCCGCCGATGGAACACACAGCCTTCCACCCACGCCGACAAGTTCTCCTCATGGCGACAGCTCTCTTCGCCACTTTTCCGGGTGTCCTGACGAGGCTGGCGGGCTGGCACCTCGATCCAATCCCAGCCGCCATCTCCTATGGCGCCGCCATCGTCGGGGCTGCCTTCATGCTGGCGTGGGCCGCCGAGTTGATCCAACTCGACGTCGGTGCCGGGCTCGCGCTCGCATTCCTGGCCCTCATCGCGGTCCTTCCCGAGTATGCGGTGGACTTCGTGTTCACGGCCAAGGCCGGGCGGGAGTACGCGGAAACCGGGGAAGCGACTGTCTACGGGCCGTTGGCGCTGGCCAACATGACCGGCGCCAACCAGTTACTGATCGGGTTCGGCTGGCCGGTTGTCGTTCTCATCGGGACGTGGCGGGTCAAGAAGACGGGTGCCTCTCCGGCCGAGGCTGAGGGATCAACCGCGACCCAGGTCAATCTGGCGAGAACACAGTCAGTCGACGTTGCCTACCTGGCGATTGCGTCGTTCTATGGACTGACTCTGTTCTTGAAGGACACACTCACCCTCTTCGATGCGGTCATCCTGATCGGGATCTACGTGATCTACATGATCCGACTGTCACGGGCGTCGCCGTCGACACCGCACCTGGTCGGGCCCGCCGCCTATCTCGCAACCATGCCGAAGCGGAGACGCCGCATCATCAACTACGCAGGGTTCCTAGTTGCCGGCGCAGTGATCCTGCTGGTCGCAGAACCGTTCGCCGAGTCGATCATCGAATTGGGCCGCGAAATCGGAATCTCGGACTTCCTCCTGGTCAAGTGGATCGCACCACTCGCATCCGAGGCACCGGAGCTTGTTGTCGCCATTCTCTTCGCTTGGCGGCTGGCGGCCCGAACCGGTCTCGGAGCCTTGATCTCATCCAAGATCAACCAGTGGACCCTGCTCGTGGGAACCCTTCCGATCGTCTTTGCCATCTTCGCCCAGGAGCTCACCGGCATGCCTCTCAACGAAGTTCAACGCATCGAGCTATGGGTGACAGCAGCTCAGTCGGTGTTTGCTGTCGCGATAATCGCCAGCCGTTCGGTGAGCCGAAAGGAGGTCTGGGTGATGCTGGGCCTGTTCATCGCCCAGCTACTCGAGTCCGTCCTCGCCGAGGTGGGCGTGATCTCCGAGGACATCTCGACTCAGGCACGCATCGGAGTCGGTGTGGTCTTTCTCCTCGCCGGGGTATGCGTTCTCCGCAAGGACTTCCGAATATTCACCAGGGTGATCAAGGACGGTCTCCGGGCATCGTGGGAAGAGCTGGAGACGGCCGACGACATCCAGACCTGAGTTTTGCCGAACCCCTTCAAATCTGTCCCTCTCTGCGCGTAGGTTTCATTGGAAGCCAGAAAGGACCCATCTTGGCCAAGAAGTACTTCACCGCTGCAACCTTCAAGTTCCTCAACGAGTTGGAGCACAACAACGAAAAGGTGTGGTGGGAACAGAACAAGGAGCGATACATCACCGTAATCCGCGAACCCGCCCTTGAATTCATCAACGACTTCGGCCCCCAGCTCGAAAAGATCTCCCCACATTTCGTCGCCGACTCGAGAACCGTGGGCGGCTCGTTGATGCGCCCATATCGAGACATGAGATTCTCCAACGACAAGACTCCCTACAAGACCAACGTCGGGATCCAGTTCCGACATGAAGCCGGTAAGGACGTGCATGCCCCGGGGTTCTACGTCCACATCGAGCCCGGTTCATGCTTTGCCGGGGCGGGGATGTGGCACCCCGAGCCGAAGGTGGCCAAGGAGATCCGAATGGCGATATACGACGACCCGGAGGCATGGAAGAAGGCAACAAGAACCAAGGCCTTCACCGACATCTGGTCGATTGAACAAGATGAGGACGAGTATCTGAAGCGGGTTCCCAAGGAGTTCGACGGGGACCACCCCTATCCGGACGACCTCCGTCTCAAGAGCTTCATCGCCGGGGCCAGAATGACACAAAAGCAGGTGACTTCTGCCGGTTTCGCCGAGGAGCTGGGAAAGATGTTCAAGAAGGGGTCGGGTCTGACCGAATTTCTCAGTAGGGCCACCGGAGTTGCCTACTAACCGTTGCGCACCCGTTGGACCGTCTAAGTTGTATAGGTCGCTCCTATGGGGATTCAGACTGTGTCAACATTCGACGGGTTCGTCACTTTCGACCAGGACAAGGTCCCCGTCACTGTGGACCTTGATCCAGAACAGATCTCGCTTGACGCCGGTGATACTCACATCGGGGAATGGTCGACGTCGGAGTGCCTCATCACCGATCAGGGCGCCGGCACGTTCTTGATCGAAGCCGAAGGGGACACGCTCTCATTCGAACCTGAAGAGCCCGGTCGATTCGCGCACTCTCTGGAAGCCAACGGCGTGGCGGCCTCCGAGGCCAGGACAGAAAGCAAGAAGGTCGACCAAACGGCTCCGGTCGAGGCGAACCACGACGAACCAGACGAGGAATTCACGATTGTCGAAGGCCCACCGCCGAAAACGAACACGGTGATCGCGTTCTATGCCCTGGCCATCATCACCGCAGCGCTGGCCATCTGGGCATTCGTCAGCCTCTTCTGATCAGGTCGGCAGCTCCAACCAGCTATCGACTCGTTCGAGCAGATACTCGCTGATCTCCCGGGAGCGGTCGAGAACCTCGCACAGCTGCTCACGTCCCATTAGAACCTCGACGAGGCTCACCGATGACTTCCCGGTCAGGTTGAGGCGCCGATCCGGAGCGTCGGTCACCGCGCCGTAGGAGTCGATAGCCGCTGCTTCGACGGCGAGTGACACACCACCTATCCCCGCGAGGTCCGTAGCCAGGACGAGAAGGTCCGGGGGGTTGTTCAACGGGGGCACGGCCCAGTTGAAGAAGAGATCCAGGTGGTATTCGTCTTCGGGCTCCTCGAAGTCGTCTCCCATGGAGTCGAGGCGATCCCGCAGGGCGAGAATCACCTTCGGGTCGACGTCGAGCGCCAGGTGCAGATCGATGGGGCCGCCACAGCCCGCCTCGGGATGAACGTCGACCTCCCACGACTGGCGCAATGAGTAGGTCTCGATGAAATGACGCTCGTCATGGACGTGAAAGGAGTGGTCGGTGGCGTGTTCCTTGAGGTCGGCTACAAACCCGGCGATATCGATCGACATGAGTATCGAGGATATTGGACTCCGGCGACAAACGACAGGAACATTCAGGGCCGGTTCCTGCGCCAGGCAATGAACAGACCGCTCAGGAAGGCAAACACGGCCACCTTGGGGACCGCTCCCACATCTGGTGGCTCTCCCACAAATACTTCTGTCGGTGGGGGCGGTTCCCTGAACAGCGAACCCCCGATGTCCCCCCTGACGAGATAGACGTCATATGTCTTGGTTACTTCCGCTCCGAAGAGGAACACCGCGGAGAGCAGGTAAGCGAGCAGAAGCACCACGAAGAACGAAGCAGCAACGGTCGCCACGTTTACGGATCCAGTGACCGAGAAGTACCAGCCGATGGCGTACGCGGCGACGATGAACATGACGGCCGTGACGAAGCCGCCCCACCAAACAGCTCGCCATCTCATTCGAACCACGGTCATGGTTTGGAATATGAGACCAAAGAAGATCGGAAGGACGATGAAGGAGACCAACGGCGTGACAAACGTCAGGACCTGATGCACCGCGACAAGGTCAGCGGGAAAGAGACGCTCGAGAAACCGCCAGACGACATTGACCAGCCAGATGGCGAGCAACCCGAATCCAAGCCCAAAGGCCCAAAGGAACCCGAGCCCACGCTTCTTGACCAGAGAAATCAGCCCCGACACGTATTCATATGGGACCTCGAAGATGTCATTGAGGTCGTGCTGCATCTCGAGGAAGAGACTCGAGGACGTCCAGAACAGCACTACAACACCAACTATTGCGAGCGTGCTGTTGACGTCGAATGTCCCCGGGAGCATCACCTGAACGGCTTCTGCAACCTCAGCACCAAACGCATTGGTTATCGCGTCGAGGATTGTCTGTGATATGGCATCGGCGCCGAGGACCGGCCCGGCCAGGGCGGCTGCAATCACCAACAAGGGGGTAGCGGCGAACATCACCCTATAGGCGAGGGCTGCAGCCATCCGACTGGCGCGGTGATAGCTGTAGCTCTGCGCGGCCTCGAAGAGCACCTCATAGGTGAACCAAAGTCTCTTCTTGATCCGCTCCATCATCGGACCACAGGTTATCCAGGCATACACTCGCCCGGTGAGTCGCCCTTTCGAGCCACCCGTCCAGACGATGGAGGCCAGGACATCCGAGCGTTGGCCCAAAGGTGACTTCGTATACGAGCCGAAGTGGGACGGGTTCCGATCGGTTTCCTGGTCAGAGCCGGAGATCAGACTGGACTCGAGAAATCAGCGCCCGCTGCTTCGCTACTTTCCGGAGCTTCGGCCCGCTCTCGAACAGCTTCCCAATGACACGGTCGTAGACGGTGAGGTCGTGGTCGTCATCGACGGCGTGACCGACTTTGACGCCCTTCAGCAGCGGATCCACCCGGCCGAGTCAAGGGTCAACATGCTGTCCGAGAAAACACCCGCGGAAATGGTCGCCTTCGATCTCCTCTCCGACCGCGGTGAGGATCTTCGCGAGGCGCCGTTCTCCGAGAGAAGGGAGCGCCTGGTCGCCATGGCCGACATGCTCGCGCTGCCCTGGCATCTAACCCCGCAGACCGACAACGAAGACACGGCGAAGGAATGGTTTGACGAATTCGAGTCGGCGGGCTGCGACGGGATCATCGCCAAGAAACCTGAACTCGCCTACCAGCATGGGAAGCGGGCAATGATCAAGATCAAGCATCGCCGAACCATCGACTGTGTCGTTGGCGGCTACCGGGAGCACAAGGACGGCGGAAAGATCGGATCACTACTCCTCGGTCTCTACAACAGTGCCGGCGATTTCCATTTCATCGGACATTGCTCGGGTTTCCCCGACGTCGACCGGGTCGAGATATTCGACAGATTCCAGGAACTGAGAGTGGAAGAAAGCTTCGACGAGGAGGCCCGAGCACCCGGCGGACCGAGTCGCTGGTCAGCAGGGAAGGACAACCCGTGGACCCCGGTCCGACAGGGCGTCGTCATCGAGGTCAGCTACGACCAACTCGAAGGTGACCGGTTTCGCCACGCCACGAGATTTCACCGATGGCGCCCCGACAAGGACGCCGAGGACTGCACGATGGAACAACTCGAGCGTCCCGAAGGCCCCGGCTTCAGAGAAGTGGTGGGCTAGTGGAGCCGGTGCTTCAGGTCTCCAACCTGACCCATGACTTCGGCGAGGTGGTCGCGCTTCGAGATCTCAACCTCGAAGTGCCCCCTGGGGTCACCGGGCTGGTTGGAGCCAACGGCGCCGGAAAGACCACCCTGCTCCGGGTAATGCTCGGTCTGCTTCATCCAACGGCCGGCACGACCAAGGTCCTCGGCCACGACCCGGAACTCGAGCCACTCGAAGTGAGGGCGCGCATCGGCTACATGCCGGAAGGTGACTGTCTTCCTAAGGACCAGACCGCAGCCGAATTTGTCTCCTACGCTGCGCAGTTGGCCGGGATCCCTGCCCGGGAAGCAAAGCGGCGTTCTTCGGAAACACTTTTCCTGGTAGGTCTCGCCGAGGAGCGATTCCGCTTCCTCGGTGACTTCTCCACGGGAATGCAGCAGCGAGTCAAGCTGGCCCAGGCCATCGTTCACGACCCCGACCTGCTGCTTCTCGACGAACCCGCCTCGGGTCTCGACCCGGAGGGTCGCGTCCAGATGTTGGAGCTGATAAGCCGGCTTGCTGAGTTCGATATCAACGTCATCGTCTCCTCCCATGTCCTCACCGACATCGAGGAGACATGTAGCTGGGTTGTGATGCTCGATGCGGGAGGTCTGCTCAAATCCGGTCCACTGGAGGGACTCGAGCAACTCGGCACGGTTGTGGTCGAGGTGCTGGACCAGGCCGACGCCGTCGCCGGGGCTCTGAGACGGAGAGGAATCGACGTTTCCGTTGACGGGCTCAACCTTGTCGTAGGGCCGGGCGATGAGACCGTTGAGATAGCCGTAGTCGAGGAGATCGCAGCAGCGGGTGCAGGCCTGGTACGAATGATCAGGGGCTCGGCCTCTCTCGAAGACCTCTTTCTGGACCGGGACGTCCCGGAACGGGACGTCCCGCAATGACCAATCCGGTCATATACGACCGCGGCTATCGCAAGTACGACGGTCCCCGTCTTGGCCCACCGGGGGCGCGACGCGCCATCTTCAAGGACGGGATCAGACGTGTCCTCGGACTTGGCCGCAAGGCCCGGATGAAAGTGCTCCCCTGGACCTTGATTTCGATCGGGCTCATCATCGCGGTCGCGCTCATCGCCACTCACTGGATCACCGGCAACATCTCAGAGAGCGTCCGGGAGGGCGTTCCTTCCTACGGCGAGATGTTCGACATCTATGGGTGGATCGCCCTCCTGTTCATCGCTCTCGCCGGTCCCCAACTAATCATCCCGGATCGAACCAAGGGTGTCCTCTCGGTCTACTTCTCCCGGCCTCTGACAGTTGACGGCTACCTCGGATCCAAGTTGGCCTCGTTTTTTGTGGTGGCTGGGCTGATATACATCGTTCCCCAACTGCTCCTCCACATTGGGTTCGGGCTCATCTCCAGTGACGGGTTCCTCCCTTATATGGGAGACAACCTCGACATCCTTTGGAAGGTCGCTGTCACAACCCTGTCATTTCTCACGCTGCACGGTGCGCTGGTGTTTGGGATCTCTGCGCTCATCGATCGCCAGGGAATCGCCGCGGCGACGCTGCTCGGTCTCTTCATGGCTACCCGGCCCGTAGCCGAACAGATCGCCGATGCGAGCTTCCCCGGCGCCCGCTACTTCTCGCTCCTGGCTCTGGACCATCACCCGCGAATCATTCGGGATTTCCTCTTCAACAACACCGTCGAGTATCCGGCCGAAGCCGCTGGATTCGATGTTTGGGTGTCCGTCGTGGTGATCGTCGTCCTGACGGTCGTCTCGGCCGTGGTCGTACGGAGCAGATATCGGAGACTGGCATGACCGACACGGTCGCAGTCACAGAGCTGTCCAAGTGGTTCGGGCCCAAGGTCGCGGTCAGCGAGGTCACCATCGGGTTTGGCCCCGGCGTGACCGGTCTTCTCGGACCCAATGGTGCCGGAAAGACCACGCTCCTCCGGGTGGTCGCCGGTTTGCAGCGACCTTCTCAGGGAAGTGTGACGGTTCTCGGTGTCGATCCCCGACAGGACTCGACGATCTATCGCAAAATGGCGTTGGTTCCCGAGGACGAAGCGATATACGACCGACTCAGCGGTCGTCAATTCGTCGAGTTGGCTGCACGACTGGGCAAGGTCGAGCACCCGGTCGAACGTACCCAGCAGGCTCTCGAGACCGTTGAGTTGATCGACTCTGCTCATCGGGCACTGGGAGGCTTCTCCAAGGGGATGAGGCAGAGGGCGAAGGTCGCTGCGGCCCTGGTATCCGACCCTGAGATCCTTCTGTTGGACGAGCCTCTGAACGGCGCCGACCCGGTGCAGCGGGCACAGCTGATCCGGCTCTTCATCGAACTGGGTGAGGCGGGGCGGACTCTGATCGTGTCATCGCACGTGCTTGCCGAGGTCGAGCGCATGACAGAGCACGTGGTGGCGATGGTCGACGGTCGTCTCGCCGCGGTTGGAGACATTCACAGCATTCGGGCTGCGATGACGGATAAGCCAAGACAGGTATTCGTCGAGACTCCAGATCCACGTCGTCTCGCCGCCGCTCTGATCGGTGTTGATGGAGTTGCGGGGGTGCACGTAGATGGTGAGACGCTTCGCGTCGAGGCAACAGACGCCGCCAGCCTCTCCCGACAGTTGCCCGTGCTGGCGATGGAGAAGAACGTCCCGATCACACGTGTCGAGCCCGTGGACGAGTCACTGGAATCGGTCTTCCGCTATCTGGTCGGTGGCAGCTGATGGTGCTCCTCGCCCACCTTTACAAGCGGCTGATGAAGAAGGGCAGAGTCTTTTGGCTGATTGCCCTCTCGTCGGCTCCAGCCGCCATCTACTGGCTCGCGGGTCTTTCGGTTGACCAGGACGAGTTGGAGACCCTCTATTCGAGTGCACTTTCGGCGGCCGGGTATTCCTTTTCGATCGCAGCATTGATTCTCACCGTGGCGACCCTCCGGGAGGAAAGGGACAGCGGCACTCTTCCCTACATCTACATGAGGCCGCTTTCCCGCATCAGCATCGCGTTGTCGTCGATCGGCGCCGGGATCGCTGCCGCGCTCACCATTGCGCTTGGTGGTTGGCTGGCGACAGTCATCGCCGTTCTCCTCGTCGGGCCAGACATATCCGTCGTCCTTCCGGGTCTCGCAGCCTTCACAGCGGCAGCCGTCGGATATGCGGCACTCTTTGTCCCGCTCGGCTACCTGGTACCCCGCGCCCTGCTGGTCGGACTCGGCTACATCATCGTTATCGAGTCCATTCTCGCCCAGGCGATTCCCGGCCTTGCCCAGATCTCGATCTGGAGAATCGCTCTCTCCATCTATGCAGATGCCGGCGGCAAGATGAGTGAATTCGCCTTGGAGATCCTGGATCCGGTAGTTCCCGGTATCGGTGGAGGCGTGGTCAAGATCGCCGCCGTGCTCGTGGTGGGCATAGCCGCCCTCACCTGGGCGCTGAGACGCCGCGACGCTCTCTAACTCTCAATAGTCCGCATCAGGCCGCTGTTGCTTGGAGGGCTGCACCCGGGGCGGCTCGCCGGGCATCTTTGGATAGTGCGGCGGCCAGGGTGCATCACCGATGCCGTTCTCGTCGTCGCGGACCACCCACTCCAGCAGTGTGTCGATCCGACCCTCCGCGTCGTCGATCCCCCGGGTGAGATCCCCGACGGAGTTCCACCGTTCGGAAAAGCGATCGAGCGGGAAGTCCTCGATCTCGATGCTGTCCAACTCGTCCCACGTGAACGGCGTGGAGACGTTGCCGGTTGGCCGAACTCCGTAGGCAGATGAGACGGTCTTGTCCCTCGCGTTCTGGTTGTAGTCGACAAACACCCCTGTCCTCTCCTCTTTCCACCACTTGGTGGTGACCAGACCCTCCATTCGTCTCTCCAACTCCCGAGCAAACGCGAGCACGGCCCTTCGCGTCTGAAAGAAGTCCCAGATCGGCTCTATGCGGACATAGACGTGGATGCCACGGCTGCCTGAGGTCTTGGGCCAGCCGATGAGATTCAGCTCGTCGAGAAGCTCCTTGGAACCTGCCGCGGCCTGTCTCACCTGATCGAAGGTGACCCCGGGTGTCGGATCGAAGTCGAACCGGAGCTCGTCGGGATGGTCGATGTCCTCAGCCCGCACCGGCCACGGATGAAAATCGAGGCAACCCAACTGGGCCAGTCGAACAACGTCTGCCTCAGTCCGGGGAACGTTCATCGAGCCCGGCCGCTGCGATGGAAATCTGATCTGCACTGTGTCGAACGGCGTGTTCTTCGAGGCCCGCTTGTGATAGATCGGGTCGATGTCGACGTTCTGCATATAACGCTTGAGCATGGTCGGGCGTCTTGCGATCCCGCGGGCGGCGCCCTCGGCCACGAGAACGAAATGCTCGATCACGTCGAGCTTCGTCCAGCCCTGTTTTGGGAACACGATCCGGTCCGGACTAGAGATCCGAACCTCCTCGCCACCTACCTCAACGGTGGTGTGGTCACTCATGGCTACCTAATCTTGTTGTAACGAGCACGTCGGAGAACACTAGGTAAGTCCAAGGAGATGACTGAGTGGACCTCGTCGAGAAGATCCGAGATTCTGTAGTAGGCAAGGACACAGCCGTGGAAACCCCATTTGGGCTCCGGCGCGTGACCTATGCCGACTACACCGCGTCGGGACGCTCTCTGTCCTTCATCGAGGAGTTCATCCGCGACCAGGTCCTCCCCCTGTACGCGAACACACATACCGAAACTTCGGGCACAGGCCTTCAGACCACCCGGTTTCGCGAGGACGCCAGGGACATCATTAAGGAATCGGTCGGAGCGAACAGCCAGGAGCACGCGGTGGTCTTTGCCGGTAGTGGCTCCACCGGAGCAGTTGACCGTCTGATCACGATCCTCGGCCTCCGGATCCCAAAGAACCTCGACGATAATTTCGATCTTCTTTCCCAAATCCCACCCGATCAGAGACCGGTCGTCTTCGTCGGTCCCTATGAGCACCACTCGAACGAGTTGCCCTGGCGTGAGTCAATCGCCGACGTCATCGAGATCAACGAAGACGAAGACGGTCACATCGACCTGAGCGAGTTGGAAGAGAGACTGGTCGAGTTCGCAGACCGGCCACTCAAGATCGGCTCGTTCTCGGCAGCGTCCAATGTGACCGGGATCATCTCGGACACGACAGCTATCGCCGGGAAACTCCATGAGCACGGAGCACTCTCTTTTTGGGATTTCGCCGCCTCAGCACCCTACGTCGGCATTGAAATGGGATCTAAGGGCGATGGGGACTACAAGGACGCGATCTTCATCTCGCCACACAAGCTCATAGGCGGACCCGGCACACCTGGGCTTCTGGTGGCTCGCAAAGACCTCTTCACCAACGAGGTGCCTGCCGTGCCCGGCGGTGGAACGGTCCAATACGTGTCCCCCGACCACCACACATACCTGACCGATCCTGAGCATCGTGAAGAAGGCGGAACACCGGCGATCATCGAATCGATCAGAGCCGGGCTCGCCTTCAGGCTCAAAGGCCAGGTCGGCGTGGACCGAATCCGCAAGCTCGAGCACGACTTCATTCGGAGAGCGATCGCTTCTTGGTCGGAGAACTCGAACATCGAGATCCTGGGAAATCCCGACGCGGAGCGACTTTCGATCGTCAGCTTTGTGATCCGTTACAGCGACAAGGTCCTCCACCACAACTACGTGGTCGCCCTGCTCAACGACCTGTTCGGGATTCAGGCCCGGGGCGGTTGCTCATGTGCCGGTCCATATGGCCATCGTCTTCTCGGTATCGACCTGGAGACCAGCAGCCGCTTCGAAGAGGTAATCGCAACCGGTTGTGAGGTCATGAAGCCGGGCTGGGTCCGGCTCAACTTCAACTATTTCATCTCCGAAGAGGCATTCGAGTACATCGTGGATGCGGTCAACCTCATCGCAGATGACGGGTGGCGGCTTCTCCCCCAGTATCGCTATGAGGTAGAGACTGCCTTGTGGCGTCATGTGCGTGGCCTCCCCAAGCCACCGTCGAGTCTGCGTGACGTCGACTTCGACGGCCCGAAGGCGGACCTGCCGGTGACGGCGCCAATGGAGCGGCTGCCCGAGTATTCGGAAGAAGCCCGCCGGATTCTCGCCGAGACGCCTCTCGAAGGCGGAGAATCCCCGAAATTGGAAGCCGACGCCGAGAGTCTGCGATGGTTCCCAACACCTGTGGAGGTAGGAAAGTGACCGAGCCAGTATCCAATCCCTCGATCGAAGACATCGCTGCCTGGCACCGGACGTTCGCGCCGATGTCGTTCAATCATGTTTGGTCGTTGCTCGACCAGGAGGAGCGCACCAGAGAGCAGGACGAGGAGATGTTGTCGTCGACATTTGCTCAGCGCTACCACTGGTATGAGGTGGGGACTCCACGACACCAGGCCATCGCCGACTGGCAGGTCTCGCGCGTCGCCGCCGTCCTCGGCTACGCCGAGCTGGCCCGCCGGTTCGGAGAGCGGTCTCTGGCAATGTCGATCGACAACGACCTGGACCCATTCGTGACCGGTTTCGCCCACGAGGCGATCGCCCGTGCCGCCGCAGACGTGGACGACTACGCCACTTTCTCCCAACACCTCGAGCTGGCCAGGAGCCAGGTGGCGCAGATCGAAGACCCCGAGGACCGCAGCATCCTCGAGGCCGACCTGGCGGAAATGAGCGAGGTCTAGGTCTTGGCCACTGTTCATCAGATCAACGCCTCCGGTGGCGGCGTGCCAAAACTCCCCGTCGCATCGGCGGTGATCAACGAGTCCGGGTTGGTTGGAGACATCCAGGCGGACACGGTTCATCACGGCAGCCCTTCCCAGGCTCTCTGTCTGTTTTCGCTGGAGGCAATCGAGAAAATGCAGGCGGAGGGTCATCCGATCGCTCCCGGGTATGCCGGAGAGAACCTCACCATCACCGGTCTCGACTGGACCTCGCTCGGGGAGGGAGATCAGCTCAGAATCGGCGACGAGATACTCATTGAGATCACCGGCCCGACGGCGCCTTGTCAGAAGAACGCACAATGGTTTCTCAATGGGGACATTCTCCGGATGTCCGAATCGAGACACCCCGGCGAATCACGTCTCTACGCAAAAGTGATTTCGGGCGGTCCGATCGCGGCCGGCGACCCGGTCGAGCCAGTCGCCTAGCCCGTAATTGGGTTCAAAACGCGCCACATGTGGCGCGTTTTGGTCTCAATTACGGGTGGAGACGCCGGGCGAGATTCCCGGCGAGGAACTCCCTGGTCCGCGACCAGGATGTCTCGAAGGCTTCGGGATCGAAGGTCTGGCCGTCGGGCTCGGCGAAGCCGTGTCTTGTCCCCGGATACCTATGAACCTCGACCTCGAGTTTCTCCAGACCCATCGTCGCCTCCATGAAGGCGGCCTCGTCGTCAGAAACGAATTCGTCGCTGCCGGCAAGATGGATCAAATAGCCCGACATCGAGCCGGCGAAATCGATCTGCTGGCTCCCGTAGAAGGAGACCGCAGCACCGATCACGTCACTCAGTCTCACTGAGGCCCAAAGACCGAGAGACCCGCCCATCCCGAAACCGACCACGCCGATCGGCCCCTCCGTCGACTTCTCGTTCAGCAACGCCGCCGAGGAGAGGACCAGCGACGCGAGACGGTCAGGGCTCGCCCGGCCAAGATGATCGAGGCCCTCCCGCTCCGTTTCGGGGAGTTCACCAAAGTTGATGTCAGGGGCAAGCACCGTGTGCCCGGCATCGGCAAGGTCGTCTGCGAGCCCTTTGACCGAGGAGGTCAACCCCCAATAGGAGTGCAGGAGTAGGACGCCGGGGCCGGAACCGGCATCGTGCTGGATGAAGTAGGCAAGGTCTCGAACCACGGGCTCAACCTACCGCTCCTACGATCAGGACGAATGACGTCTGCGGTCGCCCCTCTCAAGTACCCGAACTTCCGCCTGCTCTGGTCGGCCTCGATCTTTTCTGCCACCGGAACTTTCATCCAGTCGGTGGCCGCTTCCTGGCTGATGTTGGAATTGACCGGATCGAGCACGTGGGTTGGATTGATGGTCGGCTCCGTGACGCTTCCGCTGCTGTTCCTCGCACTCCCCGCCGGCGCCCTCGCCGACATGTTCAGTCGGACCCGTCTGATGCTGGTCGCTCAGGGAATCATGGGCGGATCGGCCGCCACCATGACGATCCTCACCGCCAACGGCTCTATCACACCCGGGATACTCCTCACGCTTGGCCTCATCCTTGGGTGCGGCGTCGCCCTCAACATCCCGACCTGGCAGGCGCTACTGCCTGATCTCGTGCCCAGAGGGCTTGTCGCCTCGGCTGTCGCGCTCCAGTCGGCGGCGTTCAACGTCGCCCGCGCTGTCGGACCAGCCATCGGTGGCGCCCTGGTCGCCGCCTTCGGAGCGGCCGCCGGGTTCGGCGTCAACTCCCTTTCCTACCTGGCGGTAATCGGTGTCCTGTTGTTCGTTGGCAAGAAGCTGGAGACCCCGGAACGGGAGTCGACATCGCTTGGAGCCGTCGTGACTCAGGGGATCAGATACGCCAGGTTCAACCCGACCTTCCGACGACTGTTGGGGCTGGTGGCATTGTTTGCAATTGTGTCGTCCGTGGTGCAGTCGACCCTGCCGGCTCACACGATTCTTCTTGGTGGGGAATCACTCGAACTCGGCATCCTGCTGGGTGCGATGGGCGCCGGCGCGCTCGTCGGTGCCTTGATTCGACAGCGGGTGATCGACAGGTTGGACCGACGCACGGTGCCGCTCACGATCACCCTGTTCGGGCTGGCCGGCATCGGACTTGGATTCGCCACGACTCTGAGCCTGGCCGCGGTCACCTTGTTCATTGTGGGTATCGCGTGGTTGCTCACATTGGCGAATCTGAACGCAACGGCTCAGCTGATGTCACCGAATTGGATCCGGGGCCGGGCCATGTCCATGTACAGCCTCTCTTTTGCTGGCGTTCTCCCGGTGGGCGCGATCCTGTCCGGAATGGTGGCAGACGCCATCGGCACATCCGGAGCCCTCATCGCATTCTCCAGCGGCGCTGTGCTTCTCGGGATCATCAGCCCCCGATTCGCCATCCCCTCGGTTGACGAAGTCGAGATGCCCGAATTCACGCCCGACCGACCCCGACTTTCCCATCACGAGCCCAGCATCGAAGGCGGGCCGGTCATAATCCTCAACACCTGGGTCATCGATGACGAGGACTTTGCCGACTTCACGGCTGTGATGAACGAGGTACGGCGGGTACGGCTCAGCACTGGCGCCTACCGCTGGCGACTCTTCCGGAACACCGCCGACCCACACAAGATCACCGAACTGTTCGCCGTAGACACCTGGGAAGAGCATGTCGCTCAACACGGGAGAATCGATGATGTCTCCCTGGAGTTGATCAAGACGGCTCGCGGGTTCGATCGAGATGGAGGGCCCAGGACAAGGCATCTCGTCGCTGTCGACACCGAGGACCCGCCCAACTTCGACGAATTGATTGCGGCCCACAACGAGATGCACAAGACCGACGGCTCGATCTCGGAGCCCGATCAGGGGGTCTGAGCGAACTCCATCTCCCGTTTGAACTTCTTCCAGTCCGACGAGGTCGTCGACCAGAGCAAGTCGGTGACGATCTGGCCAATGCCCACACCGAGGAGGACCAACACAACCCAACCGGGAACATCGGCGCCGTAGGCGGCCCCAAGCAGGAGGAATGGGATCAACTTGGTGACGATGGCACCAGACGCATGCATCCACGCCCGCGACCGGGGGGGCGTTCGCAGGTATGTCGAGTAGTCGATCTTCACACCGGGCTGGGGTTGGGTCACCGAGCCAACAAACCATTTAGAAAACTTGATGCCCACAAGGGTGCCGATCAGGAGATGGGCCAGACTGTGAGTGGTGACGAGGAGGATCCCGAATCCGAGCAGAAAGATGAGCCCGGAGAGCAGGTCACCGAGAAAATAGGCCCACCAGATCAAAGCGAAGCCGACCAAGGCGCCACCGATCGCAAGGAGATTCCCCGCCCAGAGCGGAACTGTGATCATCACCCACTGACGAAAAGCCTCGGCGTCGATGACACTGATCCGATCCGCGTAACGCTCCATGAGATCGGGATCGCCCTTCACAGCTGCGACGGCCCGCCAGAAACCGGCCGGGCCAACTGGGTCGCCGACAGCGAGAGCGTCCTCGGAGGCATCGAGAACCTGATCGATGTCCATCCACTCAATATAACTACGGTGAATGACCTGCAACCAGACGGGCCTGTTGGGTGTTCTAACTGATGATGAACGAGATGATCGCTGCCCTCTCCTCCGATCTCGACGGAGCCTTCCCCACCCTGGTTGACGACATGGGACCCCGGCTCTATTGGGGCCTGAGACGGATGTGCGGCGATCACCAGGAGGCGGAGGACCTCACCCAGGAGACCTTCATTCGCGCCTATCGGGCGATGGGGGAATTCGACCGGGCCCGGTTTCATGATCTTCGCCTCTCCCCATGGCTATGGACCATTGCCCTCAACCTGGGACGCAATCATCTCCGCAACCGATCACGCCGACCCACATTCGTGGAGATGCAGGAGCACGGTCATGAGGATCCCGAGCTGCCCGATGGCGCGGCTTGGGACCGGCGGTTTGCAGGACTGAACAGCCATCAAAAGAGCGCTGTCGTCCTCAAGCACGTGGTCGGTCTCAGCATCGCGGAGATATCCGAAGCAACCGGACGTCCCGAGGGAACGGTCAAGGCCGACATCCACAGGGGCATTGCCAGGCTCAGAGAGAAACTGGAGAACGAAGAATGAGCATCGAAAACCAACTCGCCAAACTCGTCGGCGACATCCCCGACGGGATGACCGAAGGTCTTGCCCTGGGGACAGGCCTCGCAGATGGCTATGACATTTACGAGTCCCCGGTCGGTGACGTGGTCGTGGCCTTCAACCCCGGGGGCGTCTCCTCAGTCGACCTCGCCGAGGCCGACTTCGAAAGTCGCTTCGCCCATCGCTTCGGGCGCAACCTGCTTCGGGCCGAGGCACCATCGGCCTGGAAGAGGCACATCCCGGATGCGATCGAGGCCGGCACGCCCGGCAAGTTGCCTGTCGACCTGAGGTCGGTGACGGGTTTTCAGGCTGGAGTTCTTCAGATCGCGGCAACGATCCCCCGTGGCGAGGTTCGCCCCTACGCCTGGCTGGCTCACCAGGCCAACCGGCCCAAGGCCGCCCGGGCTGTCGGAACCACCATGGCCTCGAATCCCGTGCCCTTGATCATCCCCTGTCATCGTGTAGTTCGCTCGGATGGGCACCTGGGTGCCTATTCCCTTGGGGGAACTCACAACAAGTTGGACCTGCTCATAAACGAAGGGGCCGAGCCGCTGCGTCTCGAGGACCTGGCCGACCATCACGTTCGGGTCCAGGGCAACACCAGCACCGGCATCTACTGCTACCCGACCTGCAAGCGCATACGCCAATCCAATGAGTCCAACGTCGTCGATTTCAAGACTGTGGCCGAGGCGAACACCTCGGGCTTTCGAGCCTGCGAGTTGTGCAAGCCGTGCTGCTGAACTGACCTCGTCTCACGGTTACCCTCGCCCCCGATGTTGGACACAACCCAAACCGAGCAACTTGCCGTAGACACGATCAAAGCCCTGGCCATGGACGCGGTCCAAAGGGCGAACAGCGGTCATCCAGGAATGCCGATGGGGATGGCAGATATCGCCGTCACCCTGTGGGGCCAGTACATAAACGTCGACCCAGCAGCGCCGGATTGGCCGGACCGGGATCGTTTCGTCCTCTCCAACGGCCACGGCTCGATGCTCCTCTACTCGCTGCTGCATCTCGCCGGTTTCCCGCTCACCCTCGACGACATCCGGAATTTCCGACAGTGGGGAAGTCACACTGCAGGTCACCCCGAACGTGACAACCAACTCGGGATCGAGATGACAACCGGCCCGCTGGGACAGGGATTCGCCACCGGGGTGGGCATGGCCATTGCCGAGGCCCACCTCCGGGCCCGACTCGGTGAGGCACTGGTCGACCACCGCACCTTCGGTTTCGTATCGGATGGCGACCTCATGGAAGGGATCAGCTCTGAGGCGGCCTCGATGGCCGGCCACTTCGGCCTCGGTCGTCTCATCTACCTCTATGACGACAACAACATCTCGATCGACGGATCAACCGACATCACGTTTGGCGAGGACATAGCAAAGAGATTCGAGTCGCAGTCCTGGCACACTATCTCGGTCGACGGCCACGATCGGGCAGCGATATCTGGGGCAATCGAGGCGTCCCTGGCCGAGAGTGATCGGCCGTCGCTCGTGATATGCCGCACCCACATCGCTCACGGAGCACCCAACCTCCAGGACACCGCGGCGTCACACGGCCAGCCGCTCGGGTACGACGAGATCAAACTGACCAAGGAGGCCATGGGCTATCCCATCGACCCCGAGTTCTGGGTCGACGACAGTGTCTACGCCTTCTTCAACCAGGCCATGGACCGGGGTCGGGAAGCACACCTCTCGTGGCGAGACCGCTTCGACGGTGCCGGCTCCGACAGCCGCGAGTTGTGGGACGCCCTCTACAACCCGGGTCCGGTGTCGTTGGGCGGGCCGGGCTTCGAGACCGGGGAGAAGATCGCGTCACGCGCTTCGGGCGGCAAGCTCTTTGCCGAAATCGCGGAGAAGGATCCCGGGTTCATTGGAGGGTCGGCCGACCTGGCCGGATCGACAAAGACCGTGATCGATAATTCCCGGCTGTTCTCCAAGGAAGACCGGGAAGCACGGGATATCCCCTTCGGCGTCCGCGAACATTCCATGGGCGCCGTTGTCAACGGGATGGCCCTCCATGGGGGCCTAAGCCCCTATGGCGCAACCTTCTTCATCTTCAGTGACTACATGAGACCTGCCGTACGGCTGGCAGCGCTGATGGAGGCGCCGTCGATCTTCGTCTGGACCCACGATTCGATCCTCCTCGGCGAGGACGGCCCAACCCACCAACCGGTCGAACAACTCGCTTCGCTGCGAGCAATGCCGAACCTGTGGGTGATTCGACCTGCCGACGCGAATGAGACCATCGAGGCCTGGGAGCTTGCTCTCAACCGGCGCAACGGGCCGGTTGCCCTGGTTCTGACCCGTCAGGGTTTGCCGACCATGGACCGGGTGGTCGGCGGTGTGGCCCGTGGTGGCTATGTCGTCAGACCTGGAGAGGACGTGACGTTGATCTCATCTGGCTCGGAAGTCCCGACATCGATTGAGGCTGCCGAACTGCTCGCCGCCGACGGCATCGACGCCCGCGTGGTCAGCCTCCCCTGCTGGGAACTGTTCTTCGATGACGAAGAGGCCTACCGGAGCGAGGTTCTCGGTACAGCCCCCCGTGTCAGCATCGAAGCCGGGGCGACCTTTGGCTGGGAGCGCATCGTCGGAGATGACGGGTTGATGATCGGGATCGATCGCTTCGGGGCCTCGGCTCCAGACACGGTCCTCGCTGAGAGATTCGGATTCACCGGAGGCGCGATAGCCGAGAAGGTGAAAGCGCATCTGAAGGATCGATGAGGGCCGGCGTCGCTGTCGTCGGGGCCGGTATCGCCGGGGTATCCGCCGCCTATCAATTGACCGTGGTCCAGGGCATCAGTGACGTGGTGATCATCGACCCCCGGCCACCCCTCACACTCACTTCGGACAAGTCCACCGAGTGCTACAGGAATTGGTGGCCGAATCTCCCGATGGTTGGGCTGATGAATCGCTCCATCGACCTGATCGAACAAATGTCTGAGGAGTCCGGTGACGCCTTCGGCTTGAGCCGAAGGGGATACGTGTATGCGACGGCCGAGGAGCAGCGACTCGAGCAGATGATCGAAGACGCCGGGACAATCTCGGGGTTCGGTGCCGGCGATGCCAGGATTCATCACACCCCGGACAGTTACGACCCTTCGCCAGCCACCGTCGACGGCGCCGACATCCTGGTCGGTAGTGCGACCGCTCTTGCCCACTTCCCCTACCTGACTGAAGAGACCATCGGGGTTCTGCATGCCCGACGCGCCGGCTGGTTCAGCGCTCAGCAGGCCGGAGCGTGGATGCTGGAACGTGCTCGGGATGCCGGACTGGAGCTCGTCGTCGACGAGGTCGTCGATGTCAGGGTCTCCGCCCATCAGGTGACAGCTGTCGAGTTGAAGAGCGGAGAGACCATCGAGGTTCCGATCGTGGTCGACGCCGCCGGGCCGATTTCACCGCAGGTCGCGGCAATGGCGGGGCTCGACCTACCGATCGTTTCTGAGTTGCATCTCAAGGTCGCCTATCGGGAGCACCTCGGTCACATCCCCAGAGATGCTCCGATGATCATCTGGAGCGACACCCAAACTATCGACTGGTCCGACGATGAGCGAGAAGCTCTCGCCGCCGAGGGCCGCGACGACGTCCTCGGCGAAATGCCGATCTTCTGTCACGGGCGGCCCGAGGGAGGAACCGACTCGCCCTTCTTCGTCGGACTGTGGGAGTACAACAACGATGCTCGCGAGCCCGAGTGGCCTCTCCCCGAGGACCCCTTGTATCCCGAAGTGGTCATGAGGGGACTGACGACGATGGTGCCTGCACTCACCGAGTACTTGGACCGACTCCCCCATTCGGTGGTGGACGGGGGCTACTACAGCAAGACCGTTGAGAACCGTCCGCTGGTCGGACCGGCCGGCCCGGAAGGCTTTCACCTGATCGCTGCAATGTCAGGATTCGGCGTGATGGTCTCCGCCGGCGCCGCCGACCTCCTCGCGAGGCACATCGCCGACGTGGAATTGCCCGTCTACGCCGACGCGTTTCTACTCAGCCGTTATGACGACCCGGAGTACCTGCTCGAGGTCGAAAGACTGGCCGACTCGGGACAGCTTTAGGATCTCGGGCCAACCGGCCCTAATGGATCAGCCCGGCCCCGTAGTACCTTTCGATGGTGGTGGTCACGTGATCTGGTTGAAACGCATCGGAAAGACATTCGCGGTTCTGGTGGGGTTAATCGCTTTGTGGCTGGCTGTCGCGGCCCTGGTCTACTCACCTGTGTACGTGGGCAGGGTCCTGGCTTGGGGAGAGTCGGACCAGGGTGACTATCTGAACAACTTCCCCCTCAGTTCCCTCTCGAAATCTCCAGAGGTCTTCTCGTTTGAGTCGTCCCCTGAAGACGAAAAGGTGCGGTCGGTCTTTGAACCGGCCCTCGGCGTTCCAGACCTCGACGCGTTCCTCACCGAGAGCGAAACCCAGGCATTCATCGTGATCCAGGAGGACAGGATCATCTATGAGGGCTACTTCAATGGAGCAGCGCGCGACACGATGGTCACTTCGTTCTCGGTCGCCAAGTCCTTCGACTCCGCTTTGATCGGCATCGCCATTGATGAGGGCTTCATCAACAGTGTCAACGATCCTGTCACCGACTATCTGCCGGAACTAGCAAAACGCGACGACAGCTTCGAATCGGTCACTATCCGCGATCTATTACGGATGTCGGCAGGGCTGGACTACAAGGAGCTCAGGTGGGCACTGTTCAACGGTGACGACCCATTGACCACCTACTACCCGGACCAGCGTGAGATTGCATTGGACAACACGCAAATCGTGGATCCGCCGGCCCGGTATTTCCTCTACAACAAGTATCACCCACAACTGCTCGGGATGATCCTCGAGCGCACTACTGGCATGTCGGTCACCGAGTACACCCAAACCCGACTCTGGGATCCCATTGGCATGGAGTTCAGCGGAGCGTGGGCCCTCGACAGCGAAGACAGCGGATTCGAGAAGATGGAGGCCGGTCTCAACGCAAGAGCCATCGACTACGCCAAGTTGGGGCGTCTCTTCCTCGAAGACGGCAGTTGGAATGGGGTCCAGGTCGTTTCGAGTGAATGGGTGGAAGAGTCAACCGGGCTTGACATGGCGACCCACAATCCCGACTACTACGCCAACGAATTCGGGCAAGCGATCTACGCCGACGGCGGCGGCTACTACCAGTACATGTGGTACGGCCGACTCCGCGACGGCGCATCGGCGGACTTCTTCGCGGAGGGAGATCACGGCCAAATCATCTACGTGTCCCCTGCCCACAGTCTCATCATCGTTCGCAATGGCACCGGCTACGGGATCCCGGGGAGCCAGTGGATCGACGCGTTCTATGAGGCCGCCGGCGACCTTTGAATCACTCCTTGCTGCGTTGCCACCACTTCTTGTCGCTGAGGCCCTCGTACCGGTCGCGGATCTCGGCAATGGTGCTATCCCGTACGGCTTCGGCGGAGTGGCGGCCCCGCTTCTCGAAGTCGACAGTGCCCTCGGCAACCTGAGTGGGCGTTTCGGCGTCCGGCGAAGTGTCCGCTCCACCTTCGTGCAAGACAAAAGTCGGCCTTTGTGCTTGACCGTCCCCTTGGACAGCATCGAGATCAGATTGACCGCTGCTCATATGTTCCGCCCGATTGACCAATTGCGACAATAGACGTCAGGACCTCCACATTGTCGAGAGAAACACCCTCCGGCCTTCAAAGAATCTCACACGCGCTAGCGCGACCCAAACTCGGAAAAGTTGTAGAACCTGGCCAATTACGTCTCTGTGGCGTCGATGAGGTCCTCTGTGTTGTGGAGCCATCTCTCCGTCACGGCCATTAATACACTTGCGTCGGCGGAGTCAGGCATCGAGGGAACATCAACAATGGCTGAAACATTTGTGCTGGAATCCGAGGCTTTCTCGAAGCCAAGCCGAGCGTAGACTTCTCCAAACCCGTCATCGATAGCCAGCCCGAATAGCTCGTCACGTTCGAACTCGATCACCGTCATGGAGCCCTCTACCGGATCTCCGAAGTGGGTGTGACGGCGGTTGAAGACGGTGCCGATCCCAACATCCCCGTCCGTTGCCAGGCTCAACTGCATCTCGGGGTCCCATCTCGGATGGTTCTCCAGGTGATCATCCGCATAGAAGGCGAACACATCAGAGATCGGATGGTCGATCACCTCGGACAGTTCGATTCTCAGCTCGCCTCCTCGACCGAGATTTCGAAAGCTAGTCCATTGCCTGCTGGGCTGCGTCGCCACTCGTCAGGTCTCATCGAACCAACTGACGTGACGACAGCTGGGCGTAAACCCCACCAGCTTCGACAAGAACATCGTGGGTCCCCTCCTCGACGATCTGGCCATCAACGAGCACGATGAGCCGGTTCGCGGCGCGCACCGTGCTCAACCGATGTGCGATAACCAGCGTGGTCCGTCCAACCATCAGACGCTCCAACGCTTCCTGGACCAATGCCTCGGCCTCGGCATCAAGGGAGCTGGTGGCTTCATCGAGGATGAGGATTCGGGGGTCTGCCAGTAGTGCCCGCGCTATCGCCACACGCTGACGTTGGCCGCCGGAGAGCTTGACCCCTCGCTCGCCGACCACGGTCTCGTAACCATCGGGAAACCCGGTGACGAAATCGTCGGCGTTGGCCGCGATCGCAGCCTCGATCAACTCGTCGTCGGAAGCGCCGGGCTTGGCAACACGAAGGTTCTCACTGATCGTGCCTGAGAACAGCTGAACCTCCTGGGGCACGGCCGCCATCTGCGACCGAAGGGCTTCCAGCCCCTGCAATCGGACGTCCAAATCGTTGACGAGAACCCGGCCGTCAACCGGGTCATAAAAGCGGGATATCAGTTGGGTGAAGGTCGACTTCCCCGAGCCGGACGGTCCCACCAGGGCAACAACCTCCCCGGGAGCGACGGTGAGGTCGACCCCACGAAGAACGCCAATGTCCCGACCCGGATAGTTGAAGTCAACGGCCTCGAGTCGGATCGAGCCTTCCTGGTGATCCGGCACCACGGGCTCAACCGGATCCTGTATCTCGACAGGCTCGCCAAGCAACTCGAAGATCCGGCGTGAAGCCCCCAATGCCTCCTGCATTTGTGAGTAGAGACCGGTGAAGGTACCGATGGCTCCGGCGACCGTGAGGGTGTAGAGAAGGAACGAGACCAACTCACCCGGAGTCATACTTCCGGATAGAACCAGCCGACCACCGACCCACAGCACCAGCGCCAGCGTTCCGAATGCTGCAAACGTCACTATCGGCACAAAAAAGGCGCGGAGCCGGGCCCGTCGCAGGGCTATTCGATAGGAGCGGCGGATCGCCTCGTCATATTTCTCTACGGAGTCGGCCTCGGCGGTGAACCATTTGATCACCCGAATTGAGGAAATCGTCTCGTCGGCATATGCATTGGCCGAGGCGATCTCGTCCTGGAATGCGGTGGAGATTCGATTGAGTCGGCGGCCGAAATAGGAGGCGGCAATGATCATGACGGGGAGAAGAACCAGGACGGTCAGCGACAGCTGCGGGCTGAGGAACACCATCAGGACCACACCCCCGATGAGAGTGATTCCCTGGGAGAGCGCCTGCGCCACCGATGTGGACACCGTCGCCTGGATCACAGACGCGTCCGAGGTCAGACGTGATGTGATCTCTCCCGTTCGTCTCTCGTCGAAGAACGGAATCGGGAGCCGGACGATCCGCTCATAGACAGAGCGTCGCAGGTCGGCAACGACGCCTTCACCCACTACCGCGAGGGAATAAGCGCGGAGATAGTTGAAGGCGGCCTGGGCGAAGAAGACTCCGAGCAGAATTAGTGCGAGGCGGTCGAGACTCTCAGTCGAGCCGTCCTCGCCAATTGCAGTATCGACCAGACCACCCATGATGAGCGGAAAGACGAGGCCGAGGGCGGACGCGACGGTCACCCCGAAGACGGCAAGAACAAGCCACCATCGGTATGGCTTGGAGAACTCAAAGAGTTTGGCCAATTGGCCGATCTGATCTCTAAGCGGCAAATCCGACTTCTCTTCTGTGCCAGACCGCCTATGGCCGCGGCCACGCATCGAGTGCATCACGGGGATCGTACGTGGCTCGGGCCACAACCACGCCGCGATGGTGTCATTGACATTCCTGTCACCGACGGGGCGTATGTTTGTCAAGACCGGGGGAACGAGGCAAGGAGGACACACATATGCCGTCAAGAGATGGGTACGCAGAGGGGATTCCCTCATGGGCCGACCTGATGACACCGGATGTTGAGGGGGCCAAGGAGTTCTACAACGCAGTGTTTGGATGGGAGTACCAGGAAGAAGACACCGACTCGAACCCGTACTCGATGGCTCTCCAGAAAGAGCTATCAGCAGCGGGAATCGGACCGCTTCAGGACGAGAGCATGCCAACCGTCTGGTCGACATACTTTGCGGTCGAAGACGCCGATGCCGCTGCCGCAAAGATCACCGCAGCCGGAGGGTCGCTCCTCATGGAGCCTTTCGACGTCATGGACGCCGGTCGAATGGCGTTTGCCTCAGATCCCACCGGCGCGGTGTTTGGGATTTCGGAGGCAAAGAACCACTTCGGCGCAGCCATCGTCAATGAACATGGCGCTCTCAATTGGAATGAGTTGCTGACCGACGATCTCGACACTGCCCTTGGCTTCTACCGCGAGGTTTTCGGGCACGAGATCAAGACTGCGGACATGGGCAACGGATTCATGTACTCGACAATCAGTGTCGACGATCGTGCTGTTGGCGGTGCGATGGCCAAACCCAACGAAGAGATGCCCAATCATTGGGGTGTCTACTTCGCGGTCGACAGTGCGGCTGACGCCGCCGAGACAATCACTTCGAATGGCGGGACGATCGTCTACGGGCCACGCGAAACCGAGGGAGTCGGAATCTTCGTTGGTGCGGCAGATCCCAATGGTGCCCACTTCAGCGTGATCCAGCTGGCCAGCCCGGTCGACTAGCCAGAGCTCGCCGGCCAAAAAGATGAGCCCGAGCCGACTAGCCCGGGCTCATCTTCTAGTTCCCGACAGCGGGGAGGAAAGCGCCGGGAAGAACCAACTGCTGCAACGACCGTGCCCGGCCCGGATATTCCCAGAAGTCTCTGATATCGTCTCAGCATGTCCGATTGTTGCGACCCGGTGCCATACCGACGCTTCTTCAACCGCAAGGAAGCAGCGCGAAACGTCAAGGCCTACCGTCAAAAAGGCCTCGATTCGATGGCGTCGTCCATGGTCGACTTCTTGAAGTCACGGAATCTGGAAGGCGCCGACCTCCTCGAGGTCGGCGGAGGCATCGGTGCAATCCAGATCGAGCTTCTCAAAGCCGGCCTGGATAAGAGCGTGAACGTGGAGTTGTCATCCGGCTATGACGACGCTGCCCACATGCTTGCCGAGGAGGAAGGCGTCGAAGAGCGCATCACCAGACACACAGGCGATTTCGTCGAGCGTCAGGACCAGATAGAGAGCGCCGATGTCGTGGTGATGAACCGGGTGATCTGCTGCTATCCCTGGATGGAGAGGATGATGGGAGCTGCGGTGGGCAAGGCCAACCGATACCTGGCCCTGGTGTTCCCGCGGGAGAAGTGGTGGGTCAAGTTCGGGCGGATGATCGCAAACGCTTCCTTTGCTCTGCGGAAGTGCGAATTTCGATCGTTCGTCCACTCTCCTGATGCCATCGAATCCGTAGCGACCGACGCCGGTTTCGTCGTTGCCTACGCCGACAACAGCCTGCTCTGGCAGGCACTGGTCCTGGAACGGGCCGCCTAGAGCCGGCCGCCAGGGGCGGTGCCCTAGGCGAACTTGCTCTTCGGCCTCTCCTGAAGAACCTCGTCGACGTAGATGTCTACCTTCTCGTTGTAGAAAGAAACGAGGCCGGCGATCCCCTGGGACTCGCGAAGCGGTGTGTCGTATCCCCAAACGATGTTCTCGTAATCGGTGCCATCGACGTTCACAGTCCAGTAGCGGGCGGTTCCCTTGTATGGGCAGGCACTGGCGGTTTCATTCGGGGTGAGGAGATCCATCTGGATATCCACTTTCGGTATGTAGTAACGGGTGGGAAGCCCGGTCTCGAACAAGAACGACGCGTTGGTGGTGTCGGCCACCGTGACTCCGTCGATCTCGATTCGCACCCGGCGACTCGAGGGAAGGGTGTCTATCCGCTTGTACGGATCACGGGCATGCACATAGACCTCTTCGTCCTCTTCGAACCAGTGGTCCATGGTGTTCCAGGAAAAGGCGTAATAGCCGGAGAGCTCGGGGATCTTCGAATCGTGGAATGAGTATGCGACGCCCTCGGCCCTGCCGGCCTTCACAACATATTGGGCGGCTTCCCCTCTACTCGGGGACCGAACGAGCTCACCGGTCTCGACAAGAAGGTCGGTCGCTACGTCCTCGGCGGGGAAGTAATAGGTGGGGTAATAAGGGACTTCCCAGACCAGAAGGGGGTTGCTCGAGTCGGCGACAACATCGCCTCCGAGCAGGACCCGTACCCGCTTGGCGTTCTTCTCAACACGGACACGTCCACGATCAGCCATTTTGTACCTCGCAAAGATTCTTGGACATATGCCAACAACCCGCCCCTCACGAGGATTCCCGACTAATAGGTGATTGCAGTCATTTCGGCGGACGAAAGCTCGGCTTTCGTGTCCCAGTACACGCCGAACCGGTTGGTCAGCGAGATCGGTGTTTCGGCATATGCCCGTCTGCCCAGAATCCGGGATGCTGTTTGCAGGTCGGACCTGCGTTGCTCCCCGAGTGCCTTGATCAAGGATCGCTCTACGGGATTCGGACATAGGTCCGGTCTGCTCGCAACTGCGGAGAGCAGTTCGTGGAGGTCGTGTTCCTCACCCAGCAATTCCGCGACACGCTCCACGGTCACGGCCATGCCGACAATTACCTCCGGCCACAGTGGAGTCAGCATCTCCAACTGATGGCGGAAGTACTTCACGTCCTTACGCCAGGTGTGGAAATTGAGTGCTGTAGGCGTGGTGTAAGCCTTGACCATTCCAACGCGCCCGCGTCCGAAGGTGGTCTTCAGTCCGCGCTCTATCGACTCAAACGAGTCTCGAATTCCAATTCCGTACACGTCTCGAGCCGATGCGTCGACGGGCCAGGACTGATAGCGGCTGTAAGCGCGCTCCAGGTTGGCTACCACCGTCGGGATGACTTCGGGATCTTCCATCGTCCTCGTTTCGATCCGATCCTTCTGGAACGTGAGCCTCTGTGAGGTCTCTTCGAGGACACCGTCGGCGAGGACCGACCCGTAGAGCCCACGCATCTCTTCGAGCGCCATCGCCACGACTGCGGCCGAGCGGACATCAGACAGGAGACGGGCCGTGTCTCTCAGGAGATTGTTCTCGAATCTGTACACCTTCTCCCCGACTTCATATCGGATCAGCCGCAGGAGCGCTCTCAGCTTCTTGGTCGACTTGCGAGCCGCGTGCACCGCCTCGCCGAAAACCTCTTCGCCGTCAAAGAAGCCGGTGACTGCAGACTCGATCTCGATCAGGCTGAGACGCTTCAATCCTGCGCCCAACGGCTCTCCAGATTCGAGACGGAAAGCAGGTAGTGACAGGAGGATCGACTTGGGGGTGCGGTCTGAGGCCGCCATCAGAGTCACACGGCCAGCGTAATGTCGCGCCTTATGAGATCCGCGGGTCTTCTCCCATACCGGGTTCAGCACGATCTCGAGGTGCTGGTCGCCCATCCCGGCGGCCCCTACTTCGCGCGCCGCGACAACGGCTGGTGGTCGCTGGTAAAGGGAATGGTCGAGACCGGCGAGTCAGACGAGGACGCGGCCTCCAGGGAGTTCGAGGAAGAGACGGGCTGGTCGCCGCCTCCCAAGCCCTGGCTCAGCCTGGGTGAGTCGACTCTCAAATCGAGGAAAGTGGTGGTCGCCTGGGCGGTAGAAGCGAGTTTTGAGCCGGAAGCACTTGTGCCCGGAACATTCCGGATGGGATCGAAGTTCTACCCCGAGATAGACCGGGTGGAGTGGATGGCACCGGACCTGGCGAGGGTGAAGCTGAACCGGGCTCAGTTTGTCTTCGTCGAACGCCTGATCGACCTCCTGAGCTGAGAGCCGGGGCGCCTTAACCTCCCGATTACGTCGAATGGAGCACAATCAAACCATGTCAGACATGCCTAAGACCGAAGCAGAGTGGCAGGAGAAGCTCAACCCGCAGCAGTACAAAGTGCTGCGTCAGGCAGGCACCGAGTTGCCGTTCACCGGCGAGTATGTGAACACCAAGGCCGACGGCGTCTATCGCTGCGCCGGATGCGGCGAGAAGCTGTTCTCCAGTGACACCAAGTATGAATCCCACTCCGGATGGCCGAGTTTCTATGAGGCTCTTCAGAGCGAGATGATCGAGGAGAACACCGACCAATCACTCGGCATGGTCCGGACCGAAGCGAAATGCGCCAACTGCGGCGGGCACCTGGGTCACATCTTCGACGATGGTCCTGGACCCACCGGCCTCCGCTACTGCATCAACTCGGCCGCGCTCGACCTCGACGCAAAAGACGACATTTAGGACTGATACTCGGCGAGGAGCTCGACCAGATCGGCTTCGATGTCGCCGGGGACAAAGTCAAAGATTGGTATCCGACCCTCGATCATTCCTTCCGCATTGTCGTAGTGGGTCTCGACTCCTTGAAGGACTCGAAGCACGCCTTCGTTTCTCGGGTCGACGGAAAAACAGAGATCGTCGACATCGTTGGCACGCGCCGAGGCGGCCAGGGCGCCCACCAGCGCGCGGGCGAGGCCCCTTCTCTGGAACTCATCGACCACAGTCACCGCGATCTCGGCACACTGCGGATCGTCGAGCCTGATATACCGGCCGATCCCGGCGGGCGCGTCGTCGATAATTGCTCCCCAGGCGACATGGTTCACCTGATCCACGTCGGTCAGATAGAGGATCTCGGCATCGGAGAGGTCGCCGACACCGACCCCGAACCTGAGACGGCGTGACTCCTCCGACATGTGCCGCAATCCCTCACGAAGAAGATCTTGATCCTCTATGGCCAAGGGCTTGAGCTGTGCCACCGAACCATCTTTCAGCGTTATCCCGATGGTCCGTGGCGGTGTTTCTGGGTCTGGCATAGGAGTGCTTGCAATAGCAAGCATACCGCGAGCGCGCCGGCTATTGCCGTAGTCAGAGCGCTCGCGCCATTAACTTCTCCAACGATGGCGCGCCAGGCGACAGCCACCTCCGAATTCGGGTCCGGCAAACGGGAATCCCACGACTCACGACCGTTCTACGAGCGGTTCAATCCTCCGTTGATCTCTAGGGATGACCGGGTGGAGAAGCCCGTGATCGTCGATGCAGTCTTCCATCACGACGCACGGGCAATGACAGACGCTCAGGTGGCGGACCGGTCGGTTGCCCTCGTCGTGACCTCGCCTCCCTACTTCGCAGGCAAGGAGTACGAAACCGACATGGCCGAAGGTCATGTGCCTGCCTCGTATGTCGAATACATGGAGATGCTTCGAGACGTTTTCGCCGCGTGTCTTGCCAAGCTGGAACCCGGGGGTCGAATGGCCGTCAACGTCGCCAACCTCGGTCGCAAGCCCTATCGGTCGTTGTCGGCCGACGTGATCTCACTTCTTCAGGACGACCTCGGGATGCTCCTCCGGGGTGAGATCATCTGGCAGAAAGCAAAAGGAGCAGGTGGGAGTTGTGCGTGGGGGTCCTATCGATCTCCGCAGAATCCAGTGCTCCGCGACGTCACGGAGCGAGTGATCATCGCCTCCAAGGGCCGTTTCGACCGTGCTGTCAAGCGGGCCGAGCGGGAGACTCGGGGGCTGCCTCATGACCCCAGTATCGAAGCGGACGAGTTCCTCGAGGCAACGATCGACGTTTGGGGAATACCCTCGGAAAGGGCCACGCAGATAGGGCATCCCGCGCCGTTCCCGGTGGCGCTGCCCCGCCGTTTGATCGAGCTGTACACGTACGCCGATGACCTTGTGCTCGACCCCTTCCTGGGGTCGGGAACGACCGCCGTGGCTGCCGTCGAAACCGGGAGGCACTACGTCGGCTTCGACACCGAATCCGAATACATCACCCTCGCAGAGGAGCGCATTGCCGCCGTCGAGGAGTCGTTGTGAAAGTGCTGGCGGTCTGTGCTGGGAACATCTGCCGGTCTCCCGCAGCGGCAGCGGCTATCGCCGAGGCCGCAGCCGAAGCCGGGATAGAGATCGAGGTCGACTCCGCAGGAACAGGATCCTGGAATATCGGCAGCCCACCTCACCCCGAGTCGGTGGCCGCCGGGAACAGGGCCGGTGTGATCATCGATGGAAGGGCCCGAAAGGTGCACACCGCCGACTTCGATCGCTTCGACATCATCGTCGCCATGGACAAAGCCAACTATCGGGACCTCATGGACCTGGCGCCTTCCAAGGAGGCAAAGGCCAAGGTCAGGTTATTCCGGACCTACGACCCGGCCGACACCGGCGATGTCGTCCCCGATCCCTGGGGTGGCCCTCCGGAGGGCTACGACGAAACCGTCCAGATTGTCCGCGACGCGGCGCGCGGTCTGATCGCTAGCCTCGTTTCAGCTTGAGTGCAGGATCCGGTATCCCTCGAGATAGAAGTCGAGTGCTGTCTGCATCGGATCGTCTGACTTCGCCAGATCCGCATAGCCAAGACTCGCCCCGTTGAAATTCTCGTTGTTCCAATAGGTATTTGCCCGGTCTATCTCCGACCATGCTGCCACGTACAGATAGGGCTCGGGATGCGAGCCGTCGCCAGGTGATGCACCAAAGCTCGCCCGCTCTCCCTTGTCGTAAGAACCGAGCTCGGTGGCAGGATCAAAGTGCTCTGGCCAGAGCTGGACCTCGGAGACATCGTCACCCTCGACACCGTGACCACGGAGCCGATTGAGAGTATCGAAGCCAAACTCGAACCACTCACCCAGGGCATTGGCGGCGTCGGAATCAACACTCAGCTCGGCATCAGGATCGGCCGGAGCCACCGGATCGTGGAAGTCTGGAAACCATTCGGTCTCGTACGGATTGCCGAAGAACTCGGCAGCGGCTCTGATGGTGGTGATGGTTTGAGTGGCCACGTTTTCGCCGCTCTCGTGGACCAACAGGTTGCCTTCGACCCGAGCCACCTGACTTTCGTACTCCGGTGTCCCAAACCCGCCGGGCGTGGCTTTGAGCCCCATCCGCCCAACTGCCTTGTGACGGGCAGGGCTCAGCGCGAAGAACGCGAGCTGATGCAGGCCGTTGCGTGTTGTTTGAAGACTGTCCGGCAACTGGTCGAACTTCATGCGGTGACCTCCCCTTCGATCGGCTTTCTCCAGAACGTGGCCAGCTGTCCGGCTGCGGCCAGAACACCGAGCCCGATGATCCCCGCGCCGACCCAGCCGTCGAGCTTGTCGGCGATTCCCAGTTCGGCGTCGATCGATATGGCACCGGGGCCGATGATCGCAACCGCCAGCGCAAGCACCGAAAGTGTCGCTACGTATTCGTATCCTTCGTCGGGACGGTGGAAGTTGAAGAACCCGGCGAAGCGGTGGATCGACCAGAACGCCACGAACATGATGGCCACCAGTCCCGCCGCGGCGGGTGCCGTGAGCAGTCCGGCAATCAGTGCAACACCAATCGCTATTTCGGCGGCCGACGAGATGAAGGCGTTGATCTTTGCCGACTTGAAGCCCTTGGATTCAAACCAGCTGGCGGTGCCTGAGAGGTTCCGGCCGTGGTTGATGCCATGGGCAATGATCACTAGCCCGGCCCACACTCTCAACAAGAGGAGGGCGATATCGATCTTTTCCATTTTCTGCTCCTCGACAACATCTGCCTCGTCTAGGAAATGTCGCCAGCCCGTCGATCTATGCCCAACTATCAAGAAGGCGACACTCTCGGACCTGACGAAAGAAGCCTAGAGAAAACGAAGAGAGGGTCGCCCCGGGGGCGACCCTCTCTTGATTTGTATGCGTCTTGTCGGCGTTAGGAAGCCAGTTCGCGAACCCGGATCGCCTGGAATCTGAGCACCTTGGTGATCGTCGCCAATCCGAAGGTGATCGCCAGGAGATAGACGGCGACCCCGAGACGACGTACCGCCTCCAGGTTGATGGCTGCGGTCTCTGCGCTCCCGAGGCTGATCCCACCCGAGGCCACCTGGGCCCCTACGACCAAGTGAATGATCGAGGCCACCAGAAGCGTCATCATGGCCATTGCCATGCCCAGGATGAAGATCTTCGCCGTTGGCGGCATCTTGAGGGTTACGACCTTGTCGCTCACCAACTCTTGGATCTCACCGCCACCCTTGCGGAACTCACCCAGGATTCTGGCGATGGCGAATGAGATCGCCGCAAACACTGCGGTGAACCCGATGAACATCACACCGGTAGTCACATGACCTAGTGAGGCGATGGTGGTCTCTGCCTCACCACTCGAGATGGCATTCGAGCGGACGATCCCGAGTACGAGGGCGGTGGGGAAAGCCATGATGGCCATGACCCACATCGGCGCCCACAGCTTCTTGCCCATCTTCTGTGGTGCGTTATAGCCGGGACCCTGCTTGGTGACTTCGACAGCGAAGTCACTACTTGTATCTGTGCGAGAACTCATCTTCAACTCCTTTCGCCTGTGCGAATCAACTGCTGGACCCTGAAGAACTGGAATCCCAGGACCTTCGCAATCGTCACGAGGGCGAGAGCTATCGCGGCCAGGAGCAATCCAAGAGCGAACTCACGCAGCGGGCCCAGCCATGCAAAGTCGGCGGCCACGTCGGAATTTCCGGCCACGGCCACATAACCCACAAACTGGACGATCGAGGCGATCAGTCCGGCCATCATCAGGGCGACAAAGGCCTTGGCGGTGCCGGGCATCTTCGGTGTGTACACCTTGACTCCCAGTGTTTCTTGGATTCCGCCACCTGCGGTGCGAATTGCCCACAGGATCGTCCCCAGCAAGAAAGCGATGCCGCTCAGCAGCATGCCTTCACCGAGGAACTGGAGTCCCTGTGTCCATGCCGAAGCCGCGATGTTGGGAATGTCGCTGGCCCATACGAATGAGACAATAAGTCCGGCGAGAACCAGCATCAGACCCATGGCCAACATTGGGCGAAACATCTTCTTCGCCATCTTGTGGATGGGTAGTGGTGCGGGTGCCTCGGCGGTCACTGTCACCTTGCCATGTGGGGTGTCCAGGTCACCCAGCGGGGCCTGATCGGCGGCGGGAGTTCCCACCAACTTGGGCAGAGCGACTTTGATCGAGTCCGCCCTCAGCCACAGTTTCATCAGGATTCCCCACAGGACCACCGCGATGGCGGTCTTGATGATTGCGAATCCCGTTGTGGTTACGCCAAATGTCCATGCCAGCGTCGAAGCCTGGTCGGCCCCCGTCTGTCCGACGGCAACCAGATTCCCGACAAAGGCAATGGTGGCAACCACCAGTCCGAAAAATGCGAGCGTGAGACCACGGCTTCGATACCGTGACGGCGCCCGATAATCGGCGTCTGCTGCCGGCCGGAGCCGGGCATCAGCAGCAATTGTCATTGTGTCCTCCTTTCGGTCACGTCACGATGCAACCGACCCGCAATGGACATCCGCCCGACATTGTCATGTGTGCGACAGTGTTCAACTGTCGTCTCAGCGACAGGATGGGTCAGTCGCCCATTCTTCTGACCCGCCAGAGAAGAAGAGCCGTGGCGAGCCCTGCAATCGCCTTCGGAGATGCCGAGTGATGCACGATCAGAAACTTGACGTCCTCGGATTGGAGAGGTCCTTTGGGCTGATAGTTGCTCCCCCAGGTCGAGCGGGGATTGATGCAAGCCCGTCGCGGGAAGGGTGAGGACCGAAGAAGACACGGCGAGTCCGGTGGCGGTCGCAATGAACTGGCGACGGGTCAGGCCATCCATCACGGCAAACCCTAGGTAAACGCTCTTCATTGTTAGCGTTCCGTCTGCTCATGGGTACAAAGGCAGAGAATTGAGAAGTTGGGTCGAAGCGGTTCTCGCCATCTCGGTGACAGCGATCCTCGGAGTGAGTCTGTTCTTCTTCACAGGCGAGCCGTTGGTCGACGAGACCACGACCGAGACGACAGTCCCAATCACCGTCGATGGTCAATCAGCCGCTCGAGGCGAGATACTCGCCACTGATTCAGGCTGTATTGCCTGTCACTCCGCTGACGGGACTCCCGGAACGGGCCCGACCTGGAAAGGGGTCGCCGGTGCCACCCGGCCTCTGGACACAGGGGAGTCGGTGACCGCCGACGATCTGTATCTATTCAGGTCGATCACCGACCCCGGGGCGCAGATTGTCGCCGGCTACGAAAACGTCATGCCCTCGACCTTCGGGGACTCACTCTCGGATCAGGAGATCAGCGACCTGGCCGAGTACATCAAGTCTCTCGGCTGAGACCCACAACCCGCAATCCGCTCCGACTGAGCTGTATCAATCTGAGCTTTGTGCGCTCTGTCTTGGGTATGAGCGACCAAGCGGTCAACAAACTTGCCGGAGTCATCGTTGCCATCGCCCTGATGCTTGGCGTGGGCCAGGTTGCCGGCGCCCCGATTTTTGGCACTGACTCAGGTTGGGACTGTGGCGCCACCGCCGGCCAGACCTGTGGAGACGTTCGCTACTTCGACGTTGGGGCAGTAGCCGTATAGCCATGCCCGCCAAGATCCGGTGGGTCGACAAACTGACAGAAAACCCGGCTTCTTAAAGGATACCCCTGAAAAAGATATGACAATACCCGACTCAGGTTGTAGAGTGATGACACACTTAGAACCTGAATCGGAAGGATTTAGTTGAAATGGCACGTGCAGTAGGTATCGACCTGGGAACCACCAACAGTGTGATCGCTGTCCTCGAAGGTGGCGAGCCAACAATTGTCGCCAACGCAGAGGGCGGACGCACCACCCCATCGGTGGTCTCGTTCAAGGACGGAGAAGTACTCGTCGGTGAGGTGGCAAAGAGGCAGGCAATTACAAACCCGGACCAGACCATCCGGTCGGTAAAGCGTGATATGGGAACCGACTGGTCGATCGAGGTCGACGAGAAGAAGTACACCGCCCAGGAGATCTCAGCCCGAATCCTCATGAAGTTGAAAAGGGATGCCGAGTCTTTCCTCGGCGACACAGTCACTGACGCCGTCATCACCGTCCCTGCCTACTTCAACGACTCTCAGCGTCAGGCGACCAAGGAAGCCGGGCAGATCGCCGGCCTCAATGTGCTCCGCATCATCAACGAGCCCACCGCATCGTCGCTGGCCTACGGACTGGACAAGGACGCCGACCACTCGATTCTCGTGTTCGACCTCGGTGGCGGGACCTTCGATGTCTCGGTGCTCGAGATTGGAGACGGAGTGTTCGAGGTGAAGTCGACATCCGGCGACACCAACCTCGGTGGTGACGACTGGGACGAAACGATCATCGACTGGCTCGTCGAAGGCTTCAAGAACGACAATGGCGTCGACTTGAGTCAGGATCGGATGGCGCTCCAGCGTCTCAAGGAGGCAGCCGAGAAGGCGAAGATCGAGCTTTCGAGCGTTGTCGAGACCGAGGTCAACCTCCCATTCATCACGGCCACGGCAGAAGGCCCGCTCCATCTTCAGCGCAAGCTGACCCGTTCGGAGTTCCAGAAGCTCTCCGAGGAGTTGCTGGAGAGAACCCAGCGCCCATTTGATCAGGCAGTCAAAGACGGTGGGATTCCGATTGATGAGATCGACCACATCGTGATGGTGGGTGGATCCACCCGGATGCCGGCCGTTCAGGAACTGGTGAAGAGCCTTACCGGTAAGGACCCGCACAAAGGTGTCAACCCCGACGAGGTGGTCGCCTCAGGTGCCGCCCTTCAGGCCGGAGTTCTCAAGGGAGACGTCAAGGACATCCTCCTGCTCGACGTCACGCCTCTGACCCTCGGAATCGAGACCAAGGGCTCTGTGATGACTCGGATGATCGAGCGCAACACAACCATCCCCACCAAGCGGACCGAGACATTCACAACGGCCGACAACAATCAGCCCGAGGTAGAGATCAATGTCCTCCAGGGTGAGCGTGCCATGGCGACCGACAACAAAAGCCTTGGCAAGTTCCGTCTCACCGGGCTACCCCCGGCTCCCATGGGGGTTCCCCAGATCGAAGTCACATTTGACATCGACGCCAACGGAATCGTGAACGTCAGCGCCAAGGATCTTGCCACCGGCAAGGAGCAGGCCATGACGATCACTGGTGGATCGGCCCTGGCCCAGGACGACATCGATCGCATGATGAAGGACGCCGAGGCCTACGCCGAGGAGGATGCCCAGCGTCGCGAGGCGGTGGAAACTCACAACCAGGCCGACCAGTTGGTCCACCAGACCGACAAGCTGCTCGAAGAGCAGGGTGAGAACATGACCGAGGATGAGAAGTCATCGGTCGAAGCGGCCCTGTCAGAACTCAAGAGCGCCGTCGGCGACGAGGGCACCGAGACCGAGGAGCTTCGATCTCGAATGGAGGCACTGGTCCAGGCGAGCCAGGCCATGGCCACCCGTCTCTATCAGCAGGCCGCCGCCGAACAATCGTCGGCGGAGCAGGGAGACTTCAGTGACGAAGATGAGGACATTGTCGAGGCAGAGATAGTGGATGAGGATGACGAGTCCTGAGGTCCATCCGGAAGGCGAGATCGTTCAGACCGAAGGCGCAACCGAGGCTCTGAATCTTGGCATCGACCTTCCGGACGACCACGAGCAGGCGATTGCGCTGCTCCTCTCCAAGCTGGAGGAGTCCCGCAACGAAGCGACCTCATATCTCGATGACCTGAAGCGGGTTGCGGCAGACTTCGACAACTACCGCAAGCGCACCAGCAGAGAGCAGGGCGCTCTGGTAGATCGCGCTGCGGAGCGCGTCGTCAGTGAGCTCATGCCTGTCCTTGACTCCTTCGATGCCGCCGTCGCGACGGAGCCGGTCACGGACTCCGAAAGACAGCTCTTTGCAGGAATGCTCGGCACAAGGGAGCAACTGCTGAAGGCTCTGGAGGCTGAAGGGCTCGAGGTCATCCCATCGATCGGGGAGCCGTTCGACCCTGAAGTGCATGAGCCGGCGGGCGCTCCTGTTGGCAACGGTCGCCTGACCGTGGCCACAGAGCTCCGTCGTGGCTACATGCTCAGGGGTCGTCTGCTTCGGGCCGCCCTTGTCGTACTGGAATCGAACGAATGAACCGGGACTGGATAGATAAGGACTTCTACAAGGTCCTCGGTGTCAGCGATGACGCTGACGGTGACTCGATCAAGAAGGCCTATCGCAAGCTCGCACAGAAATATCACCCGGACGCCAATCCGGGTGATGATGCGGCAGAAGACAAGTTCAAAGAGATCTCGGAGGCGTACGCCACCCTGTCCGACGCCGAGCAGCGCAAGGAATACGACCAGGTGCGTCGTCTGGCAGCGTCCGGAGGCTTTCCCGGTTTCGGGGCGCCTGGAGGCTTCGGGGGTCAGCAAGTGCGTGTCGAGGACCTTTCGGATCTAATTGGTGGTCTCGGTGGCCTCGGCGACCTGTTCGGATTCGGCTCCCGCAGTCGTGGCGGCCCTTCCAAGGGGCCAGACGTGCAAGCAGACCTAACCATCAGTTTCGAGAACGCTGCTCAAGGCACGACAACGTCGCTGCAGATCCGTGGTGACACCACCTGCTCGCACTGTCACGGCGCCGGCGCCGAGCCAGGAACGAGTGTCACGACCTGTCCCACGTGTGGCGGTCGCGGTCTTGTCGCCCAGAATCAGGGTGTCTTCTCCTTCACCCAGCCTTGCCCGCAGTGCGGGGGGCGGGGAAAGCTCATCGAAACGCCGTGCACGGTTTGTCGAGGGACGGGATCGGAAACCAGAACCCGGGAGGTCACCATCCGTGTGCCCGCCGGTGTCCAGGATGGCAACACCCTGCGAATCCGGGGCAAGGGTGGAAGTGGGGCAAACGGTGGGCCACCGGGAGACCTCATGGTCAGCATCCGGGTCGCCTCCAGCAGCACGTTTGGCCGACGCGGGAACGATCTCACCCTCACCGTTCCGATCACCTACACCGAGGCGGTCCTCGGCACGAAGATCGATGTCCCGACCCTCAACGGAGGGGTCAAAGTCAAGGTTCCGGCCGGTACGCCCACCGGCAAGATCTTCCGGGTGCGTGGAAGGGGAGTGTCTCCCGACCGCGGTCGATCTGGCGACCTGCTGGTAACCGTCCAGGTCGCCGTGCCCGCGAAGGTGTCCAAGGAAGAGAAGAAGATCCTCGAGAATCTGGCCACAATCAGGACCGACGATGTTCGGGAGCATCTGAAATGATGGAGATGAGTTGAGATGAGCCAAACGGGAAGAGCGGTCTTCGTTATCTCCGTGGCCGCCGAGTTGGCCGGGATGCACCCCCAGACCTTGCGCATCTACGAGCGCAAGGGTCTGATGGAGCCCTTCCGCACCCCGGGAGGGACCCGCCGCTATTCACAGGATGACATCGAGCGTCTCCAACTCATTCAGGAGCTAACCAGCCAGGGGCTGAATCTTGAGGGTGTCCGTCGAGTACTCGCCCTTCAGGAAGAGAATCGTCGGCTCAAGAAGAAGTTGGACCGCCTCAGAGACAAGGTCGATGACCTCGAGGAGGACATGGAGCAGCGTCTCGCCGACGTCCACAGGTCGTACCGGCGCGACATCATGTTGCGCAGCCAGGTGTTAGGAAAACTCGAAGACCAGTAGGAGAGGACATGGCGGAGAACTACGAAGGGCCGGTTCGGGTGTTTGGCGGCGACGGCATCCTGCTCACCACCGGAATCGCCGCGCTCGAGGACGATCACGAAATGGGCAACTGGAAGGGTCTCATTCAGACTCTTCGCGGCACCGGGGTGGCGGGCAAGGCGCTGGTGGTTGAGATCGAGATCCCTGATGGCGACCGGGGCCGTGCCCAGTTGACCCCGGCCGGTGAGATCGGAGAACGGGCCACATCACGGGTTGTTGGTCTCGGAGCACGACCGTTCTGACTTAGGCGGGGTTAACCAGGGCCAAAATAGGTTGCAGATCATGCGACCTGCTCTTCTGCTGGCTATTGCATTGGTGGCCACGGCCTGCACTGGTGGATCTGCGTCCGAGCCACCGGGAACGCTCATCGGCTCAGAGTCATTTGACGCCGGCTATCCGCTTGCTCCGGATGTGCCTACAGGCGACCTCGATCCACGTGCTGAAGCCGAGCTCGCAGGCCTGCTGGTCGGAGTGACCGCAGGCACATTCGAAAACGAGGCCGTCGATCAGGTCGTAGCGGCAGGAGACGCCCGTGTCGCCTGGGCGCTGGCAGATCTCATGAGATTCATACAGGTAGGGGAGCCGGCCGCTGTTCTAGAACGTGGCTTCTCACAGCTGACCGGTGCCAGTCTTGCTGGGGCCCCGGGCCCCGCATTCACCGAGGCGTTCGATCATCTCATAGCGTGGGATCTTCCCGCCTGGCCGCTCTACGAAAATTTCAAGCGCGATCTCTATACGGTCATCGAACCGGGGTGGGGCCGGTTCTTCGAAGAAGATGTCTCCATCGACTGGCGCCTCGTCACCTGGGGAGGAGTCTTGATCGACGATCGGCCGCTCGGAAGCCCGGACCCATGCCCCCGCGGCTGCATACCAGCCCTCGACGATCCGCTGACCACCCCGGCCAATGAGGGCGACTGGTACTCCGACGACGCCATCGTGTTTGGTCTCGAGGTCAATTGTGAGACTCTCGCCCTCCCCAGAAACCAGATGCAGATCCACGAGATGATGAATCTGACACTGGGCGGGGTGAGACTCGGGATTCCTTATTGCACACTCTGCGGATCGGCTCAGGCGTATATCACCGAAGGCGTTCCCGATGGTTTCGAACCGGCAGTCCTGCGCACATCGGGCCTGCTCTCGAGGTCGAACAAGGTGATGTACGACCTCCTCACCGGCTCGGTGTTCGACACATTCACCGGAAGGGCGCTTTCCGGCCCTCTCGGCGAAGTCGACCTCGTCCTGGACCAGGTCAGTGTCGTCTCCTCGACATGGGGACAATGGAAACAGGACCATCCAGACACGCGCATCATCGCCCGGGACGGAGGAATCGGCCGCAGCTACTCCGACGACCCGCTTCGGGGAAGGGACGACGACGGTCCGATCTTCCCAACCGGTCCGGTTGACCCACGGCTCCCGGTCATGGAGCTTGTCGTCGGTGCCGTGGATGCTGAGGGCAACCCGATCGCCTTTCCTGTGGAGTCGACTCGGGCGGCACTCGAAGCCGGGACTGTGATCAACATAAACGGTCTTTCGGTATCACTTTCGGGCGACGGGCTAATCGTCACCGGACCCGGCGGCGGGACGTCGGGCGAGGTTGGCTCGCACGAGTCGTTCTGGTTCGCCTGGAGCCAATTCAACCCCGAAACCCTCATCTGGAGTCCCATCCCCTAGCTGGATGGCATCGCAGTTTGAGTGGTAGTCGGCGGGTAGCGTGAGCTGATGAGCGCGGCAGCCGACTGCGAAGCGATCGGTGGCGGGCTGCTTGGTCAACCCGTCAATTCGGTCACCACTCTTGCCTTCGTCGCCGCCGGGATCTGGATCGCCAGCCGAAGCGCTAGCCGAAGCGCTAGCCACCGCGCTAGCCAGCGCCCCGATCGGCGCTGGGTGGCTGCGGCCCTGATCGCCACCGGGTTCGGGTCGTTCCTGTTCCACGGACCGATGCCGCCCGGCGCGGAGTGGGCTCACGACGTGACTTTGGCCTGGCTCATACTGCTGGTGGGCGGGACCGGCACGAGGTGGGAACGATGGACGCATGTGCCCGGCCTGGCTGTCCTGGGGGCACTGTTCGCTGTATTCCCCGCGGTGGCCGATCCGGTCGCGGTGGCCCTCACCGTTGTCGCTGTCTCGGTCAGGATTCGCCTTGACCGGTCACCGCACACGTGGGGAGCCTTTTCGCTGCTTGCGGCCGCTGCCATCTTCGGGAGGCTTGGCGCCACAGGGTGGCCCTTATGCGATCCTGAATCACTGATCCAGCCCCACGGGGTCTGGCACCTGGTCGCCGCCGCCTCGGTGGTTTGGTGGGCCACGGCTTCAACCACTAGCGAAGCGACGCAAGTCTCGTCTTAGTCCTCGTCCACTGGAACTCTCTGACTCCCGGGGCGCCGTAGGAGGTGACTGTCGCCATTGTTCTTTCAAAGGAAGCTGGATTGGCACGGGCCGCAGGAAGCACCCGGTAGGTCCCAGGCTCCACCCAGGTCGGAACGACATCGATTCCGACCACTTCCCACTTCCCGTTGCTCTGCTCGAGATTGGCAATGGCGACGACTCCATCGCGCAGTGCAGGGAACTGACTCTGTGCTGAGATGAAGTTGCCAAGTCCGTAAACGATGTACTCGCCACCGACCCTTTCGATAGGCCCCACGACGTGGCTGTGGTGACCGACCACCAGATCGACGTCGTCAGATTCGATCAGATCATGATTCAGTTGGCGCTGCGCCTCGGTCGGGTTGGCCTGATACTCGATACAACAGTGGATGCTGACGACCACGACGTCTGCTCCCATCCGGCGTGATCGCGCCGCGATCGCGAGGATTTCATCCTTGTCGAGAAGCTGGACAAGCCACTGCTGGTCATCCGGCATGCGAAGCCCGTTGAGCCAGTAGGTAGCGGAGATGTGGGCAAGGGTGAGGCCGTCGAGTTCGTAGTAGGTCGCCTTCCAGGCTGCATCGGGAGTAGCCGCCATCCCTGACTGTGACAGTCCGGCTTCGGCGAGAATCTCGATCGTCTCGAAAACGCCTGATGCGCTCCGGTCATAGGAATGATTCGAGGCCGTCGAACATCCGTCGTAGCCGGCATAGGCCAGAGCGTCGGCGACCTGGCGCGGGGCTGCGAACAGCGGGTAGCCGGCCAGGCCGGTGTTGTCCTTCGAAAGCGGCACCTCGAGATGACAGATCGCGAGGTCAGCAGTGGAGATCACGGGTCGCACCTCGGCGAACATCGAGCGAAAGTCGTATGGGCTCCCATTACGGGAAGCCTGACGCGACATTGCCGGGTAAATCAGGGTGTCGCCGGTGAATGCGACGGAGACGGAACCGGACTCATCCACCCTGCTCGGCTCACTCGTCGAGAAGGACGTTGCGGGCAGAGTCAGGACGCCGGCCAAGACCATGAGAACCAGATGCCGCACCCGAACAGTGTGCCATCCGTCCGTAGAATCTCAGTATCTTGCGGCTTTGATTTCCGAGCTTGACATGGTACCCTGCACTACATGGTACCTAAAAGTACCGGGCAGGACCGAAGAACCCAGCTACTTCACGGCGTCCTCGACATGTGTCTCATGTCGATCATCGATGAGGAAGCCTCGTACGGGTATGAGATGGTGAAGAAGTTGCGTGAGCGTGGACTGAGCCTGGCATCGGAAGGCTCGATCTACCCCCTGCTCTCCAGGTTGCAGAGACAGAAAATGATCGAGGGGTATCTCGTCCAAAGCTCGGAAGGTCCGGCCCGGAAGTACTACCGGATGTCGAAACAAGGCCGGACGGCGCTGAAGCAATGGCGCGCAGACTGGGCCGGGTTCCGTGACTCGGTAGATGGAGTTCTCAATGAGGCAGCAAATGACTGAGCAAGATCCAGTGCTCTCCGAGATCGAGCGTTACTGGATAGAGACAGGGGTCCCCAGGACTACGGTCATCGAGATGCGTCGCGAGTTGGACCAGCATCTCGACGAGGCGGCCGGCGACGGCAGGACTCTCACGGACGTGATCGGAGAAAGACCTGACCAGTTCGCAGAAAATTGGGCATCCGCCTACCGGGCCCGGCGCGGTTCCACCGCGACCTGGGGAGAGGTGCAAGGCGGAACAGCAACGAAGGTTCGACAGAACAAGAGGGATCTGTTCCTCTTCGGAATAGGAGCGCTTGGCGTGCTCGGAGCAGTCGCCGTGATGGCGCAAGGAGGTAACGACGTGGAAAACGAAGTTTGGCGATGGTTGTGGACGATTTTTGCCGTAGTCATGGCGATCGGTGAGATATTCACTGCGGGTTTCTTTCTCCTCCCCTTTGCAATAGGAGCCGCGGCTGCGGCCATTCTTGCCTGGGTGGGAGCAGGAGTCCTCGCTCAATGGCTGGTCTTCTTCGGCCTATCGATCTTCTCGCTCGCCTATCTCCGACGGTTCATCACCCGTCAGGACGAAGGCGAGCAGCCGAAGGTCGGGGCCAACCGTTGGGTTGGAGAGATCGGTCTGGTTCTAGAGGATATCGACCCCCACACCGAGGCCGGAATGGTCCGTGTCCTCCATGAGCAATGGAGGGCCACGGCCGACCAGCACATCGACGCCGGCGAGAAGATCGTGGTGGCCGACGTGCAGGGCACACGACTGGTCGTGGAGCTACTGAAGACGGACTGAAGGTCAAAGAAGAGGTCACAGAAAAAGGAAGGAATAGGAGAAAGGAAGCAAGATGCAAGCAGTAATAATTCTGTTCGCCATTCTCGCGATCGCGCTGATTCTCGTCGCAGCGGCAGGGTTCAGGGTGGTGCGACCATTCCAGAAGGGGCTGATCGAGTTCCTCGGGCGGTATCAGCGAACGGTGGATTCGGGTCTGCGCTGGGTCCTGCCGTTTGTGAAGCGGCTGACCAAAGTCGACATGCGGGAGCGGGTCGTGGACGTGCCGCCCCAGGAGGTGATCACCAAGGACAATGTGGTTGTCACCGTGGACGCGGTCATCTACTACGAGGCGACCGACCCGGTCAAGCTGGAGTACAACGTCGGGAACTTCATCCTGGCGGTGACCAAGTTGGCACAGACCAATCTGAGGAACGTCATTGGCGACCTCGACCTGGACTCGGCGCTTACCTCGCGTGATGTGATCAACACCAAGCTCCGCACGATCCTCGATGATGCCACCGACAAGTGGGGTGTTCGTGTGGTTCGTGTCGAGATCCAGAGGATCGAGCCGCCGAAGGACGTCACCGACGCGATGCACCAGCAAATGAAGGCGGAACGTGAGCGACGCGCCGCAGTCACCGAGGCCGAGGGTTCAAAGCGGGCCGCCATCCTCCAGGCCGAGGGTGTGAAGGAAAGCCGGATCCTCGAGGCCGACGGTCAGGCCGAGGCCATCAAGCGTGTGGCAGACGCCGAGAAGTACCAGAAGCTCACTGTGGCCGAAGGTGAAGGCCAGGCCATCGAGCGGGTGTTCGGCGCCATCCACAACGGCGACCCAACACCGGACCTGATCGCCATCAAGTATCTGGAAGCTCTCCAGGGCGTGGCCGACGGTCAGGCAACGAAGATCTTCCTGCCACTGGACACTTCGGGTGTCCTCGGGAGCGTCGCTGCCATCGGCGAGATGTTCAAGGAAGCATCCTCGGACGCCGCCCAGTAATACCGGATACCGGATACCAAGTAACAAGCCCCCGCTTCAAGCGGGGGCTTGTCTTTTCACGACATAGCCGCCAAAAATGCCTCCGAGCACCGCGGCCCCGATGAACCACCAGAAACCCGCGGGAACGGTCTGCTCATGTTGGAGACCCATTGCCTGGAGGTGATCTGTTGTCGGCTCGAAACGGGTGAACCCGGCGTCGACAAACGAGGGCGGACTGCCCTCGACCCCTACCGACAGGTCGTAGACGACATTGTCTGCGGGAGTGTCGAGAACGAGGTAGGTAAACCAGCCATCGTCAGGGATCCACTCCATCCCAGTGTCGGAGCGGAGGTCATCGAGCAGCAACTCGTCTGCCGGCTCTGAGATCTCGAGTTTTAGCCCCTCTCCATAGAGCAGGTCCGGACGGTCTGGGGTGAGCAGGTAGACATCGGCGTTGATGTTCTCCGAGTCCGGCTTTGCCCCATGAAGGATATGGAGCGGCACCCATGGCCGAGCTGTCGGCATGATTATCTGCACAGGGATGCCGTCACCGGCTGCGAATCCGTCCTGGGCGGCGAGGTCGGCGTCGAAACGCGCCGCCAGGAAGTAGGGCGACCTACTGCTGTAGAACTCGAGCAGGTGGGTCGTATTCGACCCTTCGGGAAGATTGAATCCGTTTTCCTGGACCCAGGCGAGGACGTCGGCACCCCCACCTTTGAGCACGACCACATCCAGCGAGTCGATCTGAGTGCGAAGTATCACTTCCACGTCAGCCGCCTCGAACCGCACGTTGGCTAACCCAATCGCCGGGACGTCATCGCGAGCTACCTCGATCTGAAGACGCTGCAACGTCCAGTCTCCGGCCCGGCTGACGTCGGTCGGTTCGGACGGCAAGGGGATCAACGAGCCAAACGAGTCGACTTCACCTTCAAAGGTGAAGTTGGTGATGTAGTGCTCGATCCCGTTTTCCCAGGCGACGAATGTCGATGTTCGACCCAGGCGAACCGCCCCGTTGGCGGCTACCAGAAACCCACATGCTTGTGCAATCGGTGCCGCAACCAGGACAACCAACATCGCGACGGCCGTCGTGAACCCAAACTTTCTCATGCCTCCTCCTCAGTCGGCGTGTTCGGTTGGACGACGCCGCGAGAGAAAACGGTTCCCGTCAGAACCGGGCCCTAGCCACCAACCCGGTTCATGCCCACCAGAACCTTCTCGACTTCGGATGGGACCCAGGGCGGGTAGAAGACCATGGAGTAAAGGTCACATCGCTCCCCGGGCGCTTCAAACCAGCCCGCAACCCATGTCCCGTCAGGGTGGGGGCCGACCGCGCCGGGGGTGCCGTCGATTGTGATTTCACCTTTGTCACTCGGCCAGTCAATGGCGGGAAGCGTCCCCCTGACCAGCGCAATGGCAACTGTTCCGTCGCTCCGACCCCAGAAGGTGGTGCTGGTGCCGACTACAGAAGTCCAGACATCGGCCTCGATCTCATCGGGGTCGAGCGTTGCGGTGCCGACACCTGTGGGAAGGTAGGACAGGTCATACGGCGACAGTGGACACTCGATCTGCGGTGCTGTTGTGGTGGTGGCCGGAATCGTCGTCGAAGTCGCGGGAAGCTCGGTCGTGGTGGTGGTGGTGGGCTCGTCGGCGGCCACGGAACAACCCACAACCACGAGAAGCAAGACCGTGGACATTCTTTTCATGCGGCGGCGATGATATGGGGGGCCCACTTCTTATTGTGTGCAATGGTGCGCGCTGGGCGCCCCGCCGCCGCCGGGGCGGGCCACCTTTGCACACAAAAGAGGTCAGTCGAGCGCACGGAAGAACCCGTCCCGGGACCCGAGGTAGATGCGGCCGTCCCAGATCACCGGGGTGGCCTCGAGACAGGACTCCCCGAGGGCCACCTGCCAGAGCTTCACCGGAGCCCGGGGATCCGCCAGGGAATACGCCCTTAGGTCCCCGAGACACGTGGCGGTGACCAGCGTCTCGTCGACTACCACCGGCGATGACCAGGCGTGCCACCCGACCTCATCGCTCCAAAGGATCTCCCCGGCAGCGGCGTCGACGGCGAGAAGAGCACCCTGTTGAGTGTTGACATAGAGGACTCCCTCGTGAAGTGCCGGCGTCGACCATGAACCGGAGTCGGCGTCACCAGAGGTGAGATCGATCCCCCAAACCCGTGGATCGCCGTCCGTGTATGGGTCGAGTTTGATCAACTGACCCACTTCGAAGTTCCGCGTCCGCTCCACCGACTTCATCTGGGAAGGCTCGTGTTCGATCGCTACGTACAGCATGCCCTCGGCGTCGGTGACCATCGTCGCGTCGATGTCACCGCCTGCGTAGTAATCGAACACGATTGGCGCTTCGCCATCGCGAACCTTGCTGACATCGACGCCTACCACCCGTCCGCCAGAGTTGGCGAAATAGACCCGCTGATCGTGAAGAACCACCGAGGTCTCGATCGAGACGTTCCGACCTGACTTGGAGAGCAATTCGTCGTTGTAGCCGGGCATCGCAACCAGGATGTGGGGATCGACCGTCACCTTGCCGTCGACGTCATAACCGCGATTCAACTCGACCGCGTAGAACCAGCCGTTCTCCCCGCCCTCGTAGAGGATGTCATCGACCACAACCGGGTTCGAATCCCAGTCGTTGTTCCAAATACCCTTGACTTCATTGGCGTTCATCGACCAGAGAACAATCGGCTGGTCCCGGTCGAGCGCCATGATCCGGAAGTTGTTGTCCCTCGACCCGAAATAGAGCAGAGGAAACTGGTCCGGATCGAGTGTCACGCTCCCTTTGATTATGTCTCCGGTGGGAAAGGCCGCTCGAAGGTCCTCGCCTGTGTCGGCGTCGACGAAGTGCACCGCTCGGTCATAGGCCCCAAAGATGACCTCGGTGACTCCGTCGTCTCTCACCCAAACCACCGGCTGGCCGGTCCAGCCCATTCCGCACCAGACTCTCGACTCGCCACCCTCGGAGGAGCTGCTGCACATCGGCCCATCCGGATACCTCCACCTGACTGCGGGGGTGTCCGGCACCGGGCCCATGCCGTAGAAAGTGCGCTTTGGATTTCCACGGAACATGGTCATGCCCACGGTCGTGCCCCAAGGCATCCCCACGGTCCACCCGGGAACCGTATTGGCCTGGCGGGTGAGGACGGTCGTGGTCGTGGTGGGTGCGACCGTTGTTGTCACCGGCCGGCTGGTCGTCGTCTCCGGGACCACGGTCTCGTCCGTTGTTCCCGTCTCCTGGGGTGACGCCGTTGTGTCGACCGCCTCTGTCCCCTGGTCAGTCGACCTGAGAATGAGGAATCCGAGACCTCCGAGAACAACCCCGGTCGTTAGAACCACCAGGAACTGGACGGCCCTGCTCTTCATATCGTGGCGCTAAGTCCCGGGCCCGCACGTCGGCTCGCCGGTCAGCACCGGGTGGCCGTGGGTTTC
>Ga0255053_10000007_pt1 | contig 89555 bp, 76 predicted proteins | sample JV7_2_22_MG_FD_188635 | JGI IMG/M metagenome (GOLD analysis project Ga0255053, IMG submission 188635) | Seawater microbial communities from Jervis Inlet, British Columbia, Canada - JV7_2_22 | ecosystem: Environmental > Aquatic > Marine > Inlet | place: Canada: British Columbia | collected... | reverse complement strand
CTTCCCCGACTTCGGGCAGCTGCTCGATGTCACTCATCACTGCGCTGATGAACTGCTGTAGCTCTCTGGCTTCCTTGGCCGTTTCGATGTCGTCTTCCGCCTCAACTCTCGAAATTGCGATCTGGCGGATCTGTTGCTCGAACTGCTCGCGGCTCGTGCGCAAGGCCAACTCCCAGAACAGGATCTGAAGCAACTGGCCGAACTCTTCGTCCGCCAGCCCTGCTGCTGCGTCTGGCCCTTTCGCCGGGTCAATGTTGAACTGTGTCATCTGTACCTCCTCCGATACAGAGACACCGGCCCGTCGTCAGATACACCGGGATCGCCCCTTTTTGACTGCGGACCTAGCGCTCGTCCTCGGGCACCTCGTAGTCACAAAGCCAATCGCTCGTGTAGACGAATGGCCCGAAGTTGTCGTCGGCATCGGGGTGGTGGTAAGAGGGTTGGAATGGCCCGGCCAGATAGGTCCACGGAAGCTCGCCACAAACCGAGATGGCGGTGAGGTAGCTGCCTTGAAGAGTGAGCAGAGGTGCCGGTGACGGGGTTGGTGGTGAGTCGCCAACCGAGGTGTCTGGCCACATCACGAGGGTAAGCACGGGATCGGAGTCCGTGTCGGGCAAAACGAAAGACACTTCGATGAGTCGCCGGTCGGGCCCAGGGGTCAGAGTGATCCGCAGCTCAGGTGAGCTTCCAGCTTCTATGGACTCAAGACGTCCGATGTATCCAGGGCAGTCGGCATTCGCGGCTCCCTGAGCGACAACTGCCTCCACAACAGACTCCATAGAGAGGTCCACCACTAAAGCACCGCCTTTCTCTGTGAACTCAATGTCGAGGTGGCGGACCCAATCCCGGCTCGCAGCATCGAAAGACTCGATCTGTTCCCGGCATCTACTCAGGTCGTCCCCAACAATCGGTTCGGCCCAGGCGTTGTACGGTTCGGCCAACTCTTGAGAAAGCGGCCCAACAAAGAGCCAAAGTACAAAATCGGCGAGCCCGATCTGGAACTCGTCTCCCCGGTAATGCTCCCGGAGCGACTCTGCGTAGGGAGAGATGTCGTCCATTCCCTCGACGGCACCGGCGACAAGCTCAGCCAGACGCGCCATCTCGGCGGCTATCAGTTCAGGATCGACGTCGAGGGCGGTGTAGACGTTCCCTGAGTCGGTCACCCAGTACCGGCCCCCGACCACCTTCAGGTAGAAGCCTTCGAGGGCATCACCGGGCACAATTCGGAACCTTCCGGACCGCGGGTCAGTGGGATGGAGGCCAAGACTCAACACCGACCGATCGACCAACACCGCATCGAGAGCGGAGAGGTCCTCAGGCTCCGGACCGGGTGGGCCCTCGATGATGACTGAAGAGGAGGTTGTCGGTTGCGTGATGTCCGACGAGGAAGTGACCGAAGGAGCTGTCGTCCCAGTGGATCCAGGTGGCACTCCCCCCTGGCTGGTGGTGGTGGCAAGGTCCCCGCAAGCCGCCCCCAACAAGCCAAGAACCACGACCAGGACGACGGAGCGGACCCTGCTGAACCTCATCTCGAAATCATCGTCCACAGAAGACCGGTGATGAAGGAGTTCCGGCCCGATACAAGGAAAAAAGCTTGTTAGCGACTCGCTAAACCCAGGGCCCGTCGGTCCAGCCGTCCAAGTCATATTCCGCCATGCACTGCTCCACCAGGCTCCTCATCTCATCGAGTCGGCCCCGGCTGTCGGCGAATCGCAGCACGTCGAGACGCACCTGCTCGTGGTTGCCGCCGTAGTTGCGCTCATAGAGCGTGTGTCTGGCCCCAAACTCGCTCCCCACGGCGTCCCACAACAGCTTGAAGAGCTTGATCCGCTCGACCGCGGAGCCCGTTGAGCCCCTGTAGAAGCGGTCGATCAGCGGTCGCAGCTCATCATTCTGTAGGTCGCGATAACTGGACGGGATCACGAGCGGGCTGCCGCCGAGGGTCTGACCGACGACCTCCTCAACCTTCGGCCAAGCCATGGCCCCAAAAAGGCGAATCAGCACTGCGAACTCGAGCTTTGGAATAGCCATGCCGCCCGGCCCTTGCTGTGGGTCAAGCGCCAGGGCCGAGGTCAATGCCCACATGAGGCTGCCCCACCCCATCAGCTCACCGAGTTGCGCCTTGACGCCGCGAAACTCGGAGGTGCCGTTGGCCTCCAAGGCCTCTGCGATCAGACCGCAGATGAAGTCGAACTTGACCGCCAATCTCGTCCCAGATTGGAGCGTGTAGCGATTCATGAATCCGGAGGCGGCGTAAAAGCCCGTTGCCTTCTCGACATCGCGATAGACGAGAACGTTCTCCCAGGGGATGAAAGCGTCATCGAAGATCACGAACGCGTCGTTTTCATCGAACCGGCTCGAGAGCGGGTTGTCCCAGGGCGATTCTGCCGACAGCTCGTAGGAGCGCCGCGAGATCAGCTTCTTCCCTGGCGTGTCCATGGGTGCGATGAAGACCAGTGCGTAGTCCTCAGCCTTTCCCTCCTTGAGGTGAACGGCGCTGTTCTGGGCGACAAAGGTGGCGTGGGTGATTGCTGAGCCGGTGGCAAGCATCTTGGCGCCGCTCACGATGATGCCGTCGTCACGCTCGCGAACGACGTGAAGGTAAACATCCTCGACCTCGTGCACTTCGCGGTTGCGGTCGATTGGTGGGTTGATCAGGACGTGGTTGAGGAAGAGCACCTGTTCGGCATAACGGCGATACCACGCCTCGGCGTTGGCCTCGAACGGGGCGTAGAACTCCGGGGCAGCGCCCAGCGTTGCCATGAATGAGGCCTTGTAGTCAGGCGTTCGCCCCATGTAGCCGTAGCTGAGCCGCGCCCATGCAGCGATCGCCTCCCGCGCTGCCAGCAGCTCCTCGGCGGAGTAGCTGGGCATGAAGAACTTGTGAGTGGTGATGCCAAGACGATCGACGCCCAGGAGAAGGTCGCTCTGGTCTGGATCGTGCAGCGCGTCGTAAAGGCGTGCCACAGACCGGGCGGAGTTGCGAAAGGCGGGGTGCTCCGTGACATCTTCGACTCTCTCCCCGTCGATGAACACCGCCCGCCCGTCACGCAAGCTCTCGAGGTACTCCTCGCCGGTCAAGGGCGCTGCATCGGTGACTTGGCTCATCCGCTCAACTCTCCTATTCGTTGGGATGTCCCAACTGAAAATACCTCGGCTAGCGTATCGCCTCCTAGATCGATTCAAGACGGAGAATCATGAGACGCTTTCAGGTATTTCGCTATGTACTGATCAGCCTGGCTTTCACCGTGGTGCTGGCCGCATGTGCAAGCACGCAACCCCCCGGAACCGGAGATACAGAAGCACCCGCTCCTACCGAGGCACCGGCCCCGACTGAGGCACCACCCGCCACCGAAGCGCCCGCACCGACCGAAGCTCCTGCGGCCACCGAAGCTCCGGCCGAAGGCGAGGGAGAGGGTCTGCCACCAGAAGCACTCTGGATCGGGCTGGGCATTCTGCTGCTGTTCCTATTAATCGGCTGGGGAATGGGTCGGTCCCGCAAGACCGCACCTGTGGCCGCGGGAGCCGCTGCCGCGGCCACCTGGAAGGACCACACACAGGAGGGATATAGCGAAGCTCGGTGGTTGTATGACGGCCTCACCGAGGATCTCGCCGTGTGGCGAGGCAACGCGCTGTTCGAAGGAAAGGCAGACACCGGCGCAGCGGCCGGCACTGCTCTCGCCGACACCTGGGCACAACTCGGTACACGGACCAACAAGGCAACCGACAGCCTGAATCGCGCCGAGGCCGCTGCCCCGGACCCGAACTCGGCCGAGACCATCCGCAGCGTTGTTGCAGCCCTTCTAGCAACGCGATCGGCCGTCGATGCCAGGGCCGAAGCCCGCTTCAGTTCCAGAGGAGTAGACGCAACCGATCAGAATGCTGCAGCACAGGCCGCCGAGCGTGAGCGACTGGCGTCGGGGACTCTGACCGAAGCACGGGCTCAGCTGAGCGCAGCGTTGACCGCATTGAGCGCCATCGGCTGAGAACTGGAATCCAAAGACGCCAGATCGGCGCTATTGAAGAACCCGATGAGCAACTTCCTTCGCCGGAATTGTCCGTATCAGGTTCTGCGGTTTCAGGCTCCTAGCAGCCAGTCTCTCAGCCGGGAAGACACCCAGCTCCCGTTGTCGCCCTTCGGGTTCTCCACTTTCGATCATGTCGGATTGGTCTGAGCTTGCCTAGAGCCAAAGGTCCCAACCGCGGGAAGAGTCACTCCGCCGGGTATCTGCCTGCTGAGACGAGCCGCATATGCACCTCTCTCACTACCTCGGTTCCGTAGAGAAGAATCGACACTGCGTAGTAGACGAAGGCAAGACCGAGGAACAACGAACCTGCAACACCCGCAGCGGAGCTGAAGCCGTATCGATCAAGATACAGACCGTATCCCCAGGCTCCAACGGCGAGAAGAACCATGCTCACCGCCGCCCCCAGCCAGACCGACCGCCAGGAGATATCCATGTCAGGGGTGTATTTGAACAGCACCGCAAGGAACACCGCGCCTAGAACCGCTGCAACTAATGAGCTTGTCAACTTGATCAGAAGATCGAAGGTCCCGTCAGGTACAAGACGGTCGAGGGCCCCCACGATCGCCTCAGCAACCAATGTCAGCGTCAGAAGCACCCCCGCACCAAGGACTGCGAGCAGCCCAAAGATTCGGCGCTGCAAGTTGGCCTTCACCCCGGGCTCCCGTGGCAGGCCCCAGACGATGTCCACAACCTCTTTCCACGCCACAAAGAGAAGAGTCGCCGTGAAAATGAGAACGCCGGCCGAGATCAGGGAAACCAGGGCCTCTTCATCTTGAAAGTCGATGGCCTCGATTGCCCCGATGATGGCGGCAGCGATGTCTGCTCCGAGCAACTCCTCTATTGATGCTTGGATTTCGACTATCACGGTCTCCTGGCCGAGAAAGATCGAAGCGAAGGTGACGGCGAGGAGCAGAACCGGCACGAGAGTGAACAGGCTGTAATAAGCAACTCCCGCACCAAGTCGGATGACCCTGTCATCAACCGACGCCCGCCCCGCCTTGTAAAGCAAACCACCGACTGACCGCAGGGTGATGATCCGGTGGTTGCTCATTGAGTTTCCGACAGCAGACGTCTGCCTTCTAGAAGGCTCGACACGCTCCTCGGTCAAAGACCGAGGATCTGCGCCTTCTTGGCGTTGAACTCCTCGTCGGTCAGGATTCCCTGTTCATGGAGATCGGCAAGCTTCTGAAGCTGATCCGCATCGGTTCCACCTGAGGGAGCAGCAGCCGCAGGAGAGCCAGCAGCACTTCCGCCGCCTTCTTCCTTGTCTTCGGAAGTGACCTTCTGCTGCTCGATACCAAGTTCAGTCATGGCCTGCTCGAGATCTTCGTCTTCCAACTCTTCCGGTGGGATACCGGTGTGTTGCTCGATCCGATCGGCATCCTTCTGTGACATCTTGTGGACACCGAAAGCAACCAATCCACCGACCAGCAGGACGCGACGCCTGCGTACCCGGCGTCTTCTTCTTCTAACTCTTCTGGCGCCTCTCCGGGCTCCACGACCTCTTGGCATCTCGTTCCCTTTCTGCTCAATCAGACTGCTTCGACCTGGAATTCCCAGGTGCCGCCATCGTCCAAAACCCTAACGGCCACATGCACTTCATCACCGGCCACTAGCTGCAGTGGCTCGTCCAGCATCACTAAACCCTGGTGCCAGCTGGGAGCCAGGCCGGGTGGTGCGTTGTTCAGTGAAACGCCCTCGCCGATCAGGGCATCAAACCAGGCACCCACTGCATGGACAGTAGCGTCCCGTTGTACGACGAGAACACAACTCCCCGACACCTCGACAGGGGCATTCCGGAGCTCGGCTTCAATGAGAAGGGCAGGCTCGGCAACTACCGAGACGGGGCTCACTTCGTCATAGGCCAGCTTGTTGACAGCCAGACGACGCAGGGGAGATAGGTCGAAGCTGTAGAGCCTCGAAGACAGCTTCTCCAGTTCGGCGTGATCGCGAGGCAGTTCGAGCAGAGATCCCATGAGTTTCAGCCGACTTGGGATCAGTCGGGCGTCGGGTTTGAGTAGCCGCGCTCTGGCATCTGCGACCCAGGTCAGAATGCCTTCATCGAAGCCGGCATTGCCGATGGTCTCGGTCACGAGGACGTCTCCAGGCTCGGGTATCTCGACTTCGGTCGATCTGCCAACTACAAACTCGATGCGATCGGCGACGCCATTGACTCTTGCCACCTCCATCGCCACGTCGACAATGGGCTCGTGCTCGATGGCGTAGACCCTTTTCGCACCGGCGGCAGCTGCGAACAGCGCCAACAGCCCGGTTCCCGTGCCAATGTCTACCACAACATCGCCGGGCCTAACTGTGTTGAAGATTGCGCGCAGATACGCCTCGACACGCACCGAGTCCACCAACATCGAGTGGTGGTAGTCGTAGAGAGCGACCCCTTGGCCGTCTTTTCCGATATTCGTGAGACTCACGTCAGACGAGAGTAAGGCCGGAAACGACCATCGACCACCGCCTCGCCATCTGGCAAGTGGTGGTCGATGAGACTTTCTAGGTAGTGGGTACGGTCAGGAACTCAGAACTTTTTGCTTCTGGGCCTGGTACTCGTCATCGGTGAGCGCACCCTGGCTATGGAGTTTCGCCAGTTTCTCCAACTCGTCCGCAGACGAGCCGGAACCGGCGACACTCTGTATGTATTCCGCCTGGGCAGCCTGACTATCCGAAGCCTGCTTGAGAGCCCGGTTCTGCATGTCATTGCCGTTGGCGATGAGATACACCAGAACACCAAGGAACGGCAGGACGATCACGAACAGAACCCACATTGCTTTTGCGAATCCACCCATCTCACTACGGAAAATGTCTGCAAAGATCGAGATCAGCAGCCAGATCCACACGAAAAACAGGAAGAACCAGAGCATGGCCCAAAACAGGTCCAACAATGGCAACTTTTACCTCCACATCGACGTTGGTTACTAGGCCCCGACCGCGTGGGATCCAAGCCCGCCGGAGAAGTATAGGAGTCGCGAAGGAGCCCTCGAAATCCTGTTTTAGCCCCAGACTGCCAGGAACGAGTCAGCCGGTAGGGACCTCAACCCGCAGGTATTGCACCGAATCCGGCTCAGCCGAGGACCTTGTTTGCCTCGGCCAGCATCTCGTCGACGTCTGTGCCGGTCTCCTCGGCGAGCACTCTTCGCACGCCGGGGGATACCGAGTCGAGTACGTTTGCCATCCTGCGAAGAGCGGACCGCTGAGCCTTCATACGAGCGGCTTCCTCGGCAGGGGTGACGAGATCGTCGATGATCGAGCCTTCGGCGCGCGAGGCGACCATCGGGTCGGGAAGGCCTCGGACCCAAACCAGTGATCTTCTCCCCGGACCGCGACCTTCTGTAATCGGCTCCACGGCGACCACCTCGTCGGATCGAACGTACTTGCCGTACCCCAAAGCCACCAGTTGCCCTGACTGAACCCGCATCGTCTCGTTCCTTGCGTTGCTCCGACAGTACCCAGCCCGGCCCGTCGACGCACAACGTCCCTCACGCGACAGCTGCCGACGTCGGAGATCCGCGGCTAGTCAGAGATCGGAATCCGGTCTGTGGCCAGAAACAGGGCGTTTGCCTCGGCAATGACCTCTCCCTCTGAAGAGCAAGATGCTTCGAGGAGAAGACGTTTGCCTCTCTGCTCCACCAGACGACCCTTGAGTTGATACTCGCCATCGGCAGGCGCCGGCTTGCGGAACTTCATTTCCATCTTGGCGGTGACAGCCATCGTTCCGACCACAAGAATCGCGGTCCAGCCCAGAACCTCGTCGAGAGCCGTAGCCACGATGCCGCCGTGCAGAATGTCATGGAATCCCCTGTAGTCGGCCCTGGGGGTGAACCGGGCCGAGATAGTGTCGCCGTCCCGGGTGAAACCGTCGATCTGGAGTCCCATCGGATTGTCGAGCCCACAGCCGAAGCAGTGGCCGTACTCCGAGCGAACAGAGTCGAGCAAATTCGGATCGATAGTGTTCATCGCCCGATTCAACCATGCCAGGTAGATTCCTCGTCCAGCGTGAGCCACGATGCATCGACCCGAGCGGACCCTGAGCTCGCCGGATCCAACCTCCCCCAGCGGGCGCGAGTAGTCATTGTCGGCGGCGGTGTGATCGGCTGCAGCGTGGCCTATCACCTCGCTCACATGGGTTGGACCGACGTCGTCCTGCTGGAGCGAAACCGACTCACCTCGGGCACTACCTGGCACTCCGCCGGGCTCATCGTCACCTTTGGCTCGCTGTCGGAGACATCGACCGAGATGAGGAGATACACCCGCGACCTCTACTCGGGCCTCGAAGCCGAGACCGGCCTGTCCACCGGATTTGCCCCGATCGGATTCATCGAGCTGGCCACCGATCAAGATCGACTCGAGGAATACCGACGGGTGTCTGCCTTCAATCGATTCTGCGGCATCGACGTCCACGAGATCTCTGCAACCGAAGTCGGCGAACTGTTCCCCCTCGCCCGGACTGACGATGTTCTGGCCGGTTTCTATGTGAAAGAGGACGGACGGGCCAACCCCGCCGACGTGACCATGTCGCTAGCGGCCGGGGCCCGCCAAAGAGGCGTGAAGATCATCGAGAATGTGGCGGTCACCGGCACCGTCCAGAACGCCGGAAGGGTGACCGGGGTTGAGACCGACGCCGGTGTCATAGAGACGGAATTCGTCGTCAACTGTGCCGGGATGTGGGCCCGCCAGCTGGGCGCCCGGTCAAGAGTGAACATCCCCTTGCAGGCGGCCGAGCACTACTACCTGATCACAGAGCAGATCGAGACAATCTCCAACCAGTGGCCGATCATCGAGGACCCCGCTTCGCATGGCTATTACCGGGAAGAGACGGGCAGTTTGCTGATCGGTCTCTTCGAGCCTATGGCGGCGCCATGGAAAGTGGAGGGCGTGCCAGAAGACTTCGTCTTCGGCGAGATAACGCCCGACTGGGACCGTATGGGCCCATACGTGGAACGAGCCATGGGGCGGGTGCCCATCGCCAGAGAGACCGGAATCCGCAAGTTCTTCTGCGGGCCCGAGAGCTTCACACCCGACCTCCAACCGATTGTCGGCGAGTCTCCCGAGTTGAGGAACTACTTCGTCGCCGCCGGGCTGAACTCCATCGGCATCCTCACCGGAGGCGGGATCGGCCGGGTGCTCGCTCACTGGATCACCACCGGGAAGCCAGATGTCGACGTGACCGGGTTCAACATCGATCGGCTCCATCCGTATCAGGCTGATCCCGAGTATCTCCGCGCTCGCACCGCCGAATCCCTTGGGATGGTCTATCAGACCCACTACCCGACACGCTCGGAGGAGACGGCTCGCAACATCAAGCTGTCGCCCATTCATCGTCAACTCGAGTCGGCCGGCGCCTACTTCAGAGAAGTGAGTGGCTGGGAGGGAGCCGACTGGTATGCCCCCGAGGGTGTCGAGCCGAAAGTCGAGCGTCTCTCCTGGGGACGTCAGAACTGGTTCCCCTACTGGCAGGCCGAGCACGAGGCGGCCAGGGAGGGTGTGATCCTGATGGATATGTCATTCATGTCGAAGTTCCGGGTCGAAGGGCGTGACGCCGGGTCCCTGCTGGAGACGATCTCGGCCAATCGGGTCAACGGTGAGCCCGAGACGATCGCCTACACCCAGTGGCTCAACGACTCGGGGACCATCGAGGCCGATCTCACCGTCACCAAACTCGACGAAGGGCACTTCTGGGTAGTGGCAACCGACACCGGGCATCGTCATGTCGAAACCTGGATGAGAAGACACGTTGCCCCCGGGATGGAGGTGTCTGTCAGTGACGAGACAGCGGATTATGCCCAGATCAACATTCAGGGACCAGCTTCCAGGGACCTGCTGCAAGCTGGCACTTCAGCTGCCGTCTCCGACAGCGTGTTCCCATTTCGGACAGCTCGTGAGATAGAGATCGCGGGAACGCCGGTTCTTTGTGTTCGGATCACATATGTCGGTGAGCTGGGATACGAGCTCTACATCCCGGCCCGGCACGCCGGTGCGGTCTACGACCTGCTTATCGAAGCCGGTGGGCAGTTCGGGCTTCGTCACGCCGGATTGAAGGCGCTGGGGAGTCTGCGTATGGAGAAGGGGTATCGAGATTACGGGCACGACATCGACAACACCGATGGGGTGGTCGAGGCCGGTCTGAGCTTCGCAGTCGACCTGGACAAGCCAGGCGGTTTCATCGGGCGGGACGCGGTGGCGGGCCAAATTGAATCGCGTCCCCTCAAGCGACGACTCGCCCAGGTGCTGGTCAAAGATCCAGAGCCGCTGATGTTCCACGGCGAAGTCGTCTATCGCGACGGAGCGCGGGTGGGGTACATCCGATCGGCCTCCTATGGGTTCACATTGGGTGGGGCCGTTGGGTTGGCGATGATCGAGGCCGGGGAACCGGTGACCACGGCATATCTCGACGAAGGAACGTGGGAGGTAGAGATCGCCGACCGGAGATATCCCGCGGTGGTCTCGCTTAGACCGCTTTACGACCCGACATCGGAGCGGGTGAAAATGTAAGCCGACCGCTTTAAGCGGTTCGGGTACGCCAACCCTCCGCATATGACTCGCGTGCGGGCGACGAGTAGGGAGCCTGTGAGACCCTCACCCGAATCTCCGTCTGTTTATGCGGCTCGACCGTCGTTTTGGCTGTCCCGCCGCCCTCTTCTCCCCAGACCAGGGTGAGGACGTCGCCGATGTCGATGCCCGGGTCGACAACCCCGAGCGAAATCATGGCCCGCTCGTTGAAGCTGTAGCCACTGAACATGGACAAACCGACTGTCTTCCCGCCCATGGTGACTTTGTCGTATGTCGCCGAGGTGTAGTTCGACAGCGGCAGGTCGATGACCTTGTAGTTCTCCCCGGCCGGTGCAAACAGAGATTGCATGACCTTCCCAACGTCATCGGCGTTCCATTCGAATGTCACCTTCTTGCGGTGAGGCTGATCCGCGATTCTCTCGAGAGCATCCCGCCCGATGAAGTCATGGTCGAACTTCACATAGAACCCGTAGCCAAGCTCGTAGGGGGTGAGGTAGTAATCCTCGATGTCGTCCGAAACGAAGCTGCCGCCGATTGAGCCTGATGCCTCATACCCGTCGGCGGGCAGCCACTCGCGGTAGGGCTTCATCTCTTCGCCGCTATAGATGGCGGGAAGCTCCGACGGGATCCAACCCGACTCAAGAGTGTTCGTCGCGTAGGCACGGGAGCCGACTTGAACAAGGCCGAAGTCCCGACCAGCTTCCAGGATCATCTCGCGGACTTCCTCCCCTTCTTCGTACGGGCCCCAAATCTCCAATCCGGGCACACCGGCCATCGCATGACGAAATGCGGGGACCCGTCGTCCGGCGACAGTTATCTCACCCAGGTTGAAGAACTTGATGTCCGGCAGCGGCCCACCGTTCAACTTCTCGAGGATCTGCAGCGCATTTGGTCCCTGGATCTGATAGCGATAGTGCCTGCGCACGACCGGTGTGCCACCCGGGCGTGAAGGTGATCTGTCGTCCCTGTCCAGGGTCACGTCGAAGTCGCCGGTCTCGGCGTGGAACTGAACCCAGTTCACAGCCGGCACCCGGCCGACCATGTTGAACTTGTCCTCCTCGGGGTGGAAAAGGATCACATCGCCGATCACATAGCCGTCATAACTGCAGGGGACGAAGTGCTTGGCCTTGGTGACCGGGAAGTTCTCGAAACTGTTGATTGCGAGACCGGAGAGAAGTCTCTTGGCGTCGGGACCTTCCACCGCCAGTTCCGCCATGTGGTGGGATTGGTCATAGAGAACGGCCGTGTCGCGCCACGCGCGCTGCTCGTCCCGCCAGTTGGTGAACTCGGGCGGAACTACTGGATATACATATGCGCCGATCTGCGAATTTCGCAGCATGTCGACCGTGTTTCCTGCGGTCTCCAACATGTCTTCGAGGGTGTTACTGCTCATGGTGTCTCAACCGTACCCGGCGCCGGTTCGGATGTACCCGGTGTTCCTGGCTTGCTCATTGGGCGACCTCGTCGTTGAAGGCGTCGATCAGTCTGTCGATCGGCTCGACCAGCGCCTGGATTTCGGTCCAGTAGCTCGCGTCGTGCCATTGGCGGTCCAGTTCCTCCACGTCCTTGCCCTGTTGCTCAATCCACGTGTAGTACTTCAGATTGTGGATCCTCTTTCGATCCCAGTGCCCCAGTTCCTGAACGTTGTCAGTGGTCTCGCCGAGCAGCCAACGGTGGAAGGTGATCGCGGCATCGGTAGTTGTGAATGGCCCGAGGTCTTCGGTTTGCTCGATCAGCCGGCTCTGATACATGTCCATCGAATCCGTGGCGATCGTGACGATCACATCGTCGGAGTCCAGCTCATACCATTTGGCCGCCTTGATCGAGGAGAGCAGGTTGGCGATCGACGAGATGCCCAGATCGGGGAGCCTCTGGATCAACTCGTCGTTGAACCCGAGGCTGGCCAGATAGTCGACGCCGGCGGGCTCGTTGAAGAGCCTGATGAGTGCCATAGGGCCCGAATCGTCGATCCCGGTCACCATGTCGGTGTTGCGCGCATTGTGGATCCAGGGCACGTGTTTGTCGCCGATGCCCTCGATGCGGTGTGAGCCAAAGCCGTTCCAGAGGAGTGTCGGGCACTGGAGAGCCTCGGACGCGACTGCTTTCACAGCCGGATGGTGTTGTTTCAGATAGTCCGCGGAAGCGATTGTTCCGGCCGATCCCGTGTTGTACGCGGCGACGGCGAGTCGCTGACCGGGCTCTGCGAACATCTCGAACACCTCCAGCATCGCCGGTCCGGTCACGGCGTGGTGCCAGAGGTAGTTGCCGAATTCTTCGAACTGATTGAAGATGACGAGGTCTTCCCCCGACGCCCTCAGCTCGTTGCATTTGTCGAAGATCTCCTTCACGTTGCTCTCTGAGCCCGGTGTCTTGATGATCTCGCCGGCTACGGACTCGAGCCAGTCAAATCGCTCCGCGCTCATCCCTTCCGGAAGGATCGCTATCGACTCACATGCGAGCAGGTTGGCGTCGTACGCTCCGCCACGGCAGTAGTTGCCCGTCGATGGCCAAACGGAACGCTGGGAGGTGGGATCGAACTGGCCGGTCACCAGGCGTGGGACGAGACAGCCGAATGCGGCTCCAACCTTGTGAGCTCCTGTCGGGAACCACTTGCCGACGAGCGTGATGATCCGTGCGTCGACACCAGTGAGCTCCGAAGGAAACTCGATGGTGGTCACGTCGCCGAAGCCACCGCCCGACTCCACCGGCTCGTTGTGCCAGCCGATGCGAAACAGGTTGAGGGGGTCGAGATCCCACAGACCTATGTTCTGCAGTCGAGCCAGGATCTCTCCAGGAATCTTGTCCGGGTCCTGCATCTGGGCGAACGTCGGGATGATGATTTCCCGTTCGCGAACTCGTTCGATGGCGCGTTCGCGGGCGGCCGGGACTGGTGTCAGGTCGATCATTGGTCTTCCTCCTCGAGGGCGGCGGCTACCGAGCCGATATCTGAGCGAATCTGATGAGCCTTGACGCCCGCGCCGGCGACGGCTCGCAACGCCGAAGGCACATCCTTGAGGCCGGTGCCGGTCGAAATGGCAACGACACGCTCGTCGGCTCCGATCAGATCTTGTGCGACCGCTTGACGGACGCCGGCCCAGGAAGCCGCGGCGGCCGGTTCGGGGAACACTCCGGTTGTGGAAGCCATTACCGGAATGGCTGCCAGGATCTCTTCGTCGTCGACTGTCACGAAGGCGCCATCCGTGGTTCGGATGGCCCTCATCGCCTTGATGCGATCTCGTGGAAGCCCAGCGGCAATGGAATCGGCAACGGTGGTCGCGGTGATTGCGGGTTTGGTGAGAACGTCTTCATCCCTCTCCCACGCCTCGGCCATGTAGTTCGAGCCCCGGGCCTGGACTCCGAAGATACGGGGCATGCGGGGGATCCAACCCATTTCGACCAGGTCGTGGAATCCCTTCCAAACGCCGCCAATGATGCAGCCGTCTCCGACCGAAACGAAGACTGCGTCGGGGATCCGCCAGCCCAACTGGTGGGCGATTTCGTGGGCGACGGTCTTCTTTCCTTCTGACATGTAGGGGTTGAACCCGGTGGTGCGGTTGTACCACCCGAACTCGGCACCCGCTTCCAAGCAGAGCTCCACCGCGTCGTCGTAGCTGCCCTCGACCAGAAGGACCTTCGACCCGTATGCGAGAAGCTGGGCTACTTTTGCCTCCGGAGCTGAGGCAGGCACGAAGATCACGGTCCTCTGCCCAACCGATGCTGCCACTCCGGCCAGGGCTGCCGCCGCATTGCCCGTGGAGGCCGTGGTGACGATCTCGGCGTCACGCTCGGCTGCTTTGACGATTGCCATTGCGGAGGCCCGGTCCTTCAATGACCCCGTCGGCTGCACTCCTTCATCCTTGATCCACACTTCGCTCAGTCCGGCGAGGTCGGCGAGACGCGGCGATGAGTACAACGGGGTCCCCCCGATTCGAAGTGGCGGGACCTTGGCCTCGTTGCCGACCGGGAGCATCGTCCGATAGGTCCACATCGATCCGAACTCCAGCGTCTCTCGAACAGTGGCAGCGGAGACTCGCTCGTAGTCGTAGACCACGTCGAGGATCCCGTCGTCCCCGTGATCGGGGCATACGTAGTCCACCTCTGTTGGATGAAACGTCCTGTTGCAGACCAGACATTCGAGATGGAATGCCGTCACCTGATGATCCTCGTTCCCGCGATCCCGGTGAGCGCTTTGTCGATGTTGCCGGGGGTCGTGATTATGGCTTCCGCTCCACCGGCCTCGAGGAACGCTACGACTGCCTCGATCTTGGGCTCCATCGATCCGGGCAGGAAATGGACGCCTTGGGCGAGATAACCCTTTGCCTGGTCGAGGGTCATCTCCGAGATCCACTCCTGTTCGGGCGTCCCGAAGTTGAGAGCGACTTGGTCTACGGCGGTGCTGATCAGAAGTAGATCGGCGTCGAGATTGGAAGCCAGAAGAGCAGAGGCTCGATCTTTGTCGATCACGGCGGGAACTCCACGCAGTGCTCCTGAGTCATCGGCGACGACCGGCAAGCCTCCGCCACCAACTGCGATGACCACGAAACCGGATTCGAGAAGAGTCCGGATCGCTCCCAGTTCGACGATCCGCATGGGCATGGGCGAGGCCACGACGCGACGCCATCCCCGGTCGGCATCCTCTGCAATATCCCATCCCTCTTGGTCTCGCCGTTGCTTGGCCTGATCCTCGGTCAGAAAGGACCCAATGGGCTTCGAAGGCGAGTCGAACGCCGGATCGTCTTTGTCCACCTCGACCTGGGTCACCACTGTCACCACTCCCTTGTCGATGCCCATGAGCTCGAAGTCGTTGATGAGGTTCTGCTGGAGGAGGTACCCGATGGCGCCTTGGGTGTCGGCCCCACAGACGTCGAGTGGTACTTCGTGGAGTTCGTGAGCCGCCAGGTCGGACCGGCGGAGGATGAATCCGATCTGCGGTCCGTTGCCGTGGGTGATGACAACATCCCATCCGGCGGCGACGAGAGCGGCTATGTGATGATCGGTCTCCGCCGCTGCCATGTACTGGTCTTCGACCGTCTGGTGTTCCGGGTCGGTGATGAGGCTGTTGCCCCCGATGGCTACTACGGCAAGCATCCTTTGTCTCACATCGTCAAGGCCATGACAGCCTTCTGGACATGGAGTCGGTTCTCGGCTTCGTCGAAGACCCAACTGTGGGGCCCGTCGATCACACCGTCGGTCACCTCGATTCCACGGTCGGCCGGCAGACAGTGCATGTAACCAACCGAGTCCGTCGCCCGAGCGAGTCTCTCCTCGTCAGCGATCCAGTCGCTATAGCCCGCGGCGATGGCTGACGACTCATCGAGGTCGGACGTGGTCAGCATGCTGCCCCACGACTTCGGATAGACGACGTCGGCGTCTTCGAAGCCGGCATCGAAGTCTTCGAGCACCTCCAGGGACCCTCCGGACGCCCGTGCGTTCGCATTGCCCTGGTCGACGATCTCCTCCCGCAGCCTGAACTCGGGCGGACGCGTTAGCCGGACGTTCATTCCATAGCGAGTGAGGAGCAGGATCAGGCTCTGAGGCACTGACAAAGGCTTCTGGTAGCTGGCCGCATACGCCCATGAGACGTTGACCGTGAGCCCGCTGGGGTCGCCGCGCTTCTCCACGATGGTGAGAAGGTCTGCCAGCGCCTGAAACGGGTGGTACCAGTCGCACTGCATGTTGAGCACGGGGACTCGCGACGCTTCGGCCACGTCCCGGATGTACTGGTTGCCAACCTCCCAGTCGACCTGGCGAATGGCGAGGCCGTCGTTGTAGCGACCGAGGATCTCGCCGATCTCGGTTGCTGTGTCGCCGTGGGCGATCTGAGTCGTCTTCGACTCGATGAACTGGGCATGGCCACCCAGCTGGGCCATCCCCGCCTCGAAGCTGGCTCTCGTTCTCGTTGATGAGAAGAAGAAGAGCATGGCCAGCACCTTGTCGCGGAGAATGGCGTGCTCTTCGCCGAGGGCCCGCCGGCGCTTCAGGTCGAGAGCGATGTCGATGATCGTGTCGATCTCGTCTCTGGTCCAGTCCTGTGTGGTTATGAGGTCTCGGCCTCTGAGATGGGTTTGCATGGCTATTCCATTGCTCCAAGAACCAGCGATAACAGGGACATACGCATGACCACTCCGTAGTAGGCCTCCTGCCACTGTCGAGCGTGCCTGGTGGCATCAACATCCGGAGGCAGTTCATCCATCCGGGGAAGGGAATGGAGGATGATCGAGTCGGATTTGGCCGACTCGAGGAGTTCCCGGGTCACCCTGTAGTTGTCCGGCGTCAGCCCCGGGTCGTCGCCGCGCTCATCGCGGGCCTTGGTGTAGTCGGGCTGCACCACCGGCTCCATGTAGATGACGTCAGCCTCGGCGATGGCCTCCTTGACATGTTCGACCTCACGGACGTGGAGGTTCTGGTCAGCCAGCTCCGCCTTGAACTCGTCGGTGAGCGACATCTCGGGTGGTGCCACGGCGATCATCTCAGCATCGAACTGGGTCAGGGCGTATCCGATGGAGTGCATCGTCCGCATCCTCATGTCCCCGATGCAGAGAAACGTGAGGCCATCGACCCGGCCCTTCTCCCGGCGGACCGTGTAGAGGTCGGTGAGGACCTGCGTCGGGTGCTCGCCCCAACCATCACCTGCGTTGAGAACAGGGATGGAGGCCCACTTGGCCGCCTCGGCTGGAGCGCCCTGCTGGAAGTGACGCATGACGATGGCGTCGCCGTAGTACTCCAGCATGTGGACAGTGTCCTTGATCGACTCCTGATAGAAGTCACCGGCCCTGGTCATCTTGGGATCGGCGAAGCCAGTCACCTGACCGCCGAGCCGGAGCATTGCGGACTCGTGGGCGAGCCGTGTGCGGGTCGACGGTTGATAGAACGCCGTCACGAGGATCTTGCCTTCGAGAAGGTCGGTGTTTCGCCGTCGTCGAGCGATGGGTTCGAGCTCATCGGCAACGTCAAACACGTGGTCGAATTCTGCTCGCTCGAATCCATTGAGCGACAGGATGTCGCGTCCAGCAAAACTGCGCATGCAAATACCTCTCAGGTAGCTCCACTGAAAGCTACAGATCGCGGGGGCGTCGGAGTTAGGGCCTATCGCCACTTTCGGTTGGGCAGGCCGACAGCCTCCTCTTTGTCGCCGGACCATTCGGAGCGCACCAGGGCCGCCCGCACGACTTCGCTCATCGTTCGACATCTCCAATCCGCGTCGAAGGACCCTATCGCCCTTCCTGATAATCCGAGAAGGGTGGGGATAATGATCGCTGCTAGCTTCGAAGCGACTTGGAGGAGACAAGAACATGACCCGTCATCTCGTTGTTGGAGCGGCACAACTCGGGCCCATCGCGAAGGATGAGTCCCGCGAGCAGGTTGTGGAGCGTCTTCTCGCCCTTCTCAGCGAGGCCAGCGAGAGAGGCGTCGAACTGGTGGTGTATCCCGAGCTGGCATTGACGACGTTCTTCCCCCGCTGGTACGTCGAGGACCAGGCCGAGATCGACGCCTGGTATGAGACCGAGATGCCGGGACCAGCCACCAAGCCCCTCTTCGACGAGGCCCGCGGCCTCGGGATCGGCTTCTCCCTGGGGTACGCCGAACTAACCAACGATGCCGACGGCATCACACATCGGTACAACACCCAGATCCTTGTTGAGCGCGACGGTTCCGTCGTTGGCAAGTTCCGCAAGGTGCACATTCCAGGCCACGAGGAGCACGAGCCGGACTGGCCCTTCCAGCATGCCGAGCGTCGCTACTTCGAGCCCGGACCTGAAGGATTCTCTGTCTGGTCTGCCTTTCAGGGGAACGTCGGAATGGCGATATGCAACGACCGCCGCTGGCCAGAGACCTACCGGGTCATGGGCTTGCAGGGTGTCGAGTTGATTCTCATCGGTTACAACACACCGCTCTACTACTCGCCGGATCCCACCCAGAACCCACTACAGGCGTTTCACAACCATCTCGTGATGCAGGCCGGCGCCTACCAAAACGGTGCATGGGTGGTCGGCGTCGCCAAAGGCGGTACCGAAGAAGGTGTCGAGTCTCTGGCCCAAACGGTGATAATTGCCCCTTCGGGCCAGATCGTTGCCCAGTGCATCACCAACGAGGACGAGCTCGCCGTAGCTCAGATCGACCTCGACTACTGCAACCTCTACAAGAACACCCTTTTCGACTTCGATCGCTATCGGGTCCCCAAGCACTATCGCTTGATTTCTGAGGAGACCTCATGACCGTCACCGACCGGGACACCACCGTCAGCTTTGTTCTGAACGGCACAGACGTATCTGTAGACGGCGAGCATGCTCACCTGCTTGCGGCTCTCCGCGAAGAACTCGGGATCACCTCGACCAAGGATGGCTGCTCGCCGTCCGGGCAGTGTGGATGTTGCACCGTTCTGGTCGATGGCAAGGCGATTGTGAGTTGCGTGACCTCTCTGGAGAAGGTCGTTGGGAAGGAAGTCACGACTCTTGAGGGATTCGACCCCGCCGAGCGGGATCGCCTGGCACGGGCTTTCGCGGCCAAGGGGGCCCTCCAATGTGGGTTCTGCACCCCTGGAATCGTCGTCAGGGCCAAGGCGCTTATCGACCAGAAGGGCAGCGACCTCGACCGTCGCACCATCGAAGGCCGTCTTGGTGCTCATCTGTGCCGGTGCACGGGCTACACCAAGATCATCGAAGCGATAGAGCTACTGGCTTCTGGCGATCCGATACCGACTCCCGAGCTGCCGGGGGGAATCGGCAAGTCCGGTGCAAAGTATGAAGGAGAGGAATTGGCACTCGGCGACCGGGGCTACATCGACGACCTTTCGATCTACGGCATGCTCCACGCATCTCTCCGCCTCACCGATCATGCCCGTGCCGACGTGCTTCGCATCAACACAGCGGCAGCCGAAGCCGTCCCCGGCGTTGTTGCGGTCTTCACCGCCAAAGATGTCCCTGGCGAGCTCAAGGTCGGTCTCATTCACAAAGACTGGCCCGTGTTCATCCCCGAAGGCGGTCGCACGTCATACACGGGAGACGTCCTTGCAATCGTCGTTGCGAAAGACGACAGGCCGGCACGAGACGCGGCCGAACTGATCGACGTCGCCTACGACGTCCTTCCGCCCATCACCGATCCTGTTGCTGCGTTGGAAACGACCGAACCGGCCACCTGGGGACTCGAGGGCAACTTGCTTTCCAGGTCCGCCTACACGAGGGGGGACGCCGAAAATGCCCTTGCCGGATCGGCTCACACCATTCATGAGGTGTTCCAAACCCAGAGGGTGGAACAGGCCTTCCTCGAGCCGGAGTCGACCCTCGCCGTCCCAGATGGCGATGGGACCCTTTACGTCTATTCAGGTGGTCAGGGCGTCTGGGACGACCGTGACCAGATCGCATCCGTGCTGGGGATCGAGCAATCTGCGGTAACTGTCGAACTCGTCTCCAACGGCGGCGCCTTCGGGGGCAAGGAGGACATGAGCAACCAGGCGCAGACCGCCCTGGCCGCATGGCTCCTGGAGCGCCCGGTCCGATGCACGCTGAGCAGGGAGCAGTCCCTGCATATCCACGCCAAGCGTCATCCGGTCCGAATTGAAGTCTGGGCCGGCTGTGACGAGAACGGTGGCCTCACTGCTTACAAAGCGCGGATGATCGGGGACAGTGGGCCGTATGCCTCTGTCGGAATGAAGGTCCTGGAACGGGCCGCGGGACACGCCACCGGTCCGTACGTGGTGCCCAACATCGACGTCGAGTCCAAGGCTGTGCGCACCAATAACTCTGTCTGCGGTGCGTTCCGTGGCTTCGGTGCCAACCAGGCCCAGTTCGCCATGGAAGGACTGATGGATCGGTTCGCCGAGATGACCGGGCTTTCGGGATGGGAGATTCGGAGCCGAAACGTCGTCGAGCCGGGCTCGGTTTGGGGCCCCGGTCAGATCATGGACGAAGGATCGGTAGGAGCCCGAATGTGCCTCGACGCACTCAAGCCCCGATACGACACCGCTCGGGCGGACGGCAAGGCGGTCGGGCTGGGACTTGGATTGAAGAACTCCGGTCTCGGCAACGGGTCCAGAGAGGTGGCCAAGGCCGTCGTCCGGTTCGAGGAAGACGGCACGGTCCAGGTCAGGAACTCGTGGACCGAGATGGGCCAGGGAGTCCACACGGTCGCCCTCCAGGTGGCTGTCGAGAAACTGGGGGTTTCTCCAGGAGATGTCCGGGTGATCGTTGACACCACACGTGAGCTCGGGGACGGTCAAACCACCGGATCCCGGGGCACTTTGATGACCTCCGGAGCTGTCGCCGAGGCTTGCAAGAACGCAATCGCCGGCGGTCGTGAAACGGGGGTCGACTATGAGGGAAGCTACGTCATCGACTGGACCAACAGCCTCGAAGACGGCCTGGACAATCCAATCATCCATTCGACATTCGGCTACGCAGCGCAGTTGGTGATTGCCAACAAAGAGACAGGTGAGATCGAGGAGGTCGTTGCTGCCCACGACGTCGGCAAGGCCATCAACCCCATGCTCTGCGAGGGTCAGGTCGAGGGATCGATTCACATGGGTCTTGGATATGCGCTGTCCGAGGATTTCCCCTGTGACGACGAGGGTCGGCCGGAGAACATGACGCTGAGAGCCCTCAACATCATTCGGCCCAAGGACATGCCGCCGATTGAGGTGATCCTTGTCGAAGCGCCACAGCCCAACTCGCCGTACGGCGTCAAGGGCGTCGGCGAAATCGGCTTGGTGCCGACGGCCGGTGCGGTGGCAGCGGCATATCACGAGATCGACGGGATCTGGCGAAACCGTCTTCCCATCAACCGTCACCAGCCACTCCAAGTCTCTTGACTGGAGAATCCCGGCTACTCCCCGAAGCTGCGGCTACTCCTCGTAGCCGGGATGAGCGACCAGGGTGACTGGGGTCTCCGGGCCGGGCATCGAGGGCACCTGGGGCATCGAATCCTGCAGACCCTTCATGATCGTGTACATCACCGCCGCCGGTTGCAGCGAGATCTCGTCACCGCTGTCGCCGGCTAGCGCTCCGGGGAGCGGGGTGGCATCGATCAACTCCAGTGTGTCGCTCCTCAGCGTGGCCTTGACCGAGGGGGAGGTGTAATCGACATGGCCATTGACAGCCACGCGATGTGTCTCTCCTTCGACCCGGGATTCGATCACTGAGTCGGGGAAGATCATGAATGCGTTGTCGCTCTCCGCTTCGAATTCCTCCCTGTTGAGGTAGAGGCGGGGCTTGTCGACGTAAGGCCGTCCCGACGTCGGGCACATCGTCACGCAGTTCCCACACTCATTGCAGAAGTCGCTGAGCACGGCGATCTGCAGCTTCTGATCAACGGAGAATGTTGCGGAGCCTTTGGTGACGACGTCACCCCCGGCGATCTCGAACACCGGCAGATCGGCCCGGATCGACTCCATCTCATATGTCATTAGCGCGGCATTGGGGCACACCCCGACACAGAGACTGCAGATGTCGTGGCAGTCGAGACATCTGCTCGCCTCCGCCGATGCTTCTTCTGCGGTATAGCCGAGCACCGTCTCGTCAAACCCTTCCCGTTGGTCCAGCGGGGTGTGCTTGATCGGAACCCGGTACTCGCGACGTGCCCGGCGAATCACCAGATCCTGGAGGTCGATCTCACGAGTCTCCTCGACGGGCATGACGCGCTGCTGACCATGTGCGGCGGCGATCGATGCGGCCACCTTCTTTCCGTCGGCGGCAGCTTTGACGATCGACGACGGCCCATCTGCGGCAACATCACCACCGGCGAACACGCCGGGAACGCTCGACTCGAATGTGTCCGGATCGACTCTGATGTAACCCCGGTCGGTGAGCTCAGGCTGATCCTCACCGAAGAAATCCAGGACGGAGTGCTGGCTTATCGCCAGGATCGGTGTGTCCAACTCGATCTCGAAGTCCGAGTCGGGAACATCGACAGGAACCTTGCGACCGGACGAGTCACGATCGCCCCCGTACTGCGTCCTGGTGCACACCAGTCCGGCAAGCTTTCCGTCCTCAACGGCCAGTGCGGCGGGCTTGGCCAATTCGACGACCTCTATCCCCTCTTCGATGCTCGCCTCGATCTCCTCGGGATCGGCAGGCATCTGATCGATAGTTCGCCTGTAGATGAGCTTCACGTCCTTCGCACCAACCCGCACCGCCGTGCGGACACAGTCCATTGCCGTGTCGCCGGCTCCGATCACGCCGACGTTGGCTCCGATCGGGATCGGTCGTTCTTCCCGAACGCTGCGCAGGAATGTGATGCCATCGAGGATGCCTTCGGCCTCCTCGCCGGGAAGGTTGAGACGCTTGGAGAGCTGGGCACCGACGGCAACGAACACCGCGACATATCCATCGCCGCGAAGCTCGCCAAGGGTGAAGTCGACACCGGCTTTCTGGTTGTAGCGGATCTCGACACCGAGTTCCTGGAGGACCGCGACGTCCTGGTCGATTTCGGCCTGGGGCAGTCGATAGACAGGAATCGCCCCACCGACCATCCCACCCGGATACCCGTGCTCTTCGAAAATCGTGGCCGGGAAACCGGCGTGTGCCAGCTCGTTCGCCGCGGCGAGCCCGGCCGGGCCGGCCCCGACGATCGCGACCTTCGACTTGTGAACCGGGTTGCGGATGAATGTGACCGGCTGCTCCTCATGGTTCATGATGAAGCGCTTGATCTGACGAATCGCAAGGGGCTGGTCGAGGTGGGTGCGGATGCAGGTGTTCTCGCAGAGGTGGTCGCATACCCTTCCCAGAATCGCCGGAATCGGGTTGTCCTCCCTGGTCAGGGCGACGGCATCGAGGAAACGACCCTCGCGGACAGCACCCATGTATTGAGGAACCTTCTGGTCGATAGGGCACTCGTCAAGACAGGGCGCCTCGATACAGTCGAAATGGCTCAAGGTGCGTGGTGTCTTCGAGCGGTCCATTCGGAAGGAGTGTTTCTGATAACGCCAGTCGCTGCGCACCTCATTGGCATAGTCACGGAGGTTGATCCTGGACAACGCTTCGATAGCCGCAACCACGATCACATCGGCTTGCTTCGCGTCGAAGTGGGCCGACATCGCCAGCGATCGCACCTTCTCGACAGCCCTGACGGAGTTGAGCACGGTCAGCGCTTCACCAATCTTCTCGCAAAAGGCCATCGAAAGATCAATCCCACGGTCGCTCAGGGCGCTGTCACGCATCAGTTGGGCGAAATGGCTCGACGATGGCTGCTTGACCCCTGACTTGCATGTGAAGTCGACCATGTCGGCGGCATCGACCTTGTCCATCTGGAGGTCGAGCTCCTCCATGTACTGGAGCATGCGCATGTATCCCCCGGTCTTGAGGAGGTCGGAGCACACGGTCACAGTCTTCAACCCGGAGCGAAGCAAGTCGGGGACGTTGAGGTAGTCCGCACCTCCCGAGAACGAGAGCAGGAGCTTGTCGCCGAACTCCTCTTTGATCTTCGAGGCAAGGTTGACCGTCACAGGAAGAAGGGCGCGTCCTGAGAGGTACATCATTTCGTCGCTCTCGAACTCGTCGCGCCAGTTGTCGACCTCGAGCGTGTTGGTCATCTTGACACCGAAGGCCAGGTCTCGATCTGCGGCGATCTGACGAAGGTTGTGCAGCATCGGGACCGCATCGACGTACATCAGGTCATGACCGAAGGCCTCGTCGGGAATCGGGATGTCGTCGAAGGCCAGATCGTCATTGACAATCTCCCGCACCCGCTCGGCACCAAGCAGCGTCGGGTTCAACTTGACGGCGGTATGCAGGTTGCGCTCGGCCAGCAAATACTCCGAGATGCGTTCGATCTCATCGGGAGGACATCCGTGCATCGTCGAGAGAGTTATCGAATCCGAAAGCTTGGACGGTATGTCGATCTCGCGGATCTCCGGATAGTGCTCGGCGACGATCTCGATGTAGGCGGGCAGATACTCGGACGCATCGGCCATCGTGTCGAAGAACCACTGAACGTTCGGATGGAGCATCCCTTCGAGGTTGTATCCGACACTCATGTTGAAGATCATCCCGGGCTTCTCACGGGGCCAGCCCAGCTTGTGGTGGAGCATGTGGATCAGCACCCATGCTCTGAGGTACTCGTCGAACGACTGGTAGACCTTCAACTCCTGGGACCACTCGACGTTGTAGCCCTCATCCTCGACGTCGATGCATGGCTTGGCGACGTCGAGCTCGTCGAGAGTCTGGATGGTTTTGAGCTCGAGGAATCGAGCCCCGACCAGCCACGACATGATGATGTTCTGAGCCATCTGAGTGTGCGGGCCGGCCGCCACGCCGAATGGCGTCTCCAGTTCGACGCCGTACTTCTCTATGCGATATCGATGCTCGGGACTGGGAACAAAGAACGCCGATCTCGGAATCCCGAACAGCGAGTCCTTTTCCGCCAACTCAGTGAACACCCAGTGTGTGAGCTGCTCCATTGAAATTGGCTGGAATCGATCGGACATGGGTCTCCTGAGGCTCCTATTTGTACTCGCTCGGGCTCAAAGTCGGGCGTGTAACCGGGCCGCCTGCTCGGACGCTTTGACCCTGATCTCGGCTGGATCGACGCGGGTTGGCCTGCCGTCGGCCAGAAGCACCTCACCATCGACCTTCACCTCGATGGGTCTCACTCCGGCGGTGAAAGCAAGGTGCCAGGGATCCATTGGCTCATAGGACCACGTGACCTCGTCGTTGCGGGCCTCCGGCATGATCTCCCAACCTGTCTCGAGCCAGGACCACGCATGCTCCGGTGAGGCTGTGACATCCACCGAGCGTTCCATTACGTAAGCCAGCCGGAATGACTCGATCATGTTGGCGCCTATGCCGTCGGTGCCGAGTGCGACCGGGTTGGAAAACCGGGTCGGGTCTGCATAACCAACGGCGTTGTTCAGGTTGGATCGAGGATTGTGGAGGATCGTCCCCTTCAGCGAGTGGTCGCTCGGAAGGTGGACACAGTGAGCGAGCAACCAACTGTCACGGGTAAGCCCTTCCAGCATCTTGGGCGCATCGACGTCGCCAACACCTTCGGCGACATGAATATGGACGCCGACTCCCAGGTCTTCGGCCAGACCGGCAGCAGCCTCTAGAGACCTGGAGGTGCATGTGAACGAAGCGTGGATACCCACCAATCCCGGACCGCCTGCCTTGATGAAGCGCTCGTTCTCGGCGAGACCCCGCTCGGCGCCTTCGAAGCCGTGACGGTCGGTGATCCCGTATGCGGTGAGCACCCTGACACCCACTTCGGCGCATGCCTCGGCGATCACATCAAGACTTCCTTCGATCGCGTTAGGCGACTCGTGGTGGTCGACAATGGCCGTTGTCCCGCTTTCCAGAGCCTCGAGCGCACCGAGCATCGCCGACCATCTGATCATCTCCAGGTCCAGGGCAGCATCAAGACGCCACCAGATCTGTTGCAGCACCTCGTGAAAGCTGGTCGGGGTCTTTGGGGGAGATGGCATCCCTCTCGCCAGAGTCGAGTAGAGATGGTGGTGGGCGCAGACCAAACCGGGTGTCTTCGTCGTCATCAGGACGCGACCCTAGACGCATAGCGCCGGGCGCTCTCCCGCCCGGAATGGCCTACTTGCGCTTGGATCTCTTGACCGGGGTGAAGCGCATCTGAATCCCCTGACCCCGAACAACCGCAATGTCGCTCGCCCCGGCGTCTTCCACGGCTCCGATCACGGTGTCCACTTCTTCGACTTCCGCTTCGACAGACACCACGAAGCCGTCGGACTCAGTCAGATTCCTCTCCAAGACTTCCGTCGTGGTGACCTTGGTTGCGTCATGGTCGGCAGCCCCCAACAACGCCCCGATTGCGCTCCCTGCGACGCCCCCCGCCGCTGCTCCGGCCGCGGCCGCAGTTGCGGCGGCGGCAATGGTTCCCGTGCCGAGCATGACCGCGACTTCAGGCCCAAGCGCAATTCCCGCTGCGGCGAGAAGGACTGTCCCGGCACCAGCGGTGGCTCCACCCACGACGCCGCCGAGCGTACCTTTCCCGGCCTCGGCCGCAGGGCCTTCGAAGTGGTCCACATAGGTCACGACCTCGAGATCTTCGACCTGTCGCACCGTCTTTTCACGCCATGCGACCGCGATTGTCTCGGCGTCGACACCATGACCGACGAGTTCCTCGAGGACGGTCTCATAAACTTGATTGTCGGAAAAAACACCAATAACGGTGGGCATCGAGTCCCTCCTGAGGACAATCTAATGCCTATCTGGCTCAACTAATGGGAGAGTCGGCCGCGCGATCCCGGGCCGCGTAACGGGTCGCAAGGACTATCGACTGCCCCGGCAGACATGCCGATCTAGAGATTGCTATGCGACCGAACAGGTCCCTTGCATTGGCCGCTCTCCCCGGAGCAGCGGCAGTCGCACTTTGGGGCGGATACCGGCACGCCGTCCATCTGTTCGGCGCCGACCGGGCCACTCCAGCGCATCTCCCCGGAAATCTTCGGACTGTGAACACCGACTGGGGTCGTCTCTCCTACCGGTACGTTGCCGGCTCCAACCCGGGGCCGCCGCTGATGCTCATACACGGCTGGGGGTCGTCGGCGGATCCTGTGTGGTGGCAGCTGATCCAGCACACGGAGCGGACAGTTGTCGCGATCGACCTGCCGGGCCATGGCCGCTCGACATTGAATCGACGTTTCAGCTTCTCGATTGCCTCCAACGCCGTAATGGAGGCAGCTGCTGATGCCGGGCTCCGGAGGCCGGTCCTCGTGGGTCACTCGATGGGTGGGCCCGTTGCTCTCACCGCCCTCAACGAGCTAGGGGCGGAGAGCTTTGCCGGGTTCGTGGCTATCGCGACATCCGCTTACTGGGTGAGGCCTCGCCACCAGGTCATGGTCGCGGCGGCGCCATACGTGTTGGGACCGGGCTCTCCGATCGTGACGGGTGCCATGCGGGCCGAAGCGAAAAGCCATCCCGACCTCGCGGACCAGGTCGCAAGGGCATACGCCATGCGGCCAAACCGCCGCGTGCTGATTGAAGCCGCCGCCGAGCTGAGGCGCTTCGATGCGAGAGAGTGGAGAGACCTGAGAATCCCGCCGGCGGTTTGGATCGTCACATCCGAAGACGGAGTCGTTCCCGCGGACGACCAACGAGCGTCGGCTGTTCATTTCGGCATCCCGAGTATCGAACTCAGCTCGGATCACCCTGCCGTGACCCGGGCGCCGATGGGGGTAGCCGCGATCATCGAACGTCTCTTCTAGCCCGCCTGGGATACTTCGAGCATGCGTGCCGTCGTATACGACGAATTCCGAGGACCGATCGCCGTTCGCGAGGTCCCCGACCCGGAACCGGGGGCTGGTGAGGTCGTGCTTCGGGTCATGGCGACCGGAGTCTGTCGCAGCGACTGGCACGGTTGGCAGGGCCACGACGCCGACATCACCTCGCTTCCCCATGTTCCCGGCCACGAGATGGCAGGCGTCATCGACTCGGTCGGTTCGGATGTTGAGGGCTGGGCCCCGGGAGATCGGGTCACCGTGCCTTTCGTCGCCGGGTGTGGCGTGTGCCAGTCATGTCTTGGCGGCAACCCTCAGGTTTGCCCGAACCAGTCCCAACCGGGGTTCACCCACTGGGGGTCGTTCGCTGAGTTGGTCAGAATCCCGTTCGCACAGAACAATCTCGTCCTCCTCCCCGACGAGATCGATTTCACAACGGCGGCATCGCTCGGATGCCGGTTTGCGACTGCGCACCGGGCGGTGGTGGCGCAAGGAAGGGTGGCCGCGGGTGAATGGGTGGTGATACACGGCTGTGGCGGTGTCGGCCTCTCTGCGGTGATGATCGCCAGGTCGATCGGGGCCCGGGTTGTCGCCGTCGATGTCAATCAGAACGCCCTCGATCTTGCGAAGCAGCTAGGTGCTGAAGCTGTGGTCAAGGTCGACGATGATGACGCCGCCACCATCCGCGACCTCACCGATGGTGGAGCACATGTCTCAATTGATGCCATCGGAAACCCAACAGTCGTCAAGAATTCGCTGGCGTCGCTGCGCCGCCAGGGCCGGCATGTTCAGATCGGGCTGCTGGCCGGCGACCAGGCACGTACCCCGATTCAGATGGACCGGGTGATAGCCCACGAGTTGGAGATCATCGGCAGCCACGGTGCTCAGCCCTCAGTTCTCGCCGCTCTCGTCGAAGCCATCGCCGGGGGCGACCTCGACCCCGGGCGTCTGGTGACCTCAACACTCACCCTGGAACAAGGCGCCGAGCACCTCGCTGGCATGAACGAGTCGGTTCAACCTGGAATCGCAGTCATCGATCGATTCTGAGAGCTGGCTGTGATGTTCAGCCAGGGCTTGTTACGATGAAACAGCGGGTCACGGAACCGGCCGGCTCCGCTGGTTCGTCCGGGCTACCTGCGGTAGAAGCCGTCCGATATCTGGCCTGTCGCCCGAGCCGCTTGGCATCTCGCGTGTAACGGGGTCACTGGTGATCCGGACGTTCGTAGGGAGATTTATGCAGTCATTGAACCCTGTAGTGAGTCGGGAAGACCATGCCTGAGGAGCGGGCACACCCCCCCGGTGAGGCGGAGATAATCGAAATCGAGGAGAGTCGCCCGCTGCGACACCTCCTTGCGCACTCAAATCGACTGGATACAGGTTCCCGACATATCACGACGGCCCTTCTCTTGGCCGCTGGAGCGGGCACCCGTCTTGGCAACGGCTCTCCGAAGTGCCTGGCTGGCGTGTCGGGAGTTCCGATTCTCGGACGTCTTGTTTCGTCCTTGATCGAGCAGGGCTTTGAACGGCTGATAGTGGTCGTGGGATATCGCGGCGAGCAGGTTCGCGATTACTTGGATGTGCACGCTCTCGGATTAGAGATTCATTACATCGATAGTCCCCGCTATGCGACGACGAACAATATCTATTCGTTGTGGCTGGCCCGTCACTACATGAACGCGCCTTTCGTTCTCATCGAGTCCGATGTCGTATTCGACTCCCGCCTTCTGGGACTGATGCGTATTAGTGATCGCATCGCCGTCGCCAAGCTCCGTCCGCACATGCATGGGACGACGGTGTCCCTCGACGACGCCGGATTGGTTGACGCGTTCCTCGTGGGTGGGCTCGACCGTCCTCGCCTTTCGCACAAGACGGTCAACATCTACAGCTTGTCGCTGTCGATTTGGCACGAAGTGACCCGACGACTCGACCGACGCATCGCCGCCGGGAGGGTGCACGACCACTACGAATCTGTCTTCGCGGAAATGGTGGTCGAGGGGCTGCTACCTCTCGAGGCGGTCAGCTTTGACGATGGACGCTGGGGGGAAATCGACAGCCCCGACGACCTTTCTGCTGCCCAGCACCTCTTTTACGATCCGCCGCGAACCAGGGGAGCATGACGCCGACGAAAGACCGAGGGTGGCTCAAGGAGATCTACCGCAATCTCCCCAACATAGTTTCGATACTCGGCGTGGTACCGCTGTCCCTTCTCCTCCTCGAAGATGGATTCTCGTATCTTCCTGCGCTCATCGTCTACAACAATTTCATGGACGACCTGGACGGGATTCTCGCCAGGGAACTCCACCTCTCCAGTGACTTTGGTGCCCGGCTGGACAATGTGGCCGACGCGGTATCTCATATCCTGATTGCGTTGGTGGTTGGCGCTCAGTACGGCGGAATCGTTCTCGGGTTCAGTGTCGTTGCGGTTGCGGCCATTCTCGTCCGGGTTGTTCAGCGACTGGCCCCTTCGCCGGTCTATGGAATCGGATCGCCGACCAACGAATTGATGCGTCACTTGTTGTTGTTGGTCGTTCTACAAGACGCGTTCAGTCTCGACATCACTGCGTACTTGGTGGCGGCATACCTATTCAACTCGGTGTCAATGCTCGTTCCCTTCTCGATGCCCCAACTAGTGCGCGCGAGGGCAAAATCAGTCGTCGCGATTCTGATGGTCAATGTTGCGCTTGCTGTTGCCTGGATAGTTTCAACAGGCGCGCCCCTCGATCCGCCCGCCGGGCTGGTGCCATTGGCCGTTGCCGCGGCGTTCTTCGGCACCTACCTCTACTCATTTGCCGTGGGTGGGTTTTCCTGGCTCCGGAGCGGGTTTCCTGTTCGCGGCTAGACCCGGCTGTCGTCTGTCCGCGCACCTAGAACCTCGCCGGCTTCCGAACGGTCGACCCGGCCAGTAGCGCGATCGCCCAGACGACACCCAATCCGACCAGCAGATCCTTGGGAAGTCTCATCACTGACCGCCAATCCGGCCCACCCAGATGAAGTCGGGGTTGTCTCCGTAGAGACCTGCGGGCTCTTCCTCGAGGTATTCTTCGTGATCAGGTTGTTCGGGAAAGCGCACGATCAACGCATCGTCGCCGACGATCACGGCGCTCGGGAAGTCGCTGGATGGATTGATCTCCGCAACGCTGACACTGCTCCAACTTTGCCCATCCGGAGAAAAGAACAACACAGGCGGCTCGGGCTCCGATTATCTGGGGTCCCCGAATCCGGCATCCTCGAATGCTTTCGATTGTGCTTCCTCGAATTCCTCAAAGGTGAACGAGGTGAGCTCATCACCGGTGTCGGGGTCGAGGGTGATCAATGTCCCTCTTTCCTCGTCGATGGTGATCACGGTTTGGTCCTCAATGTTGGATTCGAATATCAGAGTCCCGGTTGCGAGTTCTGAGACTGCAATCCCACCCGACATGACATCGACGATGATCGCGAACCCTTCCTTTTCGATTGTCACCGGCGGAGGATCCTGAAAGGCTGGCTCATATTGGCCGATGATCGCTATGCCGTACGGGCCGGCCGCCACCTGGTGGGCGTAGACGGCCAACTCTTCGGTATTTTGAAGGAGGGGATTGGAGACAAGTTCCTCCCAATCCCGACCGTTGACAGTGGCATGAATGCTGACTCCGGAATCACTCTGGCCGAATACCAGAACAGAGTCGCCCCAACGCACGGTGCCGGACCCGATGTAGAAGCTCGGGTCATTTAGAAAGTCGGCGGGAGACTCCTCCCAGGTTCGGCCGTCGGGTGAGAACCAGATGCGTTCTCCTCCATTGTCCAACTCGACCCATACGGTGGCAACGAGTCCCTGACCGGCAGCGATGATGTCACCAACCTGGGTGGCCGGGCCAAAAAGAGTGTCGTGATCAGGGAGGATCTCCCATCTGACCCCGTCCTCCGAGTAGGCCAGCACAACACCGTGCGAGTGAATTTCGTCCCCGTCGCGAACCAATAGAGACCCTCTCAGCAGCAGCCCGCCGTCAAAGGAGACCACTTCACTGAATCCCTCGAACTCCCCCTCAGGGGTATCCACGTCCACTGGATACGGCTCCCAGCGGAGACCGTCTTCGGAGATCCAAAGCACCTGCTCGCTATTCGCAGTGCTGCCCAATGCCAGATAGCCGGCCTCGCCAGAAGTGACGTTGTGGAATTGGGGTTCGTCAGCCGCCCCAAAATCGAGATCTGCTTCCGACCAGGTGAGCCCATCCCGGGACACCCATGCCCTGGCACCTTCATCGGTCCGATATGCAATGAATCCGTCGGGAGTCGCGATCACATCGTCGACGTAGGTGTTGCCCGACAACTCGGACTCGTTCCAGACAAGGGCAACATCGGTGTCCCCGGACGGTGGATCAGCGGGTCCCGCTGGATCCTCCCGAGTTGACTCTTCGGGGGCAACATCCTGAGGAGTCGCAACGGTCTCCGTCGTAGTTCCGGTACCTGAACCGCAGGCGGCGGTCGCCACCGCGACGGTCAGGAGCAGTGCTACCGACTTGATAAATGTGTTCTGAGGTCTCATGACGAGTAGCTGACCTGTGTGCTGGCTGCCAACTCTTCACGTTGCCATTGATGCTCTGTCCTCATTCGCTGCTCGTGTGTGCGTGTCATGAGTCCAATATCCACGGACATCAAGAAAGCCGATATCGGGGTATTCCCCGATAGGCCATCACGGTTGAGGTGGATGAGGAGCGCTACCTGGGCGGCAGCCCTGTCAGAAAACGGCCTGTCAGAAAACGGCCTGTCCGCAGTGACCGGTCAGCGGCCGACTTTGGCGAGACGCTGCTCCACGATCTCGAGCGAAGGGTCGACCCGGACGTTCCTGTCGGTTAGCTCCTCGCCGCAACTGCTGCAGGTGGGGACGGCATGAGTCGGGTTTCCACACTCGGTGTGGATCGCAACTCGCTCGTCACTTGAGGGCTCCCAGCGATCGCCGAATCTCCAGAGAGCCATCAACACATCAAAGAGATCTCGACCCTTCTCAGTCAAGCGGTACTCGTGTCGTGGGGGGTTGTCCTGATAGGAACGAGTCTCGAGAACCCCCATCTCGACCATTAGCTCGAGACGGGACGTCAGCACGTTGCGAGATATGCCGAGGTCCTCGCAGAAATCGTCGAATCGGCGGACTCCGAAGAACGCGTCCCGGAGAATGAGAAGGCTCCAGCGATCGCCGATGAGGTCGATCGCGTTGGCGACCGAGCAATCGATGTCGAGGGTTTTGCGAGTCGGCATGCTCCAATCATAGAGGGTGAGTTGCATAACGCAACTAACCCCCTCTAGAGTGAGTTGCATAAAGCTACTAATAGAAAGTCAACCGGAGGAAATGTTATGCGGGTTTTGGAGCGGACAATCGGGTTTACCTCGAGAGTGGCGCCGGGTCTTGGCGCGGCAGTTGCCGAGGAACTGTGGTTTCGTCCTATGGGGAGACCAGCAGGCCCACCGCCTGAGGATGCAGAGCAGTTTGCGCTAACGGTCAATAGACGACGCGTGACCGGCTTCACGATCGGAAAGGGACCTGTTGCCCTCCTGCTCCACGGCTGGGGTGGCGCAGGGTCGGACATGTCGGCAGCAGCCACCGCGCTGACAAGTGCAGGGTTCAGATCTGTGGTGATCGATTTGCCAGGACACGGACCTGACCGGCGGAACCGTACCGACCTCTTCGTCATGTCGGCTGCGATCAACGCCGTTAGCGGCATGTTCGGTTCGCCCGATGTTGTCGTCGCTCACTCCTTCGGAGCTGCCGCAGCCTTTACGGCCTTTGTTCACGGTGGTCCCCGACAGGTGGTCCTGATTGCACCGGCGATTCGCTCCGAACGATTCGTCGACTACTTCAGCGGACGTCTCAGGTTGACCGACCAGGCGAAAAGAAAGCTATGGCACAGACTGGAGAGATTCGCAGGCCCTCAGATTCTTTCGATCATGAGAGGCAAGGCCGAAATCCCCGGAGCCGAGGTTCTGATCTTGCACGACCCCGAGGATCCCCGCACCCCGTATGAGGACTCCGCCGCATATTCGGAGGATCGTGAGCCGGTATCGATTGTCTCTGTGCCCGGATCGGGTCATCGCGACATCCTTGAAGACGAGTCGGTGCTTTCCGGGATGATCGACTTTGTCACCGAGAACAATCCGGCCGCGAAGGTGCTGATGACCCTCTAGCCGACCACTCTCAGGGTGGTAATCCACTGGTTCGGTAGGTGTGGCCCAGCCGGCTGGTGAAGATGTAGCTCCCATCGGGATTGCGATGAACCGTCCAACCCGCCTTGTGTCTCACGATGTGGTCGTGTCGGCAGAGAGGTCCAAGATGATCTGTGTCGGTGGGGCCGGACTCTGCCCACGGAACCCGGTGGTCGAGGTCACAGTCCCGGGCCGGCATGCGGCACCCCGGGAAGACGCAGGTTGGATAGCGGGCTTGAACCTGTCGTTTGATAGCAGCTGTGGGACGTCGGCGTGTGGTGCCAGTGGCAACGGGGTGCCCGTTGTCGGTGACCGTGTAACTCCAACTGCCACCGTGTTGTTCGGCAACGACCTGACGGGCGATATCGGCGATGACCGGGCCCATCCCGGCCAATTCTGCCGACACGTCATTGAGTTCGGCCAGAGTGGCGAGATCCACGGTGATGTCGACCGAGCCGTTGTTCTTCGCCGAGCCGGCGCCTGAACCTGTGAGCAGGTCCAGGTACACATCAGCCCGAAGCTGATCGAGCGTTCTCGAATCGCCGGCCCTCTTGAGACTCCGGGCGAGCCGATTGATGTGCCGGTTCGCCGCCGTGACCCGGTCGATCGGACTCTGCAGTCCCATGAGGTTGGCTGTGCCATCCGGGTTGAAAGCTGAAACCACCCTCCGGTCCTCGACACCGTGGGTGTAGCGCTCGGCTGCGTCGTCAGGGTTGATGTCGATGCAAAACTTCTGAACCCGGGCTCTGAGCTGTCCCGTCGTTAGACCCGACGCCTCCCTCACAGCTGCCTCGGCCACGTCAACGGCCGAAGCATCAGCGAGATGCCCCACGCCATGAAAGATGGTCCGTGCCCGTCGGATGTCGATGTCTCCGGCGAGGAGCGCCTCCGATAGCTGCGGGAGACGTTCCGTCAGGTGGTAGGCAAAGTCGATCTCAGAGTCGGCGGCCCTCCGGGTCAACGTCAACGCCGCCCTCAACTCGTCGGCGGCGTACTCGAACCATTCTTCGCTTCGATCCGGGATCCCATCCCGACCTGTTGGAACGGCGCGTGCCACCTCGGAGATGGTGTTGTAGTACCGGGCCTGGTCATGAGAGGCCTGGCGGGCACGAGCCCGCAGAACCACCACCAGGTCAAAGCCATTCAGCTTGGAATCGTCGATCGAAGACAGCACCGCAGCTAGATGAGGCCCTGGCAGCCAGTCATCCAGACCTGCGGGTATGACATGGCGATCCAGTTCGGATTCGTCGGCCCAGGCCCACCCATCCGCCGTCAGTTGTTCCAGAACCTGCGTCGACAGTTCGGAAAACTGCTCCTCTTCGATATCATTATCGAACATATGTTCGAGCGTACACCAGGCCCAAGACAGATTCCAGACTGCCGTCAGAGTTTCTGGAGATTTCCTGTCGGTGGCCTCTCCTACCTTCAAAGCCGAAGGGCCTCGACCAAGGGGAGAAGTCATGGATGCCCGAACACAGGCCTGGCTCGACCAGGACGACAGCCGGATGGCGGCGATGATCAGACAGCACGGTTGGTCCATCGAGTACATCGGTGGTGACCGGTGCTCCAGACCGGGGTGTGAATGCCCGCCCACCGACGACCCGCCATTTGCCTACACCGTCGGTCTCTTTGGCATGGCCCATCCTGAGCTGCTCATCTTCGGCGTGACACCGGAGACCGCGGCCGGAGTCCTCAACGACCTGGGCGAGAGGGTCCGCACCGGCGATGCGATCCTGCCCGGTCAACTCATCACTTTCGATGAATGGTCACACCGCATCATCCCGGAAGAGGTACCCAACCCCGGCGAGATCGTATTTGGGGCAAATCGCTTCTATCAGCGACCGGACGAATACTCGGTTCCGGTGCTCCAACTCAGCTACGACGACACCGCGGGCCGCTTCCCCTGGGATGAAGGTTACGAAGCCCCCGATCAACAGCCGAGACCGGGCACGTTTCAGGCGTAGGCCGGCGCGCTCGCACGAATCTCCGGGGAGGCGTAGGGTCTCCGAGTCATGTCGGCGATTGAGATCACCGGTCTTGTCAAGCGATACGGCGATGTTGAGGCCGTGCGCGGCATCGACCTGATAATCGAGGAAGGAGAGGTGTTCGCACTCCTGGGCCCCAATGGTGCGGGCAAGACCACAATCGTCGAGATCCTCGAAGGTCATCGTGAGGCCACATCGGGCGAGGTCATCGTCCTCGGCCATGACCCGAGCAAGGCAGAACGAGCTTTCAAGGACCGTATCGGGATCGTCCTTCAGGAGACTTCTGTCGAAAAGGAGCTCACTGTCACCGAAGCGCTGACTATTTACGGGGGTGCCTACTCCCGCAACCTCGATAAGAATAAGCTGGTTGCAATCGTAGGCCTCACCGAGAAGGCCGACGCCCGGATCGGGACGCTCAGCGGCGGGCAGAAGCGGCGGCTTGAGCTGGCTTTGGGGATCGTCGGCGACCCGGAACTCATCTTCCTCGACGAGCCGACCACGGGCTTCGACCCATCGGCTCGTCGGGAGGCGTGGCATGTCATCGACAATCTGCGCAACCTGGGCAAGACAATCTTGCTCACCACCCACTACATGGACGAGGCACAGAATCTGTCAGATCGAGTCGCTGTCATTTCCGACGGGGTGATCGTTGCCGAAGGAACACCGGAAACCCTTGGGGGTCGGGAACTGTCAGCTACACGGATAACTTTTCGGGCACCCATCGGAACCTCGTTCCCGTTCGATGCGACGGTCGATGGTGATGTCGTCACCATCGAAGCTCAAGACCCCACAACCGATGTTCATCGGCTCACCGGATGGGCCATTGAAAACGGTGTAGAACTCGAGGATCTAACCGTCACGCGTCCTTCTCTCGAGGACGTCTATCTGGCTCTCACGGAAGAGGACTGAGTCGATGGCACGACCTTCAAGCATGTCGCTGATATCGCAGCAGACCGGGTACGAAACCAAGTTGTTCTACAGAACACCGATCGCCGCATTCTTCACAATCGTCTTCCCGCTGATGCTCCTTGTGGTCTTCGGTGCCCTCTTCGGTAGCGAAGAGATCGAGGAACTGGGCGTGACAGTTGCCCAGTACTACGCCCCGGCTCTCGCCGTCTTCGCCGCTGCATCGGCGACGTACACCAACATTGGCATCGGAACCGCCGCCAAGCGCGATGAGGGCATTCTGAAACGAGTCCGCGGTACCCCATTGCCCGCATGGAACTTCTTCGCCGGAGTAGTGGTTTCCGCCACCATCGTCGCCGCTGTGGCCGTGACACTGATGATGACCGTGGGAGTCTTCGCCTATGGGATCGTCATCTATCCGAGAACCCTGCCCGCCGCGATAGTCACGTTTCTCGTAGGCGTGGCCTGTTTTGCTTCCCTCGGCCTTCTCCTCGCCGCCGTTGCTCCGAGTGGCCCGGCCGCCACGGCCATCGCCAACGCCACACTGCTTCCTCTTGCCTTCTTTTCCGGCCTGTTCGTCCCGCCGAGTAGTGAGACTCCGGATTGGATCATCACCCTGGGCAATATCTTCCCGTTGAAGCACTTCAACGTGGCCTTCCAAGCCGCCTTCCTCCCCAACACGACAGGTTCCCAATTCGACTGGACTGCGCTCATGGTGATGACTGTGTGGGGTGTCGGGGCGTTGTTGCTCGCGCTACGGCTTTTCAAATGGGAGAACACTCCAAAGAGCGGGCGCAAATCCCAAAAGAAGGCATCAGCCTGAAGGGCAAGGGGCCGCTCGCAGCCGCTCTGGTCATAGTCTCGGCCTGCTCGACGATGGGAGGAGGCCAGGTTTCGGAGACATCGAAATCACAAACAGCTCTCCCCGCTTCGACCACGACGACCACGACGACGACGACGACGACGACGACGACGACTATCCCGACTACGACAACCACCATCAACCCATATTCCCGGCCCGACTGGCTGGGCACCCGCCTGCTCCCACTGCGGCCAGATGACTTCGGCGAGGTGCAGCCCACACCCCCCGAATTGGAGGACCGGCAACTGGAGACCATCGACACCCTCCCACCCCCAACCACCGATGAGTTCGAATGGACTATCGGCGAGATCCCACCCGACGTTCTGGCCCGTTCCAGCTGGGTTCCCGAATGCCCTGTGACCCTCGAGGAGCTCTCCTATCTGACCCTGACCCACTTCGGGTTCGATAATCGATTCCACACCGGCGAGATGATCGTCAATGCGGCGTTGGCCGAGGATGTGGTGGAAGTTTTCAGCGCACTCCAAGAGGCCCGGTTCCCTATCGAGCAGATGAGGGTGATCACCGCCGACGAGATCGATGCTCATCCCACCGGGGATTGGAACGACACCACGTCGTTCGTCTGCCGCCCGGCCGTGGGATCCTCGAGGTGGTCACAGCACGCTCTCGGCGCTGCCATCGACATCAACCCGTTCCACAACCCCTACCTGAAAGGGGATCTGGTACTGCCTGAGCTCGCCTCGGCTTATCTCGACCGGGAGGACGTCCGCCCCGGGATGATCGTTGAAAAGGACGTCGTCACCCAGGCGTTTGCCGACATCGGCTGGGGCTGGGGAGGGCACTGGAGCTCGCTCAAGGACTGGATGCACTTCTCATTGAGCGGAACCTGAACCCAGTCCGTTCAGGGGAGTCGACCGAACCAGGCCAGTGATCCCAAACCGGCCAGGCCGAGGAGCAACAGGGCGGCGCCAGCAAACCAGTCCCCTACCTCGATGGACTCGGTCTCGACCGTAACGGTCCGGCCCAGATCCTCATAGACCTGGCTCAGCTGTTCGGCCGTGGCGGCGGATAGTGATCTTCCGTCTGTCTGGCGGGCGATTTTCTCCAGCGCTGCCTTATTGACCGGAACCTCGATCCGCTGACCGAATGGACCGGAGATCGTGCCCGACTTCGCCCCGAACGCGATTGTGTGCACCGGAATACCAGCTCTTCGGGCTGCGGTGGCCGCGTCATCATTGGACCGGCCCGACGTCGAATCGCCATCGGACAGCACCACGATCGTCCCCACAGCCTCGCCTTGTGTCCCGGCGTCCGGATCGACCGACGTTTCGATGGCGTCTATCCCCAAAAAAACCGCCTCACCGATCGCCGTGCCCTCCCCCAGTTTGCTGCGGACGATGGCACTGTCAATGATCCGGCGAACAGCCTCGAGGTTGGTCGTCGGGGCTATGAGTTGGCGGGCCATACCATCGAAGCCGACCACACCGATGGCAGCACCTTCCGGCACCGTGTCGAGGAAAACTCCAGCGGCCTTCCTGGCCGCCTCGACCCGGGATGGCGATACGTCATCGGCCTCCATCGACACCGACGTGTCTATTGCCAGCACCACGAGTTGGACGGATTCATACGTCTCTCCAGCGATGACCGGGCGGGCGAATGCGATTGTCGCCGCCATCACCGCCACCAGAAGACCCAGGGCTGTCAGATGCCGACGCCACCCAGGGCGATCAGGAGCGACCTGGTCGAGTAAGTCGAGGGTGGTGAACCGCAGTGCATAACGACGGCGTCTCGCCTGGAGCAGCAGATACCCCAAACCCAGTGCCATCGGGAGCACAAGCAAAGCCAAGCGAGCGGGGGACAGAAATCCGAAGTCATTCATGACCGCGACCTCCCGGCCGCCATCATCCTTGCCTTACGCGAGGAAACGAATCGCACGAAATCGAGCACCCAGTCCCGATCGGTTCGCAAGATCAAATGATCGGCGCCGCATTTCTTCAGCAGCGCATCGATCTCGGCCCGACGGGTCCGGGCCAGCTCGCCGTAGCGATACCGCACCGAGGTGTCGGATGTGTCGACCAATCGTCGCCTGCCTGTCTCGGGATCGACTACCGAGACCAAACCGACGTCGGGAAGGTCGATCTCACGTGGATCGACAACCTCAACGGCGACCACTTCATGACGATGAGAAAGTGCCCGCAGCGACCTCTCCCACGTGGCCGATCCGAGAAAGTCAGAGACGACAACCACCATCCCGCGTCGACGCGCCGCTCGCTGAACCAGTTCGATCGCTCCGCTCAGGTCTCCACTCTCGCCATCCACCGGGGCTCGAGAGAGAGCCGCCAGCACCCCACCGACATGGGTTGAACCGCTGCGTGCGGGGAGGATGGGAAGCCGTGCTCCATCTTTGTCGGGCGTAGAGCGGACCGCCCCCACCCGGTTGCCACCCGAAGAAGCGAGCAGGGCGAAGGCCCCTGCCGCAGACCAGGCGACTTCGTGCTTAGTGACGTGGGCCGTCCCAAAACCCAGGCTCGATGACGTGTCGAGCACAAGCCACACGTCCAACTCGTGGTCGGCGATTGTGTCCCGAACGTGTGGTTCGTAGGTACGCGCCGTTACCGCCCAATCCATCTTGCGGGGGTCGTCACCGGGGACGTAGGGACGAGCTTCGCCTCGCTCGGTGCCGTGGCCGGGGAACAGCCCGGCATGATCTCCGGAAAGAAGGCCGTCGAGACGCTTGAGCACCGTGATACGCAACCGCTCGATCGGCACCTGTGCCGGGGAGCTAGGCCGTGACGTTCGTGGAATGGGCTCCGTGCCCTTGGGCGGACCGAATCTTCGGAACATGTCTCAGACCGCCGCAGAGGTCCGCTGCGCCATGACTTGCGAGGACGACAGCCGGGGCGCCACCACGGTGGTGAGTATCTCTAGCAGTACGTCGTCCACGCTCACGCCGTCGGCAACGGCGTCGAACGAAAGCACGAGCCGATGGTTGAGCACGTCGTACGCGATGTCATAGACGTCCTGAGGGAGAACGTGGTCGCGTCCTCGCAGAAGGGCTAGAGCCCTGCCGGCGCTTATGAGCCCGATGCTCGCCCTTGGGCTGGCCCCGTAGGCAAGGAGCCCCTCGATCTTCACCAGGTGCTCGCTCGGGTTCCGGGTGGCGTGGACCAGCCGGATCGCATAGTCCTGCACTGCTCGGTCGACGTATACCGCCGACGCTGCGGCCTGAAGGCCTGCCACGTTCTCGGTGGACAGGAGAGCCGTGGGGGTCGGAGCCTGATACCGGTCCCGATCGACGATCTCGTGTTCTTCCTGAGCCGTCGGATAGTCCACCGGGATCCTCATCAAGAACCTGTCTCTTTGCGCTTCCGGAAGCGGATACACCCCCTCCGACTCGATCGGGTTCTGGGTGGCGAGCACCAGGAATGGGAGAGGAAGCGGGTAGGTGGTACCGGCGATGGAGATCTGGCGTTCTCCCATAGCCTCGAGCAGCGCCGACTGGACCTTGGCGGGTGCCCGGTTGATCTCGTCGGCTAGTACGAAGTTGGCGAATACCGGCCCCAGCTCCACGTCGAAGCTCTCTGTTGAGGGGCGGTAGATACGGGTGCCAACGATGTCAGATGGCATGAGATCCGGGGTGAACTGGATGCGGGTGAAGGTGCCGCCCAGTGCCCGCGCCAGGGTCGAGACGGTGAGAGTCTTCCCGAGACCCGGCACGCCCTCCAGCAGGCAGTGGCCTCCGGCCAGCAGTGCCACCAACACCCGCTCCAGAACTCGTTCCTGACCAACGATGACTCGCTGCAGCTCAGACATCATTTCACGGAGCTGCACGCCGTGGATCATCTGTTCGGGCATCTCGCGTCCCGCGGGGTGGGGAATCGTGGTCATGCCCCTGCTCCTTCCTGGGGCGCAGGCGCCGGGATGCCAAAGAGATCTTCAAACATCTGCTCCAGCTCTGGTGGAGTGTTGCCCGGCCCGAACATGTCCTCGAGCATTTCCTCCAGACCGGGTAGGTCTCCGAACCCGCCACCGGGCCCGAATAGCTCATCCAGTCCAGGGAGGAGGTCTTCGAGACCCGGGACGAGCTGGGACAAACCCAGGGCATCCTCGGGCGCGGGGATGGTCGGAGCGTCCACACCCCCGTTCGCCTCGACCTCCTCCATCAACGAGGCGAAGTCCTCGATCGGCACTGCGAATCCGACGCCGTCGTTGCCTCCCGACATCGTCGCGATCGCGGTGTTGATGCCGATCACTCTGGCCTGGGCATCGGCCAGTGGACCACCCGAGTTGCCCGGATTGATCGGAGCGTCGGTCTGGATGAGCCCGGTGAGCGTGCCCACCGGTGTCTCCAGTTCCCGGTCGAGACCCGAGATGATTCCGGCCGTCACCGACTGCTGGAAACCGAACGGGCTTCCCAGGGCAATCGCCGGCTCGCCCACTTCCACGGTCCCGGGCTCGGCGATGGTCGCAGCTACAAGATCGTCTGCCCCGTCGACGGCGATGATTGCAAGGTCGCGCTCTGGGGCACGAGCCACGACCCGACCGGTGAAGATGCGATCGTCCGCAGTGCGCACCTCTACCTCGTCGGAGAGTGAGACCACGTGATGGGCAGTCAGCAGCAGTCCCGACGTGTCATAGATGACACCTGAGCCGACCCCGCCTCCCGCTTCCATTCCCCCAAAAATCTCGATATGGACTACCGCAGGTGCAAGAGCGGCAGCTACCGCGGTCGGGCTGCCCGTCTCTGCTTCAGCGGTGGCAACGGTCGGTGTGGTCGCGGAGGTCTCCTGGAACAACATCCTCACCCCTGCGGCGGCCAGAATCAGGAGCACTGCCACCGTGCCAACTACAAAGACACTGCGCCAGCGTCCTGGCCGGTGTATTTCACGTCCGGAAGGCTCTGTGGCTATGGGTGGTGGTGTCTCGGTTGGGATGTGGGAACGGTCGGTACCCGGTGGCGAGATCAGATCAGCCACAGGCGGCGACGCCGGAAGGTCACGCCAGGAGCGACGTCGTGTCCGGACGTCCGGCGGACCGGGATCGAGTTGGGTCAAGGAAACCTCCGAATTGGATCAACAGGGGCAACGTATCGAGGACGGTTTAAAGGCCCTGTCAAGCCTGAATGATGTCCTTCTTCCAGGGTTGGATCGCCGGATGAACCCGATCAGGAGCGACCACGTCGTTGTGGTCTGCGTCATGGTTGAGCGGCAGCCAGACCGTCAAGATTGCGCCTCCACCCTCTTCAGAGTCGAGTGTCACAGCCCCTCCCTGAGCCTCGGTGAGCTGGCGGGCGATCGTGAGCCCTAGCCCAGCCTCACCATTGAGGTTGCCACGATTCCGATCGTGGGGACCCCGCCATCCTCGCTCAAAGGCGCGGGCATGAAGATGTGGCGCAAGCCCCGGTCCTTCATCGGCCACGGCGATCCACGCCCAATCGCCAATGTCGCCCCAGTCAACGCTCACCGCCGATCCCCGCGGCGCCAACCGCGTTGAGTTGCCGAGAAAGTTGCCGATCGCGGTGCGTATCGCGGCAGAATCCACGGCGGGAACCAACGTCGGCGCCGAGCCGGTAACAAGGACATGGATGCCCCTGGCACGAAGCGGACCCGCATGCTCGGAAACCACAGCTTCGGCGAGAGCTGCGAGATCGACAAGGCCATCTTCTTGCTCCACGGCCAGCCGACCATGGCCGTCCAGGTCGTCGACTGTGCGACCCATGCGGTCGACGGCCCGTCGGGCTGCGTCGATGTATCCAACGGCGTCCGGGGCCGGTGCGGCCTCGACCGCGGCCAATTCGAGATTGGTGCCCATAACAGCGAGAGGGTTTCGCAACTCGTGGACGACTTCTTGAAGACGGGTGCGCCGCTCGTCATCGGCCGTCTCGATCTCAGCGTTGGCGCGATCGATGACAGCCAGAGGCCTCCCGGCAACAAGCCAGGCAGCCCCGGCGGCTGGAATCAGGGCCAGAATCGGAGCCACCAAACTCCAGTCGACGGTCGAGGCGGCTGGCTGGCCGGTTTCGTCGGTGACGATGACCAACGCGACATCGTCACCAATACGGGCAATCCCTGCTCTTGTGCTCTCGCCCGGGTCGACTTCCCTGCTCGGCGATGTGGCCAGTGAGCCGACCGTCACGACTACGACCATCATTAGGACAGGTGCCGTGAGGATCAAGGCAAGCCGGGCCCGCCCGCTCATGTCTCGCCCCGCAACAGATAGCCGCGGCCGGGCAACGTGTGGATGGGCTGTCCCCCTCCGGCGGCGACCAGCTTGCGACGCAGATTCGACAGAGTCATCCGCACCGTATTGGTAAAGGGGTCGGCGTGCTCGTCCCAAACGTGCTCGAGCAGACGCTCGGCACTGTGGACCTCGTCTGGGTGGAGGAGAAACCAACGGAGAAGAGCGAACTCCTTGGAGGTCAGATTGACCGGGCTATCCCGATAGGTCACCTCGTAACGAGCTGTATCCATCTCGATGTCCGCAAACGAGATAACCGAGCTTCCGGTTGCTGTGTCGCGCCGCAGAACAGCACGAATGCGGGCGCCCAATTCTCCCAATGAGAACGGCTTGACCAGGTAGTCATCAGCACCCTGGTCGAGGCCCTGGATGCGGTCGTCGACACCGCCGCGCGCGGTGAGCATGATGACTTTGGGGGGCGGCCCGGGATCAAAGTCATGCACGGGGCCGGCCACGACCTCACGGCACACCTCTAAACCGTCGCCATCCGGCAGGTTCAAGTCGAGACACACCAGGTCGTAGGAGTTCACCGACGCAAGCTCAATAGCCGAGGTCGCGTTCACCGCGATGTCGGTGGCGTAGCCGTCATGGCGCAGGCTGGTAGCGATGGCCGATGCGAGGTCGTGCTCGTCCTCAACTACAAGAATGCGCATCAACCCCACTCCTGGAAGACAGCAAGAGGGTGAGCATGGGCGTGGTGGTCTAAAAGGGCAGTAAAGATCATGGAGTGAAAGGAAGGTTCGCTATTTAGACGTTGTCGGGCCGGCCCCGGTTCCCGATTGAATCGCGGTGGCAGGCCGCTGGTCCGACCGGATTAGGCGTTTGAGCAACGTACAGTGACCCGCATCTATGGAACAAGGACAGGAACAAATGACGCTCGCTGAAGAGATGGGGGCCTTCCAGGCCAAGAGTCGAGCAAACCCGGATCCCGACCGCAAGGCGGTCTATGCCAGGGCCGCCGAGTCTCTCGCGGAGACCGACATTCTCGAAAACGCACTCGGGGTGGGCGACGCGGCTCCTATGTTCGAGTTGTCGGACGCATACGGTCAGATTGTCAGGTTGGAGGACCTCCTGGGGAAGGGCCCGGTGATCGTGTCGTTCTACCGTGGCGCTTGGTGCCCATTCTGCAACATGGAGTTGGGTGCTCTACAACAAGAGGTTGACGCCGTCGAAGCAGCCGGAGTGACACTTGTGGCGATCTCGCCGAACGTGCCTGACGAGTCTCTTGGTGTCATCGAAAAGCACGGAATCACCTTCCCGGTCCTGTCCGATCACGAGAACACCGTCGCCCGGAAGTTCAACCTGGTCTACGAGATGGAGTCGGGGCTCGTCGCCTACTACACGAAGATCGACCGGAATGTCGACCAGATGAACGGCTCGGCGGCGTGGGAGTTACCGGTGCCGGCGACCTATGTCATCGATCAAGAAGGAGTGATCCAGTACGCCTTCGTCGATCTCAACCATCGGGTTCGGGCGGAACCGGCAGATGTAGTCGCAGTCGCGGCGGCACTCACGGCCTAGCGAGGCTGCGAAGGGCCTGTCTATTTCGTCAAGGCAGGAGGCAGCTACCAACCGTGCCGATCGTGCCGCTCCAGACGGCCGTGCCGGTGATCTGAGCAGCCGTCATGGCGGCCTCAGAACCCTGGACGGAGTTGAACACACCCGCAGACTGTTCAATGAAATAGGTGCTCACGACGGAGTAAGCCTCATTGTTCTGCATATCGAGACAGAAGCTGGCCGTTGCGTCTTCGCTGGTGGCGGCGAACGCGTCGAAGGCGGTACCGATATTGCGGAACACATTGCCGGTGACCCAGGCGTGTACGTCTCCGTTGCCCTCGGCGTCGATGTCGAACGGCTCGTTGGAACCGGCGTTGACGAAGCTGTTGTCGGCTATCAGCGTGAGCATCCGTGCCGGACCGGTGGCCCCGCCCAGGTCACCAACCCGGATCTCCACGGCCTCGTGGCCGTTGACTCCTACGGGGCTGGCAACGGTTCCGATGACGTTTCTCTCCACTGTCAGGTCGAGGTCGGTCGTGTTGTCGAAGGCAATCACGCGAAGCCCCTGTCTGGCGATTCCGGTGATTTCGTTGTCCGCGATAGTCACCTGGTGCGGTCCCGGAAACTCGGTATTGAAGGAGTTCGACGAGAGGATCTGGACTCCGATGTAGCCCGAAATAGAGCTACTCCCGATATTGGAGATGGTGTTGTTGGTGATCGAGCCGTCCATGATCGCGTCGCTGTTGGCCTGGACCTGAACCACCCCCGCGCCGGCAGATGGCAGGCCAACGGCGTCAAACACGTTGTTGTCGATGGCGAAGGTGGCCTTCACGTCCTGAGAAACCTTGATCTCGAGGTTGTTGGTGCCGTTGGAGGCGGCGTTGATGAAGGATGAGCCCGAGACGTTCACGTCCACGATTCCGTCGGCTCCCGCAGCGTCACCCGCGCCGACGACAATCGCAGAGCCGAACAAATCCTGGAAGGTTGTTCCGTTCTCCACGTTCAAGGTCATCGCTGTGGTGGTAGCCGCCAATCCCCCCGTTCCCCGCCAGGAGAACTCGACAAAGGTCTTGCCGTTGGAGCTGGTGGTGTCCTCAAACGTGCTGTTGTTGAGGGTCAGCGACATCCCTGCGGTGGCATTGTCACTGTTCTGAATCGAGATCCCGGAGGTATTTGAGTTCAACAGATTTCGAATCAGGCTGCCGTTGTCGATCCGGTTGACGCCTGCCAAGTTGATCCCTCTGAGGCCATCAAGAGTCGGCGTCTCGATATTGACCCCGGACAGGGTGATGCCTGACGAATTGAGACTGTCGACGCCGTTGCCCGTGGTGTTGAGGATCGCCATCGACTGCAGGGTCACGCCGTGGACGTCGTCTAGGGAGACGCCGTCGTCGAATGTGTTTGTGATCGTGCCCCCGGACTGGTTCTGAGTCTTCGATCCGTCACCGGTCACCGTGAACGTTCCGCTGCTGCCGGTGTTGTCGAGCAGGATGCCGTTGTTTCCACCGTTCACGTCGATGCTTCGGAACGCGACGCCACTAGAGCCAATGGTCGTGTCGGTGATGATCACGCCGTTGCCCGTGACGGGAATGCCAGCGGTGCCGATGGTGCTGGTGCCCGTCACGTTGACGGTGCCACCGTTTGTGGCGCTAAACCCAGGGAAGATTCCGGTGTCCAGGGCCAACCCGCCGGTGAAACTGATCGTGGAGGTTCCGTTGTTGAGGAGGCTTATGCCGTCTCCGTCATCGTCAATGGCACCGCCGAAGCTGATGGTGTTCCCGTACAGCGCGTTGAGGATCCTCACCGAGCGGCCGGAGTTGTTGTCGATACTCCCGTTGTACGTGAAGTCGCCGAGGCTGTTGTTGATCTCGACTGCGATGCCACCGCTATTGGTGAGCGAGCCACCGTTGGCTGTGATGCTTCCGACGATGTTGACGGAGATCAGGTTGATGCCATCGGTTGACGAACTGTTCGAGGTCAGGTTGGAAAAGGTGACGCTAGAGCCCACCACAGTGCTTGTGAGGTCCAGTGCCGGCCCACCGGTGGCGTTGATCGTGTTGCTAACCCCGCCGATGTTGATGGTTCCCCCACTGGAGACACTTAGCCCGGCCCCTGCCGTGGTCGTCACTGACAGCGAGTCGAAGGTGAAGCCTGTCCCAGCACCACTGGAAGCGATGGCGATGCCTGCGCTGCTCGAATTGATGCTCGTCTCACCAAACGAGAAGGATCCGCTTGAGCCCTGGATCGAGATACCGGCACCAGCTCCCGTAATCGAAGTGTCTGTGCCGGCACCCGGGTTGGCGACCGTGAAGCTGCCCGCGAAGCCAACGAGATTGATAGCCGCGCTCCCGGAGCTTGACGTGGACGCGACGCTATCGAAGGTCACGTTGCTCGTAGAGGAGGCGCTGGTTGAGATGTTGATGACCCTGCCGGTGCCCGTCACCGCCACCTCGCTGACGGTGAGCGTGCCGACGGACGTTCCCGTGAGCCCGATCCCGGTGCCGGTGCTGCCGATGTCTAGCCCCCGAACGGTGTTGCCCAAAGCCAAGCTGATGGCGTTGGTATTGGTGGTCGCGATGATCGGACTGGTGCCACCGACTGCGGGCAGCGGGTTGCTGTGCCCGGGAAGTGGGATGCCAAGGACCGATTGTAGATTGGCCCCCGTGGCTCCCTCGCCGACCAGCGTCTGGCCGGTGTCGAGAGTGATACCAGTGCCGTAATCAGTGCCGGTCTCCGCCAGGTAGATGTCATGGTTCGTCGCCGGCAAGCCTGAGGAGTTGAAATCGGCGACGGACTGGAATGGGTCGGCGAGTGAGCCGTTGTTCAACGTCCCGACCGGTGTGTTGTCGATGAACCAGATCATCTCAGACACGTTTATGGTCACCGTCTTCGCCGTCGAACACTCGGCGGGAAGAGGCGTGCCGTTGTCGCAAACCTGATAGTCGAAGGTGTCGACACCGGTGAAACCGACGGCCGGTGAATAGGTGAACGAGCCGTCGGTGTTGATCGACAACGCACCGCTGTTCGCTGTGGTAGTCGGGAAAGGCGCCTTGATGGTGAATGGTCCGGCGAAGTCAGGGTCTGTGATCGTCGCACCTGCCAGCAGGCCCGAGGCGGCCGGAACGTCGATGCCGACGTTGCCGAGCGAGTCGTACGGGCCCGGAGCCACTAATGACGGAGCGTCGTTGACCGCGGTGACAGTGACGATTCTGTCGCCGTCATTCGAGTTGAGGACGCCGTCGCTGGCAACAAAGCGGATGACCCTGTTCGTCGTATTGGGGGCGTCGCTCGTGTTTTCGTAAGTCACCGACTGCAGCGCCGACTGATAGTTGGCAACCGTGTCTACGCCGGTGAGGGTGAGAACCCCGGCCGAGAAGGATGGGGATATAAGCCCGCATGCGCCACAGGCGAGCGTCTCGTCACCTACGTCGAGCAGGTTGGTGATCGTGACTGTCGCACCGGCAAGATTTGCATCGTCGGGGTCGCTAACAGTCACGCCCCCGTCCACTGTCACAGCACCGCCGTCCTCGGTGAACGCGGTCGACCCAACTGAAGGGGTTACCACCGGTGAGGTGTCGAAACTGTTCTCGAAGGTGCAGGTTATGGCTTCGCCTGGCGAGAGGTCAATTGCCGTCACCGGCGACCCGTCGTCACAAGTCGCCCCCGTCAGATCCCAACCCGACGGCACTGTCTCGGTGACCGAGTAGGTGCCCGACACGACGCTTGTATAGCTCTTGGTCTGCCCGTCGTCGAGGGTGAAGGCGTTGGGTCCCCCAATGTTGTCCGTGAACCCGAACCCGGTGCCACCGGCGGGGGTGGTCGCCTTCGTAATGTGAATCGAACCCCGCTGGGTGTTGGTAAACGTACAAGTCACCGTCTCCCCCGGACTGACGTTGATCGTCGTCACCGGCGACCCGTCGTCACACGACGCCGCCGTCAGATCCCAACCCGACGGAACCGTCTCGGTGACCGAGTACGTGCCCACAGCCACATCTGAGAAGGTCTTGGTATTGGACAATGTCCCATCAGAAGGGTCGTCGTCCAGCGAGAAGCTGTTCGGAGCCTCGATGTCATCGGTGAAATCGAAATCCTGGGGATCATCAGGCACTGCGTCCTTGACGATCACGATCGTCCCGGTCTGGAACTCGATGGAGAAGCCGTCGATCTGCTGGTCGGGAAGACGGTGGGTGTCACCGTCGAAGTAGGCGGCGAAGGTGCCGCTTGTCGAAGTACCCAGCGTTCCGTCGAACGTAAAGATGTCATCTCTGTCGCCGCTCAGACCTGGCACCGAGAAGTTACCCTGGGTTGTCAGGTGCACGATCCCCGTACCCTCATCGACCCAGGTGCCGCCTACGTCTTCCCCTGACTTGGTCAGGCCTACATCCGACCCATCGAAGTAGAGACTCCAATCGCCGCTCGTCTCGCGAACTATTAGATCCTCATCCTTCCCACGCAAAGTTCCGCCGCCATCTCGGGGAACCTTGAACGACTGGTTGGTGCTGACCACGAGCCTGCCGTCGGGCGAGAAGCCGACTGCATCGACGTCTTCGCCGTTCCTGGTGAGACCGGCGGTGGAGCCATCAATAAACAGTGAGAAGGTTCCGGCAGTAGTTGTACCCAAGGAGGTGGGTGTGAATTCGACGATGTCGGAGTCATCGGCATAGAACCCTGGAAGCGATCGTCCGTTCTTGAGGCTGAACAGGATCGGGTCGAGAGTGGCCTCGTTGCCGTCTCCGAGAACCTGAACGGCATCGAGGTCCGCGCCGCTGAGACCCACGTCGGAACCGTCGAAGTGCACCGACCAGGTGTCGGTCCCGCTGTTGTAGGCGAGGATGTCCTCATCCTTGAAGTCGATCCCATCAACGGTGCCCGATGACGTGGAACTCACATAGATGATGACGTCGTCGGGCTGATCGGTGGCTAACACCGGGGATGCGACCACAGTCGCGACGACCACACCGAGCGCGAGCGGAATCAGACGTCTCAGATTCTGCCACATGAGTATTCGCCTCCCGCGATCCCTATTCGCCAACCTCAAAAGGGTACTCGTCATCACTGCCGCGTGTCTAGGGGGTTCCAGTTCCGCCCAGTGATGCCCGACTCCGACCGCTGTCAGTGGTGAGATGCGCCCATCATTCCAAAGGAGGGCTGGTGATGACTCAACCGCCGCCGGAGGCTCGCAGCGCGTCTTTGGCGGCCGATGCAACCAGATTGTCATCGACCGAAACCTGACTGTGATCGGCGACCCGACCAGGGGCAATAGTGGCGACAGGCCAGTTCGGGTTCAGGGTCATGTCTTTGAGTGTGGTCTGGCCGCCCTGGGGGCAGCTGGACACAACAACAGTCAGGTCCTGTTGAGCTAACAATTCGACGTAGTCGCCGGTCCGGAAACACCCGAAACTCTCGTAGAACTTGATGATCGGAACACCATCATTCATCTCCCACTGCGTTGCCTGGAAAATGCAGAACGCCTCCCCATGACGATGAGCCGCCACCATCTCGTCACCGCCCAACTCGTAGAAGGTCTTTATCAGGTTCGAATTGCACGAATTGGGGTTGGCCTTTCCGGTAGCGAACTCAACAGTTGATTCGCTGCACCGGTAGTTGTTGAAGTTGAACATGTGCCGACCTCCAGGACCCATGCGAGCGTCAAGACGTTCATAGACGACTGTGTCACGGATGATCGTCGCCATCGGACGGAAGTACGGTGGCGAAGAAACAAAGACATAGTCCTCATACGGGGCCGGACCCTGTAGCGCCCCTGTGTGGTACTGCGACGCATACTCATCAAGAGGGCTGTCACGATTCAACAGGACAATGTCGAGGATCTGGGTGCCTTCCAGCAGCTCGAACCTGAAGGATTGACCCTTATCCACATTGAAATGCATCCCGTCGAAAGGCGTCGTTGGAGTCTCCGATGCCAACACAAACTCACCGGCTCGTTGTTTCGACTTCGCCTCAGCTACACCAACATCCATCCGCTCATGGAACGCAGCCGTCTTCTCGGCGATCAGGTCGAACAGGTCCTCAGGCACTAAGGCTCCTCCTCATAGATCAATCGGGCCGCAACGCTAACCACGTCAGAAAGCAAGTGCCTGCAGGCGAATACCGGGTCGAGAGAAGGCCTGAGCCGGGGCTCGGCTCCTGGTTAGTTGAGGTCTCTCCAGACGATGGAGTCGATTATTGGACGGGCGACCTCGTGGAAGTCGTATCCGGTGGCTGCGGCGTCCACGTATATGACGACGGTTTCATAGCCAACGGTCACTACGTACATCAGTAGTCCAGGTTTTGGCGGAAGCCGCCAGTCGTCTTCGGAGTCTTCGGGGTCTCTTTCGTCGATTACGACCGGCTGGTCTCCCACAGCCCACACTTCGAACGTCTTGCCCGGTGCCCCACCCATCACAATTTCGACCGGTTCGGTGAGGTTGATCCCTTCGACTTCCATGAAGTTCTCGATCCAACGGTCCACGGTCTCGCTTTGCTTCATCGGGGAAACCGGTCCCACAGCATCTATTACAGACTGCACAACAATGAGATCCAGGGGCTGTCCTTCTTCGGGATGGGCATCTCCATCGGCTGGGATTGGGTAGATATGCACCACGCCGGGAGTGTCGTGGCTATGCCAGTCGCTCGGAACGGTGTAACTGAACGAGACCGGGAAGACTCTCGTCCGGTAGGTGCCTGCCTCTCCCTCGTTCTCATAAGGCATCTGTAGCCATTCGTCGAGGTTCTCGATGATGGTTGCCTGTGTCGCCGTGTCCGGCGCGGATTCTCGTGTTATCAGAATCAGGGCCGTCCCCAATACCACGATGGCAGCAGCAGCCACTAACCATGGTGCCGCTGAGCGTTTCTCGGTCGGTTGTCGGTTGCTCGTATCGAGGTCGATCAGTTCACCGGTGCCTGTTCGAGGAGCGGGGAGGTCATCGACCTGAACGTCCCGAACCATTTCGAGCAGTTCGTCTAGCTCTATTGGGTTGGCTTGGGCGTACATCGCCAGAAGCTGTTCTTCGGTTTTCACCAGGTGCCTCCTTTCTCAACAGCGGGATATGGGATTTGCTTGCGTTCTAAACGTTCGAATTCGGAGGCGAGACGTTTGCGTGCTTCATAGAGCCGTTGTCGAACAGCGTCGGTGGTGATGCCCAACACGATGGCTATCTCGGGCCGGTCCAGGTCTTCCCAAACAGCAAGCCGGAGGATTTCCCGGTCGGTGTTACGTAGCTTGGAAACAGCTTCGACGACCTGTTGATTCTCATGGTTTGAGACAACGAACATCTCAGGTGGAGCGACGTACTGCACTCCGACGCCAGCCAACTTCTCAGCGAGCTTCTTCCGACGCGAAGCACTTCGCCACTGGCGGCCCAGCACCCGGTACGCAACGCTGTACAGCCACGGCAGCACCTCGGCACCATCTGGAAGGTCATCGACCTTGCGCCAAGCGGTAAGAAACGTGTCAGCCACAGCATCATCGACCATGTCACGGCTCGTACGACGAAAACAGTATGCGTAGACATGCCATTGATACGTCTCATAGACCTCCGCGAAACGAGAATCGCTCACCAGGTATCACCCAACCCTCGACGCAGAAGTTCCTGTCACAACCCTATTACGTCCACCAAACACGCATCGTCAGTAGAAAATCCATTGCCGAAGAGTTCGCATCCCCCGCCTGCCACCGATCCCAGACCTCAACCCGTTCGGCTTCGCTAGCCGTTATTTGCGGGGTGGTAGCTTCGGATTGGGACCCGGCACGTAGAGAGATGCAGGGCGCAGTAGATGAACCGTGTTGGCGACGCGGGGCGAACAAGCACGGCTAGTTGGAGGTAGAGGAGATGGGGCACGCTCGAAGGGTTCTCATGGCGACCTGGGATGGCGCAGGGAACATCCCTCCCATGAGGACGCTGGCGCAAGAACTTGTGGCACGAGGCCACGATGTTCACGTAATAGGGCACGAATCGACTCGTGAGCTCTTCGATCAAACAGGCAGCACGTTTGTTCGATGGGCAACCGCGACGCAGCCCCCGTTTATCCGAGAGTTCGTACCAGAGGATCAGGAGGTCGCCTACGCACAGGAACATATCTTCTTCGGCAAGGCATATCAGTCCGACCTTCGCCCTGCAATCGAGGAACTGGCGCCGGATGTCGTCATGGTGGATGTGAACCTCAGGTATGCAATCCTCGAGGGTCTGCGGGTTGACCAGCCACTAGTAGTGCTCTGTCACATTCTCTATGGCGCACTCGTGAGCTTCGAAGACATCGGGAGTCCCTACCTTCTGGAACTCAATCAAGCGGCGATTCGCGATGGGTTACCAACGTTCAGCTCACGGAGGGAGATGGTTGAGTCTGCAGATTGCGCCCTCGTATTCAGCTACGCCGAATTCGATCCTGTCTCCGGAGATGAAGCCGGCGGGAAAGTGATGCACGTAGGCCCGCTGCGTTCCCCTAGTGACTCATCGTCGGGCTGGTCAAGGCGCCTTCCCGGCAGGAAGCTGCTGCTCATCTCCCTGAGCACGAGCAACCAAAATCAGGGAGCGCTACTGCAGCGACTCTGCGACGCCTGCGCACAGCTCGATGTCGAAGCTCTCGTAACGACGGGACCGATGATCGGAGCTGAGGAGCTGGACACAGCGGAGAATGTGACGGCGATCGACTTCGTCAATCACGATGAAGTCCTGCCACAAGTAGACCTGTTGGTCACCCACGCCGGCCACGGAACCGTGGCAGCAGGCCTCACATATGGCTTGCCAATGCTGTGCATTCCATTGGGCCGAGACCAAGACTTCAATGCCAACTGTGTGGAAACACTCGGATTGGGCACGGTGTTGGACAAAGAGACGCCGAGCGATGCACTCCGCCGGAGCATCCAAGAGATGCTCGATGACGACGAGCTGAATCGGCGGGCAAAGGAATTCGCCGGTTCACTGCGGGCACATGCCGGTATCGAAGATGCCCTGAAAGCCATCGAAGAGACAATGAGCAGCGCCTAGTGCGGACGACCAAGCAGATCGAGGCACCGGCCTATGGGCGGCGCCAGATCATCACAGACGTGGTCGTCCTCATCGCGGCTGCACTGTTCGACGTAGGTGTGGCGACGGCAAGCACCGGAAGCGAAATCGACCCTCTGGGTTTCGTCATCTGGGGAGTCGCACTGGGGGCCCTGATGTGGCGCCGGCATCGGCCGGTTGCTGTCCTGGTTATCACGGCGGCTGGAGCCGTCGCGTTCATCGCCATCGGTTATCGCGGGGCCAACGTGTTCCCCTTCGTCATTGCCACATTCAGCATTGCGTTGTACGGACAGACAAGGCTGCAGGCACGAGTCGCCGCGCTGGCGAGCACACTGGTTGTGCTCGGCGTCTTCTCGCTCGCGACAGCTGCGCGCGATGAATTCGAGATAGGGGACCTCGTGAGAAACGGTCTGCTCCTGGGTGGGGCCTTCGCAGTTGGGAACACGATTCGTACCCGCAACGCCCTGGCCCGCGCAGATGTCGAGCGGGCACAAGGAAAGGTCGAGGAGGAGCGCCGTCAGGCTCGGGATGCGATCGCAGCTGAGCGTCTACAGATTGCCCGTGAGCTCCACGACATCGTTGCTCACAGTGTCACCGTGATGACGGTGCAGCTGGGAGGGGCGCGACTCAACGTCGTTAACAATCCTGCGCGGGCAGGAGAGGCGCTGGACGAAGCCGAGACAGCGGGTCGGCGTGCAATGAAGGAACTGAGAAGAATGCTGGGCGTATTGCGGGCTGTCGAAGAGACACCAACGGAGCAGCCCTGGCTACCTGAAGCGCCTCTGCAGTCACTGATCGAAGAAATGTCCTCCGCCGGCCTTGACGTCTCCCTACAGAGCGTTGGAGATCCACAACCGGTGTCGGCAGCTCTCGAAGCCACGATGTTCCGCGTTGTGCAGGAGGCGCTGACCAACGTTGCCAAGCACGGTGGCGAGAATGCCAAGGCAGAGGTCTTGCTCACCTGGACCGAGGACACCGTCGGCATCGAGGTGATCAATGACACCCGAAGGGCTTCGAGAGTGGGAGCCCCGGGTTTCGGTTTGATGGGTATGCGTGAACGAGTCGCACTCTTCGGGGGAACACTCGCTCATAGTCCGACTCCTGATGGTGGCTTCCGCGTGGAGGCCGTCCTGCCCTTGGAATCAGGTGACGAGGAAACATGACAATTCGCGTGCTCATAGTCGACGACGAAACCCTCATCCGGTCCGGCCTCCAACTAATGCTCGAAAGCCAGCTGGACCTCAGTGTGGTTGGCGAAGCAGACAACGGGCAAGCCGCCGTTGAGCTTGCCCTTAGGCACCGGCCAGACGTAATCCTGATGGATATCCAGATGCCACAGATGTCCGGCATCGACGCTGCCCGAAGGATCACGGATGGCGATGACCCACCCAAGATCGTGATGTTGACGACGTTTGGTGACGAAGAGTACGTCTACAAAGCTCTCCAAGCCGGGGCGAGTGGCTTCCTACTCAAGGACAGTCGGCCCGAAGACGTCATCAGAGCCATCCGCGTCGTGGCTGGCGGCGAAGCGCTGCTCTCCCCGGCGGTGACCAAGCGACTCGTCGACGGATTCGTGACTTCGCACCACCCGCCGGTTGTCGACAAGAACTACGAACGGCTCACCGATCGGGAGCGGGAGACCCTCGCACTCGTCGCCGAAGGTCTGAGCAATCAGGAGATTGCTGATCAGCTTTTCGTCAGCTTCTCAACCGCAAAAACCCACGTCTCCCATGTTCTCACCAAGCTCGGCCTGAGGGACCGGATCCACGCAGTGATCTACGCCTACCAAAACGGACTCGTCGAACCGACCGACACGGCTGGCTAGGAAGATCGGCCTGACGGCCGACAAGACATGGCGTCGCGGCCGATGACAGAGAAGGGCCTCTCGGGCACATTGGCTACCACCAGGTGACCGCCACTCGGTGCATGAACAAAAGGAGCGACGAATGGCGATTCAAACAATGGCGACCGCCGACAAAAAGAGTCTTGGGCGGCTGAAGCTTCTCGTTTGGTTGGCGACTGGAGTAGCCGTTGTTGCTGCGAGTTCCGGGGTTCTGCTTCTGGTTCTCGATCCCGCCTCTGGTTCTTCAACTGAGGCGACGTTGGGGATGGCTGCAGCAGTAAGTGGGCTGGCCACCGGAGCTCTAGCCATTGCCGCCTTCGTCTACGCACAGGTGAAGAATCTGTGGCGGTTCGCACCGATTGGGATACGCATCGTGTTGTGGGTGTTCATTGCGGCCGGGATCGCGCTCACATTGTGGAATCTGATCTCCCAGCCCTTCAGCACCTGATATGTGATGTCTGCCTGTCGAATAGTGAAGGAGTAAGACCGTGTTAGTCAGCATGTCTGTGGATATCGAAGCGCCGCCCGAACGGGTTTGGCCTTACTTGATCGAGCCTGAGAAGACCATGGAATGGTTCACGGCGCTGAAGCGCTTCGACTGGACCAGTGAGCCGGGAGGGGTCGGATCGACGTTCTACTGGCTTGAGGAGGCATCGGGTCGTGAGTTCAATATCCATTTCGAAACCACCGAATGGGAACCCAATCGCGTCTTCGCCTATCGAATGACCGACGGGGACTTCTTCAAGAGCTATGACGAGCGGTGGACGATCGACGAGATCCCAGGAGGCTGCCGGTTCACGTTCAACGACCACATCGTGTTCCCCTACGGGCCAATCGGATGGATCATCGGCTACTTCGCTGCTCGCAATGCCGCAACTGAAGGAGCCGAGATTCGGGAGAACCTGAAGCGCATTGTCGAAGGTCAAGAGAACTAGCTCGTATGAGTGAAACTCGCACTTTCATTCGAACGGGCGGATGGTTCGGAATACTCAGTGGTGTAGCAATACTGGTGTCCAGTCTCACCACAGCCCTTACTGCCTCCATCGCCAGACCCGACGACCCATCTGAAGTGGCTGAGTTCTTGGCCCAAGTCGACTCCAATGTCTACAGCTTCCACGTCTATGGATGGTTGGGGTTGATCGGTCTCGTCCTGGCGGTGCCTTTCACATACGGACTGTTTCTGTTGGTACGGAAGGCGCTCAACGAAGCTTGGCTAGGCGCCGTCTTCATGTGGGCAGGTCTGATCGTTCTGTTCCCCGCCTATGTGCTTGCGATGGTGACTGCCACAAGCCTCAGTCCGCTGTTCGATGATCTGGGCGAGTCGGCGGCTGATTCGATCTACGTGGTCTTCAAGTCTTTTGGCGGCATCGCAACTTTGCTGTTCCTTTTGGGGAGCCTGCTGACATTCTCGATCGCTCCCGGATTGCTTTCGGTCGCCTGGTTGCGAACCGGGATGTCACCACGTTGGATCGGATGGCTGGGCGTGTTCGCCGGAATCACGGGGCTTGCCTGGGTTGGAATGTTGTCGGATGATCCCGGCCTGTTGCCACTTATCTGGGCAATCAACGCGTTCGCCAACATCATTTGGATAATTGCTGCTGGAGTCTCAATGGCACGGTTCCCAACCTCCCAACCGCGACCTCGAGTTAGGCACGATCCGATCGGTGCACCCAATGCCACTGGATAGCCACTGTCGCCCAACTCATAATGCCAGTCATGGAGGACGGATGCTGCCAGTCTTGGCCGGTGACCGGACTGTCGATCGGAGACTTTGAGTTAGCTCGGGTGGTTTCCGAGTTGATCGAAATACTGGCGATCGTTGTGATTGCCATAGCAGTGGTTCTGTCGATGATTGGTGCGCTGGCCGTTCGCTTTCGGTCCGACGGAACTGAGGCGTTCCGCACGTTCAAGCGTTACATGGCTCGAGGATTGCTCATCGGACTCGATCTCCTAATCGCTGCCGATATCATCAAAACAGTCACACTCGAGGCAACACTTGAGAACGTGATCATCCTCGGATTACTCGTTCTGATCAGAACATTCCTAAGTTGGAGTTTGGTGCTGGAGGTCGACGGACGATGGCCTTGGCAGCAGAAGAGTGGTGACGTTCAACATTGAGGTCATGGCCAGAGCTTCAAGTTGCTCCAGGGGTGGGAGTTGAACCAAAAGCGCCAGACACGGCGACCAGATCCACCGTCTGTCCAGACCAACACCTAGCCCTCCTGGCGATTGACTCGTCGTTGAGGCTCCTAAAAGGCGCATATGAGCGTCCAACGCCGGATAGCTTCAGAGCGACTCCGAAGACCCATTCCAAGCGCGCAAATGCCCTTCGAGAGTGTTGACTTCCAAGGGCTTTCGTTCGTAGCGGGGGCGGGATTTGAACCCGCGACCTTCCGGCTATACGCCCTACGAGTGGGCTCCAAGTACCGCTGACCTACGCTGATTGCCGATAGTCAACGTCCTCACGGATGGGTATGCCTGTCAACGAGTGCTGCCAGGTGTCAGGCAGTGTCAGGTCGTTGGGCTTCAGTCTGGCTTCAGCCACCAGAGCGATGACGTCGGATGGGTCCTCCGACAGCGACGATGAGTGCGATTGTCCTTCTCATGCAGGTCTCCTTCCTGCTTCTATGTCCCTACGGTGCTCCTCGGACCTAAAGGGAACCCAAGGCGTCCCTGGACGGGGCTCGTGAGCTCACGGGTACGCTGCGGATGCAATGCGCTTCTTAGTGTTGGGCCTGCTCCAAATAGAGGAGAACGGCGAAGCGATACCCCTTGGGGGCCAACGACAACGCGCAGTGCTTGCCTTGTTGCTGCTCAACGCCGGACGGCAGGTTCCGATCGACCGGATCGTCTCTGAGATCTGGCCAGACCAGTCGGTCGAGCACGTTCGCGATTCCCTTTACGTGTATGTATCACAACTACGGAGAGCTCTCGGGAGGGATCGCGTCGCTCGGGTCGACGGCGGCTACCGGTTGGACCTGACGGACGCTGACGAGATCGACACGGTGGTCTTTGAGCGGGCTGCCAAACGGGCGCGGCGATTGCTGGGCTCCGATCCAGAGGCTGCCAGCCATCTTCTCGACCTGGGTCTCGGCCGCTGGAGAGGTCGGCCATACGAGGGTTTCGAGGATCTCGCATCCATTGCCCCGGAAGCAGCCCGGCTCGAAGAGTTGCATCTCGATGCTGCCGAGGATCGTATCGAGGCGGAACTGGGTGCAGGTCGTACGCCTGTGGCAGCTGACGTTGAGAAGCTATGTGAAGAGCACCCGTATAGGGAGCGGCTGTGGGGCCTGCTGGCACGTTCCCTCTACCGTGCCGGCCGCCAGGCTGAGGCGTTGCGCACCTTCACGCGGCTCCGCGGAGTACTCGTCGAGGAGTTGGGCCTCAGCCTCTCTCCCGAACTGGCCCGGCTGGAAGAGCGGGTCTTGCTACAGGACCCAGCCCTCGATCCCGATGCAACTCCACCGCCAACGAATGTGCCAGTTCCGGTCAGCAGTTTCATCGGTCGCGTCGACGAAGCGACACTTCTCGAGAAGGCGATCCATGAGCACCGGCTGGTCACCGTTGTGGGTCCCGGTGGAGCGGGCAAGACGAGGCTGGCGATCGAGACAGTACACAACATGCGTGGGAGCTTTGGTGACGGGGTTTGGTTCGTCGATCTGGCCCAGGTGGCGGAGCCAGAACTGGTTCCACAGGCCGTCGCCGCTGCGCTTCAGACGGCGGAGAGACCGGGTATTGATCTTGCGGTATCGATCGGGGAATACCTCCGACCCCGGACCACGCTTCTTGTGCTCGACAACTGCGAACACGTCGCGGACGCAACCGGCTCGTTGGCGCTCACACTCCTCGCAATGGCGCCGAAACTGACGGTCTTGGCGACAAGCCGTCAGGCGCTCGATCGTGATGGCGAGGTTCGCTTCGCCCTCGAAGGCCTTACGACGTCGCCAAATGATGAGTCCTTCTTCGACGCTGAGCGGTTGTTCGAAGTCCGCGCCGCCGCCGTACGCAGCGGATTCTCTCTTGATGAGACGAACCGCACCTCGGTGAGTTCGATCTGCCGGCATCTAGATGGGATGCCATTGGCCATTGAACTGGCCGCCGCTCGTTCGGGTGTGCTGTCGCCCTCAGAGATCGAAGGGCACCTGGTCCGTCGCTTCGCTCTCCTGTCCGATGAGCCTGCACTGCGGGTTGTCCACCGTTCGTTGCGTGCCTCCATGGATTGGAGCTACGACATGCTCCCGACCAGGGGCAGGACGGCGTTCGATGCTCTCGGCATATTCGAGGGACCGTTCTCCGCAGCGTCGGCAGTGTCCGCAGTCGGCCTCGAGTCAGACATCGAGACCATCGATGTGGTCGGCTCTCTGGTTGATGCGTCCTTGCTGCAGACGGTTTTCCCTGTCGAGGGCGGGTCGCTCTATCGGATGCTCGAAACACCGCGCCTCTTCGCCCTGGATCGTCTTGTTGACTCCGGGCAGTGGGAGGTGGTGGTGAAGCGACATGATTCCCACTACAGCGATGTGTGCCGGCGGCTCCGTCCTGCCTTCTTCGGCAGAGAGAGAGTTGCCGGCCAGCAGGAGATCCAATCGGAGATGGCCGACCACCAAGCGACCTTTGACCGATTGGTCGCTCGCGGCGAGATCAGCGCGGCGCTGGAGATGGCTTGGCCTCTCGGTCACGTGTGGCTCTTCGGCGGTCGGCTCGTCGATGGTGAGCGTCGACTAACAGCTCTCCTCGATGCATCCGTCGGACTCGAAGATCGACTCCGTGCCGACGCCCTCACGGTCGCATCCTTCCTCGCGATGTACCGCCAGCAATTCGATCAGTCCATTGCCTGGGCTGATGAGGCGATTGAGATCTACCGGTCAATTGGCGACGAGCAGGGCCTCGCCTACGCCCTCGCCCGAAGAGGACACGTCGCGTTTGTTAGTGGGGACGGCCCGACCGCCATGGCCATGCTTCAGGAAAGCCTCGACACCTGCCAGAGAATCGGATACGCCGACGGCACGGCATGGCCCCTTACGTTGCTAGCCCAGGCGCGTCGGTGGTCCGGGGACGAGAGTCCCGAGATCAAGGACATGCTTGAGGAAGGTCGCACTCGCTTCATTGCCATGGGTGAGATCTACGGCCAGGTGCATGCCGACATAGTCCTCGCAACCCTCGACAAGGAGAGCAACGACTTCCGGCTTCGATACTCCGAAGAGATGGTGCACCTCGGCGCACAACCAGGGGCCGACCGTCTCATCCAGTCAGCGGGCTTTCATTCCCTTGCCTACGCGGTCTGGGATGGGGGTGAACTCGATCGGGCCGAGGGCCTGAATCGTGCAGCAGGGCGTTCCGATCTCGAGACCGGGGCAACGGTCAACACAGGACTCGCCCTGCTGCAAGCTGCCACATTCGCCGGACTGCGGGGCCAGGCAGAACGCGCCGCAACACTTTTCGGAGCGGGCGACACACACTTCGTGATGCAGAAGGCGCCGTTTCAGCATCGGAAGGCCCAACCGGCCATCGAGGCAGCCACAGAGACCCTCGGGCCCAACAGATATAGGGAACTCTATGAGCAGGGCAGCCACCTGGATGTCGAGGATGCGACCGCCCTACTGCTGAGTCAATAGGACTCGGCGCGCTCACGTCCGGCAGCCTGCGATCGCGTCCGCCTACGCGTCCTGGCGATCCCTGATCGGGAGCTAGTCGCTGCCGGCCGCGTCGAGTAGGTATGCGACGAGTTCGCGGATCTTGTCGGCTGTGGTGTGACCTCCGGGGAGTATGTCGAAAGTGGTGTCGACGCCAGCCTCTTGCAGCCGGGTAGCAAGGAGGCGCCCTTCGTCGATGTAGCTGATGACCCCGTCATCGAGTTCGCCCAATTCATCAAGGTCTTCTCGGATTGTGCCGTCAGGATCGCGCTGAGCGAACCAAGCATCCTCATCCCATGGATCGTCGGACGATCGTGCGAACGATCCGGTTTCGGCTGCCCAGATGCGGATGCGCGTCGGAAGGTCGGTGGTCCAGGATGCAGGATCGACAGTTTCTGCCACGATTGCCTGCATCTCCTCGGTGTCGGAGCTGAATGCCCCGTCCCACAATCCGTTGTGATAGAAGTACTCGGCGTCACCGAGGACGGCACCCACTGGCGACATCGGCAGTGTCTCGGCGACGCAACCCTGCGTCAGGTCGCTGGTTGGGCCAAGCACAAGGCGAGCTCCAGTCGTGGCACCCCCTGACATGCCGTAGACGACGGTGTGGTCCGGATCTCCCCCGTAGAAGATCGCTTGTTCCTGGGCATACGCCAACGCGCAGCGCCCCGCCGGAATCTCCGTTCGGATGAATTCCGCGTCCAAGGCGCTCAGGCTCTGTGGCCATGCTGCGACCCAGTTCGGGGCGAATACGAGCATCCCTGCCTCGGCGGCAGCCTTCGCTACCACCGTGAGGTGCGCGTCGCTCTTGTAGACCGTGGCCCCGTGGAGGGCGACGACCACCGGCCAAGGACCGTCTCCGTCCGGGACGTACACGTCAACCAGATACTCGTGTCCATTCATTTCGAGATACACGATGTCCCTGGTGACCGTCACCCCGGAATCAGAGGTGAGTGCTGTTGTGGTCGTTTGATCGACGGTGGTGGTCGTCGGCGGAACAGCAGTGGTGGGCGCGGAGGCTCCCGTGGTACTCACGGTCGCCGCGTCAGTCGCTCCAGAAGAGCAACTCGCCGACAACATCGCCACTGCAACGAGCATCATCGTGATGTTCCTCATGTCGCATCCTTCGCTTCGTCGGTTCTGCCTTCAGCGTCGGCCAGCGACCTGAAGGAAACCTGAAGGCCTGTCGGCTCCTCGATCGAGCAGATCGTTCAGGCCCGCCGATATGCATAGGGACAGGAACCTGAACGGGTCCGCTACTTCACAGCCCAGGTCTCAGTTCGTCCCGGAGACCCACTGCGGCCTCAGCGGCAGCAGACCTACCTCCGAGCACTCAGGTGCCAGGCCTGAGTGTCCGTTCACTACCGCCACTTCCTCACCCGTAAGGCAGGCGAGCGACATCTGGCCAGCTTGGTGTATGCGGTGGGCGCAAGGGGGGGGTCCAGGCCCTCACGCCCGGTGGTTACCTGCGGGCCCCTTCCGAATCCCGGGCGCATCCGGCACCCGAAAGTCGTCTTGACTCGCGCCCGTACATCCCTCTGGCCAGGCCTGAAGCCCAACCGCCAACTGACCATCGCCTCGGACAGCGATCCCCAGCAGTGCGGAAACCCAGTAGCCACAAGGGGAATCTCGCCTCAACCTGAAGCCGAACGGAATCCACAACCCGACGAGTCACCAAGCGTGCCGCCAGTCAAGAAAGCAGAAGACCCAGGCACTGCCTGGGTCTTCCGGTGGTAGCGGGGGCGGGATTTGAACCCGCGACCCTCGGGTCATGAGCCCGACGAGGTGTGTCTGCTGGGGGCACCGACGCAAGGCCAAGGCCACCGCCAAACCCGAGGATCGGTCCCTCAGCTGGAGATTCTGGCCCAATCTTCGTCATCACTCCAAGACGATCAACTCCCCCCTTCGACACCTGCCGTATCAATTCAATACGAGATCCAGCCCCATCCGCGCAGCCACAGATCGAAGGTCGCCAAGTCCAGGGTGACGATCTCGAGAGCCGCTCCTCTGGCTTCGGCGAATGGGCCAGTACCCCCGGTGATTCGCATCAAGTCGAGGTACCTCGTGTCGTCAATCTGATGTCCGTCGTATGTCGCGTGGATCTCGTCGCCGCTTGCGGCCACGATCACCAGATCCGCCTCTCCGTAACGGCCACTGGGGTAGCCTTCCGGGGTTAGGTAGTTGCAGTGGTTGCTCGACCACGTCACCTGCCCGAGATGGCTCATGGTGCCTTCCCCGTCATAGCTCAGGAGAAGCGCCGGTTCGTTGCACCGGTCTTCCGGGGCAAGTGCCGGCATGACAGCCAGGCTTCCCTTGAACCGCTCACGGAGCGGCAGGGGTCTCGTCGGAGTGGCCTGGGCAGAGCTGGCGATAATCATCAGCAGGGCGGTGGGCAGAAACATCGCGGTCACTGATCTTCCTGATATCACTGCAAATCCTCCTTGCACCATCCTCTCAGCGCGGCCACGCGGTGGCGAGCAACCCGGCCCCATGTCCCCAGGATGACCCGAGCTGTGACACTCGCATGTGTCAACTCCCTTCTTCTCCCGTGATCGTGCAAGGGACATCTCAAGAGATTCCAAAAGACCCTGGTCGGACGGACGGGTCAAGCCGTACCTTGGTGTCAATGCAGTTTTCCGTATTAGGGCCCGTCACCGTCATCGGCGACGACATCTCCCCGCTGGCGCTTGGTGGTTGGAAGCAGCTGGCAGTGCTCGCCTTGCTCCTCAACGCACCGAGCACCACCGTCTCGGCTGATCGCATCATCACCGAGGTATGGGGTGATCAAGCCTCCTCTGGCGCCCGGGATGCCCTCTACACCTACATCTCCAATCTCCGTGGCGTCCTGGGCAGGGATCGCATTGAACGCGAACACGGTGGGTACCGACTCGTCGCCCAACCGGAAGAGCTCGAGGCACATACCTTCGAAATGGAGCTTGCACGAGCAGAGCGATTGATCGGATCGGCACCGAACTCAGCCAGTCGGCTCCTACTGAACGCTCTGAACAGGTGGACCGGTAGGGCCTACGAAGGCCACGAGGACTTGCCGGCGATCCAGCCTGAGGCCGCTCGGCTCGATGAGCTCCTCATCAGCGCACAAGAGCTCCGTTTTGACGCGATCCTTCGGGCAGGCGAGACACTCGAGCCGGCCGACGTTGCGGTGCTGTGCCGAGATCATCCCTTCCGTGAGCGGGCCTGGGGACTGCTGATGCGGTCCGAGTACCGGGCGGGCCGCCAGGCGGACGCACTCCGTACTTTCCAACAGTTCCAAAAGACGCTGGGTGAAGAGCTCGGACTCGAACCGTCACCATCACTTGTCCGACTCGAGGAGCAGATTCTCCTCCAGGACCCATCTCTCGACCCCGACCAAACCACCCCCACCAACCTGCCCACGCCACTGACCAGCTTCGTAGGGCGGCTCGATGAGCAGGCATCGCTTGACGAGGCGGTACACGGACACAGATTGGTCACCGTTCTCGGTCCGGGCGGAGCAGGAAAGACGAGGCTCGCTGTCGAAACGGCGCGAACGCTGCAAGGGCTGTTCTCTGACGGTGTGTGGATCGTGGATCTTGCGCAGGTGAACGACCCGGCAGGCGTACCCGACACGGTGGCGGCAACACTCGGGATAGCCACAGGAGATGAGGGAGACGAAGCGCTGCTCAACTGGCTCGCAGCCAGGACCGTGCTCATCATTCTCGACAACTGCGAGCACCTCGTGGACGCTGCCGGCAGGATCGCCCAGCGGATCCTGGAACACACCCATGAGGTGAAGATCCTCGCCACGAGCAGGATTGCCTTGAACCGACCCGGTGAGCAGCGGATCGCCATCCTGGGGCTGCAGCAGGGCGACGGCGAAACCGAGATGGGCGAGGCAGTCGAACTATTCGTCGATCGAGCAAAGGCATTCCAGTCGTCACTCGACCTTGGGTCAGACACGATTGCGGCGATCCGATCGATCTGTGGGCACGTCGACGGTCTTCCCCTCGCGATTGAGCTTGCCGCTTCCCGGACCGACGTTCTGTCGGTGAATGAGATCTCCGAGTTCCTTCGCGAAAGCCCAGCACTTCTGGAAGCGGAGCACGCCTCTCGAGACATCCACCGATCTCTTGACGCTGCAATCACCTGGAGTGTTTCGTTGCTTGACGAAGACCAGCGGGCACGATTCCGGGGACTCGGTGTCTTCGACGGACCGTTCACCGCAGAGGCGACGGCATCCATATTTCGCAGCGGTCACTTGGATGCCGTGCGTGAGCTGAAGCCTCTCGCTGATGCATCATTGGTTGTAGCGCGTCCGACCGAGGCTGGAGGCACTGTCTATCGGCTCCTCGAGCCACTTCGTCAGTACGCGCGGCGTTCTCTCAGGGAGGCTGGAGATTGGGCCCAACTGACGGAAATGCACGATCTCTACTACGTCCGTGCCAGCCGATCTCGACGCAGCGGGATGCTCGGTTCTGGTCGGGTTGAGGCTGTACGACGGATCGAGGTGGAGCTGGCCGACTACATGAGCGCTTGGGACCGACTGGCAGAACAGGATCCCACGGCCGTGCTTCCGCTTGCATGGTCGCTGGGTCATCACTGGCTCTCGGCACATGTCAGCTCAGGATTCGCCCGCATGGCGACCCTGCTCGAAGCCGTCGGGGACAATGCATCTGTCGAAGTTGCAGATGCCCTGACCATCAGTTCGTGGGTAGCGATGTACGCGAACGATTGGGAGCGGGGGATCCCATGGGTTGATCGCGCCATCTCGATCTATGAGGAGGCAGACGATCAGCTTGGTCTGGCCTACGCCAATGCACGCAAGGGGCACTGGGCGTTCGGGAGAGGAGACGCCGCCGGCGCAATGGCGTCCTTGTCGCTGAGCCTCGAGATCTGCGACCGCATCGGGAATGAGGAGGGGAAAGCGTGGCCCACGGTCCTGATCGGCCAGGCTCGCCGTTGGGGTGACGACGACAGCGACGACGTCCACCAGATGCTGCTCGACGCCAAGGCGTTATTCGCATCGACCGATGATTCCGACGGCCAGGTACATGCCGGAATGGTCCTCGCGACCTTCTTCAATAGGGATGTCGCCGAACGATTGATCATTGCAGAGGAAATGGCCGATCTCGCCGAGCAGCGCGGAGCTGACAGCGCATTGCGACCCACTGCATTTCACGCGCTTTCCTCCGTGACCTGGGAACTGGGCCAGCGGGAACGAGCCGAAGGCCTTAATCGGGCATGTGTTCGTGCTGCGTTCGCCAGCGGCAACCTGATCGTCCTAGGCCTCGGACTGATGCAGGCGGCCCGATACGCCGGACTACGCGGCCACTCCAAACGCTGTGCCACGCTCAACGGCGCAGGACGCGCCCACTTCGCCTTCGAACTGGCTCCGTTCCAGCTGCGGTACGAGGCGGATGGCGTGTCGGCTGCGAAAGCGGTCCTCGGCGAAACCGAGTATGACGGGTTGTTCGATCAAGGCGCCTTGATGACGGCCGAGGAGGCCGCTGCACTGGCGCTTCGGTAGCGGTTTAGCCCACCTCGCTTGCCGCCAACTTGCGAGAGGGGCCCCTGGAAAGAGGCCCCTCCACATCCGGTCCTCTCGGTTAGTTCGCGTATGTCCAGGCCGTTTGGGCGAATAGGAGCTGGCCGTCCGGCATCGTCGCGATCTCAAAGGTGAGCGCCGAGGCAGATGACGTGCCACCCAACGAGTTGCGCAATCCCCGGGTTACGACATACCTTCCATCGCCTTCGTCGGTGACGAGGTATGGCTCCGTTATCCACTCGTGGGTCCATCCTTGTCCCGCCTCGAGATGTGCGGCGATCTCCTCACCGGAGAACCGCTCAGTCCCGTACAAGTGGTAGCCGGTCGGTCTATACAGGTCGACGACGGAGCCATCACCACGCTCCAGCGCCTCCCACCAATCGTCTATGAGGGCCGCTGCTTCGCCCGGGACCGCGGGATAGGCTTTCACCTCGACAGCCAGGACATCCCGATCGGCGACGACCTGGGACAGTTCGGCTGTCACTTCAGAAAGTTCCTGCTGCGTGGCCGCGAGCTTCTGATCCAGACTCTGGTACTCCTCGGACGTCGTTGGATCGCTGGAGCAGGCTGCCAATGACACGGCCAGAGTTAGCACCAGCGGGAGAGCTGTTTTCCATTTCATGTGCTCCTCCTTTCGCAATCAGCGTCGATCAGCGACCTCAAGAGAATCCAAAGAACGCCCACCCAGTTGAGCACGAGTACACCCAACAACCCGGCGAGTGAGTCCCAATCCTGGCCCACAGATAGGAGCGGGGGCGGTGCGACGTGTCTTCGACATTCGCTACGTCCTCCATTCGTCCCCACTAGTACGAACTGCACTCGGTCGAAGACACGTCGTTGAACCAGCTTCGCGGGTTCAGATCCGAGGCCAATAACAGAACCCGACCCAAAGGGCCGGGTTTCAATGATTTCGTAGCGGGGGCGGGATTTGAACCCGCGACCTTCGGGTTATGAGCCCGACGAGCTACCAGACTGCTCCACCCCGCGTCGGTGGAGAGGTCATTTTAGTTCGTGTCGTCACCCAATGCATAAAGGGCCTCCCAATGGCTCGGGTGTGGGATGACTTCGCCGCGGCGGATGAGGGAGCAGTAGGACTTGCTGAGACCGGTGGCCTTGACGATCGTCTTGAGGGGAATGTCTGAGAGCTTGGGAAGGATCTGGGTCCGGAACAATTCGGGGTTGGGACGCCCTTCTTGCTTGTCCCACTTGATATTGGCCCGTCGGCGTTTCTTCATCGAGGCTGAGCGCCTCTGTTTCGACTTCGCGCTTTCGCCTGTCTCTAGCCGTCGGGCGGCGGACCGCTCACCTGCTTCGATGAGGGCTTTGGGTCTGCATTGGTCGCAGTATCGGCTGCGTTCCCCTACTTGTGTTCCGCAGGTTCTGCATCGTGGGGATGGCCGAATTACCCGCGGCACTCCTGCTCTGGCATCTTCTTTCTCGGGTTGGTCCGTTGCGGTTCGGTTGGTCCGGGTGAGAGGCTTTGGGAGGTCCTCGCCGGGTAGGAGCCTGGCGGCTGTTTCTTCGACTATCGGCGCCAAGTGGGACGCCCACAGGGGTCCGGTGGAGGCTAGGTGATCTGATAGGGGTGGGTTGACTCGGACTGCTCCCCTGCGGGTCTCGGTGAAGTCCTCGATCGTGAACACGTGCTCTTCGAACAGTTTGAACAGCCATTCGTCGACGGCCGGTCTGACGGGTTCGATGATGTCGTAGACGAGGCTGTCTCGTCCCCGCTTGTCGACGTGGTAGACGCCGAGGCCGGGATCCAAACCCATGCCAAGACATCCCAGACGTGCCTCGGCCACCAGGATGGCATACAGGAAGTTGAGCATCGCACCGGCAGGCGATCCGGCCATACGTGGAGTCCCGGTGATAGGTGAGGAACGTTGGCCGAAGATCGTCCAGTGCTCGGCGATCCTGGGGAGCTGGTCGGCTGCGAAGTTCACCGGGATCTGCTCACACGCTTGCCAGTATTGAGATGCGATCTCCGCCTCCACTGCCAATAGGTCCGTTGTGGTCTTCGCTCGGGACAAGCCAGGGATCCTGATCTGAACAGGGTTAGCCAGGCCAGCCGCCACTTTCGATTGAGCTTTCAGTTTGGCCGCTACGAACGATCGCGCTATTTGGAGGCCGCTCGGACGTCCCGCTGCTCTCGCCTGGGCTCGGCGCAGCTCGGGTCTGTCGGCTCCGAAGTCTCCGGAGACGGCGATCACCGTTCCGTCCCGGTCGACTTGGTAGACGCTGATACCGGCGTCGCGGCACCAGTGGATAGCCGAGAAGCTGATGTATCCGGTTGCCGCTGTGATGATGAGACGGTCGAAGGGGGCGGTCGCTCGGTTGTAACGGCGTGTGCGGCGGCGGCGTCCCGAGCCGTCTTCGACGATCAGATGGTTGTATTTGGTCGAGATCTTGGCGCCCCAACCTGAGGCGACGCACACGTGGGGAAACTCGGGAGCCTCATAGGGCTGGTGGTTAGTGTCTGATGCTTGCATGAGGAGGTTCTTTCTCCTTGTGTCAGCCCCCAGGCCGCTCCAACGGTGCTGGGGGCATTTCGTATCTGTTGCTTTGTTTACAGGATGATCTCCCGGGTGGTTGTCGAATGGGCGGATTTGACGAACTCTCTGAGCATCGTCGAATTCTTGCGCGGGTACTTTTGACCGCATTTCCCACATGTCCAGGTGCGCCGTGTGGTGATCCCGGTCACTCCACAGCCCGGGTTCTCCGCGAGGTGGACGGCCTTCCGACCTGTCTGGTGTTCGGCCATCGCTTCGCGTTCTGACAATGCGAACCCATGGGCAGGGTGGGGATCAGGATCCACGAACTCATAGATCCCTCCCAGTCCAGCCGAATCCTTCTTCATCTTGCGTCTCTCGGCGCTGAGAACAATGGCCGCCTGTTGGTCAAGCGCCCACCACGACAACGGCTGCCGACAGGAAGGTTTGCCACATCGGACCTGGAAGGGGCCAGCTGTTCGTAGGGGGTCTAGCGCTCGGTTGACCTCTGCGTCGTAGATCAAAGCCTTCTGATCGTCGGCCAATTCCTCGATGCGATCCAAGAGGTCCCTTGCCAAGCCCGTCATTCTGATATTGTACTCGACCACACAACCGAAACCCCTTGTCCCGTATGGGATTTGGGACGGTGGGACCGGTCCACCGGGGAAACCCAGCCGGAAGCAATGCCCACCCCCAGCGGGGCGGCTCCAAAAGAGCTAGCCCACATGGGGGTGTTTCTTGTTTACACATAACATCGCCGATGGCATCAACGCCTCGGCTTCGCAGGTCCAACAGTCACATCAGACCTCTTGGACCAACTGTGCAGTCTCCGGAGGTTTCCGATGACTGCGGTATGCGCCAGATGCGGCCGCAGCTTCCAAGCAGGCCGGAGTACACAACGGTTCTGCTCGGCGAGTTGCCGGAAGAAACAGTGGGAACAGGAAAACCCACGTCGACAGCAGCCGGGTTCCGTCAAACGGGCCCAGTACGGATATGAGAAGCGGCCGATCATCGGCTTGGACGGTGAAGGGTTAGATGACCCTCCCCAGTATGTCTTGTTGTTGGCGTCCAATGGGGAGGGGATCAGCGATCCCGATGGCCTGACCACCGATCAATGCCTTGAGTTCCTGGTATCCCTACCGCGGAGTGCTCTCAAGTGGGGATACGGCTTCGCATATGACGTGAACATGATCCTCGGATCGTGGCCCCGCCACATCCTCACCCGGTTGTGGAATTCGATATCAACTTCGGGAGGTACGTGTTCGGTTCGGTATGGCCGGTGGTGGATCAGATGGATTCCCGGTAAACAGTTCATCGTCAAAGACACCATCAGCGGCCGGAAATGTTGTGTCTGGGACGTGTTGCCGTTCGTCCAGGGATCGTTCGTTGACTGGCTCGAAGACGGAAAGCTTGCCCCACACGAGGCGATCAATCGGATCAGGGAGATGAAAGAGCGAAGGCACCAATTCGACCAGGCGACACAGGGCGAGATTGAGAGCTACTGCGGGGACGAAGTGAAATATTTGGAGATCGGCGTCCGGCAAATGTTGAAGCTCTTCGACGCCGCTGACCTGATACCGGCCTCCTATTTCGGAGCCGGGTCGTTGGCCAGCGCCCTGATGCGAAAACACAATGTGAGGGAGTTCATCTCTCCTCCACCAGACGAGTATGCCGAGCTGATCAGAGGCGGCTTCAGAGGTGGCCGGTTTGAGCTTGCGTTCATCGGCTGGGAGATAGAAGCGTTGGCTCTCGACCTCAATTCAGCCTATCCAGACGGTGCCCGAAGACTCCCCTGTCTGAAGTGCGCCAAATGGCGGCATGTCGAGGGGGCTCCGCACACCGAGCATGCTCTGGGCCGCGTGGCGTGGGATCTCGGCGATCCCGATACCACCAGGTGGGGGCCTTTCCCGGTCAAGACCGAGGGCGGTCCTCTCAGCTATCCGACCCGCGGCGAAGGCTGGTACTGGGTAGAAGAAGCCCGGGCAGCTCAAGAAACCTGGCCGGGCAAGGTCAGAATCCTCGAATCTGTGGAACTGGATGAACGCTGCCAGCACGAACCCTTCGAATTCGTGGAGTCGGTGTACGAGGAGCGGAAACGCCTAAAAGCTATAGGAGATCCCAAACAGAAAGTCCTAAAACTGGCCCTATCCGCCTGCTACGGGAAATTGGCGCAACAGGTGGGCGATGAACCGCCATTCCAATCGCTCGCATGGGCGGGAATGATCACCGCCCACTGTCGGGCTCAGGTCCTCGACGCGATGCGCCCCGATCCGGACAACGTCAGGATGATCGCCACCGACGGTGTCCTCGTCCGCGAGATCCCAGACCATCTCACCATCGGCGACGGACTCGGCGAATGGGAAGCCAAACCTGTTGCAGAAGTACTGGCCATGCAACCCGGGCTCTATTTCTTCCGAACCGAAGACGGGAAAGAACACGTGCGATCACGCGGATTCGGCCGCGCTGACCTCACCTTCGAGAAAGCGGCACAAGCCATCGACCGAGACGTTCGACCATCTCTGCGTACTTTCATGACTCGATCACTAACAGTCTCCACTCGACGCTTTCGTGGTCTCGGTTCGGTCGTACGCCAAAAAGCTTGGAATCAGTGGCGACGCTGGATCGACCAAGAACGGAACATCCGGTTGAACCCCTGGCCACGCCGCGGGACGCTACGACTCGAAAGGGGACGCGTCGAGACGTACGCCATCGAAGAAGCGAGGAAACGCAAAAAGCAGTCAAAACATCCGAACTATCGGTGGGACGCCGAACGCGAAGCCGAACGCGAACCCACAGCCGGAGGTTCGCTGTGGTAAACGAACCCGAAGTTCCAAATTGGAAAGACGTCTGGGGCGATCCAGACCTCGGCGACTGGGACCTCGACGACATGAAAGCCCTCATCGACCCCGACGATTGGAAGATGTTCGATGAGAACATGAGCGAGGCCTACACCCAATGGCTCCAAAATGGCGGGTTCCCAGGGTCGATACCAGGATGGATGCTCTACGACATCAACGTCTTCCTCGAATGGCACGGCCTCAGACCACAGGTCTGGTGGGCCGAGTTGTATGGGCGCTGATTCTTGCTCTCCTTCTTTGGTGTCCGCGGTTCTATCTGGATGCCGGGTGAGGCCAGCCCCGCCCAGAAGCCCCGTCAGGTAGCGTGAGTCCCCACCGTTCAATTGGGGATGAGGCATGACGAGTTTCCACGACCCTCAACGTGAAGTCGAGAAACTCCGCGCTCATCTCGCTGTCCACGACAAGCCGATCGGTTTTCTGATCGGTGCGGGAGGGTCATCGGCGGTAGCCGACATGGCAGGCGATGTGCTGATACCTGCAGTCGATGCTCTTACCGAACGATGCAAGCAAGTCGTAACGGATCTTGGCGACCCGTACCCAACGGTGTACCAAAAGCTGGAGAACGAGTTTGAGACTGATCACCCTCCGAATGTTGAGGACATCCTCTCGTCGGTACGCCGCAAGATCGGCGCTATGGCTGTCGGAGATCGGCTGGCAGGTACAGATCGTCAGGTGCTTGAGCGCATCGAGGAAACCCTCCGTCGCACCATCGCAGCCGCCGCTATGCCAGCGGAAGATCGGATCCCCGGGCGGTTGCCCCATCACGCTCTTGGCCGATGGATTGGACGAATCCCTCGCTCATTCCCAATCGAGATATTTACCACGAATTACGACACGCTCTTGGAGCGGGGGCTTGAGGATCAGCGAGTTCCGTTGTTCGACGGCTTTGTCGGTAGTCGACAACCGTTCTTCAGTGCTGGCAGCTTGATGCATGAGGGCATAGCCACTGGCCGCGACTGGGCTCGGGTTTGGAAGATTCATGGTTCGGTGAACTGGTCGCGCCAAACCATGAGGGACGGCACGAAACGCATCGTTCGGGGCGAAGAGAGCGATACCGGCGAGTTGATCCTTCCGTCCTTTCACAAGTACGACGAGTCCCGCAAACAACCTTATGTTGCGATGCTCGATCGACTCAGTCGGTTTCTCACATCTCGGGAAGACGCGGTCCTATTCGCGCTGGGATACAGCTTTGGCGACCAACACATCAATGCGGTTCTCTTCGAGGCGCTGGACTTACAGCCAAGGGTTCATGTGGTTGCTCTCCAGTACGGAGAGCTCCCTTTGGATGGTCAACTCGTCCAGAGATCCCAGCAGCATCCGAACCTCGTCGTCTACGGGCCCACCAGTGCCGTGGTCGGCGGTGTAGTAGGCGGGTGGCGCCTACTTGAGCCGGTCGACGGGACAACAGCAGGATTACTGGATGTACCTTTCGACTCAGACGGCCTGCCAGACCCAGATGAAACGCCCTTAACCGGCCGGTTCCGCCTTGGAGACTTCAACTACTTTGCAGCGTTCCTCGACGGTATCGTCGATCTGGACAGATGACCGACCCCGAACGCTCTACGCTCATCGGCCAGGTTGCGTCGGTTCGTGGTGGTTTGGTACGAGTAAAGCTTCGCGAGATCCCGTCGACCCTGGTGATGGTGGCTGGCGAGGCGTACAGAGTCGGTCAGATCGGCGCATTTGTGCGAATTCCGCTCGGCTACACCCAACTCTACGGAGTCTGTACTCAGGTTGGCGCAGACGCTGCACCCTCAGTGGCTGATGCGGCCCCGGTTCAGCTAGAGACTGCCGATACGGAACCGCTGGTCGGGTATCGGTGGCTCACTCTCGCACTGTTTGGCGAAGCTGTTGGGGGCCATTTTGAGCGCGGCGTTGGTCAATACCCGACGATAGGTGACGAGGCGCACCTCGTCACGAGCGACGACCTTGCTGTCATCTATGGCACGGGCGCATCGAACGACGCCATCACGATCGGCAGGATCGCTGACTCCGCCGGGATCCCAGCGAGGCTGCTGTGCTCGGCGCTCGTCAGCCGACACTGTTGCATCGTTGGCTCCACGGGGGCCGGCAAGTCGAATTTGGTGGCGGTCCTGCTGGAGGTACTCAGCGGAGACCAATTCCCGTCAGCGCGACTTCTGGTAATAGACCCTCACGGCGAACACAGTTCGACCGTTGGCGATAGAGGTCACGTCATTCAGACCGGTATGCACACGAAACCGGGGGTGGATCGTCTTCGCGTGCCTTATTGGGCGCTGCCGCTTGACGATCTTCTCCAGTTAACTATGGGCGATTTGCAGCCGCATGTTGTGGAGCAGATCCGTGATCGGGTACGAGAGATGAAGTTGGAGGCGGCGCAGCATCTCGATAACCCGCCTCCAGTTGGGGCGATCACGGCGGATTCGCCCCTGCCTTTCAGTATCCGACAGCTTTGGTTCGAACTTGCCGACGACGAGAAGGCGACCTATTCCGAAAACAACAACCAAACCGATCAGACAAAGAACCAGCCGCTGAATGCTGGTGATGCCGCCGCGCTTCATCCGCCCGAGTATCCACCCCCAACCTCCTACAACACAGCTCCCTATCCAAGCAAGAAGAGGCGAAGCATCGGCCGACAGCTCGATCTACTCCGAACTCGGCTACTCGACAGCCGCTATGCATTCATGTTCGACCCAACTGATTCGCATGCCCCCGACTTGCACGGGAACGTCGAAGCGGACCTTGACTCCGTTCTCGCTTCTTGGCTTGGTCGTGAGTCGCCCGTCACGATCCTCGACGTGTCGGGTCTCCCGGCAGAAGTGCTTCGTCCTGTCGTCGGGAGCATGATTCAGTTGGTCTATGACGGCCTGTTTTGGGCGGCAGAGCTTGGCGTCGGTGGCCGTTCCCAACCTCTTCTAGTGGTCGTCGACGAAGCGCACCGGTTCCTACCTGAGGGAGAAAGTTCCGTCGCATCTAATGCGTTTGCTCGCATTGCCAAAGAGGGCCGGAAGTACGGTGTGGGACTCGCCATTGTCACCCAGCGCCCGTCGGACGTCGATCAGGCAATCCTCAGTCAATGCGGAACCATGCTCGCTCTGAGGCTGACTAATACTCGTGATCGCAATTCGGTGGCTGCTGCTCTCCCCGACGATCTAGGAGGCCTTGCAGATCTCCTGCCTTCGTTGCGGACCGGCGAAATGCTCGCGATCGGTAGCGCAGTTCCAGTTCCATCGCGGGTTCGCGTTCGAAAGGCAATCCACAAGCCCATCGGGGACGACCCACCACTCCCAGAAGCTTGGCTTTCTCCAGAGCGCCCAGACTCAGCACAGTACGCGGATGCTGTTCGCAACTGGCGCGCCCAGTCCCTACCGCAAACCGATACAGATCAGGAGCAGTTATGACGATGCCGGAAATGACCGCCGTTGATTCCTCGAACCTTGAGTCAGTCGGTTACGACGAGGCCAATCGCGAGCTCTACGTGCGATTCCTCGATAACCAGACCTATGTCTACTCGGAGGTTCCACCGCAACTGTACGAAGAACTGCTCCAAGCACCATCCAAGGGAAGCTTCCTTAATCGCGCTATCAAGGGCGCATACATCTACCGCCAACTTTGACACGCGACGTTGTAGGCGAATCACGTCCGGTGTCTGTGGATTCCGCTTAATACAGCTCGCTTGGCGTGGTTTAGTGGCTTTTGGCGGGGGCCGTGGGCCTTGGCCTTGCGTCGGTGCCCCCAGCAGACACACATGAGCCCGACGAGCTACCAGACTGCTCCACCCCGCGTCGGTGGACCAATGATTCTATGGCGAACCCGACCGTAGGACAAGATTGCTCACTCCTCCACTTGCCTGTACTCCTCGTCGCTGACCTTGTCCGCCCAAGGGGGAGGTCCTTTCGTTGTCAGGGACAGGTGCATCATCGGAGAGTCGGGGCGGGCACCATGCCAGTGCAGCTCCCCGGGAGGGGCGAACACGACGTCCCCGGCTGTGATCTCGATCCTCGAGCCATCTTCGGTCTGGACAAGGCCCGAACCCGAGACGGTATAGAGGACCTGGCCTGCCGGGTGCGTGTGCCAGTCACTCCGCGCTCCCGGAGCGAATTGAACAGCGATCATCGTTATCCCGCCGTCCCCTTCAACAACCCTGCTGTTCCACACCGAGCCCGTGAAGTGCTCATCATCGAACGGGCTCCAGGAAGAGTTCTCAAGTGGTTTGCGATTCATCGATGCAACCACTAATTCTCGAGCAACGCGCCCAGGGCCTGATCGAAGGTCCTCTCGGCCAGTTCCTCCAACTCCGCGTCGGTCCGACTCTGAATCGGATGCCGAACAAAAACCACTGCCGGGCTGGTCCCGAGCGAGTATTTCTGCGATTCAACGGCAGATGCGAACTCATCGGAAGCGACCAGAACGGCCGGAACTCCATTCGCCTCGTATTCGGCCAGGTCGTGCAAACTGCACGATACGCAAGACCCTCAATCGGCGAGGGCTTGGATCACCGCCATCGACTGGGTTGAGATCTCGTGACGCAGATCGGGTGGTGCCGGGCGGGTGTGGGTGGGTTTGGTGAACCGGAGTCCCTGCAGCCCCCTGCCGCTCATCAGCGAATAGAAGCGATCGAGAAAGACATCACCCCGCGGCTTGGATATGTCGACGAGGCCGATCAAACCATCGAGATCGCGAAGACGGGGAGCGGCAGGACGGTGTCCGGGCGCCAGCTCCGATGTCGGGTCGAGGATCGTTCTGACCATGTCAGTGCTCATCAACGATAGTCGTGACCATCGCACTCCCCTTCGGTCCGGCCACCCATCCGGAGATGATTCCCGACGAGGCACCTGCCCCACCGCCGACATGAACGAACCAGAGATTCTCCGGCTTGAACTTGGGGACAAGTGCTCCTGTAGGCGGGCGACTCGATCCGTCCTCGATGCCCCCGGCGCCTGCGACGATCTCGGTATCCGGAAATGTCAGGAGGTCGATGATCTCCTTCCGGAGCCTTTCCTTGTCCCATCCGGCCCCAGCGAAGATGCGGGCATGCTCGGGAGCGACCGCGACCAAAGCCGCCACCCGACCAACCGCTTTGGGATGCCACACGACGCGAAGACCCGCCGCCAATGAAAGGGCCAGAGACTCCGGAGATCTCGACTTCTGATCCGAGATAGGTGTCGGTCCCTGGCCGGCGAAAAGCGTCACCGCCGACTTTCCCTCGGGGACGCCTCGCTCGGTGGCGAGAGACGACCAGGGCGAATCGTGCTCACGCTCGGGGAAGGCCATCGTGTACTTGGTGGGATGGCCCTGAGTCGAACGGTCCACCTCTCCCGGGCGGGAACCGCCAATATTGCGCACGATGAGATTGAGGGCACGTCCGATCGAAGCGTTGGCCCTGTTCCCTGGCCCGAAAGCATTGTGCTCGGCATTCATCCTGATCCGGGTCGCTACGGGTCCGTTGACCACAATCACCGGGCCCGAATACCACGTCGTGGCGGCCACGCCGTGGGCGTTGAACGGCTCGGCAGCCAAAGACTCCACGGCGGCTAGAAGCACCGGCATGTACTCGGGGAGACAGCCCGCCATGACCGCGTTCACTGCCACCTTCTCCACCGTGCATTCCTGGTAGTCGGGTGGGAGAACACCCACCATTTTATCGGGCGACCGCTCGGTGCCCGCCAGCATCCTGATCACCCGCTCCTGGGAGGGAGGTATCACCGGCAGCCCGTCGGTCCATCCTCGGGCGAACATGGCTTCGTGCTCGTCCTCCGATGCGCCGAGCTCAATGCGCCGGGAGCCCAAGGCAGGGCCTCCTCCGTACTTGGCTGCGAGTGTTTCGGGAACACCGGGCAGAAGGGTCAAAGAGCCGCATCCAGGGCGATATTCCGGCAGTTCCGGGGCAAGATTATCGAAACCAAAGAACTCCTCCCACTCCGACCTGCGCCAGCCGACAACACGATCGCCCGGCTCGCCGTCCTTGATGCGGACCGCGGTCGGCGTCGCCTCGACATCGAGACGCCACGACAACGCCAGCTCCCGATCGTCCACAACGCCGGTCACCTCTGCGGGAAATCCAGGATCGTCCTGGCTGACGAAGGTCACAGCGATCCCACCGTCGACAAGTTGACGAAATGCAGGCTCGACCTCGCGACAGGTCTCGCAATCACGACTCACGAAGATGGCGTAGCCTTCAGGAAGCGTCAAGGACAATCGGCCTGCGCTCTAACGATACCGCCAGACGATCCGCCCCCGGGTCGGGTCATAGGTCGAGACTTCGACGTCGACCGTGTCACCGGGGAGCACACGAATACCACGGCCGCGACGCATGCGGCCGGACGGTTTAGCGAGCAACTCGAATCCGCTGTCCAGCTTCACCTCGAAGGTGGAGTCGGGGAGCATCTTCATAACGGTGCCACGCATCCGTATGTATTCGTCTTCGTCTTTTGCCATTCGTCCCTTAAAGAGCCGGCTCAACCATAGGTGGAAAGTGGTTCCTTAGAGGAATACTGACCAGCGCGATCAGCCGGCCATCCCCAGGAAGGCCTCGACTGCACCAGCGACAAGGTCTACCGCTTCGTCGATGAGACGCTGGGCTTCATCGACCCAGCGCTGATAGTCGGCAAGGTTCCCGTTCTGCAATGCCTCGTCAGCGAGGTCAAAGGCGGCGGCTGCCTGCTCGAGCAACTCCTCGACTGTCGCTCCGTCTGGGGTCGGCGTTGGATCATCGGTTCCCGTGTCGCCGCCTTCTCCAAACACCTCGAACAGTGCCTCGTTCAGAGACTCTGCCCACCTGACTTTGTCCCCGTAGACAACGATCACCCGCCGAAACTCAGGGAAGCCCCCACCTTCGGCTTCGAGGAACACAGGCTGGACGTAGATGATCGAATCCTCAACCGGGACAACAAGCAGATCTCCCAGGACAACGCTCGACCCCTGGCTGTCCCACAAGGTGAACTGTTGGGAAATGTCCCCATTCTGTTCGATTCGCTGCCCCACCTGTTCGGTTCCATCGACCAACTCGCCCTGTGGCATCCGGAAGTCGAGCAAGCGGCCGTAACGGCCCGGAGTGGAGTCGGCGACAAGAAACGCAGACATGTTGCGCTTCTCACTTGGCGTGAACGGCTGGAGCAAAAGGTAGGAAAGACTGTCCTCTCCGGGAAGCTCGGTCAGCAGGTAGTACGGAAGGATCTCGGCCCGATATGCGAACGTGGTGTCGAGGCCGCCCCCTCCACCGTCGCCCCAGAGAAGCTCTTCTCCCGTCGAGACGTTGGATCTCGAACTCGTCCGTCGATTGATGGTGGAAGGGTCCTTGGGCAGCGACCACTTGTCATTTCCTGTGAAGAGCTCCGTCGAATCTGTGACGTGGTACTCCAGGTACAGCTCGCCCTGAACCCGGAACAAGTCCTGTGGATATCGGAGGTGCTCTTCAAGACCTTCGGGCAACTCCGAAATCGGAGTCAGAAGATCGGGAAACGCTCCAGCCCAGGCAGCCGCCACCGGGTCATCGGGATCCATCAGATAGAAGGTGACGTCTCCGTCATTGGCGTCGATGACTGCCTTGACTGAGTTCCTCATGTAGTTGACTCCCGGGCGGATCTGCGATGAGACCGCCAGCCTGCCGACTGCAGAGTTGGTCAGCGGCTGTGAGTAAGGAAAGAACTCCGATGTCGTGTACATGTCGACTACCCAGACGATCTCGCCATCGAGAATGACCGGATATGGATCGGTGTCGCCCTTCAGGAATGGAGCGACATTCTCAACGATCTGGCGCACGTTGCGCTCGACGAGGACCCGGCTTTCGGCACTCACCTCGTTCGAGATGAGAAGGTTGAGATCCCGATAGCGGAAAGCGAAGGCGACTCTCCTCCAGAAGCTGGAAAGCTCGACACCGGCTGTGCCCGCGTACCTGTTGTATTCGGTGCCCTCACCGGGGAGCGGAAAATCGACCTCCTGAGGCTCGGCGCCGGTCTTCACGATCACCGGCCGCCCCGGCTGATAGGTCTCGCCGAAGTAGACCCGGGGCTCGGTGAGCTCGAGTGCTGCAACCTCTTCCTTCGGTGGGACGTCCTTGAGAAGGAATCTCGGCTGGCCGCCCTCCTCAACAAACGTCGCTTCGTTGACAACGGCGCCAAACCCGTGGGTATAGATCAGACGCTGATTCAGCCAGTCATCCCTTGGAAGATTCAGCTCTTCAAGCTCGCGGACGGCCAGCATGGCCTGCGTGGGATTCCCTTCGGCGTCGGTGTAGCGGTCGGTGTCAACGACGCCGAGGGTGTAATAAGGGCGAAGCTCCTGGAAGGTCTGGTAGGTCCTCGGTAGGACTGACGGATCCCAGATTCTCAGGTTGTCCATAGTGACCTGGTTGGCCGCAATCCCATCGGCGGTCAGCTCATCGGACGCGGCGAATGGCAGCACTTCGACCTGATCCAGACCCCAGGCAGCCCGTGTGAACTCGAGATTGTACTCAATGAAGGGCTCCTCCCTCACGAGAGGCTGTGGGGCGACCTGGAATCTTTGGATGATGGCCGGGTATATCGCCCCGGCGGAGATCGCCACCACGATCCAGGCGCCAACGACGACGATCGCCAACGTCCATCCCTGACGGAAGATGTTGGCTATAAACAGCACCGCCGCCACGACAGCTACCACGATCAACAAGCGAAATGCCGGGAGACGAGCGTTGATGTCGGCGAATCCAGGCCCGAAGAAGGTCGGCTCGGCCCGATTGGACAGCATCAGCTCAAACATGTCGAGGCGATAGACCACGGCCCGAACCAGGGCAATAAGGGCCAGCAAGATCGAAATGTGCGTCTTCGCCTTGCGGGTGGTCGAGAGACTTCGCCCGGTGAACCTCACACCGCCGTTGAAGTAGTGGGCAACAATCGTGACAACCGTGGCGAGAACCAGGACGTTGAAGAGCCAATCCGTGGCCGTCTCAAACAGCGGCAGGTCAAATACGTAGAAGCCGACGTCATTTTCGAAGATCGGGTCAGTCCTGCCGAACTCCTGTGAGTTCAAAAAGAGAAAGACCTCATCACGCCATGACGCCACGGTAAGACCCAGCAACAACGCCAGTCCTGCCGTCACCCAGATACGGACCTGACGGATGCGGGGCTCGATCCACTCGCGAAAGCGCTCGATTAACTCCTCTTCCTCCGACAGGTCGAAAGGCGCCCACCCTGGAGAGAGACGATCCACCAACTGGAGTGATATCCAGAGGATCAAGAAGGCGACCGCAACCCCGAGCACACCTAGGAGAATCGACATTCCCCACTTGCGCTGCCAGATGTTCTCGAATCCGATCGAATCGAACCAGAGATAATCGGTCCACAGAGTTCCAAGGGCGGTCAGCAGCAGGTATATGGCGGCACCGACGATGAGGATGATCGTGATTGGTCGACGACGATCAGGGCGCTTGTAGTCGGACGGAACCCTTGTGAACATTGGGTTGAAGGGTAACGGTTAGCCGGGGTTTTGTACGACGCGCCGGGCTACTCGAAGACGATGGCCAGCGTGCACTCACACCCTGCATGAATCGGCGGCGGATTCGACGCGGGGTCGTTGGCGGCCTCCCGACACGCACTGCAGGGGGTACCAGCAGAAACCCAGATCAGAGACCCATTCGAGCCGACGGATTCGAGAACTCCCCGGTGGAATCCCACGAGCGCCAACTCACGGATACGACGCTCGGCCTCGTCGGTCCGCCATGCCCGGAATACCCGCGACGTCGCGGACTGTCGATCTCGCTGGTCTTCGCCGGCGGAGGCCAGCGCCTCGGAAACCGCAGACGCCAACAGCTCACCAAACTCGTCGGCAGCATTCGAGGTCGGAGTTGTCTTCCGCCTCAACTTCTTGCCGGTCATCTGCTCAGAGGCCTGATGACCCGCCGAGTAGCTCTCTGCCCAGAGGCCAATGAGATCAGCCCGCATCGTCTCGGCCAGGACCGGGCCCTTCGGCTGCCATTCGTAGTCGGTCCTCAGTTTGTCCAGGGCGATGTTCTGGGTGTCGGTGACCGCTTTCTTCACACCACGCAGGGCACGGTTGGTGATCGGAAGCAAGCTCGCGTCACGGGCATCGATCAATTCCGACGAGTCCGAAGGCGGAGGTGGCTCGGGGACCACGAGTTGCATCGGTTCTTCGACCGGCTCAGCCGAATCGTCCGCCACCCGCTCCGGCCCGGCTTCGATCGCGGCGTCGGGCACAGGCTCGAGCACAGCCGCAACCCGAGGGACCCCCCGCAGTGAGGCGAACAGCGCACTCACATCATCCGTTCCCGAGTCGGGATCTTGCTCCGGCTGGGGGTCGGGCTCGGGCTCGGGCTCCGGCTCGGGCTCGGGCTCCGGCTCGGGCTCGGCCTCGGCCTCGGGCTCCGGCTCGGGATCGGGATCGGCCTCGGGCTCGGGCTCCGGCTCGGACAACTCGATTGCCACAGGCTCCTCGTCCTCGGGGGAGACGACTCTCACCGTCTCGCCGGGCTCCCAGGTCTCCGCAGCCGGGTCAACCAATGAAGAGGAAGGGACGATCCTCACCGACGAGCTGCTCGGCGCTGACAAATTGAGGTCGTCCCGGCGTTCTTCGAGGGTGCCTTCGAGACGTCCCAGGGTCGACCTGACATTTTCCAACTCTTCGAGGAGATCCTCACGACGCTCCTCGAGTGCCCGCGTGCGCTCTTGGGCCGCCTCCGCCTGACGCTGCGCCGACTCGATCATGTCGTCTCGACGCTTGGCCGCTTCCGAGGTCATCTTCTCGGAGCCCATCGTGGCCGCCCGATTCAGATCCTCAGACTCGCGTCGTGCGACCGAGACGAGCCTGTGGGCCTCCCTCTCGGCCTCTCCCATGACGGTGAGAACGTCTCGCTCCGCCTCCTGCCGAAGTCGTTTCGCCTCGACCACGGTCTGGCTCAGCAAGTCCGAACCGGCGGTCCAGGCGTCCCCTCGCAGCGCCTCGGCATCACTTCTTGCTTCCTTGCGGGCCTGCTCGGCGTCCGCCATCGACTCTGACCGCCATCGCGCAGCATCAACCGCCGCCCTCTCTCGCATGGCGTCAGCTGCTTCTCTGGCCGCCTGGAGCACAGCCGCGACCTCGCGGCCGATGGTGTCGAATTCAGACTCGAGGTCTCGATCCGCGTAATCACCAAGTCGGGACACAACCCGATCATGATCAGCCTGGAGTTCTTCGAGAGTGGCCGCTATCTCGTCGAGGTACGCCGTTACCTCGTCCGCGTCAAGGCCGCGCCATGCAGTCCGGAATTGGGCGCGGCGAACATCATCGGGGGTGAGGTCAGAACCCATCCTGACATAGAAGATACAGGCCGATCCGTGTGTTCTTGCGCTTTAGGCAAACGGACAAAGGCAGAACGCTACGCAGCTCCGAGATTCTGAAGAAAGTCGATGGCCTCGTCGAGGTCATTGATGGGGACGATCTCGATGCTGTCGTACTCGGCCGTGAGCGCCTCGTCGTAGTTTCCAGCAGGAACCAGGATGAACGATGCGCCGGCGGCCTCGGCCCCGACAACCTTCTGGCGGATACCACCGATGTTCCCGACTGTTCCGTCGAATTGAATTGTGCCGGTGCCGGCAACCACCAGGCCATGGGTCATCTCACCAGGGGTAAGCGTGTCGATAATTGCCAGGGTGTGCATCATCCCGGCCGATGGGCCACCGACATTGCCCGGCTCGATAAAGAGCGGGAAGGGGGGCTCGGTCAACTCACCCACGATTATGCCGATCATCGGCCCGTCCTCCGGATTGTCACGCGCCGCCAATTCGACGGACACGACCTGGACGGATCCCTCGCGGATAATCTCCATTTCGATGACGTCGCCTACTTCAAACCCGACCAGGGCCGCGGTCAGTTCTGCACCACTCGAGATCTCAATGCCTTCGACAGCGGCCACCGAGTCACCGATCTGGAGCACTTCGGCCGCGGGCTTGTCTTCGACGACATCGGTGATCAGAACTTCGACCGGAACCATTTCGTAGCCGAGATGATCGATCGCAACGGTGATCGCACGAGTCTCTGAGTCATTCATCTGTTGCAGCACGCGCCTCCGATAGTCCTCATCGGACTCACCTTCGCGGCGGTAGGCCTCCTTGCGGACGAGATCGATCGTCGGATCGACCCCCGCGATGATGGCCTCGAAAACATTCACGTCCTGGCTTACGACTGTCAGCATCAGCAGTTCGCCATCGGGCGGATAAACGTCAACACCCTCGGTCACGATCGCATCGGCAGCGTCGGACACCGGACCGCTGGAAAAGGCCAGGTATGGGAGTTCGATGTTCCAGGCCGCCATGACCAGGATGGCGGCGGCGAAAAGGGCCCCGACGAGATAGAGGGGCCAGGACGAGCGGCGTTCTTGTTGATTGTCCAAGTTCGAAAGGGTAACGATGACCTCCGGATACAAGTCTTAGACGTAAGGTTGCACACCAATGGTTTCGAGGAGTTAAAGAATGACGTCTGCCGTAATCACCCAGCGTGTCCTGCCCCGATCGAACGCCGTTTCGGTCGTCCTCGTGATCGCTGCCGCGGCGCTGACCACTCTCGCTGCGCAGTGGGTCATCCCGTTGCCCTTCACACCGGTGCCGATAACGGGGCAGACCTTCGCGGTGTTGCTCACGGGCGCAGCTCTCGGGATGAGGTTGGGTGCGGCCGGACAGCTGCTGTATGTCGGTGCGGGCGCAGTCGGAGCACCCGTTTTTGCCGGTGAGCTGGGGGGCGGCTGGGGCCCGGAGCGAAGCGGTGCCACCGCCGGCTACCTGATCGGTTTCATCGTCGCCGCCGGGCTCATCGGATACATGGCCGAACGACGCCAGGATCGGACCTTCCCCACCATGTTCACCGCCTTCATCCTTGGATCAGCAGTCATCTACGCATTCGGTGTGGCGGGACTGATGATTGTCCTCGACATGACTCTCAACGAGGCCATGGTTGCAGGTGTCGTCCCGTTCCTGGTCGGAGATATCATCAAGGCCGCCGGCGCCGGGTTGCTTCTCCCTGGTGCCTGGCGTCTGGTCGGAGAAGACTGAGCCTCGTAAGTAGAGCCGTTCCTATTCGATGTGCTCGGCAAGCTTTTCGTTGATCACGCCGTAGTTGACCAGACTCGGATCGGTCACACCGGCGTACTCCCAATGCCAGGGCTCGGCTGTGTCACGGTCACACCACGCCCAGCGGGGATTCACCCATCCGAAGCGGTGCGCGTTTCCCTGTAGCCATCGGGTGTCAGGTGAGTCGCAGCCGAGCGATCCACCTCTACGTGTTCGGAAGTCGATCGCCCTACCCCAGCCGTGGTTGGACTGGCCCGGTTTGGCCGTTGGTGGCCCCGTGCAGACCCGCACCGAGCGGGTTCCTGACTTCCATGTCTCTCCCGTCACAGGATCCTTGTCATAGACCGCGACGGTCTTGAACGGGCAACGACGCTCGTACGCACCGACTTGACGGTTGTATGTCCGATAGCAGTCTTGTGGCCGCAACGTCACCCCGTCCGCCTTTGCCGCTTCCCACATGAGTGCATAGAGATACGCAGCATCTCGCTCGAGGGTGCATCCGTCGAAGGTCATCAACCGGTCACTATCCATGGCACCGTTGTCGTAGCCATCCAGCTCGAGGTCGAGGGTGTATGCCTCGTCGCCTGCGGGCACATACTCAGACGGCGCGGTCTGTGGAAGGATGACGAACAGCGTCAGAATGAGTTTGATATAGGGCATAGTTTTACAGCGCTAGCCCTATCAAGATCGGCCAAGAATCGACCCGCTTTAGAGGTTCAGTCTTGTTCTGCGAGCTCCACGGGAGGAGTCGAAGGTGCGCTTACGGCCTCGAAGCTGAGTTCCTCGTTCTCCTCGTCGAGTCCGACAAGGATCGTGGTCCCGGCCTTGAACTCGCCAAGCAGTACTCGCTCGGACAACGGGTCCTCGAGAAGGCGTTGAATTGCACGTCGCAGCGGCCTGGCACCAAGCTCCGGGTCGTAGCCCTGGGTCCCTAGGAATTCCTTGGCGTCGTCGGTGAGAACTATCTCCAGCTTCTGGCTCAAGAGTTGCTCTCGCACCCGCTCCAGCATGAGGTCGACGATCAGCTTGAGCTCCTCCATCGTGAGCTCGTGGAAAACAATGATCTCATCGAGTCTGTTGATGAACTCCGGCCTGAAGTGCTTCTTGAGCTCGTCGGTGACCTTCTCCTTCATGTACTCGTAGGACAGCTCGTCGTCTTCGACGTGGAAGCCGACAGCCTTCTTGTGAAGGTCCCCGGTGCCAAGGTTGGAGGTCATGATGATGACCGTGTTTTTGAAGTCGACGGTTCGTCCCTGAGCGTCGGTCAACCGTCCTTCCTCGAGAATCTGGAGGAGGGTGTTGAAGACATCGGGATGCGCCTTCTCGATCTCATCGAAGAGAACGACTGAGAATGGCTTGCGACGGACGGCCTCGGTTAGCTGGCCACCCTCGTCGTATCCGACATAGCCCGGAGGCGAGCCGACGAGACGGCTGACCGTGTGCTTCTCCATGTACTCCGACATGTCGAGCTGGATGAGCGAATCTTCCTGCCCGAACAGGAATTCGGTAAGAGCCTTGGCCGTCTCGGTCTTCCCGACGCCGGATGGGCCCAGGAAGATGAACGAACCCGACGGACGACGGGGATCCTTGAGACCGGCCCGGGTGCGGCGTATCGCCTTCGACACTGCCGTAATCGCGTCGTGCTGGCCAATGATCCTCTTGTGCAGCTCCGACTCCATATGCACGAGCCGGGCAGTCTCCTCTTCGGTCAAACGATGCACCGGGATGCCCGTCCACTGGGCGAGAACCTCTGCGATCTCCTCTTCGTCGATGACCCAACCCGAGTCGGGCTCGGCTTCCTCCTTGGTCTCGCGCTCGCTGAGAAGACCCTGCTCTTCGTCACGAAGGGTGGCCGCCCGCTCGTAGTTCTCGTGACCCACCGCATCCTGTTTGTCAAGACGCAGCTTGGAGAGCTTCTCGTCGATTTCGATTATTTCGGGGACATCGCTCGTGCGGTGAATCCTGGTGCGGCTCCCGGCCTCGTCTATGAGGTCAATCGCCTTGTCCGGCAGAAACCGGTCGGACAAATAGCGGTCGGCGAGGTTGGCTGCGCTGACGATCGCCTGGTCGGTGAAGCGAACAGAGTGGTGCGCCTCGTAGCGGTCTTTGAGACCGGTGAGGATCTGCACGGTTTCGGAGACCGACGGCTCGTCCACCTGGACGGGCTGGAAGCGACGCTCGAGTGCCGAGTCCTTCTCGAGATACTTCCGATACTCCTCGAGAGTGGTCGCGCCAACAGTTTGCAACTCCCCCCTTGCCAACATCGGCTTCAAGATCGAGGCGGCGTCGATGGCGCCTTCGGCGGCACCGGCACCTACAAGTGTGTGGATCTCGTCGATGAACAGGATGATGTCACCCCTGCTCTTTATCTCCTTGAGGACCTTCTTGAGACGCTCCTCGAAGTCCCCGCGGTAGCGCGAGCCGGCTACGAGCGCACCCAGGTCGAGGGTGTACAGGTTCTTGCCCTCGAGGTTCTCGGGCACATCCTTGGCGACAATTCGCTGGGCGAGACCCTCGACGATGGCCGTCTTGCCAACACCCGGCTCACCGATGAGCACCGGATTGTTCTTGGTGCGACGGGAGAGGATCTGCATGACTCTCTCGATCTCTCGGCTGCGCCCTATGACAGGGTCGAGCTTGCGATCGCGAGCCGACTGAGTGAGGTTTCGACCGAATTGATCGAGGACGGTCGAGCCGCCTGCGGAGGCTTCGCGACCTCCGGAACTGGAACCCTGTGGCTGCTTCTCCTCGCTGCCACCCGGACCCGACAGGAGCTGAATGACCGTCTGACGGACCCTCTGCAGCTCCGCACCTAGTTGCTGGAGAACCTGGGCGGCAACGCCCTCCCCCTCGCGAATGAGGCCGAGAAGGATGTGCTCGGTACCGATGTAGTTGTGACCGAGTTGCAGTGCCTCGCGAAGACTCAACTCGAGAACCTTCTTGGCACGGGGGGTAAACGGGATGTGGCCGGAGGGAGACTGCTGGCCCTGGCCGATGATCTTGACGACTTCCTCGCGCACCGAAGCGAGGTCTATGTCGAGACTTTCGAGAGCTTGGGCGGCGATGCCCTCACCCTCGTTGAGAAGACCGAGCAGGATGTGCTCGGTACCTATGTAGTTGTGGTTGAGGAGCCGAGCTTCTTCCTGGGCAAGAACTACGACCCTTCGCGCTCGATCTGTAAACCGCTCAAACACTTGTGACTCCTGAGCCTGCCAAATCCAACTTTACCACCGGGCGCCTTCCAACCTCATTGCGCGATTCTTTGTTCCGGTCTGTGTAATAGCATCGTCAGTGATGAACGACCTCCAAAGCATCATTCCGATTCCGCGCATCTGGCACTCTATGACAATTGTCGAAGAGCGCATCCTTGAAGCGGCCACATCGGATGATGCCTATCTCACCAAGATCGCACAACATCTCCTCCTCGCCGGGGGCAAGCGATTCCGCCCGCTTCTATCTCTACTTGCCGCTGAATTCGGTCCCGCCGACGATCACCGACCCGTCGAGGCCGGAGTCTCCGCCGAGCTGATTCATGTCGGCTCGCTCTACCACGACGACGTTATCGACGAATCAGACACCAGGCGAGGCGCAGCATCGGTCAATTCCAACTGGTCGAACACGATCGCAATCCTTGCAGGCGACTTCCTCATGGCCCGCGCATCAGAAGTGGCGGCGACACACCTGAGCACCGAGTCGGTGCGGTTGCTGGCTGCGACCTATGCCGATCTTGTCGAAGGCCAGACCAGGGAGCTGCAATTGGAGGGAGACCTCAAGCACTCCATCGATGATTACAACCAGGTGATTGGGGGCAAGACCGCATCGCTCGTGCGGACATCTGCCCGTCTCGGCGCCATGGCGGC